>Ga0209181_10008989_pt1 | contig 13266 bp, 11 predicted proteins | sample MAT05_FD_187208 | JGI IMG/M metagenome (GOLD analysis project Ga0209181, IMG submission 187208) | Freshwater microbial communities from Lake Fryxell liftoff mats and glacier meltwater in Antarctica - MAT-05 (SPAdes) (version 2) | ecosystem: Environmental > Aquatic > Freshwater > Ice > Liftoff... | reverse complement strand
CTGCAGCTGCACTTGAAGATGTACCGATTCGGGAGCCGATTCCCGAAGTTCTTGTCGAAGCAACAACAGACAATCGCGGCAGTGAGCTTGCGCAGCGGGGACCAGTCGACATCGACCCGTCTGGCCCACTTGATCTGCCGGATATGGATGTTGAGCTGCTGGATATCTTCGTAGAAGAAGCTACCGACATTCTTGATCATGCCGATGGAATGATGGCGCGCTTGCGTGAATCGCCGGCGGATCGCGAGCCAGTAACGTCCTTACAGCGTGATTTGCATACGCTCAAAGGCGGCGCGCGTATGGCTGGGTTGTTCCCCATCGGCGATCTCAGCCATGCAATGGAGTCGCTGTTTGAAGCCATTGTGCACGGCGAGCGCGAGGCCTCGCGGCCGGCCATTGAAGCATTAGAGAAAGCGTTTGATCGCCTGCACGCATTTGTGCAACGCGTTCGCGCAAGGCAAGCAATAGCGCTCCCAGAGCACACCATCGCAAGGCTGGACGCGATCCTTGAGGGGCGCGAAGACGAATTGCGAGTTGAAGTTGTCGAAGTATCAGCATTGGATGTTCCGATCGTTAAGGCCGAGCTGTCAGCGCCAGCAACGGCAGACGCGCTAACCGCTGAGCCGGCCACGCCGGAGGCGCAAACGCAGGTAGATTTGGCTGCAGTCCCGGCTAAAAAGAGCATTCCGGCGCGGCCCGGATCACGAAGTAGCGCACAAAAACGCACCCAACTTGACGACGACGAGGCCACTGCGCGCAGCGCGCAACATGAGCTCATCCGCGTACGTGCTGACTTGCTGGATAACTTGGTCAACTTTGCTGGCGAGGTGTCGATTTACCGTTCGCGACTTGAAGCCCAGATGGGTGGTTTCCGCTTCAACTTGGTCGAGTTCGAACAAACGGTTGCGCGTTTGCGGGAACAGTTACGCAAACTGGAAATGGAGACGGAAGCGCAAATTCTGTCGCGTTTCCAACGTGAAAGTGAGCAATCAGGCAATTCAGAGTTCGATCCGTTGGAGCTAGATCGATTCTCGACTTTGCAGCAGTTATCACGTGCGCTTGCCGAGTCCGTCTCTGACTTAGTTTCCATTCAAAACCTGCTGGACGACATTGCTCGTCAGTCAGAAACTTTGCTCTTGCAACAATCGCGCGTTAGTTCTGATCTGCAAGAAGGCCTCATGCGCACACGCATGGTGCCCTTCGAGAGTTTAGTCCCGCGGTTGCGCCGTATCTTGCGTCAAACTGCCGCGGAGCTGGGTAAGAAAGCGCAGCTGAAGGTCGAAGGTACACAGGGTGAAATGGATCGGACCGTGCTTGAGCGCATGACTGCGCCGTTCGAGCACATGCTGCGAAATTCCCTGGCGCATGGCATTGAAACGCCGGAAGCGCGCCAACTAAGCGGAAAGTCAGAAGAAGGCACGGTCAGCATTCGAGTTTCTCGAGATGCGACCGAAGTTCTAATTCAAGTGACCGACGACGGCTCAGGCATGAACCGCGATGCAATTCGCCGCAAGGCGATTGAACGCGGTTTGATGAATAAGGACGCCAACCTTAGCGATCGCGACATCTTCCAATTTGTCCTTGAAGCCGGTTTTTCGACTGCCAGCAGCGTTAGCAAGGTTGCTGGTCGCGGCGTCGGCATGGACGTGGTGGGCAGCGAGGTTAAACAGCTCGGCGGATCACTTGAGATTGACTCCGAACCCGGCCTCGGCACGCGGATTACCATTCGCTTGCCGTTTACTTTGGCCGTTGCGCAAGCAGTTATGGTCAAGCTGGGTGAGGCGCCCTACGCGATCCCGATGTCTTCTATCACTGGCGTCACTCGAATGCCCCGCAAGGAATTCGATCGTCGCCAGGAGCAGAAACAGCTAGACATGCTCTACGGCGGCGAGGTTTATCAAATCTACGACTTGGGCGACCTTTTGAGATCACCGGTCAGCCACGGCATTGATGAAACGCAGGTGCCTTTGCTGATGAGTCGCACGGGTGACCAACGCGCAGCGGTGCGCGTCACGCAAGTCATTGGTTCCAAGGAAGTTGTCGTTAAGTCGGCAGGTCTGCAGTTAAGTATCGTCCCCGGCATTTTCGGGGCGACTATCATGGGCGACGGTCGCGTTGTTGTGATTCTTGATTTGGCACCACTCGTTCGTCATGGCGTCGCCTTGCGTCAAGCGCCGGAGTTGGCGGCGCAACTCGAATTGCTGGAGCCGGTGCCAGAGCCAGCACCACGCCGTCAGCCATTGATTATGGTCGTCGACGATTCCATCACCATGCGCAAAGTCACAACGCGCGTATTGGAGCGCAGCAATTTCGACGTGTTTACGGCAAAGGATGGTTTGGATGCTGTCGAACTGTTGCAGGACAGAGTGCCGGACGTCATCTTGCTGGACATTGAAATGCCGCGCATGGACGGCTACGAAGTCGCCACCTATATCCGCAATGATCAGCGCCTGAAGCACATCCCGATCATTATGATTACTTCGCGCACCGGTGAAAAACACCGTCAGCGAGCGCTGGAAGTCGGCGTTGATCGCTATTTGGGTAAGCCCTACCAGGAAGCAGATCTGCTTAAAAATGTGCAGGACGCATTGACGGCGGGGCATGCAAATGTCCACTGATATTCGAGTTGCGCTGGTCTATGAGCAAGATGAAGGAGCCCAAACGCTGCGTGTCGCGCTGGCCAATGCGGGCGTAACGATCGCCGTTGAGTGCCGCGCCAGTGCGCTCGACGCGGCCGCTATTCTTAGGAGCAAGGTCGACGCCATCATTGTAAACCTCGATTCCGATCTCGAAGATTTGCTTGATGAGGTGGCCGACGCACTGGATTCTGCGACCCAACCCGTGATCTTCAACGACCCAGCCGCGTCTAGTGATCTCAGTGGCTGGGACCGAGCGCGTTGGATGCGCCATCTTGCTGCGAAGATGAAAGGCAAGAATGACGTAACGCCGCCGGCGCCGCCGGGGTCGTTTGGAATTCCTACACCGCCACCGAAAGTTAAGCCGGCGCCTATCGCGCCCATAGCGGCCGCTGTCCCGGCTCCCGCGATCCATCCTCCAGCCGCACCGCTAGCGGTTGCCATTGCGCCAACAACGACAGAACCCACTCTTGAGCTATCGCTCGCAGATCTAGACCTGATGTTCGCCGCTGATGAGGTGGAAGCTCCTGCTTCAACGCCGGTTACGACGTCGCTGACCATCGGTGAAGATATTGGAGACCTAGACGCTTTGTTTGGGTCGGCAGTCAACGACGACCATTCGGGCCCTTTACCGAGCGCGCCCGAGTTCGCCGAATTGGATCTGGACACCTTGTTCGACGCCCCCGCACGGCAACCAGCCAAAGCGGCTGAAAGCCCGGATACCTTGGAGTTTGACTTAGACGCCATCTTTTCTGGCGGGCCTGAGAACTCAGAACCGAAATCTACTCATGAAATTAGCGCCGTACCGTCCGAGTTAACCGATCTTGACGCGTTGTTCAAAGAATTTGCGGACAGCCAGGCAAAATCGACGAGCAGCTCAGAAGGCAATACACGCATTGAGGCACAGGCGGCGGCAGCACCTAAAGAGCCCGCGGAGTCGGAAGCCTTCACACTCGACTGGTCGTTAGAGCCGATCGAAGCGTTTGGCGCGGAAAAGCCGGAACCGCAGAAGCCCGTCGTTGAATGGCGGCTCGACGTTCCGAGCAAACCTATCGCTAAGGCCCAGGAACCTGTGGCTGTTTCGCCAGCTCCCAGAGTCGCCCCGGCGATTCCAGCTGCGCTGCAGGAATCGCTCGCGCTTTCGGATCTCAAACTGCTCGACCAGGATGACTTCAGTCCGGACAGTGGCAGCGGGGAGGCATTAGGCGAACTTGAGGCACTCGACTTATCGTCGATCGATCTCGACGCGCCAGCGGTGCCTGCCCCTAAGCGGTTACCTGAGTCGAATGACGATTTGGCATTGCTTGACCTGGATTTTGTGCTTGACTTGGAGCCAGCGACCCAAGCCGGGCCAGCGAGCCAGGAAGTTGGAATCGACTTCTCATCAGACTTCAGCGAACTTGATGCGCTGTTCGAGCCGCTATCGGAGCGTTCCTCGCCTAGCGTTGATCTGGCTGATCTCAATCGCGTGTTCGTGCTAGGTGCGTCGATCGGCGGCCCAGAGGCCATAAAGGCTTTTCTTAGCCGTCTACCGGCAAATACGCAGGCGGCATTCGTGGTCGCGCAACATATGGGGGCGGAGTTTTTGGCGATGATGGCGACACAGCTTGATCACGCCACCGCGCTGTCGGTTCGCTGTCCAAAGTCGGGCGAGCGCTTGCGTCACGGTGAAGTCATCGTTGCGCCTGCCAATGAGCAATTGGACGTTGATGCGACCGGGCATGTTCGACTCAGCTCTACCAGTTCGGGCTCGCCGTACAATCCTTCGATTGACCACTTGGCCCGCGCTTTTGCTGATCGCTTTGGTGACCACGCGACACTCATTTTGTTCAGCGGAATGGGATCCGATGCCGTGGAAGGCGGGCGTTATCTCACCTCCCGTGGCGGACAGGTTTGGGTACAAGATCGCGCATCTTGCGTGATCGCATCCATGATTGATTCGGCAAAATCGCAAGGTTTAGTGCGCTTTGAGGGTACGCCGGCCGAATTGGCGGATCGAGTGCTCCAAGTACTGACTTAATCGGGCAAACATCTCCCATACACGGGGCGTTTACGGGTTGTACGGCGCGTTTATGCGAACACAGGCGGCATCATGATTGAACAAAGTGAAATCCGCGGTTTGATGATCCCGATCACCAATGGTCGGGTGCTTCTGCCCAATGCCAGCGTTGCCGAAGTGATCACTTTGTCAAATCCCGAGAAAATTACCAACGCACCTGAATGGTTGATGGGCAGAATCAACTGGCGCGGTTGGCGTTTGCCGTTGTTTTCGTTCTCGTTGTTGTCAGGTATGGCGCTTGATGAAGGTTCGCGCGGTACGCGCGTCACTGTACTCAAGGCGCTCAGTGGTCACGTGCGCATGCCATATATCGCGATGCTTGCGCAGGGATTCCCGCGCTTGACTACGGTGTCACAGGAGGCTTTGGTTCCATCCAATGAGTCGGTGCCTACGCGCCCCGGCGTTTTGATGAACGTCATGTTGCGCGACGATCTAGCCGTCATTCCAGACTTGGGCCAAATCGAACAGTTGATCAGCGAGTGTCTGGCCGCAGCGTGAGTCTTACTAAGTGCGCATACTGCAGCCCGAACAATTGCGTAAACATGTGACGGATCGCCTACGGGCGGCCTACTTGGTGATTGGTGATGAACCGCTTTTGCAGCAGGAAGCGGTGGATCTGATTCGTTCAGCCGCCCTCGCTACGGGCGCCGAAAGACTGGTTTACCATGTTGACGCGCGCTTCGATTGGTCGGAATGGCGGTTAGACATTCGGTCGATGGGACTGTTTGCAAAGCAGCGCGTCATCGAGCTGCGCCTCAATTCAGTGAAACTGGGCGCCGATGCGAGCGCCGCGATTCTCGAATTTCTGGACGATCCCAACTTAGATGTTTTGATTATCCAGGCCAATGAGTGGACTCGTACCGTTGAGAGCCTGCCGTGGGTGGCCGCCGTCGACCGGCTTGGCGTGATCGTTCCGATTCGCACGATGCAGGTGGACGAATTGCCCAGATGGCTCATGCAGCGCGCGAAAATTGTGGGCTTGAATTTGACCGACGATGCCATCGAAGAACTGGTAGCGCGAGTGGAGGGCAATTTGCTTGCTGCACACCAGGAGCTATCGAAGCTCGCTTTGCTGGCGCCCGGAGAAAGGCTGGATGCTGCGGCCTTGGTTGACTTGGTGGCCGACCATGCTCGTTTCGATGTTTTCAATCTGTTCGACGCGGTACTCGGCGCGCGACCGGAACGTGTGCGCCGCGTGCTGGCTGGACTGCGCGCGGATGGCACCCACCCCGCTGAATTATTTGGCTTCCTGATCTCGCAAATCACCATTCTGGCCGGGGCCGATGAGCTACGCAAAAGCGGAGCTGGTTTGCATAGCTATTGGCCGGCGCAGCGCGTCTTCGGTGCGCGTATCGCGACTTATGAACGAGCCCTGGGTCGCGGCTGGATGGCTCGATTGCGTGAAGCGTCGCGAATTGACCTGGTTTGCAAAGGGCGAGCGGCAGGAGAACCTTGGGTGGAAGTTGAGCGCTGGCTGCTGCGTGGCACGTTGCCACCTTCACGCGCGCTGCGCTTTGCCGCATGAGCAGCTTGGCAATCCTCGGTGGCACTTTTGATCCAGTACACGTGGGGCACTTGCGGGCTGCTATCGAAGCGCGTGAAGCCTTGGCAGCAGAAGAAATTCGCTTGCTGCCGTGCGCGATGCCGCCGCATCGCGAACAGCCCTTGGTCTTAGCCGAGCAGCGCCTGCAAATGTTGGAAGCCGCGGTACTGGGGTTACCCGGGCTACGTTGTGATGCCCGCGAACTGCAGCGCCCTGGTCCGTCATACACCTTCGATACTTTGCTTAGTCTGCGCGCGGAAATCGGCGAGCGCCGTTCGTTGGTCCTGGTGTTGGGCGCAGACGCATTTGCCGGCCTGCCGAGCTGGTACCGCTGGCGCGAAATCTCGACCTTGGCGCATATTGCGGTGCTAACGCGGCCCGATGCGCACGGTCTTATCGATCCGCGCTTGGAAGACCTGTTGGCGAGCGCAGGCACGGCCGATGCGCAAGATTTGCAGGCAGTTCCAGCCGGTCGCGTGCTGCGTCTGCAAATACCGCCCATGCCAGTATCATCGACCCTCATCCGCGAGCGCCTGCGCGTGGGACGCTCGGTGCGTTATTTGGTCCCCGACGCAGTGTTGGATTTGATCCTCAGCCAAGATTGGTATCGCGGCCGCGCGGGTGGACTTTCCGAAGCCTTGGCCTTAAGCGTAAAGTGATCAGCCGCTGGCCCCCACAATGAATGCTGACCTGATTGGAGATGATCCTAGCAACCTCAGTTGACCTCTTCTAGTCACCCATAGCATCATAATTCTTTTAGCTTTTCAGCAATTTCGCTCGTTCACCCATTGGGTGAGTCCGCTACGGGGCAGTTTGCACGGTTGTGGCTGCACATGGCTGCGTTGCAACTCGTTGGAATGGAACAACCATGCCGCCTGATTGCGCTTATGCCTGCACACCCATAAGCGCACACTCTACCCCGTCCAACCGAGGTTTCTAGGATAATTGAACATTGGATACCACGCCTACGCGCAAACCGGGTGCCCGCCGCACCCAAACTTTGGCAGACACTGCTGCACCATTGAACCCAGCAGCCGAAGAAAACGCAGCTCACGCACCTTCTAAGGCACCGCGCGAAACGGCTGCCCCTAAGCGAACCAAGGCTGAAGCAACAAAGATTAAGGTTGCGGCCCAGGTCGTGGGCATCAAGAAGCCTGCTTCGCGCACTGCGAAATCGAAAGTGGCGCCGCCTAGCATTGATAGGTTGGTTCGTGATGCGGTCTTGGCCCGGCTCGACGCAATGAAGGCCAACGATCTAAAGGTGATCGACGTGCGTGGCAAAACTAGCATCACCGATTGTCTGGTGATTGTCAGTGGCACTTCCACTCGCCATGTCAAAGCGCTGGGTGGCGAGGTGGTTGTCACCGCAAAGAAGCTTGGAATGATGCCCATTGGTATCGAAGGCGAGCGTGATGCGGAGTGGATGCTGGTCGACTTAGGTGACACGGTGATCCATGTCATGTTGCCGCGTGTGCGAGAGTTTTACGCGCTGGAGCGCCTTTGGAGCTTGGCGCAAGAGCCTATCGCAGCCGTGGCCTGACGCCCGTTGCAACTGAACGAGCGTTGATCCGATGGCGATGCGCGCGCACATATTGACGGTCGCCGAGCGCGCGCCCGCTTGGGTGAAGGCAGGATTTGATGAATACGCTCAGCGCCTGGCATACAAACTGCCATTGTCATTGGCCGAATTGCCGCTAGGGCCACGCAACGGCAAGTCCGCAGTCAGTCGGGCTGTTACTGACGAGGGCCAGCGGATGTTCGCCGCAATTCCCAAACATTCCAGGCTGATTGCACTGGATGGCAATGGCGAGCAATGGTCCAGTGAGATGCTCGCCAAACAGCTAAGCCATTGGATGATGGACGGTCGAGACCTGTGTTTTCTGATTGGTGGCCCAGACGGACTGGCGCCGCAGTGTCTTTTGGCCGCGCAACAAAAATGGTCACTGGGCACCTTAACCTTGCCTCACGCATTGGTTCGCATCGTGTTGGCCGAACAACTTTATCGCGCGGTCAGCATGCTCGATAACCACCCCTATCACCGGGCCGCACCATGCAAAAACTAATTTTGGCATCGGGCTCGCCGCGCAGAGTCGAACTCCTCCGATTGATCGGTATTGAAGCGGAGGTGGTGCGCTGCGATGTCCCAGAACAACCGGGCGCAGGCGAGTCACCGGCAGCCTACAGTCGACGAGTTGCCCGCGCCAAAGCCAGTGCAGGTCGTGAAGCCTATGCCCAACAGTTCGATCGATTGGTGCTTGGCGCAGATACGGAGGTGCTGCTCGACGGCCACGTTTTTGGCAAACCGCAGGATGCGCAAGATGCAATGAAAATGCTCGCGCTGCTGTCTGGGCGAGAGCACGAAGTCCTCAGCAGTGTCGCGCTGATCGGCCCGGCATTTGACGAGGTGATCAGTTGCAGCACGGCGGTGCGTTTTGCCAAATTGTCGCAGGGAGCTATGGAAGCCTATGTCGCCAGCGGCGAACCCTTTGGCAAGGCAGGCGCATATGCCATTCAAGGACGAGCAGCGACCTTCATCGAGCACATCCACGGCAGCTACTGGAGCGTGATGGGATTGCCGCTCTTTGAAACCGCCGCGCTGCTCAGACGCGCCGGCTTTTGCTGGGAATCACCGGCGCCGCTAGAGCAGTAAAAAGCGATGGGCGGATGACCGCGGCGTCCATCGCTGTCCGGTTCCTCACTCTGTCTGACAGCTGCTAGCCTCATCGATCGGCCCTATATACCGCCACGCAAGTTCGGTGCCGGCGTGGAAGGGCACGACGCGGGTATCGGCGGCGGCGATGTCCTGCGGCACGCGCCACGCCGTTCGTTCGAGCACGATACGGCCTGCATTGAGCGGCAGGCCGTAGAAGCGCGGGCCATGTTCGGATGCGAAGGCTTCGAGTTTGTCGAGCGCCCCTTCTTCCTCAAACACTGCGGCATAGCTTTCGAGCGCTACCGGCGCGTTGAAGATGCCGGCGCAGCCGCAGGCGGATTCTTTATCGCTGATCGCATGCGGCGCGGAATCCGTACCGAGGAAGAACTTTGGATTTCCCGAGGTCGCGGCCTGACGCAGTGCGAGGCGATGCCGCTCGCGCTTGGCGACCGGCAGACAATAAAGATGCGGTCGGATGCCGCCCTCGAACATAGCGTTGCGATTGATCACCAAGTGATGAGGCGTGATGGTGGCGCCGAGCTTAGGTCCGGCGGCTTCGACGAAGCGCACCGCCTCTGCGGTTGTGATGTGCTCCAGCACGATCTTGAGCGCTGGGAAAGTCGCAATGATTTTGGTCAGGATAGTATCGATGAACGCCGCCTCGCGATCAAAGATATCGACGTGTCGATCGGTCACCTCGCCGTGCAGCAGCAATGGCATGCCGAGGCCTTGCATCCGCTCGAGCACAGGGTAGATGCGCTGGACATCGGTCACCCCATGATCGGAATTGGTGGTCGCCCGCGCCGGATACAGCTTGGCCGCCGTAAACACGCCCGATGTGAACCCGCGCTCGATCTCAAGTGGATCGATGCCGTCGGTCAGATAGGCCGTCATTAGCGGCGTGAAGGCCAGACCTGGCGCAACGGCTGACAAAATGCGCTCTCGATAGCTTTGCGCCGCGGCGGCGGTTGTCACCGGCGGAGCCAGGTTTGGCATCACGATCGCGCGCGCGAATTGGCGCGCAGTGTGATTAACCACCGCGGCAAGCATCGGTCCATCGCGAAGGTGGACATGCCAGTCGTCCGGCTGTCGTATGGACAATCTAGCCGCACCATCAGTGGAGCTGACCTTGCTCGCTTGCGCTGCTTCGAAATCGAAATTGCTCACAGTCTTTGCCCAAGCTGTGCAAATGCGGGGTGGTTGTGGTACGCGCCGTCTAGGCGGGGCAACGCAATCACCTCGGTCTGTTGCGCAAACTGTTTGATGGTGGCGACGGTATCTTCGAACGGCACTGAGCTATCCAAGCTCTCGTCGACCACAATCGCCCGCACTTGCAGTCCCCTATGCCAGAGCACGTCCAGCGCGCTCAAGGTGTGGCTGATGGTGCCAAGATAGCTGCCGACGACGAGCAAGGTCGGCAGCCGAATAGCCAACATCCAATCAAGAACCGTGTGCTGTTCGTCTAAGGGCACCATGATTCCGCCGACGCCCTCGATTAATACGATGTCCGCGGCGCTCGCACACGCGCTTGAATGGGTCACGAGTGCTTCGAAACTGATTTGCCGTCCTTCCATGCGGGCGGCCATATTGGGAGAAAGTGGCGCGGCAAAGCGCCACGGGGAAATGCGATCGATTTCCGCTTCAGTCAGCCCGCGACCCAGCGCAGACAGAATAAGCCCGCTATCGCTTTCCTGCGGCGCGGCAGGATCGAAGCCGCTGATCACCGGCTTGTAGGCGTCCACGCTTCGAGCGTGGTCTCGAAAGTAACGGACGAGGCCAGCCGTCAAGAACGTCTTGCCGATACCGGTGCCAGTGGAGGTGATGAATACGGCAGTCATAGTTTAGCCCGCATATTTCATGAGTTGCGATGATCGCGCAGAAGCCTTGATCATAAACCGCCGCAGGCACGGCTTTTCGCTGCCGTACCTGCGATGCGTTCCTTTTAGACACCTGTCAGGCGATCAGAAGTAGAGCTGCACGCTGCCCCACAGGTTGCCGTCGCCGCCTGCATCAAAATAGTACCCGGTGTAACCGGCACGCAGCGACCATGGCTGGTTGAGGCTGTAGCGAGCGCCGACTTCCGGGTAAGCGCCAGATTCGCTGGCATCAATTCGAACCGGGCCGGAAATGGTGGCCGCTTCGCCATCTTCATCCAGTCGAAAAGCGCCCAGGCCGCGTATGCGTTCTCACGCACATGCAAGTAGTTGATGACTTTGCATCAATTGCGAGCATCGCAGGCCGTTTCAGACCTTCCCTAGTTGCACCGCGCACGCCATAATCCGCGCCCTCTTGCCCGTGTGGTGTGCGTAGCCGATGCAGCGCTTCGTCGAGTTCGTCACTAACCACCCGATACTGTGGACGCTGATCGTCGTCCTGGTGGTGGCTTGGTTAGTAGTCGAGTGGCGTGCGCATGGGCGCGCAGCCGTCAATCTGTCGACGTTCGACTTCACGCGGGAACTCAACACCGGTAACGCACTGCTGATTGATCTGCGTCCCACCGCCGACTATGACAAAGGCCACATCCGTGGCGCGCGTCACCTCACGCCATCGCAGGTCGATCCGAGCGCCAAAGAGATTAGTAAATACAAAGAGGCAACGGTGCTGTTGTATTGCCAAAGTGGCACGAGCAGTGGCGAGGTTGCAGACCGGATAACCAAAGCGGGACATGCAAAAGTCTACAGTTTGAAGGGTGGAATTGCGGCATGGTTGCAGGATCAGCTGCCGCTTGAACGCGGCAAAAATCGATAGTCTTATTTTTAACCGCGGTAGCGCTCTCCTGAGGCATGCTTGCGGGAAGCGCTTTTTGCTGCTGCATTGAACACGGGGAGGGGTGATGTTCAAATTTCGCCTGATGGCGGCTTTGATGTTAGGTGGCGCGCTAGCGATGAGCGTCGCGCCAGTCGACGCAGCACGAGAGAAAAAGGACGAAAAATCGGCGGTCAGCAAAACCGGGCGGACCGACAAAAAGCCCAACTCCAGTCAGAAATTCGTCAAGGCTTATTCAAAAATTGCCGATCAGTACGAGGCGGATGCTTATGACGAAGCCCGCGCTGGGCTCGATAAGCTGGATAGTCCGAAGCTGAATGATTACGAGCGCGGAAAAATTGCACAGCTGCGCGGCTTCATTTCCTACAATCAGGATCAAATCGAAGAGGCCATCACGCAGTTCAAAGCTGCATTGGCTACCGACGCACTGCCCAACGCGGAACATTTTCAGCTCAAGCTGACGTTGGCTGAGCTGTACCACATGAACGACCAATTCACCGAGTCGGCCGCCGCCTTTGATGATTGGACGAAAGACGCCGACACGATCAGCGGGCGTAACTGGGCGTTGCAGGCAAAAAACTTCTTTGACCAGGATGTCTTCGATCAAGCGCTGGTCAATATCGATAAAGCGTTCGCCACGGGCGATCCGCCGGAGCGCGCCTGGCAGCAAATGAAGGCGAATAGTTTATTGTCTTTGGAGCGCACCGAAGAGGCGATCAGCTTTGGTCGCGAGGTGCTGGCCGGTGCGCCCGATGATGCTGAATTTGTCAACTTCCTGACGGCATTACTGTTGGATGCTGGCAAGGCACAAGACGCTATCACGCTGTTGGAAGGGCTGCGCAGCCAGGGCAGGCTTGGAAAGGAAAACCTGTATATAAACCTGTATGCCGCTTACCGAGAGTTGGAGCGACCGAAAGATGCGGGCGCTGCGATGCTCGAAGGCTTGGATAAAGGCATTGTTGTTAAGACCAAGGTTCGATATCTTCAAGTTGGCGAAGCCTTCTACGACGCCGAAGAATTGGAAAGCGCCTTGAGCGCGTTTCGGCAATCCGCGCAGCTCTCCACGGACGACGGTACGGCTGATCTTTACGTAGGGCAGGTACTTCTCGATCAGGAAAAGCCAAAAGAAGCGCGTGAGGTGTTTACAGCGGCGATTCAGAAGGGCAGTCTGCGCCAGTTGGGCAACGCTTATTATCAATTGGGAATTGCAGAACTTGACAGTGGTAATGAGGCGGCCGCAATTGCAGCGTTCCAGAAGGCTCAGAGTTATCCTGAGTCGGCAAAGAACGCCACGCAAGCGCTAAAGTCTTTGGGACGCTGAGCCGGGTCCCCTTCGCACCATCTATCTTGTGGGCCGATTATCAGTGGTGTAGCTTCGCCCAACTTTGGGGAGGCTTCCGCTAACGGTCCAGGCAGATAAGTGCCGGGGAACGCGGATTCCAGCGCATGAAAACGAGTCCATTCTTGACCGAACGCTGATGGCTGCTAACGATCACTCCCAGGGACAACAGGGTCTCAACTTCAGGCGCGTAACGGCAATCGCCGTCACGTTGACTGTCCATTCCATTTTGGCTGGGCTGCTTTTGCTCCCGGCCACGGCTCCACATGG
>Ga0209181_10008986_pt1 | contig 13275 bp, 10 predicted proteins | sample MAT05_FD_187208 | JGI IMG/M metagenome (GOLD analysis project Ga0209181, IMG submission 187208) | Freshwater microbial communities from Lake Fryxell liftoff mats and glacier meltwater in Antarctica - MAT-05 (SPAdes) (version 2) | ecosystem: Environmental > Aquatic > Freshwater > Ice > Liftoff... | reverse complement strand
CTCGTACTCGACCGTCGGATCGGCGCCGACGATGACCTGAGTCTCGCTGCCGAACTCTGACTTGATGCGCGTCGCGCAGGACGTGAGCGCCGCCCAGTCGTAGCCACTCGGCGACATCGGCACGGTGATGACGCGACCTTCGGCGGTGGCTGCGCAGCCTGGCGCGAGCTTGCCGCCGGATCCTGCAACGAGGATGCCCTCGGGCGTGAGCGTCACGCTGAGCCCCAGGGCGGCGCTGCGCGACGTGTGCGTGCCGCGCGTCTGCGACTGCACCTCGATCGCGCCGATCGCGAGCACCGCCTGCGTGGTCGCGAGCAAGAACATGATGATGTTCATCACGATGTCGAGGAACGGGACGATGTTGAGTTCGCCCGCGACTTCGGACGGATCGGGTGTGCAACCCATCAGCTTCCTTCGAACGAGCGATCGCTGTGAGCCGGTCAGCGGACGGGACATGCGCTCTCCCCGCTGACTCGAGTGTCAGCGCGCAATGGACAACACGCGACGCCGAAAGTTCCTCTCGCGGCGCGCGACAAACACGCTCGCGCGCAGACAACCGACCTCGCCTATGCGGTCCTTCACGCGCCGGCTATGCTGTGGCCCCGATGGACGCCATTCCTGCTTCGGTCATGGCGGCGGTCGCGGGGAGCGCGGCGGCCGGCAAAAATCCATGGCTGCCTTTCGCGCTGCTGTTCTTGCTCGCAGCGCCGGACTCGATGCCGACGATGTTCATGGACGCGGGCCTGCACGACGCGCTGCATGCGCTCGGCCCGGCGAGCCTGCTCTACGCGCTCGGCACGACGTTCCTCGTGCTCTCGGTGCTCGACTCGCTCGCCGACAAGCTGCCATTCGTCGAGCGCTGGCTGGTGCCGGTGTCGACGGCGTGGCGGCCATTCGCGAGCATCGCGGTCGCGTCGCTCGTCGCCGTCGCAGCGTCGCAAGCGGCGGCGCGCGCCGATGCAGCGCCGGTCATCGCGGAGGTTGTGCGGATCTTGCCGCTGCCGATCGTCGCCGCAGATCTGAGCGCGCTCTGGGTCGGCACCTCGGTGCTCGTCCTGTCGATCGCGCTCGGCGCGGTGTACGGCGCGATCTCCGCGTTCAGCAAGACCGGCACGCGCCTGCTCCTCTCGATGGTGCCGCTGCCCGCGCTGCGCTTGGTGCACTCGTTCATCGACGATCTGTTCGCGCTCGGCGTGTGCATCTTCGGCTTCGCGCACGCGCACAGCGTGTTGTTCGTCGTCGCCGCGGCGCTCTATCTCGTCGTCGGGCTCGTCACCGGACCGCTGCTCGCGCGGCTCACGTTCATCCACGTGCGCATCGGCTGGTCGCTGCTGCGCAAGGGCCATCGCGTGCTCGCGGCGGACGGCAGCTTGGTCGCGCACACCGCCCCGGCGTGGCTCGGGCGCGCGCTGAAAGACGCCGGCCTCGACCCGGCGGAGTGCACTCTGCTGCCGGCGTACACATACCGCGCGCCGATCGTCGGTCGCGTGCGCAGCGGCTGGCTGGTGTTCGCGCCGCACTCGGTCTGGTTTGCGGCGCGCGTGATGTGGCGCCCGCGCGTGCTCGCCGTGGAAGGCGACATGCTCGCGCGCGTTGGGCTCGCGCAGACGACCACTGCGCGCATGGTGACGCTCGTCGATCGCACGGCGGGCGGGGGCCTGCGCGAAGCGGTGCTCTATCTGTATCCGGCGGAGGCGTCGGAGATCGTGCCGCTGCTCGAGCGCGCGGCCGGCGGCGCGAAGCTCGTGCGCGTGCGTATCGATTCGGGCTCCGCACGGGAGGCGCTGCCGGGCTACGCGCAGCGCCATGAGTCAGCGCGCTATCTGCCGGCCGAGCGCGCCGGCGGACTGCGCGTGCAGGCAATGACGACGATCGTCGCGGCCGTGCTGCTCGGTGTGCTCTCGGGCGGACTGTTCGTGCCGATAGGCGCTGGCTATGCGCTCTCGCCGTATCCGCGACGCTTCGTGCTCGGCCTGTTTTTCTCGGCATATCTGACGCTCTGCGTGCTCGGCTCGGTCGGCCTCGGCTGGCCAGCGGCGGTCATCTACGCGACGCTGCTGAACTTCGTGGCGCTGCGCGATCTGGCGCGGCTCGCGCTGAAGGCGCGCGTCGATGGCTTCGTCGACAGGCGGGCGTTTCTGCCGCCAGTCTGCGATCGCGTGTGGGTCCCAGCGACCGGCCTGCGCGCACCCGAAGACGCGTGGCGCGAAGGCGACGGTGTGCCCGTCACCGATGGCGGCTGGCGCAGCGTGGTGCGCTGGCTCGACGACGGACTCGAGAAGCTGGTACCAGCCGTCCCAGGCAGCGGCGCTCGGCTCACCGCGCGCTGAGCCGCAGCAGGACGTCGCGTAGAACGAAGCGCCGTACCGCACGTCCAAGGCTGCCATGAACGATCGCCGCGCCGCTTCGATGGCCGCTCTTTTGCTCGCGCTGTCGTGTCTCGGCCTCGGGATGGCGGAGGCGCAGCGCCGACCCGGTGTTCCCTCAGGGCTGACCGTGCACGAGTGGGGCGTGTGGCGCCTGGACCCCGCAGGGACGCGCGTCGCGCATCTTCAAGATCTCGCGCGTGAGTCGCCCGGCTTCATGTTTCGCGTCGACGGCACGACCTCGGTACCGCTCGTACACGGCGCTCAGCCGCAGCCGATGCCGGAGCCAGTTCGTCCGCCGCAGCCGGTTCGCCCGCCGCAGCCAGTTCGCCCGCCGCAGCCGGTTCGCCCGCAGCCGGTTCGCCCGCAGCGGCCGCAGCCGCATCCGGTTCGCCCGCCGCACTGGGGCGGTGCACATCCGGGTCCGGGTGGCGCCGTCGCGCGTAAGCCCGTCATCTTCTTGAACGCGCAGCGCGAGACCGACGTGAGCCTCGAGGTGCGCTTCGTCGGCGGCGATCCGTGGCTGCACTATCCGGCCGCGCAGATCCTTCACGACGGCGGCGATCCCGGCCTGCGCTTCGTCGGACGCGTCGCACCACGCGCAGCGACGCGGCTCGCAGTCGCACCCGCGGGTCACTTCTGGGAGGAGCTGCGCTCTGTCGGGGCATCGTTGTTCCTCGCGCCCGACGGCACCGCGGAGCAGTTCCTCTTCTACGACGGGCCGGTCGCGTTCAGCGCATCATTCAGCGCGGCGTCGGACCAGGCGCCATTGCTGCGCAACGCAAGCGCCGCCGAGACCACGGCGTTTCGCGTGACGGGCAACACCTACGAGCGCTGGACCATGCTGCCACCGCGCCCCGGCGCCGGCGCCGCGCTGCCCCAAGCGATGCGGCGCAGCGGCGGCGGTGACCTCGTCGCGTTTCGGCGCGAGCTCGAGGCGGCGGCCCGCGCGCAGGGCCTGAGCGCCGCGGAGACGCGCTCGCTGCTCGAGACCTGGCGCGACGAACTGTTCGGCTCGCCGAGCGCGCCGGCCCCCTCGCGCCTCGTCTACTTCATCACCCGCGCGCGCTACGACGCGATGCTGCCGCTGCGCGTGTCGCCGATGCCCGACGCCGTCGTGCGCGTAGGCCTGGTGATCGTGCCGAGCGCGTGAACCGCGATTGCGATGCGTGTCCGGAGATGTTCAACTTTGCGCATGCTTCGTCGCTACCTCCTGATTCTCTCGATTCTGATCGGCGTGCTCGCGCCTCTCGCGCAGCCGTCCAACGCGCTCGCTTCGTTCCACCTGATGAAGGTCGTCGAGGTCTTCCCCGGGACCGAAGCTGCGCCCGACGCGCAATACGTCGTGCTGCAGATGTTCTCTGGCGGACAGAGCTTCGTCGCTGGCCACAGCGTGATCGTCTACGACGCGTCGGGCGTCGAGATCAATCGCTTCACGTTCGCAGCGGGCGTGACGAACGGGGCGAATCAGGATCGGATCTTGATCGCGACCACCGTGGCCGCGACGTTCTTCGGCGTCAGCGCCGACCTCACGATGACGCCGGTCTTGCAGCGCGCCGGCGGCCGCGTTTGCTTCGACACCATCGACTGCGTCTCGTGGGGCAGCCACCCGGTGGTCGTGAGCGCGGGCGCACCGTTCTCCCCGACGGTCGGACTCATCGGGGGCGTCGCGATGGGGCGGCGTCTCGATGTCGCGGGCGTCGCGACGAGCCTCGAGGACGCCGACGACACGAACCAGTCAGCGAACGACTTCGTGCTGCGCGCACCGAGCCCGCGTAACAATGCGCGCGTCGTCGGAACCATCCCAACGTCGACGTGCGGCAACAGCGCGGTCGAAGGCCTGGAGTCGTGCGACGACGGCAACACCGCAGACGACGCGGTGTGTCCCGGCAGCTGCGTCTTGCGCTGCGGCGATGGTGTCGTGGCGAGCCCAATCGAGTGTGAGCCCGCGAGCACGCCGACGTGTACCGGCGCGTGCCGTCCGATCATCGCGCTCGACGCAGGCACGCCCGACGCCAGCACGCCCGACGGTGGCGAAGCCGATGCGGGCACGGCGCTCGACGCAGGCGCCGACGCGGGCAGCGATGCCGGCGTAGTCGACGCGGGCACGGACGTCGATGCGGGCGATGAAGTCGACGCGGGCACGGACGTCGATGCGGGCGAAGAAGTAGATGCTGGCAATGACGTCGATGCGGGCGAAGAAGTAGATGCCGGCAATGACGTCGACTCGGGAACACCGCGCGACGGCGGCACCATCGACGGCGGCACGCGTGACGGCGGCACGCGCGACGGCGGCACGCGCGACGGCGCGGTCAGTGCTGACGCCGGTATGGCTGCGCCGGAAGAGACGGACGGCTGCGGCTGCCACGCGGCTGGAGCTGGTCGCGGCTCGGGTGGCGCAGCGCTCGTGCTCGCAGCGGGCGCGATCGCGCTGCTCGTGCGTCGGCGCCGTCGCTGAGCTCGTCTCCGATCGCGCGACGGCAATATGTTCGCGCTGAGCACTAGGACTCAGCGCGTCGCTCGGCCGCGCGCACAGGTGGACGCGTAGCCGGTGGCGAGCGCGTCGATTCCGCCACCGCCATCAGGGTGCGCGTCGATGAACGCGCGGACGATGCGCACCCGCGCAGCGTCGTCCGCGGCGCGGGCGACCTCCGCGGCAAACGCGAACTCGAGGCGCGGCGCCGACACCGAGAGTCGCTGGCGATCGGCGAGCTCCTGCACCAACGCGACCGACTCGGCGTCGAGCGCAGCTGCGACCTGCGGCGCACACGGCCGCGCGCGATCGAAGCCAGTCACCGGCGCGAACGGCGTGACGTGGTGGGCGAGCAAGTGGCTGACGCGCGCGGCCGTTTCGACGTCGCTCGCGCGCGCGTCGAGCTCGAGGCGGCCGTCGCGCGTGGTGGCTGGGACATCGAAGCGATCGCCGAAGCAGAAGCGCGCAGCGCTCACGCCGCGCAGGCGCTCGACACCGCCGGGCAGCGTCGCGACGAGCGCGCGTATCCGTGCCTCGCGCGCGGAATCTTCGCGCGTCCCGGCGACGCACGGCGCTGCCCGTGGCGCGGCTTCAGAGACTGCGCGACGGCGGCGCGAGACGAGCACGAGGCCGAACAACAGCGCCAGCACGATGGCGACGCCGAGCCACAGCCGTATGCGTGCGGCGCTCGGCGCTCGGGCTCGTACGCGACGCGCCACGCGCGCTCTCTCAGCGTGTCGGCGCGACGATTGGCCGCGCAGCGTCGAGCTCGGCGCGGCACTCGGGACCGAGGTGCCCGGTGCTCGTGTCGACCGTGGTGATCGAGCCCTCGGCGTCGCGCATCACGCAGCGAGGCTCGACGCAGTGCTCGAGCCCGAGCGTATGGCCGATCTCGTGAATGGCCGTGGTGACGATGCGAAACTCGACGTGCGTCGCGTCGCGCGCACGGCGACGCAGACGGTGCGCCGAGATGACGCACGCGCTGCCATCGAGATCGCCGAGTCCAAACACGCCCCAGTCAAAGACGCGCCCCTTCGTCGTCGAGATGTCGACCTCGGTCATGCCGATGATGCGCGTGCGCGCGCCGCTCGGGACGAGCGTGTGCAGATGATCGAGCAGCCGATCGGCGCGATAGCGGCGACGCTGCGCGTAATACGCAGCGCGCGGCAGCGGTACGTCGTTCATGCGCTGCACGTCGACCTGGAACTCAGCGCGTAGCCCACGCTCGACGGCGTCGGCGAGCGCCCGCGGAAACGTGCCGAGCGTCACCAACGTGACGGTGGCGCGCGTCGCGCCGCGCGCGTCTTGCGCCGTCGCAGCGCCCTGCGAAGGCACGGCCGCTGCGGCGACGCAGAGCGCCGCCAAGGCGACCACGCGTATTGAACGTTGGAAAGTCGAGAGTCGAGTCATCGTCGCCGAGCATCGCAGGCCGAGAGCGCCGCTGCTACGGGGACGGGCGGCGCCTGCGCGGGAGGCGCGCGTCATCGTTCGAGCGCACCTCGTGCGCGTCGTGACGGAGCACGCGCTATAAGCGCGCGGTGACGGATTCTGGGCGTGACGATGCGCGGCCGGGAGATGGCGGCGACCAAGCCCGCGCGAGGCTCGCTGTGGGCGACCGAGCGGCACACCGCGACGCGCTGACGGCGGCGCTCGATCCGGAGCGCTTCCGCCGCGAAGCGCATGCGGCCGTCGAGCTGCTCGCCGAACACTTGCGCCACGTCACCCGAGACGACACCGCGCTCGTTCTGCCATGGCAGGCGCCGCTGGCCGCGATCGCGCAGTTCGCGCTGCCCGGGGACGACGTCGCCGCCGGTGCGCGTCCGACGCTGCCGCAGCTCCTCGTGAAGCTGCTCGCCGCGTCGCACAACCTGCACCATCCGCGCTACGTCGGACACCAAGTGTCAGCGCCGCTGCCGATGACGGCGATCACGCAGCTCGCGCGCGCGCTGCTGAACAACGGGCTGGCGGTCTACGAGATGGGGCCGCCCGGGCTCGCGATGGAGCGCGCCGTGATCGACGCGCTCGCACGTCGTGTCGGCTTCGGCGCAGAGGCCGACGGTGTGTTCGTCTCCGGCGGCTCGGTTGGCAATCTCACGGCGCTGCTCGCGGCACGGCAGGCGCGCGCCGGCTTCGACGTCTGGCGCGAGGGGCTCCGCGGTGGACCGCCGCTCGCGATCGTGTGCAGCGATCAGACGCACTACTGCGTCGATCGCGCGGCGCGCGTGATGGGCCTCGGCGATGACGGCGTGATCGTCGTTCCGACCGACGACGCGCTGAAGCTACGCGGCAGAGCGCTCGCGGCAGCCCTCGACGCTGCAGCGACGCGCGGGCTGCGCGTCTTCGCGGTGGTCGCCAGCGCCGGCTCGACCGCGACTGGCGCGTACGATCCGCTCGACGAGCTCGCCGATGTCTGCGCGGCGCGCGGCGTGTGGCTGCACGTCGATGGCGCCCACGGTGCGAGCGCGCTGTTCTCGACTGCACATCGCAGCAAGCTCGCCGGGATCGCGCGCGCCGACAGCGTGGTGTGGGACGCGCACAAGCTCTTGATGGTGCCGTCGCTCGCGACCGCGGTGCTCTATCGCGAAGGTCAGCGCACCTACGAGGCGTTCGCGCAGGAGGCGAGCTATCTCTTCGCCGGCAGCGACCCGAACGAGCGCTGGTACGACCTCGGCACGCGCACGCTCGAGTGTACCAAACCGAACCTCGCGCTCGACCTCTACGCGATCCTCGCCGTGCTCGGCCCCGGCGTTCTCGGTGCGCACGTCGATCACGTGACGGCGCTCGCCGCGGCCTTCGCAGCGCGCATCGACGCGGCGCCCGACTTCCGCCTCGCCGCGCACCCCGAGACGAACATCGTCTGCTTCCGCCACGAGCCCGCGCCGCTCGCAGCGGACATGGAGCGCCTCGATCGCCTGCAAGACAGCGTTCGCCAAGCGCTGATCGAGAGCGGCGCGTTCTACCTCGTGCGTACCCGCCTGCGCGGGCGCACCTGGCTGCGCGTGACGCTGATGAGCCCGCACACCGACGCAGCCGATCTCGACGCGCTGCTCGAGCGCGTGCGGGAAGTGGCGCGCGCGGTTGCGTCGTGAAGGTGTGCGGGGCCGTTCAGCGCTCGGCGTCTGCGATCAGGCTCGCGATCGCGCGATTCACGTCGTCCGCGCGCTGAAAGATCACGCCGTGCCCGGCGTCTGGCAGATCGAGCCGCCGCGCCTGCGGCAAGTGCGCGAGCAGGACGTCGCTGTGCGTCGGTCGCACCAAAACGTCGCGACCAGGCCGCACGACCAGCATCGGCATGTCGAGCTGCGCGAGGCGATCGAGCGTGTCGTGGCGGAACACCGCGTGCAGCTGGCCGAGCACCGTCTCACGCGCGACCTTGCCGGTGAGCTGCGCGCGCATCCGCGAACGCAGAGCCGCGCGATCGGTCGTCGCTAGGAATTCCTGCGGATAGAGCAGCGTCTGCAGCGCGCGCAGCCGCGCCTCCGGTCCACGCGCGAGGTTCGCCGAGACGAACGCGCGCAGCCCAGTGAGAGGCGGTAGCCGCGCATGGAGTGGCCCACCGGCGAACGTCGCGATCAGCGTCAGGCTCTGCACGCGCCCGGGCACCCGCAGCGCGAGCTCCTGCGCGACCATCCCGCCCATCGACACGCCGACGATGTGAAAGCGCTCCCAGCCGAGCGCGTCGCCCGCCGCGCGCGCCGCTGCGTCGAGCGCGTCGACCACACGCAGCGCGTCGCTCGCGAGCTCGCCGGTGCGCAAGCGACGCGACGGTGCCCGACCGCTCTCCCCGACGCCGCGATGATCGAACCACGCGACTCGGTGCGTCGCGCGCAGTCCTTCGATCTGCGGGCGCCACAGCTCGCCGCGCATGCCGAGTCCCATCACGAGCAGCACTGCCGGCCCGCGCGCGCCCGCGCTGAAGTAGCGGATCGCCGGCTCGCTCGGCGTCGTCGCTGCGAGTTCGTGAAGCTTCGCAGAGCGCGCGCGTAGCTGCGGCGCTGCGGCCGGGGAAGAGGGATCGTCGCTCATCCGCGTGCGCTCGCCAAAGGTGCCGCGCTGTGTGCGAACGCTTGCTCGCTGGCCGGCTCAGGCTCAGCGAGCTCGATCGGAAAGCGCTTCACTGTGAGCAGGTGCAGCGCCGCGCCGGTCGCTGTGCTCGGCAGCTTCGCGATGTAGCGCATCGCCGCCGGCAGCGTGCCGAACGTGCGCTCGACGCGCGCGAGATCGGGACGCCCTGCGAAGTTCTCGCGGATCGGCGGCGGTGCGCGGCGGTCCTCGCGAAATGCGCGCACGAACGTGAGCAGGCGCGCGTGGTAGTCCGGATCTTCGATGATGGCGCCTATCGACACGACCCGCGGGTGCGTGCCCGCGAGCATCGACTCCACCTGCGACTCAAGCTCCGCGAGCCCATCGTCATACGACTCGAGCAGCTGGAGATCGTAAGCGGGGTTCGCGTGTACGACCTGCATCAGGTGGCCGATGACGACGTCGCGCCCGGCGAGAAAGCCCGTGGGATCGGCGACCGACGCGGGGTCGTCGAGGAAGCGCAGCAGCTGATGAAACGTGAACGAGATGCCCTTTGACGCGTAGTAGTCCTCGGCGGCCGGCACGATGAAGAAGCGCAACATGTCCGCCGCGCCGACGGCGAGCTGCAGCCGTGTCGGCGCGCGCGTCACGTAGCCGAGCCGCTCGAGCCGCCGCAGCCGCTCGTCGAGCTCGTGCGCGCGGGTGTACGCGGCGAGCAGCTTGGCAAAGCGCAGCGTCTTGTCGCGCACCAGCGCGGGTCCACCGAGCGCGTCGCGCAGCAGCCGCCACGGTGGAGCCGACGTACGTACCGTTCCCATCGCCATCGTGCGTTCAATGCTGCGCGCGCACGACGGGACGGTCAACGAAGGTCGAAGCCAGCGCGCGTCAGCGACGCAGCAGCGCGCAGGTGCTCAGCGACGCCCCAGAGAGCGGCCGAGCAGCTCGATGCGGTTCGACTGAACGATGTCGATACCTGCGCCGTAGAGCGCGTCGTAAGCGGCCGATGAGCGCGGTGCGGTGAGGTCGGCGAGGAAGCCGAGCGCGAACACGCGGTGCCCGGCGGCGGCGACGAGCGGCGCCATGATCGCGGGATCGGCGTCCTCGATGTGTACGTAGATCGGCGGATGATCGGCGAACGCTGTGAGCACCGTCTCGAGCTCTGCTGGCGTCGTCGCGCGGAGCGCGATGTGCAGCGCCGGCTCGAGCGTGATCGCTGCGCGGATCCGCGTGGTGTTGGTGTCGTCGTAGACCACGCGATCGAGCGCGCCGGCCGCGCGTATGCCTTCGATGATCGGCGCCGGATCATCGAGCTTGCTGCCGTCGAGGATGTAGACGACGCGGTCGTCGGCGAGCGCCAGCGCGTCGGCGAGCGTCGGCACTTGCTCGCAGCTGAAGTCTCCGCGCGAGCTCGTCGCCACGTCGAGCGCGAGCGCCTGCAGCTGCGCGAGCGTGAGCGCGCTGACCGCGCCGCTGCCATCGGTGGTGCGTTCGACGGTGTCGTCGTGCATCAGCACGGCGATGCCATCTGCGCTCACCCGCACATCGCCCTCGACGAAGTCGGCGCCCGCGGCGATCGCCGCGCGGAGGGCAGAGAGCGTGTTCTCCGGTGCGAGCGCGCTCGGGCCGCCGGCGCCACGATGTGACGACGCAAGGCGCTCCGCGCACGTGCCATCGACGACGCACGCGAGCGCGACCGGCGACACCCGTGATGGCGGCGTCGACACCGCGCGGCAGTCGTAGCTCGCCGGATCGAACGGCGGGCCTGCGTCGCGTCCGCTCGCGGCGTCATCGGACGCGTCGCCCGGCGCGCCATCGAAGAACCCCGCGTCGGTCGGCGGCGCTGGCTCGTCGCCGCACGCAGCGACCGCGGCCGCTGCTGCGGCTGCAGCGAACAGGAGCACACAGCGGCTCGACGGTGAACCTGCGGAGCTGCGCGCTGGCGTGAACATCGCGCAAGCCTACCGGAGCTTCGTCCCGAGTGTCGCCGGCCAACACGGCGCGACACCGACGCAACACGTCTTGCACGCGAGAGTCGGCATGGCCGACACTCGCGGCCATGCGCGTACCGCTCACAGTTCGTGACTTTCTCGATCGCGCGAGCCAGGTCTACGGCGATCGCATCGGGCTCATCGACGAGCCGGATCAGCCGGCAGCGAGCTGGGGCTCGATCACCTATCGTGAGCTCGCGCGGCGTGTCGCGGCGTTCTCTGCGGGGCTCGACGCGCTCGGCATCCAGCCGGGTGAGCGGATCGCGATCGTCGCGCACAACTCCGCGCGCTTCATCGCGGCGCTCTACGGCGCGTGCATCTCCGGACGCGTCCTCGTACCGATCAACTTTCGGCTGCACGCGCACGAGGTCGCGTACATCGTGAAGCACTCCGGCGCGCGGGTGTTGCTCGTCGATCCGGAGATCGACGCGCAGCTCGCCGACCTCGAAGTGGAGCATCGCTTCGTGCTCGGCGCGGCGTCCGATGAGATCCTGTTTCGCTACGATCGCGCGCCGATCGACTACCCGCTCGACGAGGACGCGACCGCGACCATCAACTACACGAGCGGCACGACGGCGCGGCCGAAGGGCGTGCAGCTGACGCAGCGCAACCTGTGGATCAACGCGACGACGTTCGGCTGGCACAGCGGCATCTCCGATCGCGACCGCTTCCTGCACGTCGTGCCGGTGTTCCACTGCAATGGCTGGGGAATGCCGTTCTCGCTCGCGGCGATGGGCGCGACACAGGTCATCTTGCGTAAGGTGAGCGGCGCCGAGATCCTCGACCGCGTCGAGGCGCACGGCATCACGATGCTCGGCGGCGCGCCCGCGGTGGTCAACGCGGTGCTCGATGCCGCGAAGGCGCGAAATCTCGTGCCGGGCCAAAAGACGACGCGCATCCTCGTCGCTGGTGCGCCGCCGCCGACGCGCACGATCGAGCGCGTCGAGACCGAGCTCGGCTGGGAGATGATCCAGCTCTACGGGCTCACCGAGACCTCGCCGCTGATCACGATGAACCGGCACCGCGCAGAGTTCGACGCGCTCACGCCCGCAGAGCGCGCGGTCAAGCTCGGTCGCGCCGGCGCGCCCGTCCTCGGTGCACGCGTGACCGTCGACGCGCATGGCGAGGTGATGGCGCGCGGCAACGTCGTGATGGCCGGCTATTGGAACGATCCGGCGGCGACCGACGCCGCCATCGTCGACGGCTGGTTTCACACCGGCGACGGCGGCGTGATGGACGAAGAGGGCTATCTCTCGATCTCCGATCGGAAGAAGGACGTCATCATCACCGGTGGCGAGAACGTCAGCTCGATCGAGGTGGAGGACTGTCTGCAGTCGCACCTCGCCGTCGCCGAGGCCGCGGCGATCGGCGTGCCCGACGAGAAGTGGGGCGAGACGGTGAAGGCGCTGGTCGTGTTGCGCCCGGGCACGAGCGCGACCGAAGCCGAGCTCATCGCGCACTGCCGCAGAAGCCTCGCGCACTACAAGTGTCCGACGTCGATCGAGCTGCGCACGGAGCTCGCGCGCACGGCGACCGGCAAGCTGCAGAAGTTCGTACTGCGCGCGCCATTTTGGCAGGGCCGCACGCGCCAAGTGAGCTGAGCCGCAGTGGGCGCGCAGTGCGTCAGTCGTCGCTGTGCGAAGTTGCCCTTTGGCGAGCTTTCACCCCCTCCCTGCCTCCCCCGCTGGGAGGCTTTCACCCCCTCCCTGCCTCCCCCGCTGGGAGGCTTTCACCCCCTCCCTGCCTCCCCCGCTGGGGGAGGAGTTTTCTTGTAAATAAGTCCTCTCGGGGGAGGATGGTCGAGCGTCCTTGTGTAGCTGGCTGCACATCGCAAGCGCGGTGAGCGAAGACCTGCGGGCTGTCTGGGTCGCGTAAGAGGTTGGGTTTTTCGGACCCCGCCGGTGGCGTGGGAACCGCGCTTGACCCGAACTCCCCGCAATTCCCTCAGAAAGCCCCCTTTCCAAGGGGGTTGGGGGTGCCTCACATCGCCGTTATTCGAGTGCACGCGACTCGCATCGCCGCCATCGGAAAAGCCCCCCTCGAACGAGGGGCTGGGGGAGGCTCAAGATTCATCACATCTCGCGAGGAGCCGCCGTCGCTGTGCGAATTTGCCCCTTGGCAGGGGCGGGCTTTCACCCCCTCCCTGCCTCCCCCGCTGGGGGAGGAGTTTTTTTTGTAAGTAAGTCCTCTCGGGGGAGGATGGTCGAGCGTCTTTGTGTAGCTGGGTGCACATCGCAACGGCGGTGAGCGAAGGGCTGCGGGCTGTCTGGGTCGCTTAAGAGGTTGGGCTTTTTTCGGACGCCGCCGGTGGCGTGCGTGTACCGCGCTTGACCCGAACTCCCCGCAATTCCCTCAGAAAGCCCCCTTTCCAACTTTCCAAGGGGGTTGGGGGGCGGTGAGCGAAGACCTGCGGGCTGTCTGGGTC
>Ga0209181_10008985_pt1 | contig 13276 bp, 11 predicted proteins | sample MAT05_FD_187208 | JGI IMG/M metagenome (GOLD analysis project Ga0209181, IMG submission 187208) | Freshwater microbial communities from Lake Fryxell liftoff mats and glacier meltwater in Antarctica - MAT-05 (SPAdes) (version 2) | ecosystem: Environmental > Aquatic > Freshwater > Ice > Liftoff... | reverse complement strand
TCGATGTTCTGCTGCGCATCGAAGGCATTGGTCACCCCGTACATGCCCGCGGTGCCAGGCATCAGCTGCATCAGGCCCTGCGCGCCCTTGCGCGACAGCGCCTCCGGGTTGAACGCCGACTCGGCATGGATTATCGCGCGCACCAGTGCCGGGTCGACCTGCCAGCGCACCGCCGCATCGGCGATCTCGCGCTCGTAGGCGGTCATGTTGAGCCGGGTGCGATCCCAGTTGATCGGCGAGCGCGGATCGCAGGCCGGGCAGAACACGTTGATCACGGTGTAGCTGCGGTTGCGCGGACGCTGGTCGGTGTAGTGCAGCACGCCCTTGGCATCGCGGAACTTGAACACCGATGCGCGGTTGCTGGCCGGGCGCTCGCCGGGCGCGCTCGCGGTGACTGCGGTGCTGGTGCTGCGTGCACGATCGCCAGGCACGTTCGAGTAGTGGGTCACGCCGTTCTTGTCGACCCATTTCACGATGCCGCTGGCGCGTGCGTCGGGCGCGGCAATACCGGCGCTCGCTACCAACGCGAGAACGGCCAGGAAACGAATGGAGGCGGCTTGACGCATGGGATGCAAGTGTCCGTTAACGCTGGATAAATTCCAAGCATGTTCGAGACCGCGGGCACCACCGCCGGGTTCCCCGGACTGGCCGCTGGTCGGATCCGGGCCTACAATGCTCGCCCAGTCCGCCAATAGCGAGCAGCGCCCCACGTGGCCGGCAAGCTCTACATCAAGACCCACGGTTGCCAGATGAACGTGTACGACTCGGCCAAGATGGCCGACGTGCTGGCGGCCTCGCATGGGCTTGAACTGACTACCGACGAGGCGGCGGCCGATGTCATCCTGGTCAATACCTGTTCGATCCGCGAACGCGCCCAGGACAAGGTGTACTCCCAGCTCGGCCGTTGGAGGCAGCTCAAGCAGAACAATCCGCAACTGGTGATCGGCGTCGGCGGCTGCGTGGCCAGCCAGGAGGGCGAGGCGATCATCGAGCGCGCGCCGTACGTCGACCTGGTGTTCGGGCCGCAGACCCTGCACCGGCTGCCGCAGATGATCGATGCGCGCCGCAGCACCGACAAGCCACAGGTCGACATCAGCTTTCCGGAAGTCGAGAAGTTCGACTGCCTGCCCGAACCGCGCGCCGAGGGCCCCTCCGCCTTCGTCTCGATCATCGAAGGCTGCAGCAAATACTGCTCTTTCTGCGTGGTGCCGTATACGCGCGGCGAGGAAGTCAGCCGCCCGTTCGACGACGTGGTCGCAGAAGTCGCCAAGCTCGCCGCGCAAGGCGTGCGCGAGGTGAACCTGTTGGGCCAGAACGTCAACGCCTACCGCGGCCCGATGCACGATGGCGAGACCGCCGACCTCGCACTGCTGATCGAAACCATCGCGCGGATCCCGCAGATCGGCCGCATCCGCTTCACCACCTCGCACCCGGTGGAGTTCACCGCGCGCCTGGTCGAGGCCTACCGCAAGGTGCCCAAACTGGCCGCCTTCCTGCACTTGCCGGTGCAGTCGGGCTCCGACCGCGTGCTGGCGGCGATGAAGCGCGGCCATACCGCCATCGAGTACAAATCGAAGCTGCGCGGGCTGCGCGAGGCGCGCCCGGGGATCTGCATAAGCTCCGATTTCATCGTCGCTTTCCCCGGCGAAACCGAGCAGGATTTCGAAGCGACGATGCGCCTGATCGAGGAGGTTGGCTTCGACCAGAGCTTCTCCTTCGTCTATTCGCGGCGCCCCGGAACGCCGGCGGCAAGCCTCGTCGACGACACCCCGGAAGCGGTCGCGAGCGCGCGCCTGAAGCGCCTGCAGGACAAGCTCAACCGCAACGCCGCCGCGATCAGCGAAGCGATGGTCGGCAGCACGCAAATGGTGCTGGTGGAGGGCAGCAGTCGTCGCGACGGTGCGGAGTTGTGCGGCAAGACCGAAAACAACCGGACGGTCAACTTCGATGGCCACCAGAGCCTGATCGGCAGCTTCGTCGCGGTACAGATCACCCAGGTGATGCGCAATTCGCTGCGCGGGCGGGTGCTCCGTCACGAGGACGCAGCGGTCGCCTGAGATGCCGATGCCGACCGCACTGACCACCCGCGACTTCGTCCTCGATCCGCCCGACAACGAGCGGCTGTCCAACCTGTGCGGGCCTTTCGATGAACACCTGCGGCAGATCGAACTGCGGCTGGGCGTGGAGCTGGCCAATCGCGGGCATATCTTCCGCTTGACCGGCAGCGAGCACACGGTGGCCCTCGCCGAGCGACTGCTGCGCAGCCTGTGGGAGCGCACCGGGCAGCACACGCTCGACGGTCACGCGCTGAACCTGTTGTTGCAGGAATCGGGGATCGAACAGCTTGCCGGTCGCGATGCCAGCGGCGCGCAAGTGGTCGAGATCAAGGTCAAGCGCGGCTCGATCCGCGGCCGCGGCCCCAATCAGGTGAATTACCTGCATGCGATCGCCACCCACGACATCAGCTTCGGCATCGGTCCGGCCGGCACCGGCAAGACCTATCTGGCCGTGGCGATGGCGGTCGAGGCCCTGCAGGCCAGCCGCGTGCAGCGCATCGTGCTCACGCGCCCGGCGGTGGAGGCCGGCGAGCGTCTGGGTTTCCTGCCTGGCGATCTGACCCAGAAGGTGGATCCCTATCTGCGCCCGCTGTACGACGCGCTGTGGGAAATGCTTGGTTTCGAGAAGGTCGCCACGCTGATGGAGCGCAACGTCATCGAGGTCGCACCGCTGGCCTTCATGCGCGGGCGCACGCTCAACGACTCGTTCGTGATCCTCGACGAGGCGCAGAACACCTCGATGGAGCAGATGAAGATGTTCCTGACCCGGATCGGCTTCGGCTCGTGCTGCGTGGTCACCGGCGATCTGACCCAGGTCGATCTGCCGCGCTCGCAGGTCCCCGGCCTGCGCCATGCGATCGAGGTGTTAAGTGGCGTCAAGGGCATGAGCTTCACATTCTTTACCGCCCGCGACGTGGTGCGCCACCCGCTGGTGGCGCGCATCGTGGAAGCCTATGAGGCGCACGAATCGCGCGACCACAACCGACCCGATTGAGCAGCAAGCGACGCGTTTGATGCGTTCGGCCACGGCGACGGGGCCCGCTGGGTGTAGTCTGAACCGACGAACCTGCCCGTGCCCTGATGAAAGCCACCAAAATAACCGTTGCCGTGTCCTACGGCGTGCCACACGCCGGGCTGCCGATCGCAGCCCAATTCCAGCGCTGGATCGAAGCGGCCGTCGGCAAGCAGCGCGCTGCTGCCGAAGTATCGCTGCGCGTGGTCGACGCCACGGAAGGCCATGAACTGAACATGCGCTATCGGCACCGCGACTACGCCACCAACGTGCTGTCGTTCAAGGCCGACCTGCCACCTGGGCTGGATATTCCGCTGCTGGGCGATATCGTGCTGTGCGCGCCGGTGATCGCCAAAGAGGCCGAGGCGCAACGCAAGCCGATCCTCGAGCACTGGGCGCATCTGACCATCCACGGCACCCTGCATCTGCTCGGCCACGACCACGAAACGCCGGCCGAGGCGCGCGAGATGGAATCGCTGGAACTGCAGATACTGGACACCTTGGGCATCCAGGACCCCTATACCGAGCGTCAGTGAAGCTCGAACTGCGCTATGGGCGCACGCGGAAAACATTAGGCAGTACCTTGTTTTTATTGGATTTTTCCGCGTATCGTCGGCGCCAGTGGGAGATCGACGCAGTGCTGCCATCGCGCTGCGATACACTTCCCGTCCCCGCCCAGCAGGGCAGCCGTCTTGTGACCCATGACCGAGGACCCGAGTAGCAGCGGTTCCGGGAGTCGTTCCTGGTTCGATCGCCTGACGCAGGCGATCTCCGGTGAACCCCGGAACCGCGAAGAGTTGCTGGAAGAACTCCGCAACGCGCAGGCCAATGGCCTGATGACATCCGACACCCTGGCCATGATGGAGGGTGCAATCGCGGTGGCCGACCAGGTCGTCGCCGACGTGATGATCCCGCGCGCGCAGATGGTCACCGTGAGCATCGCCGCGACCCTGCCGCAGATCCTGCGCGTAGTGGTCGAATCCGGCCATTCGCGATTTCCGGTCACCGGCGAGGATCGCGACGAGATCCGCGGCATCCTGCTGGCCAAGGACCTGCTCAAGTGCTTCGGCGAAGGTGGCGAGAGCCGCGACATCCGCAGCCTGCTGCGCAAGGTGGCGATGATCCCCGAGTCCAAGCGACTCAACGAGCTGCTCAAGGATTTCCGCATCAACCGCCAGCACATGGCGATCGTGGTCGACGAATTCGGCGGCGTTGCCGGACTGGTCACCATCGAGGACGTGCTGGAAGAGATCGTCGGCGATATCTCCGACGAGCACGACGAAGACGAGGCGATCGGCCGCATCGTCGCGCAGCCCGATGGTCGCTGGCTGGTCAATGCGCTGACTCCGATCTACGAGTTCAACGAGCGCTTCGGCACCAGCTTCGCCGACGATGAATTCGACACCGTGGGCGGTCTGGTGACTGCAGCGCATGGCCATCTGCCGGGCATCGGCGAGGCGATCGATCTGGAGGGCATCGAGTTCAAGGTCACCCGCGCCGACGGCCGTCGACTGCAGCAACTCGCAGTGCAACTGCCCGCCAAGTCCTGAGCCGCATGCGCGCGCTGGCATGTCGGGTCTGCGCGCTGCTGGCGCTGTGCGCGAGCCCGTGGCTGCTGGCACAGGCGCCGGCGCAGTGGACCGCCGGCCAGCCGGGCGAATCGCTTGAGGTCGCACTCCTGACCGTCGGCCCGGGCGACATCTATTGGCAGCGCTTCGGACACAACGCGATCTGGATCCGCGATCGCGCGGGCGGCACCGAGGTGCTCTACAACTACGGCATCTTCGATTTCGCCGAACCGGGATTCCTGTTCAAGTTCCTGCGCGGCGACATGTACTACTCGATGGCGGCACGACGGCCGGCCGACGACATCGCGCAGTATGAATTCGAACAGCGGCGCGTATCGGTTCAGGCGCTCAACTTGAGCCCGCCACAACGGATCGCGCTGCACGATTTCCTGCAATGGAACGCGCGCCCGGAAAACGCCCGCTATCGTTACGACTATTTCCGCTCGAACTGTTCGACCAAGGTGCGCGACGCACTGGACGCAGCACTCGGCGGAATCATCAAGGCATCCAGCAGCGGGCGCTCGCGCGGCAATACCCGGCGCTCGCACGCGCAGCGCCTGACCTCGCCCGACCTGCTGGTGTATCTGGGCGTGCACGCGGGACTCGGCCCAGCCACCGATCAGCCGATCGATTTCTGGGACGAGATGTTCGTGCCGATGGAACTTCAGCGGCGGCTGCGCGAGATACGCGTGCGCGACGATGGCGGCAACGATGTGGCGCTGGTCGCCAGCGAAATCGAGAGCAATGAAGGCCACATCGCGGAGCCGCTGAACCCGCCAGACTGGACGCGGTACTTTCTCGCCAGCGGCCTGCTGCTTGCAGCCCTGCTGTACTGGCTGGGCAGTGCGGCCGGCATGCGGCGGCGCGCCTTCGGGGTTGTCGCCGGCGCGCTGTGGCTGGTCGCGGGACTCGGCGGGATCATCCTTCTCGGGCTGTGGTTCGGCACCACCCATGATGCGGCCTGGCGCAACTACAACCTCGCCCTGTTCCATCCGCTGTGCCTGCTGCTGCTGCCGACGGCTTGGCGCGCGCTGCGTGGACGCACGCCGCAGGGCCGCAGCGGCGCGTGGATTGCCGCGCTGATCGTGGCCTCGGCTGTCTGCGCGTGGCTGCTGCTGGTACTGCCCGGCTACCGCCAGCAGATGATCGACTGGATCGCGCTGTGGCTGCCGGTCCATGCGAGCGCATGGTGGGTACTGCGGCGCCAGCCCGGGGCGGACTGATCGCCGCGGATTGCGACTTTTCCGGCAACGCCGCATGATGCCGTGCACCAATCAAAGGTCGCGTCGTGGACATCACCCTCAATCGCAAACCCGAGGTCCAACTTCCCGCTGCGAATCCGGACTCCGCCGCGTCGATGGTGGTCAACTGCGCCGCCTACGACCGCACCGGCAAGCGTCTGCCCGAGTTTACGCTCGACCGGATCAGCGATGTGCTGGCCGAGCCCGATACCTTCGTGTGGGTCGGCGTTCACGAACCCGACGAAGTCCTGCTGGAGAAACTGCAGGAAGAGTTCGGCCTGCACGATCTGGCCATCGAGGACGCCCATCACGCGCACCAGCGGCCCAAGATCGAATCCTATGGCGAGTCGCTGTTCGTGGTGCTGCACACCGCGCAGGAGATCAAGTGCAACATCGCCTTCGGCGAAACCCACATCTTCATGGGCAAGCGCTATCTGCTGACCGTGCGCCACGGCGCTTCGCTGTCGTACCAGACGCCGCGCACGCGCTGCGAGCGCGAGCCGGAGCTACTGGCGATCGGACCCAGCTATGCGCTGTATACGGTGGTCGACTACATCGTCGACAATTTCCTGCCGATCACCGAGGCCTTTCGCGACCAGCTGCTGGAGCTGGAAGCCGCAATCTTCAATCAGGATTTCGATCGCAGCACCATCAAGCGGCTCTACGAGCTGAAGAAAGAGCTGGTCACCCTGCGCCTGGCGATCGCGCCGATGCAGGACATCCTCAACCAGCTCATGCGATTCCATCCCACCCTCGTGCGCGAAGAGGTTCGGGTGTACTTTCGCGACGTGTTCGATCACGCCACCCGGGTCAAGGAGGCCTGCGACACCATGAGCGAGATGGTGTCGGCCGCGATGAGCGTGAACCTCGCCATGGTCTCGGTGGGCCAGAACGAGGTGGTCAAGCAACTCGCCGGCTGGGCCGGCATCATCGCGGTGCCGACCCTGGTAGCCAGCATCTACGGCATGAACTTCGAGCGCATGCCGGAGCTGGCGCTGCCGTACGGCTATCCGGTGGCAGTAGCGTCCATGTTCGGCGTCGCTGCCACGCTGTATTGGCGTTTGAAGAAAGCCGGCTGGCTGTAGGCGAAAACTGCCACCGGCGCACTGGCGATTGCGTTGTGCCAGTGCGGCCCGGCGTGGCCCGTTGCGCCTCACCGACTCAGTCGGCCGGCGTGTCGACCAGCCAGCGCTTGAGCCAGGCGTTGACGGTGTCGTGCCAGAGAATCGAATTGGCCGGCTTGAGGATCCAGTGGTTCTCGTCCGGGAAGTGCAGGTACTGGCTGGGGATCCCGCGCGACTGCGCGGCGGTGAACGCAGCGATACCTTGCGTGTAGGGCACGCGGTAGTCGCGTTCCCCATGGATGACCAGCATCGGCGCCTTCCACTGCGCCACGTGATCGGCCGGATTGAACTTCGCGAAATCCTCCGGATGGGTATGCGGCGGGCCGCCGAACTCCCAGTTGGTGAACCACAGCTCTTCGGTCATGTAGGCCATCGACTTGATGTCGAACACGCCAGCGTGGTTGACCAGACAGTTGAAGCGCTCGGGCATTTGCCCTGCGAGCCAGGCGACCATGTAGCCACCGTAGGAGCCGCCCAGCGCGCAAACGCGCTCGCCATCGAGGAATCCGTACCTTGCGATGGCGGCATCCAGTCCGAGACGCAGGTCTTCGGCCGGTTTGCCGCCCCAGTCGCGACTGACGCTGTCGGTAAACGTCTGGCCATAGCCGGTCGATCCGTGGAAGTCGACCATCAGCGCGACGTAGCCCTGACCCGCGTAGGTCTGTGGATTCCAGCGGTAGTGGAACAGATTGCCGAAGCTGCCCTGCGGGCCTCCATGGATCAGGTAGGCGATCGGATACTTCTGCGCGGGATCGAAGTTCGCCGGCTTGACCAGCCACGCATGCACGGTCGCACCGCCGGCACCGGCGAAGGTGAACTGTTCTGCGGCACCGAAGGCAACCTCGCGCAGACGCGTGTCGTTGAACGTGGTCAGTTGCTCGAGGCGGCCGCCGCGCAGGCCGCTGCGATGGATCTGCGCCGGGCTGTCGAGGTCGTCGTGCGCCACGATCAGACTGTCGCTGCCCAACGAGAATCCGCCGACGTGACCGTCGCCGACGATCTTCGACACCGCGCCGCTGGCGATCTCGATCGCGAACAGCGGCGTGTTGCCCAAGTCGTTGGCGGTCGCGTACAGCGTGCGGCCGTTGCGCGAGAGTGCGAGCGAATCGGCCGAGCGATCCCAGTCAGGCGCGATCTCGCGCGTGCTGCCATCGGCAAGGTTCATCGCCATGATCGCCAGCCGATCGGCCTCGAAGCCGGGACGCTTCATCGCACGGTAGTACAGGGTGCGACCATCGGCGGCGAACACCGGGCCGGTGTCCCAGGCCTGGTTCGCCGCGGTGAGATTGCGCGGCTCGCCGCTGCCATCGCTGGCGGCCAGATACAGATCGAAATTGGTCGACCACGGTTCGCGCTGCCCGGCGATCCGCGCGGCGAACACCAGCGACTTGCCATCCGGGCTCCACGCATACTCCGACTCATCACCGAACGGCTTGGACGGCACATCGGCATCGATGCCGCGGCTGACATGCAGCAACTTCGCATCGGTAGTGCCATCGGCACTGAGCGTCGTCACGAACAGCTGCGAACGCTGACCAGTCGCCCAGCTGTCCCAGTGACGCACGAACAGCTTGTCGTGGAGCTGGCCCGTGGGCGCGCTGGCGGCTTCCTCGTCGACCTTTTTCTTGCTGCACGCGAGATCCGCAGCGCACTCTGGAAACACCGCGAACGACAGCGCCAGGCGGCGTCCGTCCGGTGCGAGCACGAAACTGCCGACATCCAGCGCGAAGGAGCTGATCTGGCGCGCTTCGCCGCCGCCGAGATCCAGCCGCCAGACCTGATTCGATCCGCCGCGCGAAGAAAGGAAGTACACACTGCGACCATCGGGCGACCACCGTGGTCCGGTCGAGTTGACGCCCGGCGCGCTGATCCGCCGTGCCGGTTGTCCATCGCGCAGGCCGCGCAACCACAGCGTGGTGCTGGCCTTGTTGTTCGCAACATCGGCTTCGCGCAGCTGGAAGGCGACCTGCGATCCATCCGGTGCGATGCGCGGGTCTGACACCCGGTCCAACGCGACCAGATCGCGCACATCGAAGGGTTTGCCGGCAGCGATCGCCGGCGCAATCGCGCAGCTGAGCAGCAGTGCCAATGCGGGTCGCAACATGATGGCGGGATCCGTGGGAGGAGTTGCAAGTTTACGCCGACCCGGGCGCGATGACGAACCGCTGCGCGCCTCAGCGCGGAACGCGCCCGTACACATCCTCCAGCCTGACGATGTCGTCCTCGCCGAAGTAGTCGCCGCACTGGGTCTCGATCAGGTGCAGGTCTTCGCTGCCGGGATTCTCGAGCCGGTGCACGATACCCATCGGAATGTACGTGCTCTGGTTGCGCTCGAGCACGAACTCGTTGGCGCCGACGCGGACCCGCGCGCTGCCGCGCACCACGGTCCAGTGTTCGCTGCGCCGGCGATGGAACTGCAGGCTCAGCACCTGCCCGGGCTTGACCGTCAGCCGCTTGACCTTGCAGTCGGCGGCGTCCTCCAGCACGGTGTAGCTGCCCCAGGGACGAAACACGGTGACGTGGTGTTCGGTGCTCGGATGGCTCACCGCGCGCAGGTGCTCGACGACGCGCTTGACGTCCTGCGCGCGATCGCGGTGCGCCACCAGCACGGCGTCGGCGGTTTCGATCACGGTCAGGTCACGCACCCCCACCAGCGCCACGGTGCGGCCTTCGGCCTGCACGAAGGAATCGTGGGCATCGATCAGGATCGCATCGCCAACCACCCGGTTGCCGCGCGCATCGGCTGGCGCCTCGCCTGCCACTGCGTTCCACGAGCCGATGTCGTTCCAGTCGAATGCGGCCGGCACCACCGCGCGATGGCCGGCGTGCTCCATCACCGCGTAGTCGATCGAAATCTCCGGAATACGACTGAAGGAGTCGGCCGAGAACGCGACCACGCGCGCGGCGCGATCGGTGGCCAGATGGCACGCGCGCGCGGCTTCGAGCACTTCCGGACAGGTCTGTGCGGCGGCATCCAGCATCGCCTGAGCGCGGAAGCAGAACATGCCGGAGTTCCACAGGTACTCGCCGGAATCAAGGTAGGACTGCGCGGTATCCGCGTCCGGCTTCTCCACGAAGCGCTGGATCGCAAACCCGCCGTCGCCCAACGCCTCGCCACGCAGGATGTAGCCGAAACCGGTTTCCGGGCGCGTCGGCAGCACGCCGAAGGTGACCAGTCGACCTTCTGCGGCGAGCGTGGCGGCGCGCGCAACGCACGCGCCGAACGCATCCAGGCCGGCGATCAGATGATCGGCGGGCAACACGAGCACGAGCGCCGAACCGCCGTGGCGGTCGGCGATGTCGAGCGCGCCCAGCAGGATCGCGGCCGCGGTGTTGCGCGCTGACGGCTCCAGCAGGTAGCGATGCCGGCTTGCCGATCCCGGGGCCACCCGCGCGTACTCGTCGCGGGTCAGGAAGTAATGATCACTGCCGGTGACGGTGACGATCGGCGCCTCGCTCGCGGCAACCGCCAACGCGCGCGTGAGCGTCTTGCCGATCAGGCTCTCGCCATCGGCCATGCGCATGAAGGGTTTCGGCCACGCGCGGCGCGACACCGGCCACAGCCGGGTGCCGGCGCCGCCGGACAGGATCAGGGGAACAATCGGATGACTCATCGGCGGCAGGTTATCAGCCTCGAACGCCGGATCGCACGGCGGCCAACTCGCCGATCACTGCATCCAGACCATGCTGCCAGTGCGGCAGGTGAATGTCGTAGACGCCGCGCACGCGCGTGGTGTCGAGCACCGACCACGCCGGCCGCGGCGCCCGGGTCGGATACGCAGCCGAGGTGATCGGCGCGACCTCCGGCACCCGCGCGATCAATCCCGCCCGATGCGCGCGCTCGAAGATGCTGCTGGCGAAACCGTGCCAACTGGTCTGGCCGCGACTGACCAGATGGAACAGGCCTTCGAGCGCCGCGCGGTGATCCTCCGGCGTATTCGCATGGCGAGCGATCATCTGCGCGCAGACTTCGGCGATAAGACGCGCCGGTGTCGGGCAGCCATGCTGGTCGTCGACCACTGCCAGCTGATCGCGCTCGCCGGCCAGCCGCAGCATGCTGCGCAGGAAGTTGTGCCCGCGCGCGGCATACACCCAGGCCGTGCGCACGATCAGGTGCGCCGCACCGCTACTGCGCAGCGCGTGTTCGCCCGCGAGCTTGCTGCGACCGTAGGCCGACAGGGGTCCTGTCGCGTCGTCTTCCGTATACGGTCGCTGGCCGTCGCCGGCAAACACATAGTCGGTGGAAAAATGCAGCACCCGCGCGCCGCGCCGAACCGCCGCCTCGCCGATCAACGCCAGCGCGTCGGTGTTCGCACGACGCGCCGCCTGCTCGTCGTCCTCGGCCCGATCGACTGCGGTCCACGCGGCGGCATTGACGATCCAGTCCGGCGCGCTGGTCTCGATCGCGGCCAGCACCGAATTGGGCAGGGCGAGATCTACCTGCATGCACGGCGCGTTGCCGGGAAGAATTCCCTTGCGCGTGCATGGCGCGATCTCGCCCAGCGGTGCGAGCGTGCGCTGCAGCTCGAACCCGACCTGGCCATCGGCACCGAGCAGCAGGATCTTCATCCGCTGAACACCGGCAGACGCGCCGCGTCGATCTGCGCCAGCAAGGGTGCGCTGGCATCCTTTTCGCTCAGTTCGGGGTGTGCGACCGGCCAGTCGATCGCGAGTTCCGGGTCGTCCCAGCGCAGCGCCGCATCGGCTGCCTTGTCGTAGGCTGCTGTGCACAGGTAACTGAAGCTCGCGCGCTCCGAGAGCACCACGAAGCCGTGCGCAAAACCCTCGGGAATCCAGAACTGGCGTCGATTGTCGCCATTGAGCACCACCGCTTCCCACTGACCGAAGCCCGGCGAGCCGCGGCGGATATCGACCGCCACGTCCCAGACTTCGCCATCGAGCACGCTGACCAGCTTGCCCTGCGGATTGGGCCACTGGTAGTGCAGGCCGCGCAGAACGCCGCGGTTGGAGCGCGACAGGTTCGACTGCACCACCTCAAAGCGCAGATCGTGCGCGGCGAAGCGCTCGCGATTCCAGCACTCGAAGAACTCGCCGCGGGAGTCGCCGAACACCTGCGGCTCGATCACCGCCAGCCCCGGCAGGCGCAGGCGCGCGACCTTCATGCCACGCCCTCGCCGCGGGCGACGCGCTCCAGATACGCGCCATAGCCCGACTTGCCCAGCGCCTTGGCCAGATCGCGCAACTGCGCTGCGTCGATCCAGCCGTTGATGAAGGCGATCTCCTCCGGACAGCAGGCGCGCAGGCCCTGCCGCTGCTCGATGGTCTCGATGAAGTTCGACGCCTGCAGCAGCGATTCGTGGGTGCCGGTATCCAGCCACGCATAGCCGCGCCCGAGCTTTTCGACCCGCAACGAGCCATCGTCCAGATAGCAGCGGTTGAGGTCGGTGATCTCCAGCTCGCCACGCGTCGAGGGCTTCAGCGCGGCGGCGAAATCGCAGGCGCGCTGGTCGTAGAAGTACAGTCCGGTCACCGCGTAGTTCGACTTCGGACGCGCCGGCTTTTCCTCGATCCCGATCACGCGCTGGTTGGCGTCGAACTCGGCCACGCCATAGCGTTCCGGATCGCGCACCCAGTAGCCGAACACGGTCGCGCTATCGAGCCGCGCACTGGCGTGGCGCAGGACTTCGGTCAGACCATGGCCGTAGAAGATGTTGTCGCCCAGGATCAGGCAACTGGGCTGCCCGTCGACGAACTCGCGGCCGATCAGGTAGGCCTCGGCCAGTCCGTTGGGCTGCGGTTGCACCGCATAGTGGATGCGCACACCCCACTGCCCACCGTCGCCGAGCAGGCGCTGGAACAGGGCCTGCTCATGCGGCGTGTTGATCACCAGGATGTCGCGGATACCCGCCAGCATGAGGGTGCTCAGCGGGTAGTAGATCATCGGTTTGTCGTACACCGGCAACAACTGCTTGGACACCGCAAGCGTCAGCGGATGCAGCCGCGATCCGGCGCCGCCGGCGAGGATGATGCCTTTTTGGGTGGTCACAAGGGGTGGGGGCGTCGGGGGCGGGTCCGCTATTGTAGAGGGCTGGGGGCGGGTGGCCAATCGCCAGGGGTCGCGGTCGACGTTCGGGGTTGGCGTCCGCTTGACGGTGCTGCATGGTTTGCTGCTGCTGCTGCGGCTCGGGCTGCTTGTTTCTTCAGAGCGTAGCTGTTGCTCTTTCGTGGTGGAAACAAACGCTCGACTCTGAAAAGCCGAGTCAATCAGCCACCGAAATGGCCACCAATCCCGCAAACACGATCAAGCGAAACC
>Ga0209181_10008983_pt1 | contig 13279 bp, 9 predicted proteins | sample MAT05_FD_187208 | JGI IMG/M metagenome (GOLD analysis project Ga0209181, IMG submission 187208) | Freshwater microbial communities from Lake Fryxell liftoff mats and glacier meltwater in Antarctica - MAT-05 (SPAdes) (version 2) | ecosystem: Environmental > Aquatic > Freshwater > Ice > Liftoff... | reverse complement strand
AAGGTGCTCCAGGCGGTTTTCGAGCCGCTCATCATGCACATCCATGTATGTTGGGAACAAACCAACAACAGTTGGGTTGGCGGTGGAGTAAGTAATCACCTCCAGCGATTTGTTGGCCGCCAGCGTGAAGTGACTTGCGCCTTTGCTGAGCGGGAAGCCTGCCATCGTCAGGTACACTTTGGCCAGTTGAGACTTCACAGCCGCCATGCCTACGCGTCCGTTGGAGTTCATCCAGGCCAGTGGCGCTTTTTCAGCTTCTACAAGATCGTTTACAATCTGCGTATAGACCTGCTCCTGTGGGATACGACCCGGATTAAATTCCGGCGTACTCGTGGTTTGGGGCGTTAAAACCAGTGGTACATCACCCCAAACGCGTACGGCGTGAAAATAGGACCAGGCTCGCAAAAACCGCGCTTCGGCCAGAATACGCGCCTTTTGGTCGGCGTTCATGGGCGTAATAGCCGGTACTTTTTCGAGCACCAGGTTGGCATTGGCAATAACCCGGTACAGGCTGTTCCAGAGGTTAATGATGTGTCCTGTGTTGCCGTCGTACACCAACGAATACAGGTTGTTCAAATCAGAGTTCTGGGCGGTTTCGGTACCCGACGTACCCGTAGGTGCTTCGAGCATCTGCCAGGTTGAGGAGAAAATACCCGCCCCACCATAAATGCCGCGCATATCGGCGTATACCGAGACAATAGCCGATTCGGCATGGTCGGGAATGGTATAGAAGCTATCGGGAGTAAGGTTCGAGGGAGGCATCTCCTCCAGAAAGTCCTTGCAACTGGTTGGTCCCAGCAGCATCGCTCCACTCAGGAGCAGTAGGGTCAGTGGTTTTTGTATCTTAAAAGTCATGATTGTTCGTTTTTTAAAGCCCAATCTGGATTCCCATCATGTAAGTGGTTGGGCGTGGATACCCGTGCCACATCATCCCTTGCGAGAACGCGCTGTTGCCGTTACCCTGGTTGGTTGGCGTAACTTCGGGATCACCAATAACATCTTTGTTCGCCAGCAGGAAGAAATTCTGCACGGTGGCATACACCCGGAACTTGCTCATTTTCAAACGGCTGGTTAGGTTGGCCGGGAGCGTATAGCCCATCAGGATGTTACGACCCCGCAGGAATGAGCCGTCCTTAATCCAGCGCGTATCCACGTTAGTCACGTAGCCTGCGCGGGTGTCGCGGATTTCCTGCATTTGCGAACCCTGATTCTGGGGTGTCCAGGAATCCAGTACCGTCCGGTAGCTGTTGGCGAGCGTCTGCCGGTCTTCGCTGGCGTGCAGGGTCATATCCATAATGTCATTGCCATACGAATACTGAAATTCAAGCGTGAAGTCCAGACTCTTATACCGAACGGTGTTGGTCATTGCGCCCCACGCCAGTGGGCTACCGTTACCGATAATGCTCCGGTCGGCATCCGTAATGGCAAAGTCACCGTTGACGTCGAGGTATTTGATATCACCGGGCAGAATAGTCAGGTTGTTGCGGTACGAACGGAACTTAGCTGCTTGTTCGCGCTCGGCCTCGGTCCATGTACCCAGGCGGGTGAGGCCCCAGAAAGACCCAACCGGCTCGCCAATACGAATGACGTTGGTGGGGTTGGTGAAGTTTGGCCCACCCACGTTGAAAATGTCGGCCGGGGTAGCCAGTGACAACACCTTATTGCGGTTCATCGACAAGTTGAAGTTGGTTGTCCAGTTCAGATCATTAGTCGCAATGTTGACCGTATTGATTCCTAATTCAATCCCTCTGTTCTGCATAGACCCTACGTTCCGACGGATATTCGCGTAACCGCTCGTTGTGGGAACGGGTGCATCCAGGAGCATATCGGTTGTTTTGCGGCTGTAGTAATCGGCCTCCACCGTAAGCCGGCCTTTAAACAGACCCAGTTCAACGCCAAAGTCCGTTTGGGCGGTTTTCTCCCAACGCAAATCGGGGTTAGCTAAACGGGCAATCCCTGTTCCTGCCACCCGGCCATCGTTGAAAATGGTGGCGTAGGTTGAACTCAGAAGGGGCAGCGAGGTAAAGGGCGGAATTTCGGAGTTACCCGAGAAACCGTAGCTTGCCCGCACTTTCAGGTTCGAAATAACGGAACTGTTTTTCAGGAAAGCCTCTTCCGACACCCGCCAGGCCGCAGCCGCCGAGGGGAAAAAGGCAAACTTGTTGTTGGCTCCGAATTTCGACGAACCGTCGGCCCGGCCCGTAAACGTAAGCAGGTACTTTTCGTCTAAACTGTAGTTGAAACGACCGAAGTACGAGTTGAAGGCATCACGCGAGGCTCCTGAACCGATGCCTCCCAAAATACCAGCCGCTCCCAGGTTGTTAAACGAGAAGTAGTCGGTAGGAAAAGTCCGCACGTTGGCACCAATGTTGAAGAACTTGGTCTCTTGCCACGACAAACCCAACAGACCATCGAACGAGTGTCGGCCTACCTTCTTATTGTAGGTCAGGAAGTTTTCGAATGACCAGAATGTTTCTTTCTGATTATTAACCGATGCGTTACCCTGATCTCCGATGGCCAGGGTCCGGGTGTTTGACTGGTTATTTTCCTGGGTGATAATGTTTGTCCCCAAAACCGTTTTCAACATCAGACCTTTTGCCAGCGCGATGTTCGTGTTCAGGCTTCCGGTTATTGTTTGCGTGTTCAGGATAAACCGGCGACCTGCCAGGCGGTGTACAGAGCTGAATGTACCTTCGGCCTGCGGGTAGTCGCGGTTGTTGGCAAAGATTCCATTGGGGTAGCGCACCGGTAAAAACGGAAAGTCTTCTACTATTTGCCGGGCTACAGCGTCGTTAACATCGACGAGGTTTTCGCCCTGATTATTGTAGCTCAGTGTACCGCCAATTTTCAGCCACGATTTCACCTGATCGTCAATCGTAAACCGGCCCGAGTAGCGCTTCAGGTACGAGGTTTTAATCAAGCCCTGATCATCGCGATAGCCCAGCGAGAGCGAATACTGCGTCCGCTCGCTACCCCCGCTAAAATTCAACTGATGGTTTTGTGACAGTTTATTCTGGGTTGTTTCTTTAAACCAGTCCGTGTCGTACATCGGATTCAGGTTGGCATCGAATACATCGGGGTATAAAGCCCGCATCTGCTCCCGCTTGAGCCGTGGGTTCAGGTTTGCATAGCGGCCGGATGCCCAACCCGTCGGATCGTATTTGGCAATGTTAGCGTACGACAGATCTTCAACAGCCAGGTATTCTTTGGCGTTTAACACTTCGGGGCGGTTTGGCCCGATTGTGTTGGTGCTAAAATCGGCGTTATACGAAATACGGCTTTCACCCGCCTTACCTTTTTTGGTTGTAACCAGAATAACCCCGTTCGCTCCCCGTGCTCCATAAATAGCCGTCGACGACGCATCTTTCAACACTTCTACCGACACAATGTCGTTGGGGTTGATAAAGTCGATGGCGTTGGTAAACTGGTTTTGGTTACCCACCGGCAACTGCACCCCATCAACCACATAAAGCGGGTTGTTCGACGAGTTGATCGAACTGAAACCCCGAATACGCACGGTGGTACGACCGCCCGGACGACCCGAGTTCGTGTTCACCTGCACACCCGGCATCCGACCCGCCAACGCCTGATTGAGCGAAGGAGCGGGGCGTTCCATGATCTGATCAGCCTTTACCGAGCCTACCGAACCCGTCAGGTCCGATTTACGGGCCGTGCCGTAACCGATAACCACAATCTCATTGAGTTGCTTGTCGTCGGCCCGCATCGTCAGGTTAAGCGTAGTCTGAGAACCAACGGCAACTTCCTGGGCGGTGTAGCCCACAAACGAGAACACCAGCGTAGAACCGGCATCGGGTACATCGAGTTTGAACCGACCGTCGGCATCGGTAACGGTCCCCCGCGAGGTGCCTTTGATTACAATGCTTACACCGGGTAACGACGAGTTTGTTTCATCGACAATCCGGCCCGTAATGGGGCGCTCTACCGCACTGACGTTGTGAGCAAGAGGGGCCTTTGCCGCCCGGTTGGGCAACGCTACGGCCTGCGTCAGCGTCGTACACGAGAGTGCCATAATTACCTGCAAGGCGGCCACTCTGGTTGTTCTGCTGCACCTAAAATTGGGTGATAGTATAGGTTTGTACATAAATTTTTCGGACCAGTTGAGGCCGTTAATTGAAAAATTCAACGATTTAGTGAGATTATCTCAGCTTTGAAAAGAGATAATGACAGTAAAACTACTAACAATGTTCGCGAAATACTCAATTGTAAGAGAAATATTGAACAATAACACTGAGTCAAAAAATAAGGAGTATTACTATAAAATAAACACCTGATTATCAACAAGCTACGTGTTAAGAGTTAACCTTAAAGCGGGGTAATTATTCTACAGATACTATTTTCTCAGAAATAATATAGCTGGAGTAGTTCGCAGAACATGGCCAATACCATTCGGCGGTTTAGAGCGGTAAACTATCCCGTGAAGAAAGGAAGACGATGCACAACCAAACCAAGGAACGCGGATGAAACGGTTTCATCCGCGTTCCCAAATCATTTATTCCCCCCTCCTACCGATGCCGGTGGATTCATGGCCTGTACCAGTGTGGACAATTTGTCGCTTAACGAGACAATGGCCTTGCGGTAACAGGCTTCCAGATCGGGTAAGTTTTTAGTGGATTTCAGCGAGGCCTCGTACAGAAAACCGGGCATCATCCACGAGGCATACCCGCTGTAGGGGTCAGAAGAAGCATAGAGCGACCGATACCAGTTGCCAAACGCCATCCCTTTCTGATCGACAAATGACTGTTCCAATTGACGCATGGTGCGGTTGAGTTCAGCTAATTTTTCGGGCTTGTTGCCCAATAAATACGAACGCCGGGCGGCCTCTGCTGCTTCGGCGTTCTTTTTTAGGGAGGCAATCTCGTTTAGCACGGGCGCAATTGAATACGTTGGCGCGTAGGTTTTGATAGCCATTTCGGCAGCGCGAAGGTGAACGTCGAGGTCCGTGGCGTATCGCACCACATCGAAGGGCAACAAATCGGCGTTGGCCAGCCGGAGCGTGAGCGTACCAACAACCTGTTCCATCATCGGCCCCATTTTGTAGGTCGGGTCAACAAATTTGTCGTAGAAATACAAGTCGTCGTATTGCGAGTGATACAAGGTTGGGCCTTCCATCCCCGCGCTTAGGGCAGGCATCCCTACGTGCATATACGGCCCAATGTGGTCGGAGCCACCGCCGAGATTACCAATGGTTGGCTCGCCCGATACCGTTGCTGGTGCCGACGAACCCGTTACCCGCGTTGGGTTTCCGCCCGCTTTGTGGCCCAGCCAATGGTCATAAACGGTCTTATTGGAATCGGGATACTGCACCGACTTTGTCGCTTCGATCAGCAGTCCCTTGAGTGATGGAGACGCACTTGCCCCAAACGTCCGGCCCGACACGGCGGCATCGTAGTTCATATAGGCCACAGCTTTCTGCACGAGTTCCTCCCGAAATTGTTCGCTCCACTCCGCCGACCCAATCACACCAAACTCTTCGGCATCCCAATGGGCAATTTTGATGGTCCGTCGGGGGCGATACCCGGCTTTCACCTGCTTGCCCAGCGTTTCGACCATGCTCAACAGCATCGACGTGCCCGAATTAGGGTCGGTGGCTCCAAACGACCAGGCATCGTAGTGGCATCCGGCAATCACCCACTCGTCGGGAAATTCGCTGCCCACCAGAGTGCCAACTACCTGATAAACCCGCTGAATGGCTTTTTCCTGTTGCACCTTCAAGCGCACCGTAAGTTCGGGGCCGCCTTCGAGCCGGTATGTGAACGGCAAACCGCCTTGCCAGCCTGCGGGGACGGCTTTGGTGCCGGTCATGCGTTTCAGAATCTCAATGGCCGAGCCATACGGCAGGGGCGTAACCGGGATTTTTGGCAGAGCCACGTCTTTCAAATCGAGCCGTTTGATTTTGGTTGGGCCATCCATCGGTAAGGCCGGTTCGCCGGGGGTGAGTGGGTCGCCGGTGTAGGGAACCGTAAGCAGCGAGCCGCGCTGAATAACGCTCTCGCTGTAGAACGGGCCTTCGGGAAAGGTGAGACCGCGCATGTAGCCGGAGTCGGCGGGGTCGGTGAAAATAAGCAGGCCAGCCGCGCCGTTAGCCTCGGCAAACTGGGCTTTGTAACCTCGAAAGTTGCCTCCATAACGCGCCAGAACCACTTTGCCAGCTACCGAAATACCCATTGCTTTCAGTTGCTCGAAGTCTTCTTTTCGGCCATAATTGGCATACACAACCGTCGCCGTCACGTCACCATTGCCCGCGTAGGCATTCCAGCCACCCATCACACGGGGGTCACTGGCATATTTGTCTTCCTTAAAAATGAACTCTTTAGTGTTGATGGGTACTCGCGTTGGCGTAACTACTTCTACCGTAATATCGCCGGGGCCTTTGGGCAAATAAATGTCGTGGGGGTAAATGTCTACTTTCCAGCCCGCTTTGCGCATGGTTTCGGCGATATAATCCCGTACCTGCTCATTTTCTTTTGACCCGGCCACGTGCGGTACGCTGCATAGCCGTTCCAGATGCTGTTTGAAGCGGGCAGGGTCTTGCTGTTGTTTAAAATCGGCTTCGGTTTTTATCTGCATCGCCTGTTGATTGGGCGAAAAGCCAATAAATGTTGGAGCCGTGGTTGTTTGGGCCGTTGCCGCAAAGGAGAGGGCAAGTGCAAATGCGAGTGTACTGAGCTTGGGCAGCGAAGGAGTCATGGGCGTTTCGGTTGAATAAAACGCCCTGAAAGTAGTGGTTTAGGGAAAGTTTAGCAAATAAAAAGCTATAACACAGAGATAGGCAGAGACCCACGGAGAAATACAAAAATCTTTTTGTGACTCCGTGGGTCTCTGCCTATCTCTGTGTCACGACTTTTCCGCATCGTCTGATGCCTTGCCTTTTTTCCGTTTCCGCACGGCTTCGCTCAGAATGAACTCAATTTGCCCGTTCACGCTCCGGAACTCGTCCTGCGCCCAGCGTTCGAGTTCTTTCAGCGTGTCGGGATGAATCCGAAGGACAAAAGCTTTTTTTTCTGAAGACATAATTTTTCAGGTATCAGCGAACAGTCCCGACGGGGAACCGCAACAGCGGGCAGTATTGCTTTTCACTGTTGCGGTCCCCCGCCGGGGTTGCTCACTGTTGACTGATAACTAGTAGAGAGATCCTGCATTCACCACGGGGCTAACGTTTTTCTCCCCACACAACACAACGAGCAAGTTGCTCACCATAGCGGCTTTGCGTTCTTCATCGAGGTGTACCACATTCTTCTCGGCCAGTCGTTCAAGTGCCATTTCGACCATACCCACAGCCCCATCCACAATTTGCCGACGAGCGGCCACCACGGCGGATGCCTGTTGACGCTGTAGCATAGCTCCGGCAATTTCGGGCGCGTAGGCAAGGTGGCTGATGCGGGCTTCGATGATCGTTACGCCCGCCCGCGCCAACCGTTCGTTCAGTTCGGCTTCGAGTACGTCGTTAATTTTGCCCGTTGTATCGCGAAGGGTAATCTTAGCCGCTTCATCTTCATTATTGTCGTAAGCGTGGGAGTTGGCCAGATAACGCACGGCAGCTTCTGACTGAATCTGGACAAACAACACATAATCGTCCACCTCGAACAGGGCTTTGGCGGTGTCGGCAACTTGCCACACCACCACGGCGGCAATCTCGATGGGGTTGCCCGTTTTGTCGTTCACTTTCAGGTTTTGGCCGTTCAGGTTACGGGCGCGGAGACTGATTTTCTTTTTGGTGTAGAGCGGGTTTACCCACTGAAGGCCATTCTGCCGCATGGTGCCGGTATAATCGCCAAAGAACGTGGTCACGACGGCTTCATTGGGGTTTATGACCGCTAAACCGGCCAGCAGAACACCGCCGATTAAAAATGAAATGACACCGATGGCTATGACTCCCCGCGTTAAAAACAGAACGGCACCCACAATCAACAACAAGCCGATTACAAGGAGGGTATAGCCCGAAATAGAGGTAAGATTTTTCTCGTTCATTTGGTTTAGAGTTAATATCAAAATGATAGCACAATAGTATCGCATAAAACAAAGTAACCCGCCAGTTTATTGACCAGCGGGCTGCTTACAAGGCCGAACGGTAAAAAGTAATGTCGGTTAAGCCATTTCCAGAAAATTGCGGAGCTCAGTGGCTTGGTTTTGGTTCTTGTTTACGGCTTGTTCAACCTCTGTTTTGAGTATTTTTAGGGTGTGAACCAACTTCATTTCCAGCATCCGGGCTTCATGGTGAATCCGCTCTATCCGCCGTTGTACCGACCAGTCTACAAGAAAGTTATCGAAGAAAATATCGGCAAATTGAGTCAGGGTATCGTCAAACTGCCAGTCGGCATCCATTGTTTGATGCACATCGGCAAATTCAGCATTGAACTGTTTCAAGTGCCAGCTGACACGATACGACTGATGCTTTACCTGATCCAATTTCTGGTATTTCTGCATTGAAAAAATCACTGACTTGGTAAACATGTCCCAGTTTCCCAGGCTTCGGGCTTCGTCAAGAAGCACAACCAGGTGCATAATTTCATTTAAGGCTTTTAGGCAGGCTGTATGAGCTTCGTTCAACTCGTGAAGATGTTTGTCGGCCGCCGAAAGAGCCGAAATATGAGATTTATACTGCTCATTCACAGTCCCTTGCTGCACCAGAAACGTTCCCGTTTTCTGCTGAATCAGCACGTCATAGTCGGTATCCACATGGGCATAGGTAGCCAGATTTTCCAGTAGTTCGTCTTTTCGGGTTTGCAAGTCAGCGACGTATTCCTTCACCGTTTCGTAACGGCTCAACGCGGCCTCGGCTTCAGCCTGTTCTTTGGTGAGTTTCTCCTCCCGCTGGTTCAGTAAATTATAGTAGAGGGTGGCCCAACTGAGTCGTTCCAGTCGGTCAACATCCTGCTCTTCTTCAAGTAATTGATCGTACAATACCTGTTTATCAGCAAGGCCTTTCTCCAAGTCATCCTCATTGTTTTTCAATTGGTTACGAAGCACATCGCGCTCGCTACGTTGGCGAATCAGGGCAAGAAGTTGGGTCTGTTGATTGCTGGTCCAGGTCATGGTATTTAGTTATCCTAATGAAGCCTTCGCTAGTGCAAGTAAAGCTCCTTTTTTAATACTGCTCTCGTCAGATTTATCGTAAATAGTAAGCAGAAATATCTCAATACTCTCGTCGGTCTCTGTGACCAAATAACTGACAACTCTAAAACCGCCACTTTTGCCTTTCCTTTTACTCTTAACAGCCAGACGAATTTTATATAAACCAGCCCCAAGCGGTTCGCCCAAGGTTGGCGTTACTGTCAGTTTATCAATAAGCGAATCTACATCACTTTCAAGTGACCCGAATTTCTTTAAAAACCGTTTGTAGCGATGCTCAAAGTGCGGGGTAAGCGTTACCGTATTACTTGGCATCGCTCATTTCCCGTTTTAAATCAGCGAACGTCTTTCGAGGTAACTTGCCTTCCCGAATTAGCTTAACTTCATTCAGCCCCTGCCCAATTTGAGCCAGCAAAGGCTGATTTTCTGGCTCTTCCTCCCTTATAATAAGCTCTTTAAGTTCTTTCCGAACTCGCTTTGGAAGCACCTTGTATTGTTCGTATATAATTTGGGCAGTACTCATAAGTTAATCGCTGATAGCTGTTTTAACAAAATTAGCAGTTTTCATTCAATGAACCGTTCCCATCCGTTTAATCACTCCGGTCGGCATTCCCATCCCATCCTTTTTCCTTAATTTTGCGGCTCTATTTTCCCTCGCCATCAGCGAAATCGTACCAATCCAGGGAATAATAGTTCAGATGGTTTTAAGCGAACAAGAATTACTCCGCCGAAATAAACGCGAAGAACTCATGCGAATGGGCATTGACCCCTACCCCGCCGAACTCTTCGACCTTACTCATTCAACTCAACAACTCCGAGACACCTTTGCCAATAAATCCGCCAATACACAGGGTGGCTACGAATCGCACCTCGATTTCTCCACGGACGCTACCTACGGACAGGTGCGCATGGCCGGGCGATTGATGGGATTCCGAATCATGGGGAATGCTTCATTTGCCGAAGTACAGGACTCCACCGGCCGGTTGCAACTCTATTTCCGGCGTGACGACCTTTGCCCAGGCGACGACAAAACGATGTACAACACGGTATTTAAGAAGCTACTGGATATTGGCGATATTATCGGCGTTGAAGGACATATTTTCACAACGATGACGGGCGAACTGTCGCTGCATGTGAAGCAATTCAAGCTGCTTACCAAGTCGCTGCGGCCACTGCCGGTGGTGAAAGAGGTGGTGAACGAGCAAACCGGCGAGAAAGAAATCTACGATGCCTTCACCGATCCCGAATTGCGGTATCGGCAGCGGTACGTGGACCTGATTGTGAACCCGCACGTGCGCGATACGTTCATAAAGCGCAGCAAACTGGTCAACTCGATCCGGCAGTATCTGACCGACAAAGGCTACCTCGAAGTGGAAACGCCGATTTTGCAGCCAATTCATGGTGGGGCGGCCGCGCGGCCGTTCATTACGCACCACAACACACTCGACATGACGTTGTATTTGCGCATTGCCAACGAGCTGTATTTGAAGCGGTTAATTGTGGGTGGTTACGATGGCGTGTTCGAGTTTGCCAAGGATTTCCGTAACGAAGGCATGGACCGGACGCACAACCCGGAGTTCACGCAGGTGGAGTTCTACGTGGCCTACAAAGACTATAACTGGATGATGGACACCATTGAAGAAATGGTGGAGAAAGTGGCCATCGATGTTACCGGCACCACCAAAGTGACGGTCGGGGAAAACCTGATCGACTTTAAACGGCCCTGGAAACGCCTGACCATGTTCCAGGCCATACAGGAATTCACAGGCGTCGATGTGTCGGAAATGGAAGAAGACAGTCTGCGCGAGGTGGCCGAAAGCCGGGGCATCAAAACAGATTCGTCGATGGGTAAATCGAAACTGATCGACGAGATTTTTGGGGAAGCCTGTGAACCCAACCTCATCCAGCCAACGTTCATTACCGACTACCCCGTCGAGATGTCGCCCCTGACCAAGAAGCACCGAAGCAAGCCGGGTTTGGTAGAGCGTTTTGAAGCCATTTGCAACGGCAAAGAAATCGCCAATGCCTACTCCGAACTCAACGACCCTATTGATCAGCGCGCCCGGTTTGAGGAGCAACTCGAATTGGCCAAGCGGGGCGACGACGAAGCAATGGCGATGGACGAAGACTTTCTGCGGGCCCTTGAGTACGGTATGCCCCCCACGGCAGGCGTTGGTCTGGGGATTGACCGTTTGGCCATGATCATGACCAATCAGCCGAGCATTCAGGAAGTGCTGTTTTTTCCGCAGATGCGCCCGGAAAAGAAAGCCGACGTATCGACAGAAGCTGATTTTGTGGCGGCAGGCGTTCCGGCCCAGTGGGTTCAGGCGGTGCAGCAATTAGGGTTTATGACGGTGGCCCAACTACAGGCCGCTAACCCCAACAAACTCTTCAACGACCTTGGTGGTGTTCGGAAAAAGCTCAAAATGATCGATGTGCCGATGCCGAAAATTGAGGATGTAAAAGGATGGGTGGGGTAACGAGAATAAGATTAAAGGCTAAAACGCCCGCTCCAGCTAACCATTTGCCAGAGCGGGCGTTTTAGCCTTTATGGCCAACCCAACCCCGCGTCCTTTTCAGGAAAACGAAACCATCCGTCTGGAAGCCTTCAGCGATGGAGTTTTCGCTATCGACATCCCACTACTGACGTTTGAGTTAAAAGCACTGGCCTTCAAAGAGGGATATACCAACCCTGATCGCCCTGATTTTATCAACCCTAAGCATACTGATTAGCCTTGCTATGATCGTTTATCTGGCACAACTAAAGTATCACCGGGAAAAAGTAGTTTGATCTTTCCTTTATCAATGTATGCAACGTTTCTTTAAAATTTTACTGATTCTGGGTCTGATAGCTTCTGTTACCGGCTGCACCAGTACGGGACCTGCCGGTGGTTTATTTCAGTCGGCATCGCCCCACGAAGAATATGAACGCTCACTTACCGATGCCAAACTAAACCGTACCGCACTCGGTCGCGATTGGGTGGCCGCTGGGCAGCGTGCGCTTCGCGACTCCATCAAAATTTCGGTTCCCTATCGGGAGAGTGGCTATTTTTCGGCTAACCGACCGTTTGCCATCGGTTACCGAATCAATGGCCAGCGCGGTGATCAGTTCACCATTCGGGTGGAGGTGCAGGGGCAGCAGGAAGCTTCGGTGTTTATTGATGTTTTTGCCCTCGACGACCGCAAGCAACCCGACCGAATGGTGTCGGCTAAAGCCGATACGAACGTACTGAATTGGGAAGTCCGGCGCACCCAAACGCACCTGATTCGCATTCAGCCTGAACTCCTGCGGTCGGGTCGGTATGTGCTAACCGTAACCCGTGAACCGATGTTGAGTTTCCCGGTAAAGGGCTTAACCAGCCGGCAAATCAGCAGCTATTTTGGCGTTCCCCGCGACGGTGGCCGACGGCGGCACGAGGGAGTCGATATTTTTGCCCCGCGCGGAACACCTGCTTTGGCCGGGTCTGATGGCATTATTTCCCGCGTGGGCGTGAATCAACTCGGTGGTAATGTGGTGTTTCTGTCCGACAACGCCCGCAACCAAAATCTTTACTACGCCCACCTCGACCGCTCCACCGTGACCGATGGGCAGCGCGTATCCGCTGGCGACACCATCGGCTTTGTGGGTAACACGGGCAACGCTCGTACCACGACACCCCACCTTCATTTTGGGATTTACACCGTCGGCGAAGGAGCCGTTGACCCCCTGCCCTACATCCGGCTTGGCACCGGCCCCGCCCGGCAAGATCCCCTGGCAACGTCGCGCTTAGGCGATTCGGTGCGGGTGAGTGCAACGCGGGGGGTGGTACGGCTGGCTCCCCACGGCGATGCCCCCATTATGCAGGAACTCCCCCGATCATCGGCTTTAATTTTGCTAGGCGGCACCAGCGTCTGGCTCCGCGTCGAACTGCCCGACGGACGTATGGGCTATGTGACGAACACCTCCGTCGAATCGGCGGTAAAATCGCTCCGGCGGATGCCTCTCTCCCGCCCCACCGACCTGCTCGATGCCGCTGACCCGCGAGCCGCTATCATTCAGGAACTCCCCAGCAACACCGTGGTGGAGGTACTGGCCATCGCGGGTGATTTTCAGTTAGTCCGGGTTTCGGGGGGTATTACAGGCTGGATTGTGAGGAGTTAAGGTAAATCACTATTATTCGTTCGTAAGGTCAAATAGATCCAGTCCCAC
>Ga0209181_10008980_pt1 | contig 13280 bp, 8 predicted proteins | sample MAT05_FD_187208 | JGI IMG/M metagenome (GOLD analysis project Ga0209181, IMG submission 187208) | Freshwater microbial communities from Lake Fryxell liftoff mats and glacier meltwater in Antarctica - MAT-05 (SPAdes) (version 2) | ecosystem: Environmental > Aquatic > Freshwater > Ice > Liftoff... | reverse complement strand
CGACAAGACCAGAAGATCGGCCGATAGTTCGAGGTCCTCGATGACCTCTTTCATCGACAGCAGGCCGTCCTCGCCGTCCAGGTCGCCGGTGAGCGTCAACGCCAGCGCCGGCTGGGCCAGCGCGCGTGCCGGGGTGCGCGAGCGGCCTTCGGCGTCGGCGCCCGGATCGATGCTTTGCACGAAATCGGCGCCAAGAAAACCGTGGGTGGCGAACAGCACATAGCGCGCGTCCTTGAGCACGCCGGATTTGGCGCGCTTTTCCTGCGCTTCGCGGCGCGTCAGCACCAGCGAGGGCTCACCCAGCAGGGCCGCGACCTCGCGCGCCTCCTGCGCGGTTTCGGGCAGGCGCGGAATACGTGGCTGGCCGTCCGCCCCCGCGCCCGCAAGGCTGCCCAGCAGGTTGCGGGTATTGGCGCTATAGGTCGCCGCCTCTCCGGATTCGGCACCAAACACCGGGTCGGCGAACGCCACCAGTTCACGCTGATAAGTGCCCGCCACACGCGGATTGACCCGCTGCGAGGCAAGCGCCGCCAACGATGGCAGGTAGGTGAACCCGTGCGTGGCACCAGCGAACGGCAAGGCTGCGTATTCGGCCAGGAATGGCTTCTCGGCGCTGCCGTCCGAGGCCGAGCGCACGGCGGCGAAGCGGGCGCGCTCCGCCTCGCCATAGCTTGTGACAAGCAACTCCAGCGGCAAGCCGTACAGGGCGCCGTCGGCCACCACCATCACCTGGCGCGCCCCCGCGAGCACATCGGCCAGCGGCCGGATCAGATCCTGGTAAAGGCCCGCGAGAATCGCCGGATCGACCTGGCGCAGCACCACCGGAGGATCCCCCTGGGCGATGCGCTCCATCGGGCGCCGGATCAGGCCGACGCGACGCGCGATCTCCTCGCGTGAAAGCCGCACGTGCACCATGCGAAAGTGTTCGCGGGTCACCGCAAAGACCAGCGTTTCATTCGGCAGCAGGGTAAACGACAGCAGTGCTTCTCCCGGCTTCATCAGTGTCTGCTGCAGTTCGTCCGCAGTCACCGGTCGCGGCGCGGTCAGCTCCATATATCGCGGGTAGTCGCGCCATAGCTGGTCCTCTGCCTGCCTCAGGCCGGTTGCTGCTTCCTGCATGCGCCTGGCAATCCCCGCCTTGAGTTCGGCGGCACCGGGTTGTGATGCGGCAACCGAAAGCCCGGCCAGGCGCAACTCGGCAATGCTGTCTTGCAGGCCACGGCGCTGCGCGGCCAGGCGCTCGAAAACCGCATCATCGGAAAAGCGCGCGACGTCGGCCTGGCGCAGCATCTCGGAGAACACCCGCGACTGGCTGCGCGAAGCAATTGCCAGTGCCTCCCGGTCAAAGCCGGCACCAGGCGTTTGCCCGTGCAACACCGCCAGTATGCGGATCAATTCACGGTAGACATACGAGAACTGGCCGAGGAACGCCTGGCGTGACTCCTCCGACAGGCCGCGATTTTGCGCGTAAAGCGACTCGAGCGCATCCACCGCTTCCCGGTAGTAAGGCAGGGCTTCGCGCAAGCGCCCACGTCGCGCCAGGCTGTAGGCCATGCTGCTTGCGTTGATCAACAGATTGCGCTGCACGCCGGCGTCGCGCGCAATCGCCACCGCCTTGGCATAGTTGGCTTCAGCCTCGGCGATGCGCCCCTGGCGGTCATAGGTGATGGCAAGCGTGGTGAGCATGCTGGCGGTATCGAGATGCGTAGGCCCCAGCGCCTGTTCGGCGATCGCCAGCGCGCGTTGGTGCAGCGGCAAGGCTTCGTCGAAGCGCCCGCGCCCTGCCAGGAGAACGGCAAGGTTGTTGAGTGTCGCCGACAAGGCCGCGCCGCCCGCGCCCTGCAAACGCTCTTGAATTGCCAGCGCCCGCCGGTAGAGTGTCTCGGTTTCCGAGGCCTGCCGCGCCACCCCGACTTCGATGCGCGAACGCCGCCCCGGCGCCGCACCCAGCGCTGCGGGACCACCGGTTTCATCCTGCTTGCTTTGTTCAAACAGAGTGTTGGCAACATTGTTGAGGCTCAGCGCAATGTCCGGATGATCGGGCGGCAAACCTTTCTCGCGTGCCGCCAATACACGCCGGAAGAGCTGCTCGGCTTCACCAAACTTGCCCTGCAGCAGCATCACATTACCCAGATTGGTCAAGGTCGCAAGCGTCGTCGGATGCTCCGGGCCCAGTTGCTTCTCATGCACCGCCAATGCACTTCGATGCAGATTTTCCGCCTGCGACACATCTAAGGTCGCCGCCGCGACCGTAGCCGGCGTGCCTGCTTGCGCGCCCGCGGCGGACGCCATCGCTTGCCTGCCCTGTGACTGGCTGGCGCCCTGCGCCAATTGGCCGCTTCTGCCCAGGCGGTCCAGCACGCGCGCCAGGTTGGCCAGCGTCACGGCAGTGTCCGGGTTGTCGCGACCAGCGGTTTTTTCCTTGATCGCCAGGGCTTTGCGCAGCAACAACTCGGCATTGGCGAAATCCCCCTGGCGTTCGACCACCAGGCCAAGGTTGTTGAGCATGGCGCCCACGAATTCATGCTGCGGACCCAGGTGCTTCTCGTACATCGCCAAGGCTGCGCGAAAACTGGCTTCCGCGCCGGCCAGATCGTTCAGGCGCAGGCGCGCCGAACCCAGCAATGAATGGCTGGTGGCGACGTTGGGGTTGGCCGCACCAAAACCTGCCGTTCCCGCCGCCAGCGCCTCGCGCGCCAGGCGTTCGGCCTGGGCAAAGTCACCCTTGGCCAACAAATCGTCAACCTGGCCCTGCAATTGCTGCCATCGCTGGGCGTCAGGCAGGGACAAGGGCCGCGAACTTTGTGCAGCCGCAGCGGTCAGGCAAAGCGTGGCAACACAGGCGGCGATACAATTGCGAATGCTGATCAATCGTCCTCCGTGCAGTCGTGGCCAGGCGCCGGCGCGGGCGCGCAGCGCACCAAAATTGCCCTTCAACTGAAAGAGTATGCCACTGTGAATCAAGCTTTCAGGCCGCCCACACTGACCCTGCATGCAGTTGATGCGCTTGACTGGTCGCCGCGCTTCGGCAGTTTGCCGTCGCATTTCTACAGTCGAGTCAATCCCAGTGCACTGCCGGATCCGTATTTGGTCGCCTTCAATCCGGATGCGGCGCCCCTGCTGGGCCTTGACCCGGCGGCGGCGACCAGCCACGAGTTTGTCGACAGCTTTACCGGGAACCGCCTGCCCCGGGGCGCCAACCCGTTGGCCGCCGTTTATTCCGGCCACCAGTTCGGCAGCTACGTACCGCGACTGGGTGATGGGCGCGCGATTTCGCTGGGTGAAGTCGTGGGCCGCGACGGCATTTGCGACATTCAATTGAAGGGCGCCGGCCTTACGCCGTACTCGCGCATGGGCGACGGGCGCGCCGTGTTGCGTTCATCGATCCGTGAGTACCTTTGCTCGGAAGCCATGCACGCGCTGGGCGTGCCCACCACGCGCGCCCTGGCGATCACCGGTTCGGACCAGCCGGTGATCCGCGAGACAGTCGAAAGCGCTGCGGTGGTGACCCGGCTTGCCCCGTCTTTCGTGCGCTTCGGCTCGTTCGAATACTGGTATCACCGCCGCGATGGCGCCTCAGTGCGGACCTTGGCCGACTTCGTGATCCATGAATTCTTCCCCGAATTCGATGGGCTGGCGGATCGCCATGCGCGCTTTCTGGCCGAAGTGGTGAGGCGTACTGCAAACATGGTTGCCGCCTGGCAGACCTGCGGCTTCATGCACGGAGTGATGAATACCGACAACATGTCGATTCTCGGCTTGACTCTCGACTACGGCCCATTCGGCTTCATGGAGGCGTTCGATCCTGGCCACATCTGCAATCATTCAGACGACGCCGGCCGCTACGCCTACAACATGCAGCCCAGGGTGGCGCACTGGAATCTTTATGCACTGGGCCAGGCGCTGGTGCCTTTGATGGAACCCGAAGCGATCGAAGCCGAGCTCAAGGGCTTCGACGCGGCGTTCGATACGGCCCTCAATGCCGGCCTGCGGCGCAAGCTCGGGCTGCTCGCCGAACGCGACGAGGATATCGCCCTGTGTGACGAAATGTTCGCGCTGTTGGCCGAGTCGCGCATGGATTTCACCTCGTTCTTCAGGAATTTGGCGCCTCTGGAGAGCGCAGGAACTGGCGGCGACCGTGTGCTGCGCGACCACAGCCTCAATCCGGCGCGCTTCGATGCCTGGGCACTGCGGTATCGCGCCCGGCTATGCGCAGAGGACAGCGTCGACGCGCAACGGCGCGTTGCGATGAACGCGGTGAACCCCAAGTATGTGCTGCGAAACTATCTGGCCGAAGCGGCGATCCGCAAGGCCGCGGATCAGCGCGACTACTCGGAAATCGCGCGCCTGCATGATGTGCTCAGACGACCGTTTGACGAACAGCCGCAGTACGAGGCCTACGCCGCACCTGCACCGGACTGGGCGGCCGGCCTCGAGGTCAGCTGCAGCTCTTAATCGCGCGTCTGCCGACATGGCGCCGGCCTTGTGAAACCGTTTCCGGCAATGCTGCGTATCAACCACTATAAGGAAGCGCTGAACCAGCGCGTAGGTCGAGAAAGTCGCTCTTGCAACATACTGAGTCGAAAAGTCTCGTCGTTCGGGGGCCGCGTTCCCGCGACTTGTTCAGCGTTTTCGAGACAGCAATTCCATGACACCCTGCCCGCCTTACATGAACAGTTGACAAAATGAACCTGCCCAAGATCAGCAAGACCGACCAGGAATGGAAGGCGCAGCTCACCGGTGAACAATACGAGGTAACGCGCAAGCACGGTACCGAGCGCGCTTTCAGCGGCCAATACAATGACCACCACAGCGACGGCGTCTATCATTGCGTCTGCTGCGGCACGCCGCTGTGGGATTCACGCTACAAGTTCGAGTCCGGCACCGGTTGGCCAAGTTTCTGGCAACCGGCCGTAGATATGAATGTAGCCGACGAGACCGACACCAAGTTTTTCATGCGCCGTACCGAGGTCCATTGCGCGGTGTGTGACGCGCACCAGGGCCATGTGTTCGAAGACGGGCCCCGGCCCACCGGCCTGCGTTATTGCATCAATTCCGCATCGCTCAAGTTCGTGGCGCGCGTCTGCGGAGCGGACGGTGCTGCTGCAGACGCCAAGGTAAAATAGCCGTCCATGGACTTCCTCATCGATCTCATACCGGCGCTGCCGTTTTTGCTGGTCGCCTTCAATTTGATCGACATGTTCCTGGCGACCAAACTGGCAATGGGCGCGGCGGTGCTGCAGATCATCGCCAGCCGTCTGCGCTACGGACACGTCAAACGCATGCACGCGGTGACCTTCGCCGCCATCATCGTGTTCGGCGCGATCACTCTTTTGTTGCACGACGACTACTTCATCAAGATCAAGCCGACCGTGCTCAACTGGGGCTTTGCGATGGTTTTTCTGGGGGCGCCGTTGTTGTTCAAGAAAAACCTGTTGCGCATGATGCTGGGAGAAAAGCTGGCAATGCCTGATTTCGCCTGGGCCCGCCTGAATCTGATGTGGGTCGGCTACTTCTTCGCCATTGGCGCGGTCAACTTGTATGTCGCGAACAACTTTTCGGCGGAAATCTGGGGCAAGTTCCGGGTTTTCGGCATGTACGGGGCCTTGATTGCCTTCATGGTGATTCAGGGCTTTTATGTCTACCGGCACATGCAGCCTGAACCGGCATCTGCAGACACGAAGGAATGATGCTTGAACTCCTCCACTGACATATTGCAGAAAATTCGGCAGCGGTTGGCGGTGCTCGAACCAAGCCGGCTCGAACTGCGCGACGACGGCGCCGCCCACATCGGGCATGCAGGAGCCGGCGGTGGCCATTTTGAGTTGACCGTCGTGTCAGACCGTTTCACCGGCCAGTCACGCGTTGCGCGCCACCGCATGGTGTATGCGGCACTGGGTCCGTTGATGCAGGCGGGCATCCACGCGTTGGCGCTGTCGACTTATGCGCCCGCGGAAGACGCGGCGCAAGACGCTTGAGTCCAGTTCAATCTCGAGGTATGGCAATGAAGAAACGACTTTCCCTTCTTTTCGCAGGCCTGCTCGCAACAGCTGCCTGCGGCGCCCAGGCGCAAAACCTGGCGCGCGTCAACGGTGTGGCGATTCCAAGCGCGCGCGCCGATGCAATGGTCAAGCAACTCGCATCCCAAGGCCGCAGCGACAACCCGCAGTTGCGCCAGGCGGTGCGCGACGAGTTGATCAACCGTGAAATTATGATGCAGGAGGCTGGCCGGCTGGGCCTTGCCAAGCTGCCCGAGGTCGCCAACCAGCTGGAACTGGCGCGGCAGAACGTTCTGGTACAAGTTTACGTACAGGAATACTTCAAGAAATACCCGATCACCGACGTCGAGATGAAGAGCGAGTACGAGCGCATCCGCAAGGAACTGGGCGAGAAAGAGTATCGGGCGCGGCATATCCTGGTGAAAACAGAAGACGAAGCCCGTGCGATCACGGCCAGGATCAAGGGCGGCGCCAAGTTCGAGGAAATGGCAAAGGTATCCGACGATCCGGGCTCCAAGGACAAGGGCGGTGACCTTGACTGGGCTACCGCATCGACCTTCGTGCCGGAATTCTCCAGGGCGATGAGCGCGCTTAAAAAAGGGGAAGTCACCGAAACCCCGGTCAAGACGCAGTTCGGTTTCCATGTGATCCGGCTTGACGACGTGCGCAACACGCAGTTGCCATCGATGGAAGAGGCCAAACCGCGCATTTCCGAATTGCTGCAACGCCAGCGTTTCGAGAAAATGCTTGCCGAATTGCGCACCAAGGCCAAAGTCGAGTAGTACCGGGCATATGCTGCGCGCAGGCCGCCGCTAGGCGGCCTTTTTTTGCCTATCCGGGTCGCACACGAAGTTACATCATTTGCTATCATAGGAATGTTCACGATAGGTCTGTTGCATGACGCGCTGCATCCTTGCATCCTTGTTTCTCTCGACATGATGGAGATTCCCGATGACGCTTACCGAACTGCGGTACATCGTCGCTGTAGCCCGCGAGCGCCATTTCGGACATGCGGCGGAAGCCTGTTTCGTCAGCCAGCCCACTCTTTCCGTAGCGGTGAAAAAACTGGAGGAAGAACTCGGCACGGCACTGTTCGAGCGCAGCCAGAGTGAAGTCACCGTCACCCCGGTGGGCGCCGAAGTGGTAGCCCAGGCGCAACGGGTGCTTGAACAGGCCAGCGCCATCAAGGAACTGGTCAAACTAAGGCGCGATCCGCTGGCGGGACAATTGCGACTCGGCGTGATCTATTCGATCGCGCCCTATCTTTTGCCGGCACTGGTGCCACGCATGATCAAGACCGTTCCTGGTATGCCCCTGGTGATCGAGGAAAACTTCACTCACCGGCTGCTGGAAATGCTCAAGAGCGGGGATATCGACGTGGCAATTCTGGCACTGCCGTTCTCCGAGCCCGGCATCATGATGCAGGCGGTGTACGATGAACCGTTCATGGTCGCACTGCCGGCGGGACATGCATGGGCGGGACGCAAGTCGATTGCCGCTGCCGACTTGAAAAATGAAACCATGTTGCTATTGGGATCGGGCCATTGCCTGCGCGACCAGGTATTGCAGGTGTGCCCGGAACTGATGCGCTTTTCATCCAGCAGCGCCGAGGGCATCCAGAAAACCTTTGAAGGATCCTCGCTTGAAACGATCCGCCACATGGTCGCCTCGGGTATCGGTCTGACCGTTTTGCCGGCCTCGGCGGTTCCGGCCGGCGAGCGCAGGAAAGACCTGATTGTTTACCGACCGTTCGTGGCGCCGGCGCCGAACCGGCGCATCGCCCTGGCCTGGCGCAAAAGTTACCCGCGCGCAAGCGCGATCGAAAAACTGCGTGAATGCGTTCTCGGAACCCGCCTGGCAGGCGTGCAAATGCTGGAAATGGCGCCGCTGGCAATGCACTGAACGACCGGCGTCCGGCCCAATTGCGTACCGTGCTGATCGGCCGGACCCTCGCCGGTGCTCTCACGGCCGGATCGCGCCGCGCGGCGCGCGCCACGCAAAAACCAGCGCAGCCCATCCGACGATGGTTGCCAGCGCAACGAGAAATGTCCACCACACGCCCCATTCCATACTGAACCAGTAGATCAGGAGAAAGGCGAACGGATAAATCACGATGCCCTGGATCGCCGTGGCCAGCGCGGCCGCAGTCGCGGCCGCGCCCACGCGCGGTTGCATGAGGATGATCGAGCTTGTGAGCACCAGCGGAAAGGCAGCCAGCAAACCGGTCCAGTCAGGCCCGATGGTGTGACTGAGAGTCACCACCGCGCCGGCGACCAGCCCCACAAACAAGGCGCGCAAGGGCAGGTCGAACCAGCGCGTGGCACCAGCCAGCAACTTGCGGCCGGAGAGGGCGTGCCGAGTGGCAAGCGAACTGATCACCAAAGCCAGTGTACTCACCAGCAGCAAGGGCAGCGGCGCTGGATTCCAACGCTGCAGGAGCCACGCCACAAGAAACAAGGCGAGCAATGCCAAGCCCAGGCTTGCGGCCATGGGCATGCGCCGCGCGAGCAGCACATACACCATGCCGAACGCCGCCACAGCGGTATTTGCGGCAACGCTGCCAAGCGCGGCCGCGGCGATGAAATGCGGCGGCGTGGTGAGCGCCAGCATCACATAGGTGGGGCCCACCGAGACCGGCATGGCCATGATCAGGCCGGCAATCAGCGGACCGCTTCTCTCGGCCATCGCTGCGGCCGATACCACCACGGTGGCCGCGAAAATCACCTTGAGCGCGATCGCCAGCCAGAGCGGGTAGTCGCTTAACTGCACCCGTTACCCATGGATCGCGCCCCGTGCCGGCGCATATCGCGCTAGGCCAGCCACGCGCGCGCGTTGCGGAACATGCGCATCCAGGGCCCGTCCTCTCCCCAGGCGGCTGGCGCCCAGGACTGCTGTACGGTACGAAAGGCGCGCTCGGGATGCGGCATCACGATGCCAAAGCGGCCGTCCGCCGTCGTGTAGCCATTGAGGCCCCCGGCCGAGCCATTCGGGTTGTAAGGATAGGTTTCGGTGGCAGCGCCACGGTTGTCGACATAGCGGATCACGGGAATCGCCGCGGCTGCATCGCCGTGTTGCGAAAAATCGCTGAAACCTTCGCCGTGCGCGGTGGGCACAGTGATGCGGCTGCCGACCATGCCGCCAAAAAAAATCGACGGCGATTCCAGCACTTCGACGGTGACAAAGCGCGCTTCGAACTGCTCGCTGCGATTCTTTGTAAAGCGCGGCCAGGCACTGGCACCCGGAATCAGGCTGCCGAGGTTGGCCATCATCTGGCAGCCATTGCAGACCCCGAGCGCGAACACGTCCGGACGCGCGAAAAAGCCCTCGAAATCGGCACGTGCGCGCGGATTGAACAAGATCGATTTGGCCCATCCGGCACCAGCACCGAGCACGTCGCCGTAGGAAAATCCACCGCAAGCCGCGAAGCCCTTGAAGTCCGCCAGCGACACACGCCCGCCGATGATGTCGCTCATGTGCACATCGTAGGCGGCAAAGCCGGCGCGGTCGAACGCCGCGGCCATCTCGACATGACCATTGACACCTTGCTCGCGCAGGATCGCGATCTTCGGCCGTGCGCCGATGGCGATCATCGGCATCACATGGTCGATGGCCGGATCGAAGCATAGCGATGGACTCAAACCCGGATCGTCGACAGCTGCGGCGGCGTCGAATTCCTGCCTGGCGGTCTGCGGGTTGTCGCGCAAAGCCTGCATGCGGTAGCTGGTCTCACTCCATACGCGCAGCAGTTCGGCGCGCGGCAATGCGAACACCGGTTTGGCGTTTCGCACGAAGCGAATTTCGTCACGCTTGTTGGGCGAGCCCATGACGAAGGTGCATTTGCCCAAGCCCCATTGCGCAAGCCGGGCAATGATGGCGTTGCGTTCGCTCGACCGCACCTGAATCACCGCGCCCAGTTCCTCGTTGAACAAGGCCGCGAGCAGTTTGTCGTTGGCGCGGCCCTTGAGCATGTCCGGCTTGATTTCAAACCCGTCATGGTCGGTGCTGGCGGCATCCCAGCACACAGTGTCGAGGTTGATCGTCACGCCGGTATGGCCGGCGAAGGCCATTTCGCAAACGGTGGTGAAGAGACCGCCGTCCGAGCGGTCGTGATAGGCCAGCAAGCGGGCTTCGCCGTTGAGGGTCTGGATGGCATGGAAAAACGCCTTGAGGAGTTGTGGGTCGTCCAGATCCGGCACCACATTGCCAAAGCGATTCCAGGCCTGCGCCAGCGCCGAGAATCCCATGCGCTGCCGCCCGCAACCGAGATCGAGCAGGATCAGCGAGGTCGGCCCGGCATCGGTACGCAACTGCGGCGTCAGCGAGCGCCGCACGTCCAGCACCGGTGCGAAGGCGGAAACGATCAGCGACAACGGCGCGATCATCTCGCGCGGCCCGTCGCCATCGTCCCATGCCGTCTTCATCGACATCGAGTCCTTGCCCACCGGAATGGCTACACCGAGCGCGTTGCAAAGATCAAGGGTCACCGCCTTGACCGTGGCGTAGAGCGCCGCATCCTCCCCGGTCTTCGCGGACCCTGCGGCAGCCATCCAGTTGGCCGACAGCTTGATGCGCTCGATGGCGCCGATATCGGCTGCCGCCAGATTGGTGATCGCCTCGCCCACCGCCATGCGACCGGATGCCGGGGCATCGAGCATGGCCAGCGGCGTGCGCTCACCGATGGCGAATGCCTCGCCGGCATAGCCCTTGAAATCACGCAACGTCACCGCGCAGTCGGCCACCGGCACCTGCCAGGGCCCGACCATCTGGTCGCGCGAGCACAGGCCGCCGACGGTGCGGTCGCCGATGGCGATGAGGAAAGTCTTGGCAGCCACCGCCGGCATGCGCAACACACGCGGCACCGCTTCGGTCAGACCGATGTCGGCCAGGTCAAGACGCGGAAAATCACGCGCCACACTGCGCACATCGCGCAGCATCTTCGGCGGCTTGCCCAGCAACACTGAAAGCGGCATGTCGACCGGCGTGTTGCCGAACAGCCGATCGTCAACGGTCAGTCTGCCGCCAACGGTGGCAGTACCGACAACAGCGAAGGGGCAGCGCTCGCGCTCGCACAGCAGCCGGAATTCCGCCAGCCTTTCAGGCGCGATCGCCAGCACGTAGCGCTCCTGCGATTCGTTGCTCCAGATCTCGCGCGGGCTCATGCCCGGCTCTTCCGAGGGCACATCGCGCAATTCGAAGCGTGCGCCGACGCCGCCGCCCACCTCGACCAGCTCGGGAAACGCGTTCGAGAGCCCGCCGGCACCGACGTCATGGATCGCCAATATCGGATTACGCGCCGCCATCTGCCAGCATCGATCGATCACTTCCTGCGCACGGCGCTCGATTTCGGCATTGCCGCGCTGTACAGAATCGAAATCCAGATCGGCACTGTTGCTGCCGGCGCCCATGCTCGACGCGGCGCCGCCGCCCAGGCCGATCAGCATGCCGGGACCGCCTAGTTGAATCAAGAGCGTGCCGGCGCCGTATGGCAGTTTGTGAGTCAGGCCTGCGCTGATGGCACCGACGCCGCCGGCGATCATGATCGGCTTGTGGTAGCCACGCGTCTCGCCGGCGAAAGTCTGCTCGAACGTGCGGAAATAGCCGGCCAGGTTGGGCCGCCCGAATTCGTTGTTGAATGACGCGGCACCGATGGGCCCGTCGAGCATGATGTCAAGCGCACTGGCAATGCGCTGCGGCTTGCCGATGGTCGACTCCCAGGCGTGAGTGAATTCCGGAATGCGCAGGTGCGAAACGGAAAAGCCGCAAAGGCCCGCCTTCGGTTTGGCGCCGCGGCCGGTGGCGCCCTCGTCTCGAATCTCGCCGCCTGAACCGGTCGAAGCCCCTGGAAACGGCGAAATCGCGGTCGGATGATTGTGCGTCTCGACCTTCATCAGCGTATGCGTCACCTCATCGCGGTAAGCGTAGACACCATCCGCCCCCGGATAAAAGCGCGCCGCCGGCCCTCCTTCCATGACCGCGGCGTTGTCCGAATAGGCCACCACCGTACCTGCCGGGTTGGCCTTGTGGGTCTCGCGCACCATGCCGAACAGCGACAAGGCTTGCGGCCTGCCATCGATGATCCAGTCGGCATTGAAAATCTTGTGCCGGCAATGCTCGGAATTGGCCTGCGCGAACATCATCAGTTCGACATCGGTCGGGTTGCGCCCCATTTCAAGAAAATTGTCGGCGAGATAGTCGATCTCGTCATCCGCCAACGCCAGACCCATGTCGGCGTTGGCTGCCACCAGCGCCGTTCGCCCCCGGGCCAGAAGATCGATGTGCGCTGACGGGCGCGGCGGATAGAGGGCGAACAGGGCATCGGCGGCAGCGAAATCATCGAGCACTGTTTCGGTCATGCGGTCGTGCACGGCAGCGCGTATGCGCGCGCGCTCGGCTGCGGAAAACTTCCCGATCAGGCCCTTGCCAAACCAGTAGGCGATTCCTCTTTCAATGCGGCGTACCGACGCCAGACCACAGGAATGGGCAATGTCGGTCGCTTTCGAGGCCCAGGGAGAAACCGTACCGAAGCGCGGTATCACCAGAAACAACTCGCCGCGCGTCGGCTTGCCTTGCGCCGGACCGTAGGTCAGCAAGGTCTCGAGCAGCGTCGCCTGGTCGGCATCGAGAGGCGCGTCGGTCTCGATGAAATGCCAATACTCCGCCTGCACCCGAGCGAAGCCCACATCCGCTAGAACGGCCTTGAGTTTTTCGAGGCGAAACGAGGACAGCGCCGATGAGGCGCGCAGCTTCAGGATTGACGACATTTGTGGCGGAGGCGCCGAATCGCGCGGACGTGTCATCTGAGACAATGACAGAAGGCAAAATTATACTCTTGCCCCGGTGTAGTGCCCCCTCAACCATTGCAAACCAAGGCCAATTCCATGCGCGACGAAACCAAGGCCGTCCACCTCGGCCGCCATCCCGAGCGTTTCTCCGGCGCGGTCAACACACCGGTATTCCGCGCCTCGACAATCCTTTCCGAAACCGTCGCCGACTGGGAGCAAAAGAAGAAGGATCGGGCACAGGACAAGCCTGGCACCTATTACGGCCTGATGGGCACGCCGACCAAACACTTGCTCGAAGAAGCGTTAGCCGAGCTCGAAGGCGGCTACAAGTGCCAGATATACCCCTCGGGCCTGGCCGCCTGCACCATTCCTGTCCTGGGATACGTGCAAGCCGGCGAGCACATTCTTGTTCCCGACAATGTCTACTGGCCGACGCGGCGCTTTTGCAATCTGCAACTCAAACGCCTGGGGATTGAAACCACGTTCTACGACCCGCAAG
>Ga0209181_10008974_pt1 | contig 13282 bp, 9 predicted proteins | sample MAT05_FD_187208 | JGI IMG/M metagenome (GOLD analysis project Ga0209181, IMG submission 187208) | Freshwater microbial communities from Lake Fryxell liftoff mats and glacier meltwater in Antarctica - MAT-05 (SPAdes) (version 2) | ecosystem: Environmental > Aquatic > Freshwater > Ice > Liftoff... | reverse complement strand
ACGACCCCGCATTGGTGGAAGTATTTGAAAACGTGGCGGTTGCACCGTTGACTGAAGCGGTAAAAGCGGCGGTTGGCGTTGGATTGACCGTAACAAAACCTGACTTGGTTTGCGTGTTGCTGCCTGCTGCGTTGCTGGCGGTCAGGGTCACGGAATACGTACCGGCAGCAGTGTACGTCACGGTCGGATTTTGCGCGGTCGAGGTGGCCGGGTTGCCGCCGGGGAATTGCCAGGCCCAAGAGGTAGCAGCTCCGCCCGTGGATTGATCACTAAACTGAACAGTGACAGGAGCACAGCCAGCTGTGGGCAAAGCGGCAAATTGCGCCACGGGTGGCAAGGCTATCTGATTTTTGGGGGTCAGGCGCAGCATTACCGACTCATCCTGTCCACCCAATTCGTAGTAGCCTACGGCCACCATATCGCCGTTGGCTTGCATAGCGATCTTGTGCAGTTCCTCGTCCTTGCCATTGAACAAGGCGCTGTAAAAACCATCGGGGCGAAAAGTCAGATCAAGCGATCCGTTCGCATTGTAGCGGCCCACCAGAAAGTTGAACGGATTGTTGGGATGCAGGAATCCGGCGACGACGATTTTGCCATCGGGTTGCAAAGCCATCCCGTTAGCGTGGCACCATCCGTAGTCCGTGTAGACCGTTCCACCTGTTCCGAAAGCCGGGTCGAGCGCCCCGCTGGGTAAAAAGCGCATCAGTGCAATGTCTTTTTCTTCCTGGAAAAATGCGAAATAGCGGTTGTATCCCGCCGCTACGATTTTGCCGTCAGGCTGGATGCGCAGATCGAGCAGCACCCCTTTCCCGGCGATGTTGATGCCTGCATTGCCGAAGCTATTATCAAGGTTGCCGTTGGTCAGCAAGCGGCCTACGGCGAAGTGGTTGCCATAGTTACCTCCTTCAATGCTGGCGAATACACCCACCACAATTTTACCATCGGTTTGCAGCGAGACCGACGATACTACTTCATTTTTTCCCGGACTAAAATCAATAAACGCCTTTCCATCGCCCGAAAAACTTAAGTCGGGGCTGCCATTGGGCATGAACCTGTGGATGGTGGCGACTTTATTCTTGGCACTGTCGGGCGCGGTGGTGATACCGAGCACGATGTGCTGGTCGGCAGGCTGCACCGCCAATCCGAGCCGGGCATCGGAGTCGAAAAACGGCACGTTCAAGGTTGGAACGGTGAGCTTGCCATCGGTGTCGAAGGTGGGGTCGAGTGCGCCTGCAGCCGTGAGGCGGGCCAGCCCTGCGTTGCTGAAAGAGGCATCACCCGCTACCAGAATTTTGCCGTCGGCCTGCAAAGCGAGGGCATAGCCGTAGCTGGACCCCGTGCCAAATTTAAACGTGGTGCGACCGGCAGTACCAAAGGTCGCGTCGGCCTGGCCGTTGGGCAGAAAACGCGCTACATAGCAGTTGCCGCTCTGGAACCCTGTGACGACAATTTTCTGATCGGCTGGTTGTACCAGCACAGCATGGGCCTGATCGCCACCGGAATAGGCTGGCAGGACATAACCATTCACTCCGAAGGTGCTGTCAGGATGAAAATAAGACTGGGCTTGGGTGCTGGTCTGGCAGAGGTTCAACGCCAAAAGGGCAGAGAAAAAGTAGAATGGTTTCATCGTTTTGGACTGATTTGTACACCCGGAGGGTGGTGGTGGCATATAAGTACAAAGGCAAAATTTCTCGCAAAGGCGCAAAGAGTTCTCTATCAAAACTTTGCGCCTTTGCGAGAAAATCTAAACTAATTTTGGCGAGGTACTTACTTCGAAATAGTTGCAGGCGATTCGAGGGCGAAACGAATGTTTTACAATACTGCAAAGGCGGGCGGGATGAGCGGCAAGCAGCGGTGCGCGTTCCAAAGGTACAGAACGCCGCACCGCACTGCCACCGGCTTTTGCTTTTAAATCAGGGATTAACAGTATTGCAGACCTGCTCTACACCATTCAGTTACACGCTGTGCTTTGCCAACTGAGGTACACCGTAGAATAAGCGGCGCTACAGTAATAGTCGTAGTTATAAAAATATCGGGTCGCGGAAGAGCAAGCCGGACAAACTTTGTAGAGGGCGCTTGACCCATTGTTGGCAGGCCAGTTATGGTTAGTCAAATAGAAGGAATTGGCGCATCGCCAGCGGACGTACACAAAAGCAGGTTTCCACGACTGGTTCTTATTCAACTTGATGCGCCTGGGTGATCCTCCGATGGGCCCGCGTTCCGCCACCTCGTCGCTTTCCATGGCAAAGCGAATAGTTGCGCCCGCTGCGTTGAGTTGCTCTTGCAGTCTCTCGGAGAATTGAATGGCCTGACCATTCTGCCCTGCTTTCTTCAATTTGATCACCACCAGATGTTCAGGCACAGGCATTTGCGTTGCTTCTACCGTGCTAGCTGGGTTCCCGACTTCTATTTCCTGATCGGCAGCATCCGTCGGGGCAGAAAAAAGGATCAAATCGTTGGAAGTGAACCAATTGAGCATTTCAGCATGGTCGGTCGAGATTTCAAGCATAACGACCTCCTGACCCGCGTCGTGGAGCACGATCTGCTTCGTGTACTTACCGGCAAAATCATTTTCTGTCGGGATTGCAGGCTGCCCAACGGGAATAGCAGGTTCCTTTTGGCAGGACATGATGGCGACGGAAGAGAGGGTCGCAGCGATCAGCGCGGCACACAGGAGCCGCAGGGAAGAGAAATTTTTCATGGTAAAAAAGTGATAGATGAAAAAGGAAGGATACAAAGGGCTGGCTTGCTCCTGCGAGACCGAAGCCTCACAGAAGTTGTTTTAACCAGCCTGAAATTTTGAAAATGAAATGCTTACTGACGGCAACAGACATGCCCCTGCCTATCGCCCACATGGATCAAATTGACTACATTTCTCACATTATTTTTACAATTTTCATTGCTCCTGACGCTCCTCGCTCACTGCATATCGTCAGGTAATACACCCCAGCGGGCGCGGGCAACTTTATCTCAAACGACTGCTGACCACTGCTCCATTCAACGTGCCGGTTAGTCACTATTTCACCTGTCCAGTTGCGCACCATGCAATGGTAGGTACCAGCCGTGGGCGCGTCCAGTCCGACCGTAAACATTTCCTGTGCAGGATTGGGATAAACCGTCATCTGAAGCAGCGGCATTTGTGGGTTACGGGTAACGCTAATACAAGCAGCCATCCGGGAAGCAAAAAGTTGGGCCATTGTTGTCGTACGCAGGGCGTAGTTGTCGATCGCATGACCTGTCAGCGCAGGGTTGAAGCCTTGCGCCACGCAATCCGCCATGTTGTTCGTTTTGTCAAATACATACTCCGGTACTTGCTTGCCAATACTTTTCAGTTGATCTATCTGAGTCTTCATGCCATTGGACCCATTCACGATAGGCCGGTTGATGATGGACGCACAACCCAAACCCATAAAACATTCTGAGAGTCCTGCCAGAACGCGTCCCTGTTTAAATGGCACGATCAGGTCATTGGGCTGATGGAACATATAAAGTACAGGCGGCACGGAGTAGGTATTTTCAGAAAAAAGATCGCCGAGTGTACCGCCGTAAAAATTGCCTGCGCCCCGAATCGAATACGGAGTGCCGGACGGATTGAGCGTCCCTTCAATCGGCCCCAGGTCAGGTCGTTGCAACTTCATCGAAGCAATACTGGTATCCCATTTGAACTGCTGGACGCAAGCGGGTTCGTAAATTTTGTTGGGCGGCAACACGTCGGCCAGGGTGTAAGCGGCGGCGGGTTTTTCAGTAAGGGTATCCAGAAAGGCCGCATTCAGCGCGATAAAGCCGCCAGCGCTTTCACCGACCAGAAAAACATTTTGGGGATCAATGTTGTAAGTGGCCCCGTTGTTTACAAAGTAGCGAATCGCGCCCCGAATGTCCTGCATGCCCCGGTAAGCGCCCCGGTACCACTCGGCGGTGTCGGCCATATTCGAGCAATCCCAGGGGGTATTGAAGAGTTGAGTCACGTTGCAATGTACCTCCGCGTTGGTCTGAAACATGCCCAGCCGGTAATTCACTGAAGCAGTTGTGTAACCCCGTTTGGCAAAATCCTTCATCCAGGCCTGAAGCGTGCCTTCGCTTTTATCACCCGCCAAAAATGCACCACCGTGTATGGCCAGAAGCAAGGGCCGGCCGCAGGGCGGCGGTGTATCGTCGGTCGGCACGGTGATATCCATGCGCAAGGTGCGCAGGTTGCCCGCAAAATCAGGGGCCGTTCCATACACGACATCCACGGTGGTCTGGATGGCAAATGTTTGAGCAACCCATTTTTGACTGTGGACCAAGGCTGTGAAAAGCAGGGAAATAAGGAGCAAAGTTGTTTTTTTCATGTCAGGATGTTTTTAAATCAATGTACCACACTCAGCCGCACCGTGCCCGTTTCTTTGCTGCTGCTGAGGCGAAGCAGATAAAAACCAGGCGGTAAGGTGCTCAAATCTAAGCCTTCCGAGAGTTGCCCGCCGGGTGTCGCCCACATAAAATTTTGAAGCAGGCGACCCGAAGCGTCGTACACGTTGGCACGCAAACTCCCTTCGGGCGCATTTTGCGCAGCCAACTGGAAAATACCTGTGCCAGGATTAGGCGATGCCGAGAGGCCCCAATTGGCGCCAGGCTCTACAACGGCAGAGACGATCAGCGACACGGTGGCCGATCCGGTGCAGCCCTGATGATCCGTGACAACAACCGTGTAAGTACCGCTCTTTGGGGCAATGAACTTGACATTCGTTGCACCGGCAATGGAACCCGTGACATCCTTCCATTGATACGTGAATGCTGTACCAAGCGGCTCTGTGACGCTCGCCGTGAGGCCGCTCGCCGTGGTTTTTACCTCCACACCAGGAAACCCAAAGAGGATGTCTTCATTATTGGCAGGTACTTCGGTCGGATCGTACAAGATGCCCGCAAAAGCAAAGCGACCTGTCGGCACTTCGAGGGCGCAGCGCAGCGAGACAGGTGCGGCCTGATTGGTGGCCGAGGCCCAAAAGTGGAGCTGGTTGCCTGTTTCGCGCACGGTGCAGAAAAATGCTGAAGCCGTGTGGTTCCTCACGTCAGGCAAACTGTCACCTACTGCGAAATAGAGCAGCGTGTCCGGGCCAAAAGTATTTTGGCTGCCCGGCACGATGCGCGACGGGATGGTATGCCAGAGATTTTGGCTGCCGGGGCGGGACAGGGTGTAAGTGTCGAGCAACAACCCGCTCGAGCTGAGCAGTGCATAGTGCGCGTCCAGGATGTCGTCAGTCGTCGTGTCGCCTGTGAAGATGTTGCCCACCGCGAGCAAGTGGCCGTTGGCGCTGTTTTCCACTATGCTGGAGTAGGAGGCGTAGCCAAATTTGCCTTTGAAGCTGGCGCTGCGGGTGTGTTCCCAAGTTTTGATGCCATTGGGCTTGAATTTGCGCACGAATGCCCGGTTTTCCCACACATTTTCGATATCCCAGATATTGCCCAGTATAGATACGCCCGATATGACGAAGTTGCCGTCGGCAGTTTGAATGAGCGACATGGGCTGGTCTATGCCATAACTAAAGGTCGTAATGCTGTCCTGCAGGCGCAGTGTGACGGGGTCAAAAGTGGCGCAGAACGCGTCTTCGTAATCGTAGACATAACCTGCACGGGCACCGCTCACCACCCAGTCGCCATTTTTTGCCTGAATGATGTTGCGCAACCACTTGCCCATCGGATTGCCCGCTCTGGACGTGTCGAACTGAATCGGTTTTAAATCAGCACTCAGGCGCATGGCGACGCTGCCGATATATTTGAAAAGGATGTTGATGCTTCCAATAGCCAGCAGCTCGCCATTGGGGAGTTCGGCTACGTCAAAAAACTGCTCGTAGGAGAGCGGGTCTGGCAAATCCCAATGCAACGAATTGATGACCTTGCCAGAGCAGTCGAATTTATAAAGTGCCGCGTCATTGTCCACCTGACCAGCCATCACGAAACCACCGTCCGTGGTGCGGAGGAGGCGGTTGACGCGGTCGTTTTTACCCGGTACGCCGATGATGGCTGGGTTGGTCTGGGTCAGGACTTTTTCAGAAAAAAAAGCAGAAAAGTAGAGGAACGCAAGGAGAGAGAAAGATTTTTTCATGGTAGAAGCCAGATTGGTTAGACGATATTGTACTGTGTAGCATTTCTTGGCTTTGGCGCATTTTTGATACCACAAAAGTCCGGCACACCGGCTGCGCCCGAAACCCCGAAAACGGTGAAGTTTTAGAAATCCCGGATGTAGCGGGAAATGGGGAGAAGAGGAATGATCTGAGCATGCCCCGGAAACCGGGAGTGCACGTCCCTGCTTTCCGGGAGGAAAAATTCACTGTTTTCAGGGTCGTGCGAGCGCCAGGCAGGAGACACCTTTGCATGTTGATTGGTAGTGGCTGGTTTTCATTGAGTGTGTCTCGTTTTTCGTTCACCATTGACGATTATTGGTTATGACTTTCTGACACTTCCCCAAAACCAATCCATGTCCGGAATAACCCTGTTGGTGCTTCTCAATTCTAATTACCCTAATCCATGTCCAGAACAAACCTGTTGATGTTGTTGGGCGCACTGCTGCTCGCAGTTGTGTCGGCAAAAGTCTTTTCGGGCAAACTGCCCCGGCCGTTTGAAAGTGCTGCTGCTGGCGACGCTTATACGCCCATGGTGTTGACCGATACGATGTTCCCGCCCAACGCGCCCAATATGCTCGACCGTCAGCTGCGGGTGCAAGTCCTGGAAGATACCAACGGCATATTGACCTGCCAGCAAGTGGCTGCGTTGCCCAATGCGTCATTCGAAGTGAAAGATCCCTGTTGCAACTTCTTGTGGCGCGAACGCAACACCCTCTGGTTGCGCTTCGGCGTGACCAATCACAGCCGACAGGAGCGATTTTTGGTCGAAGTCATCAATCCGTTTCTCGACAGTCTCTCGTTTTTTCAGACCAATTCGGCGGGCCAAGTCCTCCCGTCGCATCCCAACGACACCACCGGAACGGTTTTCGCCTTCAACCACCGCCCGGATACCACCCACCGCAATTTCATCTTTCCTGTCCGCATTGCGCCTGATAGCAGTGCCTGGATCTATTTTAGGATTCGCTCCGAATATCCCGTGCACCTGCGGGTGCTGCTCTTCGAACACGACGAGCGCAAGCACCGGCAACAGTGGGTCGTGGACATCCTGATGACCATTTTTTACACCTTCTGCGGGCTGTATCTCTTGTTTACCGGCATTCTCATCGGAGTGACCAAAGAGCATTTTCACTGGTACTATTTCTGTTATGTGCTGTTGACGGCTTTGTTCATTCCCGCCCACCTCGGACTGGGGTTCATGTATTTTTGGCCGAAGGCCGAACATGCTTATTTACAGCATATTGGGCCGATGGCCCTCAACAACCTGCGACTTATTTTTGGCATCCAGTTCTTCCGGCTTTACTTCGATTTGCCTAAAATTACGCCGCGTTTTAATCGCTTTGTGGGTGGGGCTATCTTGTTTTTTGTATTTACGCTACTGCTTCAAATTTTCCACCGGACACTTGGCGGGTGGTTCGTACCGCTGGTGTTTTTCCCCTTCTTCGGGTTATTGATGCTCTTCTGCGGGGCGATGGCTGTGTGGGTATGCTACGAACTGCTTTACAAGCGGCGGACCCGGTTTTCGTGGCTGCTGATCGTCGTGGCGCTGCATTTTATCGGGGTAGTCACCACTTCGCTGCAACACCTGGGCTATGGTTCGTCGGGGTTCGACGTCGCCAACCGCTTGCTCGCCGTATTCGGCATCGCCAATACGTTTTTCCTTTCCCCGCTGGTGATCGGCGCATTTTTTCTGGAAATGGTCCTGGTGCTGTACTTCGCTACCCGGCGTTACCTGCGGCTGTTGGATAAAAATCAACGCGCCCAACTCCGCATTGCCAAAACCAAAGAAGAAGGACTGAATGCCTTGCTGCTCGGGGTGGAAAACGAGCGCCGCCGCATCGCCCGCGACCTCCACGATTCGGCTTGTGTCAACCTCGCGGCCATCCGAATGAAAGTGGACGTCCTGCGGGAAACCCTCCCAGAAACTGCCGCCGCGCAAATGGCCGACATTGCCGACGACCTCGAACTAACCTATCGCGAAGTGCGCGACATCTCGCACGATCTCATGTCGAAAGCCCTGGAAAAAACAGACCTGCTTTCTGCGCTCGAAGACCTCACGGTGCGCATCCGCCACGCCCAACCCAGCCTGAATCTGCAACTTTATGCCAATTATGACCTGGACACAGTGGACAAACTCGCCCAAATCAACCTGTACCGCATCGTGCAGGAATTGCTCGCTAATGTGCTGCGCCACGCCCATGCTTCCAACGCCACGCTCCAGTTGCTCCGCGATGAAGGCAAACTGCTGCTCACGGTCGAAGACGACGGGCAGGGATTCGACCCGCAACAGATTGAAAGTGATGGGATCGGGTTGGCCAATATCCGCACTCGGGTTGGGGTGCTGCGTGGCCATTTGCACCTGGAAAGTGCGCCGGGCAAAGGAACGTTCGTGAGTATTGAAATCGCGGAAGGCAATTTGACAGGAGTGTAATGAGACTGTCTCGCAGACTTAAATTGAGACAGAATGGTCAGGATTTTACAGGATCAATACCTTTGCCTTCCGCTTCACCTATCCTTCCGCTTCACCCATCCACAAAAAATGACGCTCCAACACGCACAACACACCGTGGATGAATGGATTCGTACCATCGGGGTGCGCTATTTTCACGAACTGACCAACACGGCTATTCTCATGGAAGAGGTGGGTGAAGTCGCACGACTTATGTCGCGGCTGTATGGTGAGCAGTCGTTCAAAACCCCCGAACTGGCTGCTGCTGCGCCGGAGCAATTGGCCGATGAGATGGCGGATGTATTGTTCGTCCTCATCTGTATCGCCAATCAGACAGGCGTGGATTTGACGGAAGCGCTCCACAAAAACCTGGAGAAAAAGACCAGCCGCGATGCCGAACGCCACCGAAACAACGAAAAGTTGAAATGACGAACTTCCTCCTCCGTACCTTTCTTTTTCGTCCCACCATCCTGTCTGCCGGTCATCACTTTCACTTCGACCTGCCGTTCGAGGAACTCTGGTTCGATACGCCCGACGGCGTACGACTCAATGCTTTGTTTTTCGCTGCTCCACAACAACCCGCCCTCGGCACGGTCCTGTATTTTCACGGCAACCGCGACAACCTTCAACGCTGGGGCACGATGCACCGCGACTTTACTTCGCTCGGTTATAACTTTCTGGCACCCGACTACAGGGGCTATGGCAAGAGCGGCGGCGAACCTGACGAGCATCGCTATTTTGAGGACAGTAAATTGATTTACAAATGGTTAGCCGAAAGGTGTCCACCAGAGCATATCGTGTTATACGGCCGTTCCCTGGGGTCAGGTATGGCCGCCTATCTGGCTGCCCGTTTCCCCGCCCGGATGCTGGTGCTAGAAACGCCGTTCGACAGCATCCCCGGTCTGTTGGCCAGCCATGTGGGTCGAGAAGCGCCGCCGTTTGAACCGTCGGTCACATTTCCCAACCTCGAACATTTGCAAAAAACAGCGCTGCCCGTGCTGATCTTTCACGGCACCCGCGACCGGGTGGTGCCCTACGCCTCTGCCGCCAACCTGCGTTCCGCGCTCAAACCAGGCGACGAATTCGTGACCATTGAAGACGGCTCGCACAACAACCTGGCAACCTTCAAAATATACCACGAACGACTGAAAGCCTGGCTAGTCAAAGGTCAATAGCCAAAGGTCAACGGCCAACAGTCAAAGGTCAACAGTCAACAGTCAAAGATCAACAGTCAACAGTCAACAGTCAACAGTCAACAGTCAACAGTCAACAGTCAACAGCCAACGATCAACAGTCAAACAATCATCCGCTCAATCGGCACCACCAGAATCCCTTCTGCTCCGGCCGATTTGAGTTGTTCGAGCACATCCCAGAATATTTCCTCCCGCACCACACTGTGCAAACTGCTCCAGCCCTCCACCGCCAGTGGCAGCACTGTAGGGCTCTTCATACCGGGCAATAAGCGGATGATCTCGGGGATGCGCTCACTGGGCGCGTTCATCAGGATATAGCGGTGGCCTTTGGCGTTGCGGTTGGCGTGGATGCGGAACAGCAGCCGGTCTAGGATTTCCTGCTTGTCGGCAGGCAGCGCGGGGTTGACAATGAGCAGGGCTTCGGACTCCAGTACAGTCTCCACCTCGCGCAATCCATTGGCGAGCAAGGTACTGCCTGTACCGACGATGTCGAAAATGGCGTCCGAAAGGCCGAGCGAGGGCGCAATTTCGACCGCGCCGCTGATTTCGTGGATGTCCGCTGCGAGCTTGTTTTTTTTCAAAAAATCTTCAAGAATGCGGACATAACTGGTCGCAATCCGCAATCCCTCCAGACTTGGAATACCCTTGTACGGCGCATTTTTGGACAATGCAATACTCAACCGGCATTGACCGAAGCCCATACGCTCGACGAGGCGCACCTGTTTGCCTTTTTCCAGCACCACGTTTTCACCCACTATACCGGCATCCACGACACCTTCCTCGACGTATTCCGGAATGTCGTCGTCGCGCAGGAAAATGATTTCCAGGGGGAAATTGACAGCGGGTGAGCGCAGCAAGCGACTGTGACTGCTGCCGAAAGAAATGCCTGCGTCGCGCAACAGCGCAACGGAATCCTCAAACAGGCGACCGGATTTTTGAATGGCGATACGAAGCATACAAGATCGAATGTCCGACAAGGTAAGTCGGGTGTGGAATGTAGTAGTTTTGCCTGGGACAATAAAAAACCGGCTTGCCGTGGAAGAGACGACAAGCCGGTTCAGGGAGAGACATTATTTTAGACGCTTTCATGCGTCCCACCTGATCGCTTGCCATGGGGCAGGTAATGATGGTGGTGAAGACAGAGAGAAGCAGAAATATTTTTCATGAAGCGACAAAGATAAGGAACGCGGCACCAATAACTTAGTCATTTTAGGTCAACCATTTTTTCATCAGACAACACTATTTTTCTGCGAATAGTGGGGCTATTTAAAGAAAAATAGCGGCCGTATGATGGAACAAAGGGTGGCATCAAATGACTAAGTTATTGGTGCCGCGTTCCTAAGGGGGAGCGGGTGTAACAGCAAAGTGATACATTGGAAAAATGTGGAACAGGATGATACTTTTGCCGAAACTTTCTGTTGCTACCGTCCCTCACGCACTTTACCGTCCTTTTACCCATGGCACTTCTTGTTCCTTGTCGCGATTTCACCCCTCAATTCGGTCAAAATTGTTTTCTCGCTGAAAACGCCACGCTTATTGGCGACGTGGTTATGGGCGACGATTGCTCGGTGTGGTTTCAGGCGGTAGTCCGCGGCGACGTGAATTTTATCCGCATCGGCAACAAAGTCAACATCCAGGACGGCGCCATTTTGCACGGTACTTACCAAAAATGCGGCACCACCATCGGCAACAACGTGAGCATCGGTCACCGGGCGCTGGTGCATGGCTGCACCTTGCACGACAACGTGCTGATCGGCATGGGCGCCATTGTCATGGACCAAGCGATCGTGGAAGAAAACTGCCTGATCGCTGCTGGAGCCGTGGTGCTGGAAAACACCGTGTGTCACAGTGGCGGCGTATACGCAGGCGTGCCAGCCAGGCGTGTGAAAGAACTCACCCCGGAACTCTTCAAAGGGCAAATCGAGCGCATCTCGAACAATTATGTGTTCTACGCAAGTTGGTTTAGGTAATTGAGCAGTGAGCAGTGAGCAGTGGCCAGGAGGCGCAATAATTCTCACTGCTCACTGCTCATTGCTCGCTTTTTCTTAACCTTAACGTAGTGTTCGCTTAACGTCTCTCGCCCTGACCTCCTTCTACCTTCGCCCGTCGTAATTGTCACTTTCGGTTGTCAGATCCGACAACCCACAACCGACAACCGATTACCACAACATGGGCATTGCGCATACCCTCAACGAACGGGTTTTCAAGCAGATACATACGAATAGCCTGGTCTACAACACTTGTTGGGAAGACCCGCGCTGCGACCGGGCATTGCTGCAATTAGATTCCAATAGCCGGGTCGTGATGCTCACCAGTGCAGGCTGTAATGCCCTGGATTACCTGCTCGACGACCCTGCATCGGTGCATTGTGTTGACCTTAACCCGCGCCAGAATGCGCTCCTCGAACTCAAGATTGCCTTGCTGCGCGGAGCGGACCATGCTACACTCTTTGATTTTTTTGGAGCCGGGGCGTCCCGTCGGACGCGGGAGGTATTCGAAGAAGCCGTGCGCCCTCAATTGTCTGAAGCGTCCTATTCATTGCGGTTCTGGGAGCGCAATCTGCACTATTTTAATGGAAAAGGTTTGCGGCGTTCGTTCTATTGGCATGGCAGCAGCGGCACAGTAGCCTGGGTGATCCGCCAATGGCTGGAGCAAAATCCCGACACGTTGCGGCTCTTGCAACGGCTATTCGAATCCGAATCGCTGGCCGAACAATGGGTTTGGTACGAGCAGTTGGAACCACAGTTGCTCAACCGCTTCCTGCGCTGGCTCGTCAATCAGCACCTGGTACAGAGTATGCTCGGCGTTCCGAAAGCGCAGCAACATTTAGCCGCTCATTATTTCCCCGACGGCATGACAGGCTATGTGCGACACTGTTTCCGGCACGTGTTTACGAAGATGCTTTTGCACGACAATTATTTCTGGAAACTTTACTTTTATGGGCGTTATTCGCCGAATTGTTGTCCAAATTACCTCCGTGCGGAATACTTCAATACGCTGGCTAACAAAAGTGCCCGCATTCATACCCACACCGCATCGCTGTCCGATTTTTTGAAAAAAAATCCCGGGCAGTACACACATTTCATCCTGCTCGACCACCAGGATTGGCTGGCCGCACATCTTCGTCCGGCGCTCGACGAAGAATGGCAACTGATCCTCGACAACGCGGCGCCTGGCGCTCAGGTACTGCTCCGTTCTGCCGCTTTTGAGTTAGACTTTCTGCCTGAATTCGCCCGTGATCGTATCCGGTTTGACCGCGAAGCAGCCAAGCGCTCGGAAGCCAATGACCGGGTCGGGACGTACGCCAGCACCTGGCTGGGGACGATTGTGGACCGTTGACTTCCTGTACCCCGGAACTCCGTTCCGGGCGAAGGCTGTACCCCGGAACTCTGTTCCGGGCGAAGGCTGTACCCCAGAACTCTGTTCCGGGCGAAGGCTGTACCCCGGAACTCTGTTCCGGGCGAAGGCTGTACCCCGGAACTCTGTTCCGGGCGAAGGCTGTACCCCGGAACTCTGTTCCGGGCGAAGGCTGTACCCCGGAACTC
>Ga0209181_10008971_pt1 | contig 13285 bp, 10 predicted proteins | sample MAT05_FD_187208 | JGI IMG/M metagenome (GOLD analysis project Ga0209181, IMG submission 187208) | Freshwater microbial communities from Lake Fryxell liftoff mats and glacier meltwater in Antarctica - MAT-05 (SPAdes) (version 2) | ecosystem: Environmental > Aquatic > Freshwater > Ice > Liftoff... | reverse complement strand
TATAAAATATTGTGCGATTTATGTAATGCCGGGCAAAGAAAAATCGGTGGATTACTTTTTTGAAGTGGTTCCCTTGCCAAGGTATTTTCAATGGAATATTTTAAATCATACCACGCTGGAAAAAGCCTGTTTTGATATTGATGGTGTATTGTGTGCCGATCCCACACCTGACCAAAATGACGATGGCGAAAAGTACATTGATTTTATTTTAAATGCACCACCATTGTTTATTCCTGGGAGTAAGATCGGAACCATTGTTACATCAAGATTAGAAAAGTACCGGAAAGAAACAGCATACTGGCTTAAGACAAACAATGTAAAATATAATGAGCTGGTAATGCTTGATCTGCCGGATATGGCAGCCAGGCAAAAAGCAAATAATCATGGTGATCATAAAGCCAAAGCATACATGGCCAAACCTTATTTACTGTTTGTAGAAAGTGATCTTACCCAAGCCATACAGATCAACCGTATTGCAAAGAAGCCGGTGCTTTGTACAGAGAACTTTGAAATGATCTTTGATAAAGAATCAATCCTGTACAACCTCAAAAGTGGCAAGTCCCTTCCATTCCTGCGCAAGTACGCTTTGAAAGTGAGGGATAAAATCAAGAGATAAAATCAAGGGATAAAATGACAATTATTTTTTGATTCCTTAAAAAACAAAATAAACTTTATGCTTTTATACAATGTTTTGCAGATGGTTGCTCTTGTCCTCCTCGGACTGGCTACACTGTATATTTTTATCTTTTCCCTGGCTGGTTTATTTTACCGGCAGCGCAGTTACATTTATTCAAGTAAGTTCAATAAAATTGCTGTATTCATTCCAGGGTATAAAGAAGATGAAGTGATTATTGAAGTAGCACAGTCATCTTTGTTACAGGGCTATCCAAAAGATAAGTATGATGTGATTGTAATTGCAGACTCTTTTCAAAAAGAAACATTGACGAAGCTAAAAGCTTTGCCAATAAAATTGATTGAAGTGAGTTTTGATAAAAGTACCAAGGCAAAAGCACTGAACAGCGCCATGTCAGTATTGACAGCGCCCTATGATATTGCTGTGATCCTCGATGCTGATAATTTAATGGCAGCAGATTTTTTAACTAAAATAAATGCAGCATACGAAGAAGGGTTCATTGCTATACAGGGACATCGCACTGCAAAGAACCTGAACAACTCATGGGCCATACTGGATGCTATCAGTGAAGAGATCAACAATAATATTTTTAGGAAAGGACATCGAGTACTTGGATTGTCTTCTGCTATTATCGGCTCGGGAATGGCTTTTAGTTATGAATATTTTAAATCGCTTATGGCAGGTGCCACGGCTGTTGGTGGCTTTGATAAAGAGATAGAATTAAAGATGCTGAAGGCAGGACATACAATTGCTTACCTGGATGATGCATTGGTGTATGATGAAAAAGTACAAAAAGCGGATGTATTTGGAAACCAGCGCCGCCGCTGGCTTTCAGCTCAGTTGCATTATTTCAGACAGGATTTTTTAAGTGCGTTGAAAGATTTATTCCTTAAAGCAAACGTTGATTACTTTGATAAGGCTATTCAGTTTATTCAGCCACCAAGGATTTTATTATTAGGAGCTGTGATATTGCTGGGCGTTTTATTTAACACTGCCAACTACCTATTTGTAAATGAGCAAGTATTTTCAACAGGTTGGTTCTACATTGTAGCTGCTTGTTTATTGTCTTTCTTTTTTTCTGTACCACGATCATTTTACAATTTTAAAACATTGAAAGCATTACTCAGTTTGCCAAAAGGAATGTTGATGATGCTGTTGTCATTATTAAAAATAAAAGGCGCCAATAAAAAATTCATTCATACAAAACACACTGCATCAGCAAGATAAACCGCATCAAATATTTTATCCGAAATCCTAATAAAGCATGAAAAAGAACCGACTGGAAAAACTGGAAGCACTCCGCGGATTTGCTGCGTTGTATGTGGTTTTTTTTCATACCCTCCCTCAAAAGATTTATTTATGGGGCATTAATGTGGGTACTTTTTTTCGTTTTGGACCGGAAGCTGTGATCGTATTTTTTGTACTATCTGGTTTTGTAATTAAATATACTTACGAAAGATCTGCAGATAAATCATTCCGGTTTTACTTCGTACGTCGTTTTATCAGGCTATACATTCCGCTGTTCTTTATTTTCCTGCTGGGATATTTATTAAAATGCTATGGAGAAGCAAGCCTTGCCAATCCTGAGTGGAAGATTTTGTTTGGAAATATTTTAATGTTGCAGGACGTGATTTCACAAAAGCCGAATGTGTTGTCGCCAACATACATGGGCAACGGTGTGTTGTGGTCATTGTCTTATGAATGGTGGTTCTATATGTTGTTCTTTGCTCTTATCACAAACATCAAAAGGGAGAAGCTCAATAAGTGGGTGAATATCCTGGTGATTGTTGCTGCTGCTTCTTACGTCATCTATCCATTTATTGTAAACCGGCTGGCCATGTATTTTGCTATCTGGTGGATGGGTGTACGATTTGCTGATACTTATATTAAGAGAGAAAGATACAGCATCAAATCCATCATGCCGTATGCCTGGGTGTTGTTTACCATCACGGCAATACTTGCATTCAATTTATACATTCATTTTTCTTACACAAAGATTTATAGCTATCCGTTAGTGGCATATCCATTTATTGAGTTGAGGCATTTTGTTTTTGCCATCATCGTGATGTTTGGTGCCGTGATCTGGCAAAACTTTCAATGGCGTGGTTTCAATCAAATCTTTGGAATATTTAAACACGTGGCGCCCTGTTCGTATGTGATATACATTTCCCATCATTACCTGGTGGTGGAAGCAACTTACTTAGGCTTCGTCCATAATAAAGTAGTTGAGTATGGACTATACATTGTGTTGATGATCGTTTTTTCATACTTGCTGGAAGTGGTAGTATATAACAGGATCAGGAAACTATTGATCGGGTAATTTAAAATCAAAGCAACAACTATGAAAATAGGAATAGAAGGACAACGGCTTTTCCGTAAAAAGAAACATGGCATGGACATGGTTGCTTTGGAATTGATCCGAAACCTGCAGCATGCAGATCATGAAAATGAGTACTTTATTTTTGTAAAGCCAGATGAAGACGATACGGTACTAAAAGAAACAGCCAATTTTAAAATAATAACCGTTGATGGTGGTTCATATCCTGTTTGGGAACAGGTTGCTTTGCCGAAGGCAGCAAAAAAAGCCGGTTGTGAGATATTGCATTGCACCAGTAATACAGCGCCTGTAAACTGCAGTATTCCACTCGTTACAACACTGCATGATATTATTTACATGGAGAACAGTTATTGTAAAATACTTACAGGCAGCGGAACAGCTTACCAGAAATTTGGAAATCTCTATCGAAAGCTCGTAGTACCATCTGTTATAAACAAGAGCCGGAAAATAATTACCGTCTCTCATTTTGAGAAAAGACGGATTGCTGAATTTTTTCAAATGAATGACGACAGACGGTTGACGGCTGTGTACAATGGCGTAAGCGAACATTTTAAACCAGTAACTGATGTGGCAGGTTTAAAACGGGTAAAAGAAAAATATAAACTCCCCGATAACTATTTCTTTTTTCTTGGTAATACAGACCCCAAGAAAAATACCAAAGGAACTTTAAAAGCCTTTTCAGATTTCAGAAAACATACCGGTGCCGATTACAAACTGGTAATGCTGGATTATGATAAAGCAGAACTGGAAAAAGTATTGCATGAAATTGGCGATATAAATTTGATTGAACATATCGTACTTACTGGCTACGTCATCAATACTGATCTGCCTGCTATTTATTGCCAGAGCAACATATTTTTATATCCGTCTTTAAGAGAAAGTTTTGGTATACCGATGCTGGAAGCGATGGCCTGTGGCGTGCCTGTGATCACATCCTGTACTTCATCCATGCCTGAAGTAGCAGGTAATGCTGCAATAATTATTAATCCATATAAACCGGAAGAGATTGCTATGGCAATGGTTAATCTTTACCAGGATGAAAAATGCAGGAAGCAATTAATTGAATCAGGGTTAAACCAAGCTGCAAAGTTTTCATGGAAGGCGATGGCGCAGGACGTTTTAAATATCTACACTGAATTGGGCAAAGAATTAAAGTAAAATAATTAATAAAATATTACTGTACTCAAATCAATCATCTTATGTTAGTCTTGCAATTATTATTCTGGTTCCTGGTATTTGTTGTGATCTATACTTATGTTGGCTATGGCATTTTATTGTATGCTATCGTTAAGATAAAAAGAATATTTAAACTTGGTAAAAAATGGCAACCAAATCCGGACTACGAACCAGCCGTTACACTTTTCATTTCTGCTTACAACGAAAAGGATTATGTAGCAGGAAAGATGAGCAATTCATTGGCGCTCGATTATCCAAAAGAAAAATTACATTTCGTATGGGTTACAGATGGCTCCGATGATGGCACGCCTGAGCTGTTGAGGAAATTCAATAATGTTACGGTGCATCACCTGCCCGAAAGAAATGGCAAGATCAGTGCTATGAACAGGGGAATGCGGTTTGTAAATACTCCCATCGTGATATTCAGCGATGCCAATACGATGCTGGGAAAAGAATCAGTACGACGCATTGTAAACCTGTTTGCAAGCCCAAAGGTTGGTTGTGTATCTGGTGAAAAAAGAATCATCAATAAAGAAACCGATGTAGCATCTGGCGCAGGAGAAGGCCTGTACTGGAAATATGAATCTGCTTTAAAAAAGTGGGATGCTGAATTGTACTCTGTTGTTGGCGCAGCAGGAGAATTATTCGCCATCAGAACTGAACTGTACAGGGATGTTGAAAGAGATACTTTGCTCGACGACTTCATCATTTCATTAAGGGTTGCCCAGGAAGGATATACCATTCAGTATGATCCCGAAGCTTATGCCATTGAAACTGCATCAGCCAATGTAAAGGAAGAACTGAAAAGAAAAATAAGAATTTCTGCAGGCGGTATTCAATCTGTTGTAAGATTAAGGTCGTTACTAAACATCTTCAAATATGGTACGTTATCGTTTCAATACATTTCACATCGTGTGTTGCGCTGGACGCTGACACCATTGTGCCTGTTGCTGTTAATTCCGGTTGGCTATACACTGGGATACCATGAAGGATTGTTCAATGTGGGAATGTACAGTGTATTATTCTGGCTGCAACTGCTTTTCTATGTCGCTGCATTAACAGGCTGGTTTTTGGAGAACAGGTCTACCAGCATTAAAGTATTGTTTGTTCCGTATTACTTTTTCATCATGAATCTTTCTGTTTTGCTTGGGTTCTTTCGTTATATGAAAGGATCGCAATCAGTAAATTGGGAAAGGGCAAAAAGAGCCGCATAATAAAGTGGAGTCAAGAATAAGATAAAAGCATAAAGAATGTTAGCTGTAAACGTTTATTCACTTTGGTTAGTTTCTATTTACTTTTATGCCTTAATACAAAAAACAAAAAAAGATCAAGGCTTCATAAAAAAAGCTAAAAAATTGAATGGATGGCTAAAATGAAATTAGCTCCGTCATCCGTACTTAACCAAACGTTTGTGCGACTTTCCAACTGTGAATAATTGCCACGCAACGGTAACATTAATTTCATTTCTTAACGCCAGCTATTCAAATTTTCTTAACGCCTTTTTATGAGGCCGGGTAGGTGTTAGCGGTCTATGTTTAATAACCTCTAAGATGATCATAGTTTCGAGAATTTTCCGAAAGCAATTGATTGCCCGTTTTGTATGGAATAGAAATACATTCCGCTTAAAAGTTTACCTGCATTCATTTGTAATTCCTGCATACCTGGAAAAAGAATTTGTTTAGATTGTTGGAATACCAATTGCCCCGATAATGTAAAAACCTGGAACAATGTAGTTGAAATATCAGTTGCCAAATAGCGTATGTTAAGTTTTGATTGTACCGGATTGGGAAACAACAATACCTTACTACCAGCGGTATCAAACAACCTGTCATCACCCGATTGGTATTCTATTGCACCTATATCATAGTAACCTCCAACCTGTCTTCTTGCATTATTAAAATCAGCAGTGATTGAATGTTCCAGTTGATAACCCCTGTTGATAAGAGGTGAGGAGGGCAATACAGCATAATCAGTTAAAGATATTCCTGCAACAGTTATATTTGTTGTGAAGAAGTTATTTTTTAATTGCACATCAGCAGTGCCGTTGGGTATCATTACATACGCATCATTGCCATTAAAAGAAGTGTTATCAGTTTCATATAAATTGAAATTACCAGGGTTAATGATAAGATTGGATGCTATTAGATTGTGCTTACTCTTTACACTTTGAAACCTGATACCATCCGATTTTGGATTGATGATATCATTGAATAAAATACAGAAAGAAGAATCCTGCATCACTGATATATCAGAAACGAAGATGCCATGTTTCATCTGGCTGGCATTTGCAGGCTGAAAGCTTTTTCCTGCATTCAGAATAATATTATTGTAAATTTTATTACCGCCCAGTCCGTGATCTTCTATGCCATCGCCTTTGCCATCTGTGATCTTGTTATTATAGCAATCGCACTTAGAACCACCGCCCATTAATATTCCTGACATTTGATTGTTGGTGCCAGCCTGGCTGTCGTTTATAATTGTGTTATGATGAATCTGGCAATGCAAAGGAGCCGAACTTACCTGTATGCCATCCCAACCGGTACGCTTCACAATATTGTTATACACTTTCACAATATTCAATATCGCCGGCATCACCAGTGTATCTTTTCCATTGCAGGTGAGGCGCATTCCCGAATAATAAGAGCTGCCGATATACAAACCTTCATCGCCAACATCAGCAATAAAATTGTCATGAATGCTGGTGTTGAATTGTGTAAAACTATCACGGCTTGCCCGGAAAGAACAGTCAGGATCTGTTTTGGCAATGATACCTTCTGTAGCACAATTTTCTATCGATATATGATCAATTTCATAATCCGAACTCAGAGCGCCAACGCCAATGCCTGCACCGTTTGCTACTCTTTTTACCTGGATACCATAAAAGTTGCTGCTATCGCCCTGTCCACTGAACCTGGCATAGCGGCAATTGAGAATAGAAATGCCGTAATAGTCGTTTGTACTGATAGTGACTATCCCACCTGCATTCATAAAAGTAACAGGCTTTATTAAAGTACCTTTAAAATTTTGAATTCTTAATTTATTCCTGTTGCCAGCCTTTATATAGACAGTATCACCGGGCAGCACATTATTATACAAGGGGCTTGATCCATCAATTACATTGATAGTTGAATCAGTTAACCAGCCCGATGTTTGTGCTTTTAGTTGTAAGGCGGAAAAATTTGCAGTAAGGATAAAGCAGGAGAAAAGCAGGAGCAGCTTTTTTTGACATTGTTTTTTTAAGGATACAGTTTTCATATAAAATATTTAATACCGGTATTGTCGCAATAGTATAACGTATCATTGTACGATTTAGCTTAATAATACAGATGTTTTTTGATGCTGGGGTACAAAATGTATTAAACCAAACACCGTCACTATTTTCTGCAGGAATCCTTGTAGTAATTTTTCTATTTATTTATAGAATATTCAACCACTTTGTTGTAGTATAAAAATGAAATTTCTAATTGCGGTTCATATTTAAAGTTTACTGCAATATACTAAACCACCATACGTTGATGCTTTAATACAGAAGCCGGAAATGCAACTGTGGTGCCTATGTAACGATCCGGCAATCGCAATCATACTAAAATTATAATTATGCAATCAGCAATTTTTAACTTCAGCAATGGTAAATGGAACCCACATACTCAACACAACAATTGCAAAAACTCAACTGCTCAGTTAGCGATATGTTTTGCAGCAAAAAAAATTCTTTCTGAACAAGGTATCTATCAACTGGTGAAACAACAATTTCCGGCGGCACAGATTGTGATGTGCAGTACGGCGGGAGAAATATTTTACGATGCCGTAAAGGATGATTCATTGGTGGCTGTAGCAATGCAATTTGATAAAACAACTATTCAGTCGGCCATTGTGAATATAAATGATTGTAAAAACAGTTTTGATGCCGGTTTTGAATTGGTAAAAAAGCTTCCATTGGATAACCTGGCGTATATACTTGTTTTGTCTGATGGCGGAATGGTAAACGGGAGCGAATTGGTAAAGGGATTAAATGTCGCTGTAGACAATAAAGTATTGATTACAGGCGGACTGGCTGGTGATGGCTCCAGCTTTGTTTCCACATTGGTTGGTCTTAATCAACAGCCGGCGCAGGGCAATATCGCAGCCATTGGTTTTTACGGAAAACATCTTTTGGTAACCCACGGTTCACAGGGAGGTTGGGAAATGTTTGGGCCTGAAAGAGACGTCACCAGATCAACCGGAAATAAACTGTATGAAATGGATAGTAAAAATGCGTTGGATTTGTATAAAAGATACCTTGGTAAGGAAGCAGAAAACCTCCCCGGTTCGGCATTGCTGTTTCCTTTGTCAGTTATTATCCCCGGCAGCATCCAGCCTGTTGTGCGTACCATCCTTTCTATTGATGAAAAAGAAAACAGTATGACATTTGCAGGCGATATACCACAAGGTTCAAAGGTGCGGCTGATGAAATCAAATTTTGATAAGATAACAACTGCTGCATCCAGCGCAGCACAGCAAAGTATTATGCAGGAAAACTGCCCGCCTGATGTTGCATTACTAATTAGCTGTGTTGGCCGTAAATTGATACTGGGTTCACGTATCAATGAAGAGGTGGAAGCGGTAAATGAATTGTTGGGAGGGAAAACATTATTGGCTGGTTTTTATTCATACGGCGAAATTTCACCATTTAATGAAGGAGGTTCGTGCCAGTTACATAATCAAACGATGACAATCACTTCTTTTTATGAATCAAAATAAATTACTTGCCAGGCAAATCCGTAAACTGTTGCCAGCAGCAGCGCTGCAGCAACCAAGGATGCAGAAATTATTAACGGTTATCAACGAGTCGTATAATGCCTATGAGCGGGATATTGAATTGACGGAAAGAGCGTTCAGGATAAGCGAAGAAGAATATATTGATATCAATAAAAAACTGGCTAACGAAGTATTGGTTAGAAAGCAATCAGTTGAAAAGCTGAAAGAAACCATTGGTGTTATCACCGGAAACGTAACCAAAAATGGCTCAGAAGATTTAATGGTAATAGCCCGCTACCTCAATCAGCAGGTTAATAAAAGAAAAAAAGCAGAGCAGGATTTGAAATCCAGCCAGGATCTCTGGCAATTTGCCTTGGAAGGTTCAGGGGATGGCGTGTGGCAATACCACTTTGAAACAAAGGAGGTATTCTTTTCAAAACAATACAAGAAGATGCTGGGATATGAAGAAGATGAATTTAAGAATGAAATACAGGAATGGACTAAAAGAATTCATACGGACGATAAGTGTGAAGTTGAAAAAACCAACCATCTTTATTTTGAGAATAAAATCGGCTCTCACCAAAGAGAATACCGCATCCGGCATAAAAGCGGTGATTATTTATGGATATTAGACCGCAGCATCCTGATTAGTCATGATACAGAAGACAGGCCAAAAAGAATAATAGGTACTCATACCAATATCACTGAAAGAAAAAAAGCAGAAGATGACTACAAACGAATATCTGCAGTAGCTAGTGCTAATAAAAATGGGGTTGTGTTTACTAACACAGAGGGGATCATTACCTGGAGTAATGAAGGGTTTTGTAATCTTACGGGTTATCAAATGGATGAAATCATTGGGCGAACACCTTTAGAACTTTGCATGGGTGAGTTAAGCAAAGGCACTGAGCTTGATACCATGGTAAAATCTTTTTTTGATGGAAAGAATTTTGATACGGAGGTTATTTTTTACCGTAAAAATGGCAGCAGTTTTTGGGGCCGGGCAAAGGGGCAGGTATTGCTGGATGAAAATGAACGAGTAGTAAAATATTTTGCAATCATTGAAGATATATCTCAGAAAAGACAACAGGATGAACAACTACAAATACTTTCATCAATTGCAGCAGAAAATATGCAGGCTGTGATCATCTCCGACATAGAAGGAAAAGTGGAATGGGTGAATCAAAGTTTTGAAAAAATAAGCGGCTACACCCTGGATGAAATGCTCCATAAAAAACCAGGAACAATTTTGCAGGGCCCCGAGACGTGCATCCAAACAATTGCTTACATGAAAGAACAGATTAAACTGGGCGAGCCATTTATATGTGAGATATTGAATTATCATAAATCCGGCAGCAAATACTGGCTTCGTATACAGGGGCAGGCATTAAGAGATAAGCAGGGAAATATTTTTAAATATTTTGCTATTGAAGAGGATATTACTGTGCAGAAAGAAACCAAACAAAAAATAAAAGAATTGGAAAGCCACTTCAGGCTGGCACTGGAAAAACTGGGCGACAATGTTTGGGAGCATAATTTTAAAACCAATACTACTACCTTTTCAAACACAAATAATAATTTTCTTGGTTTCCATATCAATGAATTTACCGACAATGAAAAATTATGGTGGGATAGTGTGTACAAGGAAGATCTTCCCATATTAGTGGAAAATGACAATAGATATAAAAATAAAGAGATAGATTATCATGTGCTTGAGTACCGCATGAAACACCGGGATGGAACCATAAAATGGGTACTGGACCGGGGTGTGGTACTTGAAAAAGATAAAGATGGCAATCCTTTAAAAATTATCGGCACCCATGCAGATGTTACAAAGCAAAAAAATGCTGAACAGGCATTAAAATTTAAAGAGGAAAAGTACCGCAGCATTATTGCAAATATGAACCTGGGGCTTATTGAAGTTGATCATGATGAACAGATTCAATTTGTGAACCAAAGCTTCTGCGACATGTCGGGATTTTCGCAGGATGAACTAATTGGCAAGATAGCATCCAGTTTATATGTAAGAAGTGAATACAGGGAACTGTTGAAAATGAAGCATCAACGAAGAGAAAAAGGTCATTCTGATGCATACGAAATAGCTGTTAATAATAAAGCAGGTCAAAAGAAATGGTGGCTCATAAGTGGAGCTCCACTATATAATGACAAAGGAGAGCAAGTGGGTTCTATTGGTATTCACCTGGATATTACTGAACAAAAAATGCTGGAGTATGAATTACTGGCATCCAGGCAGCAGGCAGAATCTTCGGCCAATGCCAAACAAACGTTTCTGGCCAATATGAGCCATGAAATAAGAACACCCATGAATGCCATTCTTGGCATGAGCCGCCAGTTGCAAAAAACTATCCTCAACGAACAACAGAAACTTTACCTCGATACCATAAATAATGCCGGCGAACACCTGATGGTGATTATTAATGATATCCTTGATATTTCAAAGATCGAAGCTGGAAAACTGGCGTTAGAAAAAATAGGGTTTAACATTCGGGAAGTAATCAAAAATACGGCTGAGGTAATGCAGCACAGGGCTTCAGAAAATGGATTATTGGTGAGCTTTTTTGCAGATGAAAATATTGCCGGCATATTATGTGGTGATCCTTACAGGCTAAAGCAGATATTGTTTAACCTGGTAAGTAATGCCGTTAAGTTTTCTGACAAAGGCACTATTGGTATAAACTGCATCCTCCAGCAGCAATACGATAACAGCCAGCTAATTCAGATTGATGTCTCCGATGAAGGAATTGGTATGGATAAGGAATTTTTAAATAATTTATTTCAAAGTTTCTCCCAGGAAGATAAATCGGTGAGCCGGAAATTTGGAGGTACGGGGCTGGGGATGAACATTACCCGGCAATTAACAGAACTGATGGGTGGCAGCATACAGGTTAAAAGTGAAAAGAATATCGGCACCACTATCACATTATCAATTCCGTTTTCAATTGGCGTAGAAAGTGATTTGCCTCCAACAGAAGTGATCTTTACCGGTAATTCCATTTTAAAAGGAAAGAAAATTCTTTTGGTGGAAGACAATGAAGTAAACAGGCTGGTGGCTACTGTAACCTTAGCACAATACGGAGCTGAAATTTTAACCGCAACAAATGGGGTAGAGGCAGTAGAAGCTGCAAAGAGTAAAGAGATTGAGCTGATATTGATGGACATGCAGATGCCTCTGATGGACGGCCTGGAGGCAACAAGGATCATCAGGAAGGAGATCAATGCGGTTATCCCGATCATTGCACTTACCGCCAATGCTATCAAGGGAGAAAGCGAAAAATGTTATGCAGCAGGCATGAATGATTTTATCTCAAAACCTTTCGACGAACAAAAACTTGTACAAATGATTGCTAAATGGCTTGGAAAAGAGATCATGAATACTGTGTCAGAAAAAGCACCTGTGCCAGTACCCGCAAAGGCATTATATGATTTATCAAAAATGCATCTGCTAAGCAGGGGTAACAAACAGTTTTTACAACAAATGCTTAACCTCTTTGTGGAAGAAGCCCAGACATCACTGGAAAAAATCAATAAAGCCTATAGCGAAAATGATTTTGCTGCGTTGGGATTTGAAGCTCATCGCCTCATTTCATCCATTGGTAATTTTGGGATTGATTCATTAAATGATGAAATTCGGGAAATTGAAACCATTGCCAAAGAGAAAACAAATCTGGCTCATCTTTCCCGGTTGATTGATATGTTGAATTGTACACTGGCTAAAGTAATTGATCAATTAAAAAAAGAGAATTTATAACATTTGCACTTTAATTGTTCACAAAAAAAGAGTCAGCCATTCTTGCTGTAAGGTCCTTGTTCATACTTTTTTTAACTCCCGTTTATACTGCATTGTTTTTGTACCACCGCAAGATATTTGTTCAATTCCTGAAGTTGATCACCCCCGTTAAATACCAGCACCAGCTCGACAGCATTTTGAGCCAGACCATACATACCTATTTTAACTACATCAAAGGAATGGTCCTGGTGTATATCATCGTAGGCATCCTCAACAGTATTGGCCTTTTGCTGTTGGGCGTACAACATACCATACTATTTGGGATGCTTTGCGCCATCATGATCATCATCCCCTATGTCGGCCTACTGGTAAGTGCTTTGTTGCCCATATCGGTAGTTTGGATGGATACCGGTAATTTCTGATACCCGCTTGCTGTGATCGCCATTTTTAGTTTTGTGCAATACCTGGAGGCAAATGTAATTTTCCCGAAAGTTGTAGGTACTCAACTGAATGTAAGCACGTTTGCCATGCTGGTGGCAATCATTGCAGGTGGTGTCGTGTGGGGCGTTGCCAGAATGGTGTTGTTTATCCCGTTTGTGGCCATTATTAAAATCATCAGTCAAAATATTGAAGAATGGAAACCGCTCAACCT
>Ga0209181_10008969_pt1 | contig 13285 bp, 11 predicted proteins | sample MAT05_FD_187208 | JGI IMG/M metagenome (GOLD analysis project Ga0209181, IMG submission 187208) | Freshwater microbial communities from Lake Fryxell liftoff mats and glacier meltwater in Antarctica - MAT-05 (SPAdes) (version 2) | ecosystem: Environmental > Aquatic > Freshwater > Ice > Liftoff... | reverse complement strand
TCCGCCGGCACCCTGCTGAATCTCGGCCTCTGCTTCGAGGCGCGTGGCAAGACCGCCACCGCGTGGTCGCTTTACAAGCGCACGATCACGCTCGGCAAGACCAGCAACAAGCCGCGCCACGTCAGCGCCGCCGAAGAGTTCATCGCCGCCATCGACCCGAAGCTCGCGCGCCTCGTCGTCACCGTCGAAAAGCCAGTGCCTGGACTTCGAGTGATGTGCGGCGATCTCGAGATCGGCGAAGCCACACGAGGCTTGCCTGTGCCTGTCGACCCAGGCCGTTACGCTGTCGTCGCCGAGGCTCCTGGATACGAGAGCTTCAAGACCGACGTCGTCGCCAGCGAAAGCAAGACAGAGGCGGTGACGGTGCCTGTGCTCGCGAAGAAAGCGACGCGGCTTCCGCCCCCGCCGCCAGTGCCCGTCGAGCGAGGCCCTGCGCCGCTCTTCATCGTGGGCCTCACCGCGGCCGGGCTGGGGCTCGCGAGCCTCTCGGTCGGCACCGCGTTTGGCGTGATGACGCTCGACAACGCCAGCGCCGCGGAGAATGACAGCGCCCTCTGCCCCGCACACAAATGTTCTGCTGCAGGGCTCGCGTTCATCGAAGACGCCCAGACGAAAGCGACTGTCAGCACTGCCACCTTGGTCGCTGGTGGCGTGCTGCTTGCGGGTGGCGCTGCGTTGGTGACCATCGCAGTGGTCGAACGCGGCGGCTTTGCGAACGTGGCCTTCATGCCTCGCGCGTTCGCGGGTACCATGCTCGTCGGGTTCGACATGGTGGGTTCATGGTGACCCGTTTCGCTCTGCTCGCTGTGCTCGTCGGTTGCGCACAGGTCGCCGGGCTCGACGAGTTCGTGCCCGACTCCGATGCAGCGGGCGGTGCGCCGGTCGCTGGGGCACCTCTCGGGGGCGCAGCCAGCGGCGCAGCGCCACCGATCGGCGGCTCGCCGGACGTCGGCGGCAATGGTGCAGGCACTCCCGACAGCTGCGCTTCTGATTTGTTGATCGCCGAGGTGCGCACCTATGGCATCGGCAATGGCGACGACGACTTTCTGGAGATCTTCAATCCGACAGACACCACGCGCTCACTCGCAGAGGTCAGCATGTGGGCGTACAAGCCTAGCAACGGCTCACCGACGGAGCGCTGGCACGGCGAGCCCGACGACGAGATTCTTCCGGGCGGGCGTTTCGTGCTCGGCGGCCTGGGTTTTTCGGAGGGCAACGCCGACGCCACGCTGGGTGTGGGCGAGTCGATCGGTGATTCGCAGATCGTGCTCTTGCGTCGGGGCCCGAACGCGAGCCCGAGCACGATCGACCACGTCTGCATCTGCACGGACGACTGCGGGCAGACAGCGCTCTGGGGCGGCTGCCCGGGTGTGTTGCCGAACCCGGCGTACGAGAGCGGCACCATGATGTCGATTTCGGAGAGCCTCGCGCGGAAACCAGATTGTGTGGACGAAGACGAAGCCTCCGACTTCACATCCGGGCTGCCAACACCTGGCGCGGTAAATGAACCATGAGCAACCCGAAGCAGCCGAAGCGCACATCGGCGTGTCCCTGTCACTCGGGGCTCGCGTATGGCGAGTGCTGCCACCCCTTTCATCGCAACGAGCGTGAAGCGCCCACGCCTGAGGCCTTGATGCGTTCACGCTTCAGCGCGTTTGCGACGAGCCAGGTCGACTACTTGATGAAGACGCTGCATCCGGATCATGCCGACCGGCAGCTGCCAGACGATGTCCTTCGGCCCACGATCCAGACAGCGTGTCGTGCTTGTCGCTACACCGGGCTCGCCATCGCTGAGGCCTCCAGCGAGGGCGAGCGCGGCAAGGTGACGTTTCACGCCAAGGTGTTCGAGAAGGGGGTCGACCATTCGTTCAGCGAGACCTCCCTGTTCGGGCGAACAGCCGACGGCTGGCGTTATCTGAGCGGTCAAACCTCGGCAGGCGACGACATTACGCGCGCTCTGCGCAAAGCGTCTGCGAAGCGTTGAGCGCAGCCCGAACGACTGCTATGAACCCTTCCTTACGAAACGGAAGGTACGTTCCCATGTCGCAAGACGCCGTCAAAGATCAGATTCAAGGCCTCATCAGCAAAAACGCCGTCGTGTTGTTCATGAAGGGCAACAGGAGCTTCCCGCAGTGCGGCTTCTCCGCGACGGTGGTCGGCATTCTGAAAGAGCTGGGCACCGAGTTCGAGACCGCCAACGTGCTCTCCGATCCGGCGCTGCGTGACGGCGTCAAAGCCTTCAGCGATTGGCCGACGATTCCGCAGCTCTACATCAAGGGAGAGTTCGTAGGCGGCTGCGACATCGTGCGCGAGATGCACGCCTCGGGCGAGCTGGCGAAGCTGCTCGGCGTGAAGACCGAGCCGGTGGCGCCACCCACGGTGACGATCAGCGACGCTGCCGTGAAGGCATTCAAGGATGCAGCGGAGCCCGGCGACACCGATCAGCTGCGCCTCGAAATCGGTCCGCAGTTCAACGTCGACCTCTACTTTGGGCCAGCCAAGACGACTGATCTCAAGGTCGAAACCAACGGCATCACGCTCCACGTCGACCCCGTCAGCGCCAAACGCGCGAACGGCGTTTCAGTCGACTACGTCGACGGCCCGGAGGGCGCCGGCTTCAAGATCGACAACCCCAACGCACCGGCGTTGGTGAAACAGATCGGTCCGCGCGACTTGAAGGCGATGCTCGACGCAAAGGACAAGCCGCTCCTGATCGACGTACGCACCGAGGGCGAGCGCGAGACGGCGAAGCTCGAAGGCAGCCTGATGCTGGAGGGTGAAGGCCGCAAGAAGCTCGAAGGCACCGCCAAAGACGCGCCGGTGGTCTTCTACTGCCACCATGGCGTGCGCAGCTTGGCTGCGGCGGAAGATTATCTGTCGCAAGGCTTCAAGAAGGTCTACAGCCTTGCTGGCGGCATCGAGGCGTGGTCGACGGACATCGACCCGAAGGTCCCGCGCTACTAGCCCCGAGCGCAGACAAAAAGAGCGCAGACAAAAAAAGAAGGGCCGCTCACCTCTCGGTGGCGGCCCTTTCTTCGTCGACGCGCGAGCCTCTGGGACCAACCAGGTTGCGGCCCGCGCGTCAGTCGCTCACTTGCCCATGCGGGTGTTGTCGGCCTTGAGAGCCGTGTCGTGCTCGACCGAGACGCTCTTCTTGGACATGCGCTCGCCGATCGCCTTGGAGAGCTTCTCGCGCATCGCGCTGTTGCGCGAAGCGGCCTTGTTCTCGCCCGTTCCGCTGCCGATGACTTCGCCCTTGTCGTTCTTGAAGTGAACCGACGTGGTCGCCTTGCTCTGGTTGAACGGTGAGTTCTTGTCGCCACCGCCGTACGAGTCGCAACCCTCGGAGGCCCCCGACGTGCGGTAGGCGCCGCTCATCGGGTTGATCATCTTCAGCATCGCCTTGATCTCGGACGGGTTGTTGGCCGAGCCGGTGGCGCTGAGGTTCTTCGCAGACGAGCCGCTGCCGACCTTCATCTTGGAGTTGAGGTTGCCACCGTAGGAATCGGTGCCTTCCGAAGACTGGCTGGTGCGGTACGCGCCGAGCATCGGGTTGATCATCTTCTTCATCGCGGCGACTTCGGAGGGGTTGTTCACCGAGTTGCTTGCGCTGAGGTTCTTGCCGCGCGAAGCAGCGCTCTTGCTGCCGCGCGTGCCCTGGTCGCCGTAGATCTCGCCACGCGGACGGACACGCTCGATCTTCGATGCCTCTTTCGACCCGGTCCTGGCGCTGTCGACCTTGGAAGCCTTGAAGCCCTCGCGTTGCTGGTGAAGCACGCGATCCTTGATGTCCTGAACGCGGTTCGGCGTCCTTCGGTTCGAGTCGTCGCTGTTTTGGTCAGCGAGAGCAGTGCCGCCGATGAGGGCCGTGGCGAGAAGTGCACCGAGGAAGAGTCCAGTTCGCATGAGGAGCTCCTTAGAGTCAGGCTCAGCAATCGCTGAGCAGAAAATCAGATGGGGTGGGCTGTACCGACAGGCCAGCTTCTGCAGAAACCGAGCCACGGACTAAATGCTGGGAATCTTTGATGTGAGGCCGGCAGGGGCCAGGATCGGTCAATCCCCTAACGGCATCGATTGGCTCCGGTGTTAACGATCCCAAGTGACCGTCAGCACTTCACCGGTGCCCAATGGTACCCCGCGGTTCAAGATCGTCACCTCAGAACGCCACTCTGCTTTGTTCGGGGGCTGTCGCCAGCCCCCGCCCCGACGCGGGTAAACCGCGATCGGGGCCCCACCCCAAGAACGCTGCTTTGTTCGGGGGCTGTCGCCAGCCCCGCCCCACGCGGGTAAACCGCGATCGGGGCCCCACCCCAAGAACGCTACGCGTGGGGCCCCAGCCCCACTTGCTCAAGGTGCCAGGCCGACCAAGGTCTGCGTTCGACATGACCAGACAGATCGTGCACGTCGACATGGACGCGTTCTACGCATCGGTTGAGCAGCGGGACGACCCGTCACTGCGCGGAAAACCGGTGATTGTGGGTGGGCGTTCGATGCGCTCGGTGGTGTGCACCGCGTCATACGAGGCGCGACCGAGCGGGGTTCGCAGCGCAATGCCGATGGCTGAGGCGATGCGTCGGTGCCCAGGCGCGATCGTCGTGCCGCCGCGCATGGCGCACTACGCCGAGGTGAGTCAGGTCGTGATGGGCATTCTTGAACGCTATTCTCCGCTGATCGAGCCGCTCAGCTTGGACGAAGCTTTTGTGGACGTCAGTGGCAGCTCCGCGCTGTTCGGCGACGGCGCCTCCATCGCGGCGCAAATGCGCGCTGCGATCCAGCGTGAGACGGAGCTCACCGCGTCGGCTGGCGTCGCAACTTCCAAGTTCGTCGCCAAGATCGCCAGCGAGCTGCAGAAGCCCAATGGCATGACCGTGGTGAGCTCCGGCGACGAAGCACGCTTCCTCGCGCCGCTCATGGTCGGCTGGATGTGGGGCGTGGGACCCAAGGCTGCCGACAAACTGAATCGCATCGGCATGAAGACGATCGGCGACCTCGCGCGCTCGAGCCCGCAGACGATCGGGCGCGCGATCGGCTCGAGCTGGGGCGAAACCATCGCCCTGCTCGCGCGCGGCATCGACGATCGGCCGGTGGTGCCTGATCGTGAAGCTTCGTCGATCGGCGCCGAAGAGACCTTCGAGATCGATCTCGTGGAGCGAGAAGACTTGGAGCAGGCGATCTTGTCGCAAGCGGCGCGGGTCGCCTCGCGCCTGATGCTGAAGCGCCTCTCGGCGCGGACGATCACGCTCAAGATCAAGCTCCGCGATCACACGCTGTTCACGCGGCGCACGACACTCGACGCGCCGGTGGCCGACACGATGAGCGTGTATCGCGCGGCATGCGCGTTGCTCGATCGGCTGGCAGCTCGCGAGGCACCCATCCGCCTGACCGGGGTCTCGGCGTCGAATTTGGTGGCAGAACAAGCCGGCCAACACGCCCTCTTCGTGGATGCCGATGCAGAGAAACGCAAGAAGCTCGAGCGTGCGCTGTTCGACGTGCGCGCTCGCTTCGGCGACGACGCAGTCGTTCAGGCGGGTCTGAAAGGCAGGGGTGCGGGCCCGCAGAGAAACAGGTAGAGAGAGCGTGTGCTGACGCATCTTCTACGGGTCTCCGATCTCAACCAGGCCGATATCGTGCGCACGCTCGAGCTGGCAGACGCCTTCAAGAAGGCGCCGGATCGCTCCGCCCGCCTCCTCGCTGGCAAATCGGTGACGATTCATTTCGCCAAGCCTTCCACCAGAACCCGCATTTCGTTCGAGACGGCGGTTCATCGGTTGGGTGGGCTACCCATCACCGTGGGCCCGACTGATCTGCAGATGGGCCACAGCGAAACGGTGGAAGACACCGCCCGCGTGATCAGCCGCATGAGCGCGGCTTTCGTGACGCGCACCTTCAAAGACGACGACCTGCAAAAGTTCGCCGGTGCTGCCAGCATCCCGGTCATCAACGCGCTGACCGATGGGCATCACCCCTGCCAAGCGCTCGCCGATCTGATGACCTTGCGAGAGCGCTTCCAGAGGCTCGAGGGCCTCACGCTCGCCTACGTCGGCGCGGGCAACAACGTGGCGCACAGCCTGCTCGAGGCGTGCGCACTCACCGGCGTACACATCCGCGTCGCCACGCCCAACGCCTTTGCCTGCGACCCCGCCGTCGTGTCGCACGCCGAGGGTCTCGCCAAGAAAACGGGCGCAAAAATTACGATTACGGACGACGCGAAAGAGGCGGTCGACGGAGCAGACTGCATCTACACCGACACTTGGCTCTCGATGGGCGACCCGCCTGTCGAGCGGGCTGCTCGCTTGGCAGCCCTGGGCCCCTATCAAGTGAACGCGCGTCTATTCGCCCGCGCAAAGAAGACGGCGTTGTTCATGCACTGCTTGCCGGCCCATCGCGGCGAAGAAGTCACCAACGACATCGCCGACTCGAGCGCGTCGGTGATCTTCGATCAGGCAGAGAATCGCCTGCATACGTCGCTGGCGATTCTCGAGCTCGGCCTCACCCAACGGTTCGAGGGCTCTCAAGGCGTCTGACGCCCGTTCGCCGAAAGGTCAGTTGCCGCAAGAGAGCTCGCAGATCTCTTTGGCGGAGGCCACGCACACGCTGTCCCAAGAGTTGCTGCAGCAGAACGCGTCGTCGCTGCAGATGAGATCGGTGCACTCGTCGCAGCCGGGTGCTCGGGCCGGGCCCTCGAGGCAGATGTCGTTGCACTCCGACTCTTTCACCACCGCGTCGGTGACGAAGGCGTCGGGCGGCAACACGAACGACGTGAGGCCGGCGGTCTTGCTCTTGATGCCGCACTTGTCGCCATTCGACTCGGTGCACTTGGTAAGGGGGCCATCGAGGTAGGCCTTGTAGAGATCGTGGTAGCCGCGGAGCTCTTCGCCTGTGCTGTTGGGCGAGAGGCTGGTGCCCCATGAGTTCTTGATGCGAATGAAGTCGATCTTGGCTTCGCTGGAGAGGGCCGCGTCGAGCGCCTTCTGATCCGTCACCAAGGTGCCGGCGGCCAGCGTGCCGAAGCCGGGCACGTTGCTGGCTTGGTAGTCCTCGACCACGATCATGTGGCCGCCTTGGCGGCCGGGGGTCGTCGGCGGCGCGAGAAACTGGTTCTTGGAATCCATCGCGGCGAAGTCGACGAACCACACCATGATGACCGGCATGCCCGCGTGCATCGATTTCTGCATCTTCTTGAGCACGTCGCGTCGCGAAGTCTCGGTGGTGCCGTAGTTGAGCTCGTTCCAGGCGTACTTGCCTTTGCGCTGCAGCACATTGAAGCTCGATGCGGGCTCGCCGATCGCGTCAGCGAGGGAGATCTTGTGGCCGACCGAGATTTCTTTCGTGTAGGTCAGGCCCGAGTCGGCCGGGATGCTCATGCCGCTCTTCAAGAGTGAGCGCGACACATCGGCGCCAAACACTTGATCCATCATGGCAGTGGTGCTGGCCGAAAGGCCCCACGCCTTGTCGAGCTCTTTGCGGACGAGCTTGCGATCTTTGCGGGCAGCCGGATCTTTCAGCGCGCCGTTCTTCAGGGACTCGTTGATCGCGCTCAGCGCTGACGATTGCCGCGCCGAGCGAGCTGCCTCGGCTTCCTCCGGAATGAACTTGCCCTCGGCGATCACGCCGTATCGGCGCATCAGCTCGCCAGCGAGACCGAACCAACCGCCGGTCGAGATCTGACCCTTGTCGAGCTGCGCAATCTGCGACTGACCCGGCACGCCGCCGGCGATCTCCTCGTACCAGTGCCAGTACGAGACCCACGACTCGGAAAGGTTCAGCTCTTCGCCGGTTTGCGTGAGGTGCAGCGACTCGGCCCAGCCGATGGTCGCGTACACCCAGCAGTTGCCGATCGACTGGTTTTTGACCGACGAGTTCTTGATGTCGGTGACATTGCCCGGGTCACCAGTCTCGACGTCGTCGCAGGCGACCGTAAACGGAGCCAGGGAGAGGACCAGGGCGGCGGCAAGGGAGCGACGGGTGAACATTGCGCGCCGTGTAGCACGGTGTGCGCCAGGCGAGGTCGCCCTCCAATTCATCCAAAAAATACGGAAATTTTGGACTCAACTGGTCGCATGATGTAGGCCCGGATGGGGCAAACGACCTGGATCGAAAAAGAACCACTTTAGCCCGGGCGTCTTCCGGTCCACGCGGAGCGGTCTCGTGACTCAAACGAAGCGAGTGAAGCCCAACAAGCGCTTGCAGACAGTGGGCGACTACGAGCGCGCCGCGCGCGAGTCCCTGTCCAAGATCGCCTACGACTATTTTCGATCAGGCGCCGACGCCGAAAGGGCGCTGCGAAGAAACGAACGGGCCTACCGACGCCTCGCGATTTGGTACCGCGTGCTGGTCGACGTCGCGGAGCGCGACCTGTCGACGAACGTGCTCGGCTTTCCGATCAAGACGCCGATCATGCTGGCGCCAACCGCGTACCACAAGCTCGCGCACGAAGATGGTGAGCTCGCGACGGCGCGCGCCGCCGCGGTGGCGGGCACGATCTACGTCGCCTCGACGCTGGCCACCACCTCACTCGAGGACGTCGCCGAGGCTTCCAGCGCACCGAAGTGGTTTCAGCTCTACGTGCACAAGGACCGCGATTTCACGCGCTCGCTGGTAGAGCGCGCCGAGACCGCCGGCTACGACGCGTTGGTCGTTACGGTCGACACGCCATTGCTCGGTCGCAGGGTCCGCGACGAGCGGAACCGCTTCGAGCTGCCGGCCGGAATGGTGATGGCGAACCTCGTCGATGCGCTGGCGAACAAACCCGACGACGGGAGTCTGCTCGCCAGCTACGTCGCCCAGCGCCATGACCCGAGCTTCACGTGGAGCGACCTCGAGTGGCTGCGCTCGCTCTCGCACTTGCCCATCGTGCTGAAAGGCATCGTGCGCGTCGACGACGCGGTGCGCGCGAGCGACGCAGGTATGGCAGGGATCATCGTGTCGAACCACGGCGGCCGCCAGCTGGACGCAGCTCCAGCCACGCTCGACGCGCTGCCGGCAATCGCGGACGCCGTGGGCGACCGCACGGAGGTCTACCTCGATGGAGGCATTCGTTGGGGGGGCGACGTGTTCAAGGCGCTGGCGCTCGGTGCGCGGGCCGTGTTGATCGGTCGCCCTGCGCTGTGGGGCCTGGCTGTCGCCGGCGAAGCGGGAGTCGTCGACGTCCTGCGCATGCTGACCGACGATCTGTCGCGCACGATGGCGCTCGCGGGCACTCGAACGCTGGCCGATATCGAGCGTTCGATGGTCGCTCGCGCAGAGTGAAGTAAAATGACGATCATGGTCGCCCCCGACCGCGTGATTCGCGCGATGACCCACGATCATGGCTTTCGCGTCATCGTGGCCAACACCACCAACAGCGTGAGAGAGGTGTTGGCGCGGCAAACCGCCACCGACACGGCAGCCCACGCGCTCGCTGATCTGGTCACGGCTGCCGTCCTGTTGCGCGAGACGATGTCTCCGAATCTGCGCGTCCAGGCGCTGTTGCGAGGCGCTGGCGGCAAGGGCAGCCTGGTCGGCGATTCGTTTCCCGACGGCGCGGTACGCGGCCTGTCTCAGATCCGCGCCAGCACCGAGTTCTCACTCGGCAAAGGATCGGTCATTCAGATGATGCGTAGCCTCGTGCACGGCGGCCTGCAGCAGGGCATCGTGGACGTTGGCGACTCAGGCGGTATCGGCGAGGCGCTGACAGTCTACTTCCAAGAGTCCGAGCAAGTGGTGTCGGTGGCGCGCATCGCCACGCGCTTCGAGGCAGGTGAGCTCGTCGCGTCGGGCGGCTTCGTGGTGCAGCTTCTGCCGGAGGCCGAGCGACCCCTGCACGCGATCATGACGCAACGGCTCGAAGACTTTCCGCCGATGGAGAGCTTTCTCGCCAAGTCGGACTTTTCAGCGGACATGCTGATGGCGGAGCTCGTGTTCGGAATGGAGGCGACCGAGCTCGGACGCCAAGAGCTCCGCTTTCATTGTCGTTGCGACGAGACGCTGGTGCTTTCGGCGCTGTCGTCGCTCAGCAGAGAAGACGTGCAATCGATGATCGACGACGGCGAAGGGCTCGACATCCATTGCGACTACTGCGGCAAAGACTACGCCATTGCCGTCGAGCGTCTGCGGGCGTTGCTCGCGCAGAGCTGATCGGATGTCGGTGCTGTTGCTCTTCTTGCTCGGGCCAGCGCTCGACGTCCGTGCGCTCTTGCCCGGCCCTCCGGGCCGCTGCGCCGACGACATGAAGCTCGTGGTCGGTACACACTTCGAGCGCGCGCAGCGCATTTGTGTGCGGCTGGTTCGCGACGTCTGCTTCGAATTCAATCCGGACATCCTGGCGCTCGAGCCGCGCGAGACGAACGTAGCGGTCTGCGTCGACAAATACGAATGGCCCAACAAGAAGGGAGCGCTGCCACCGGTGATGATGCGCTTCACCGAGGCGCGGGACCAATGCAAGTCCGTGAACAAGCGGTTGTGCAGCGAGTTCGAGTGGGAGCTCGCTTGCGAGGGGCCAGCGACCCTGCCCTTTCCGTACGGCTACAAGCACGAGCCTTCCGCGTGTATCAACGACAAGCCGTATCGAAACTACGATCCCAAGAAGCTCGAGAGCTCGAAGGCGGCCGAGCGCGACCGCGAAACGAAGCGTCTCTATCAGGCAGAGCCCTCCGGTTCGCGCCCGCGCTGTGACACGCCGTTCGGCGTGAGCGACATGGTGGGCAACGTCGAAGAGTGGGTGACCACTTCGCGCCCGGAGTGGCCCCATATCTCCTCGCTGAAGGGCGGCTATTGGTCGAAGCCGTGGAGCAAGTGCCGGGGCACCAATGACTCGCATGGCCCGAGCTTTCGCTTCTACGAGATCGGTTTTCGCTGCTGCGCCGACCCGAATGTCGACAACTCCGGGCCTGCTCCGTGACGTTCGGCCTCGCTCTCGAGCCGTTCCCACTCGTCGCGCTTGCACTTGCCGCGACGCTGGCATTGGTGCCAGGTGCGCGACGGCTGCTGGTCGCCGGTACGCCAGCGACGTTCACGTTGATCGCAAGCGGGTTGGCGGCCCTCCTGAGCGCTGCATACGTCAGCGCGTATCTGCGCGGCGGGCCACGCATCGTCGACGCGAGCACGTACTACTTGCAGGCACGCGCGCTCTCCGAGGGGCATCTGGCATGGGTTGCCAGCGAGCCTTCGGAGGTCGGTCGCTTCCTGGTTCGCGACTCCCTCGGCGAAGGCACACACGTCGCTGGCATCTTTCCACCCGGATACCCAGCCGTGCTCGCGTTGGGGTTTTGGGTCGGCGCGCCGATGGCGGTGGGCCCAGCGCTGGCGTTCGCAGTCACCTGGTGGACGGGCTTTCTCGCGCGCGCTGCGTTGGCCTCACGAGGTGACGCAGGCGAGCTTGCTGCACGAACGGCGGTGACCCTCTCTGTCGTCTGCGCAGCGCTGCGATATCACACGGCCGATACCATGTCGCACGGCCTTGCCGCGGTGTGCGTCGCCGGCGCCTTGGGCTGCGCACTCTGCTGGCGCAATACCGATTGCCTCCGTTCTGTCGCGGGCGCAGGCGCCTTCGTTGGGCTGCTCTGCAGCAGCCGACCGGTGAGCGGCGGCGCCTTGGCGCTGGTGACACTCTTCGCCGTCGGTCGACGCCTCACGCTTCGCACCTCGCTCATCGCGCTCGCCGCTGCGACGCCATTCGTGGCGCTGCTTCTCGCTCACCAACACGCAGCGACCGGTGCGTGGTGGTCGTCGTCGCAGTCGCTCTATTACGCGACGAGCGATGGACCGAACGGCTGCTTCCGCTATGGCTTCGGTGCTGGCATCGGGTGCCTTCATGAACATGGTGACTTCGTGCGCCACAACCTCGGGCACGGCTACGACCTGACCGCCGTGCTCGGTACGACGCTGCGCCGATTGAAGCTGCACGGCGTGGACGCGCTGAACGCCGAGCCTTTCGCGCTCCTGCTCATTCCAGCGCTCTGGCTCGCACTGAAGAACCCTGCGCTGCGTCCGGTTGCATTGCTACCGCTGGCTTTGATCGCCGCTTACGCGCCCTTCTACTTCGACGGCAACTACCCCGCCGGTGGTGCTCGCTTCTTCGCCGATGGCCTACCGACGGAGCACGTGCTCGCTGGCTGGTTCAGCGTCTTTGTCGTGCTGCCGCGGCTCGGTCGCCAATGGCCCGCCCGGCCGGGTCTGGCCTCGCCTCATTGGCTATTGGTTCTGAGTCTGCTCGGCTTTGCGTTTCGCGCGCACAACGAGCACGCTGCATTGCGGGACCGTGAGGGAGGCCGGCCGATGTTCGAGCCGGCCGCGCTCGACCGGGCGGGGGTGACGACAGGCCTCGTGTTCCTGAACACGGATCACGGCTTCTCGCTCGCGTTCGATCCGGAACCCGCCGCGCTTCGGTTTGCGCGTCGGCGTGGCGACCATTTCGATTGGATGACATGGCAAGCTGCGGGGCGGCCTCCGGCATACTTCTACCGGTACGCCAGCGACTCAGGCCTGGTTACGGTGGTACCTTTTTTGCCGGAGCGGGGGCCAATCATCGAGGGCGCGAATCTGTGGCCACCCTTTGCGCAGCGTGGGGCGTTTGCCTTGCCGGCCCATGTGGCGAACAGCTGTCACGGCGAGACCCGGGGATTGACCGTCGAGGCCGGCAGAACCGAAACCGAGCCTACGGTCGAGCTCGCGCTGCCGCGTCAGCTCGCGGGTGACGTTGTCATCCCGGTGGTGAGGTACGCCGCAGATGTGGTCCTCGAGCTGTATGACGGGTCTACCCTGTTGAGGCGGTGGGAGGGAGCCGCGGGCGGCCCCATTTGCCGCGAGCTGGAGCCTGTTCTCATGCCAGATGACGAGACGGTGGACGATTCCGCGTTCAGGCTCCGCGTACTCTTACCGCGGCGCTTCGCCGGCGAAACCAGCCGGTTCGAGCTGAGAGCGATAGCAGTGGCCGCTTCGGTCGAAGCCACGGAGCCCCAGCGCCACTCAGACTAGGACCAGTCACAGTAGAAGAATTCCCCGGGCGCCTTCTGGCCTGCCCCGTTCGGCCTGCCCTCGGGGCCACGCCGAAGCCCGTTTGGCCCAAGAGGCGCTGGCGCGCCATCGAATCCCGTTGACCAGTGCCGAACGGACGTGTGACCTTCGTGGTGACTCGGTCGTCACGGTTTGGTCGGGAGCAGTCTTTGATCGTCGGGAGCAGTCTTTGATCGTCGGGAGCAGTCTTTGATCGTCGGGAGCAGTCTTTGATCGTCGGGAGCAGTCTTTGATCGTGAGGGGAAGACATGACGAAGAGTGAGCTCATCGATGCCATTGCGACCCGCGGATC
>Ga0209181_10008966_pt1 | contig 13288 bp, 14 predicted proteins | sample MAT05_FD_187208 | JGI IMG/M metagenome (GOLD analysis project Ga0209181, IMG submission 187208) | Freshwater microbial communities from Lake Fryxell liftoff mats and glacier meltwater in Antarctica - MAT-05 (SPAdes) (version 2) | ecosystem: Environmental > Aquatic > Freshwater > Ice > Liftoff... | reverse complement strand
GTGAGCAACTTCCTCGACTCCATCCAAAAAACAGAAACGAAAGAATCATCTCTATTGCGTCAGCTATCTCCCATTAAAAGAGGAAAAAACGCCAAAGATCTACTCAAACATGCAGCCACATGGAAAGGTAACGACCTCGAAACCTGTCTCAATGACGTACATGAGACTCGTTCAGAAAGCCAGTTTTGACCCCCATGAATTACCTCCTCGATACAAACCACTGTAGCTATATCATCAATGGCGACCCTCAAATCATTGATGTCCTAAACACCCGTGCTGATGGCGTAATTGGTATTAGCATCATCACCTACGCCGAACTGCTCTACATGACAGAAAAATCAGAAAAAGCCGTACAAAACCGCATAGTAGTCGAATCCTTCTTGGCAGATGTAGACCTATATCTCATCGACGAAGAAACCGCCATCATCTACAGTCGCATCAAAGCATCCGTCTTTAACCACTTTGCCCCAAAAGATAAGAGCAAACGTCGCAGCGCAAGCATGAGCAACCTTGGATTTAGCGATCATGACCTTTGGATTGCTGCAACAACCATCCAACATGATCTAACCTTGGTGTCTGCTGATAGCGATTTTAATCGCATCACGCAGGTGCAATCCTTTCCCCTAGAATCGTGGAAGTAGCATCAATCTAAAAATTGAAAAGGTAAATTATTTGTTCATCCTGACTTCTCTCCGAACAACAAACGATCGCAACCTAACTCGACACCAAAACCGCCCAAATTGACCAAATTATCCAAACCATCAACACCCAAATCGAAAAACTCAAAGAACTCCACAAAACCCTGATTAACGATGTTGTTACAGGCAAAATCAAAGTCATTGAGCCTCAAGAATCGCTAGAAACTCATCAGCAGTGACGATCGAGCAACTAAACGCATCTTTCAAACTCAGCAAATCGCGATCGCCCGTCACCAGATAATCTGCCCGTCCAGCGATCGCCAACATCAGAAACGGCACATCAAAAGGATCGCGACAAGTCGGCACTGCTGGCAACACCTCCGGCAGCACCACCGTCTCACAAAACAAAATGTAATCCGCTAGCAGATCCTCCTGCTCCGCCAACGTCAACCGAAACTTCGGATAAGCCAGCACCCGCAGTAATTCCGTTATCGTCACCTTAGAAACCAGCGGCACAAACAAATTATCCTGCCAAGCCGAACGGAGCCGCGCCACGCTCCCACCAAAGATCAACGCAGAAACTATAATATTGGTGTCAATTACCACACTAGGAGAAAAACTCATTCCTGCCGCGCCCAAGCCACCGCATCCGCCACATCCTGATCCGTCAGACCCAAATGCGCCAACTTTGCCCGCACCGCATCCGAGCGCTGAATCTTCACTGGAGTCAGGATAATTTGCCCCCCCTCTACCTTCACCTCAAAATATTCCGCCTCCCCCACCGCCCGCGTCACACTCTTTGGCAACGTGAGCTGATTCTTGGCAGTTAACTTAGCCAACATCTCTATCCTCCTTAAAATCCGAAAGTAAGGAAATCTTACTTTCAGTATATCTTTTCCCTATGAGCGAACTACACCTGCAAGACAAATTTCTCATTCCCTTTTTTCGGGATGAACTAGGCTACCAAGAAGTTAAAGCCAACACCATCACCAACTCCCTAATTATCGAAGAAGATCTCCAAGTCTTCATCGCCACAACTGAACTGAATCAAAAGTCTTACGAGATACTGCTCAAAAAATATGGCGGCAACGCCCAACAACTACTAGCAGACGCGATCGCCCTAATCCAAGAGCGCATCTCCAGCAGCCGCAACATGGCACTCTTCATCAACGCCAACAAATCCGTTACCCTGCAAGGCATCAAGCTGCACCTGTTTTACACCGACGACAGCGTGATTCATGACAGCAACCTCTTTGCCCAAAACATCTTCTCCGTCGTTCAAGAACTGCCCTACAAATACCAATATCAGGGCAAACAAATCTTTTCCTTCCGCCCAGACCTCTGCTTCTTCGTCAACGGCATCTACTTCGGCTACAGCGAACTCAAGGCTAACTTTAGTAACCAAACCGCTCGTAAAAATGGACGCGGCAAAGTTATCAAAGACTATTTTGAAGCCGTCAAGGTTTATGCCGAAACCTTTGATCAAAATCCTCAACTCAGTGAAAAAGAGAAAGACCTCTACCGCAAAGATTTCCTCAAAATCTTTGAGAAAGCCGTTCACATCACCACCACCGACATCGCTGAAACCTACGTCATTCGCACAATCTCCGACTTCTTCGACGAAATTCTCACCACCTGCCGCGACGGAAAGTACGATCGCGAAGACTACGAAAAGAAAGCCGTCAAAGTCTTCAAACCCTACCCCCTGCTCAATCCCGACGCTGAAAAAAAAGACAAACTCAAAGAACTTTTTACCACCCACTACGGCAAAAGCTTGATTGAAAAAGAGATCCTTTACTACAATTTCATCGAGCGCGATGTCTATGTCGTCAATGGCAGGAAGGAACTCAAAAACGAATTAGGGCAACTGATTTCGCCCCGCCCCAAACAAAAATTTGGCACGGATAAAATTCTGGCTAAAATCGACGAGTTTTTGCACCACGAAACCGAAGACGACTACTTTATTCACCTCCTAGAACAACAACTCGCCCAAGTTTCTCCTAGTAAACGAGCAGAACTGATCGAAAAGCGCAAAGCCTATGCCAACAACAAAAACGTCTATTCCTTGCTCTTGCAATACGCTGCTGGGTTTGGCAAATCCAACATCATCGGCTGGACAGCCCTGCAACTCAAAGACCTCCGCCGCAACGGTGCTTACGTCTACGACAAAATCATGATCGTCGTCGATCGCCTGCAACTCCGCAGCCAAATCGACTCCAAAATGCTGAATATGAACATCGACAACCGGATGTACATCGAGGCACACAATAAAACCACCTTCCAAGCCGCCCTGCAATCCGACACCCGTCTGGTCATCGTCAACCTGCAAAAGTTTGGAGCCGTGCGCGAAATGCTCGACGCGGATACCTTGCAAAAACTCGCCCAACTCCGCATCGTCTTCCTGATCGACGAAATCCACCGTTCCAACAGTGGCGACCAACACGAAGAAATGGTCAATATCTTTGACGAACTGCAAACCCCCTTCGACGACCAGCGGCAATACAGCCTGTTACGTAATAAGAAAAACCTAATTGTCGGCTTCACCGCGACCCCCGACGATCACACCCTTGCCCGCTTTGGTGAATTTAGCGGCTATGCCGAAAGTGAAAAGCTCTGGGTGCCCTTCGACTCCTACACCATGAACGAAGCCATTAAAGACGGCTTTATTCTCAACCCCCTCAAAAATATTGTCCCTGTTGCCTCCAAGATGCTGTTTGACCTTCCCAGCAACGAGCTAGAGGGCTTTGAGGCACCTAACTACAAGGATGCTGACAAGAAGGACATTTACGAAAACCGCGATCGCATTGATGCCATTGCTAAATACATTGCCGATCTACTGGTTAAAGATGTCTATCGGCAAATCCGAGGCACGGGCAAAGCCATGTTAGCGGTGTATTCGATTAAAGCAGCGATCGCCTACAAACAAGCGGTGACCCAACATTTTAACGAACTGGTCAAACAGCCTAAATATGCCAAATATGCCGACGCTCCAATCCACGTCGTCTATTCCAGCAATCAGGATGAACAAAGCGCCACAGGGCTAAATGATAGGCTGACAGAAGAAAAAGTCCTAGAGAATTTCGCTCTCAAGAAAAATGGCTTGATTATCGTCGTTGCCAAACTGCAAACCGGATTTGACGAGAAAAGGCTCCATACCCTGTTTTTAGACAAAGAGATCAAAGGGATTGCCGCAATCCAAGCGATCTCACGAGTCAATCGCACCGCCAAATATAAAAATGACTGCAAAATCGTTGACTTTTCCTACAACAACGTCAACATCCAAAATCTTAAGGATGCCTTTGAGCATTTCTCTGATGTAGTCGTGAGTGACTTTGATCCCTTCAGCGATCAGCGGGTGCTAGAAATTCTCTTAACTGAACTAAAACGGTCGAATGTTTACAGCGAATTTTTTGATGTCTTTCTCCGCATTTTTAACGACGATGCAAAGCGCAATCATCCAGAAAGCTACCTCGATTTAGAAAGCAGCATTGAGCAGTATATTAGTGCCAATCCAAAGCACACGGCTGATGCAAAAGCTAAAGCCGCTCAGTATTTCACGATTCTCAACCTGATTGAATATGTCATCACACTAGACGCAAAATACAGTGAATCCACTTTTCTTGAGTTTCTGCGTTTGTTCAACACCATTTACAACCGATTGCATCGTACCGATGACGTGAAGGACGCGATCGAGGCTTATTTCGATAATCAAATCGGCATTATCGAGGTTGAAACTAAAGCACCCGATCCCAAGAAAAAACGAGAAACTAAGGTAGCAGAGGCAGACGGCACCTACGAGGTGCACCAATTTGATATTCTCGCTATCCTTGAAGCCCGGAATGATCAAGAAGATCTGAAAGGGGAAAGAATCCGTGAGTTTGCCGCAAAAATCAGTGAATTCTTCGCTTATATTCGAGGTTCTGAGGATGGCAAACGCTTGATGGTCAAGATCAGGTCTAATGTTTCCGAAGATGAAATTTACGATGATTTCGCCAAAATTTATCGCAAGTACAAAATCTTAAATCGGAAGACAGTCGGAGATTACTTTTTCAAGGAAATGGAAGACTTGGTGAATAAATTGTGTGATGACTTTGAAGTAATTGTACGCAATTCCGATGTTTGATCGCCGCATAACAAATCAAATGCAGCGGACTCCCGAAAGTCGCTGGTGCTGAGTTAAATAATATGCCGCCGCTGATTGGAAACGTTATGCTGTATAAACTTCATTCCGATGTCGCACCACACAGGGATGACAATTCAGATGAGCTTTACAATCGCTCAAATAGCGGAAGCATTTTCCAGCCACAGGTTTGCCGAGACCTATCCTTACCTATCTGATAGCATCAAATGGAACAATATCGGGGGCGAAGAGCTTACAGGGCGAGACGTTATTATTGACCAATGCGAACAGTCAGCGAAGTATCTGGCAACAATTTCTCCAACATTCACCAAATTCAAAGTCACTCATGCTCAGGCGTACATTGTGGTTGAGAGCATTGCGAAGTACAAGGACAACGAAGATCAACTATCAACAGTCGCAAGCTGCGACATCTATCAATTTGCTGACGGTCAACTTATTGAGGTTACGTCCTACAATATCGAGTTGGAAAAATCGTAGATTCTACTCTTTCCGTTAGACCACAAAGGGAAAACATTTGCACACTTCGATTGCAAAAGTTTAGAAAGCTATTGCAAGTGCTGGAATAGTAAAGCTTTGGCAGTATAGATCTATTCTCTCCGCGACCAGGGAACTGAGAACCCGGCTCCTTAATTATAATGGCAACGCATAACAACTCGGCTGGAGCGGAATAGAAAAAACTGGGGAGAAATGCAAAGCCCTTATGAATCCGCTCAGCCGGGACGTTGTACTGCAAGGTGATCGGCGGTGGTAATACATACAGGTTGTCTGTCAGAGTTCAGAGTTAGTCTACTTTTGGTTAGACAGCGCTAGACTTTATAAGTCGGTTTTAATTCAAATGTGTGAAACTGAGAATGGCTATCTACAAAGCGCCAGATATTAGAGAAAACTATACTGAGTACCTTTATGAAAAGATTGAAAAGGCTAACTTGATTAGTGAAGAGATTGAATACTCTCATAGACTTTTCAGAAAGCTCGTTAGTCGTCAATACATGGATAATGGTCGCAGCAGTACCAAAGAGAAAATTCTTGAGCAATTGCTAGATACTGCGGAGAAAATTGATACTTCTTCTGTTGAGGGTGCTATATCTTCTGCATTCATATACCATCAAGTTGCAGAGGAATGGTTATATGATCTCCTTGAATTAATTCGTTTCTTTATAGACTTAAAGCTTTATCCCGATCGCATACAACATCGATCATCTGATGGTATGAAATTAGGTGCTTTCATAAGCGAAATTGAGAGCACCATCGACTTTGAAAATAAAGATGATCTAATTAAGTATTCTCGTTTGGTGAACCAATATCGGAATTCCTTTGCCCATGACTTATTAAAGAAGGATTCTGTAGAAACAATAAAAAAAGACTTTGACAAATTTATGGAGCATTTCAACAAAATGCATGAAGCACTTGAAGGAACAGAGGAAGCCCCTTATGGAGCAAGGGAATATCTTTTAGAATTGATTAAGCAATTCAACAAATGGAGTGACGAATTCCATGATAAACATATCTTTCTATTGACTGAAACCCTTGAGGACAGCAATATTGAGTTTTTGAGCGAGGAGCAATTTGAGGCTGAAGTAAGTGCAACATGAAGTTCAAGCAGCACAACAATCTGGTTGGAGCGGACTAATAAAGTTGGTTGGTGTTGTAGCAAAGGTTGCTTACAGCCGCTCAACCGGAACGTTAGCTGGCTTTTCAACCACATCTTGTATTCTATAAATCACTAAAACGAGAGCATAGTCACCATGACATCAGAATCGCTAGAGCTAGGTAGAGAATATCCACCGAACGGAGAAGAATTGCTGATTCAGAAGATACTGGCAATGAGTCAATTCTCAATGGAAAACAAGCCTCACCCACCCACTCGGAGAGATCAGCATCCAAAAAGTCACGGCTACGTTGAAGGAGAGTTTATCGTTGAAGAATATATCTCTGATAGCTTTAAAGTAGGAGTATTTAAGACAGCAAAGACCTACCCTGTCTGGATTCGTTTTTCTAATGGTGGTAGCGATCGCGATCAAAATAGGAATTTTCTACCTGATACATCTGGTGACGTTCGCGGGATGGCTGTTAAGCTGATGGATGTTGAGGGGGAAATGGTAATTGATGATCCTTCTCATCAAGGAGAACAAGATTTTGTGCTCATGAACAACTTAACTTTTTTTATCCGTGATGTTCAAGGATATATTGACTTCTTCCCTGTTTTAACAGCCATCAAAGAAGGAAAAATTACTTTCAATCCAGATGGTGCGCCGAAAGTCCCTGACGATTTGCTGGCTCAATTTCGAGCAATTGCCTACGCCCTGCCATTGGTTCGGGAAATTAAAGCAAAACCAACTCCTAGTCCTTTGGAGATTACTTACTGGAGTGCAACTCCTTACAAAATGAGTAATCATGCTATCAAGTTTTCTGTGGTTCCTCATCCCATTGAAGAAAGCTTCAATCCAGAAAATGCCGCTGATAAAAGCAATTATTTGCGAGAGGCAATGATCAAGCATTTGGCTAGTAAAGATGCTTATTTTGACTTTAAAGTCCAATTGCAAACCGATGCATCGAAGATGCCAGTTGAAGATCCAACAGTTGAGTGGGATGAACAGGCATCACCTTACGTCAAGGTAGCAACAATTAGAATTCCGCAGCAAGATTTCAACACTGAAGAGAGAAACAAGCTAGATGAACAACAATCGTTTTCGCCCTGGCATTCTCTCCTGGAACATCAACCATTAGGAGGGGTTAATCGCGCTCGTAAGATATATGTGGAACTGGCTAAGATCAGAAATAGGATCAATCGAGATAGTACATAGGTAGTGTACAGCGCAAGGTACTGGATGCAAAAGTCAGCTAACAATCCCCTTGCAGCGGACTGCCGAAAACTACTGGTGGTGCTGCAAAGATTTCGACAGCCGCTAAAGGGGAACGTTATGTGGCTTGAGGTGATTGACTAGGATAACGTGGTCAGCGATCGCCCGTCACAATCCAAATAAAGTCGTCTAGCATGGCTTATTCGTGGGAGAAATTGTTTTTCCCATTCTATTCGTTCAAATCAGGTTAGTTGCTGCCTTTGGCTCAAGCATTCATGAGAAGGGTTGATGGGAGAGGGTTAGAGCGATCGCCCCTATTCAACAACCCCCAACTTCAAGATGCCTGTGGCAGAATGAGGGCGATCGCGTCGTGCGGTCAATCAAAAAGGAGTGAAGAGTGAGGAGAAATGATGAGTCGCAATCAGTTTTGGCAGCAGGCAAGAAAAACACTGGGAAGATTCGTTAAGTTTCAGCGGTTGCCGGGATTGTTGGTGGCAGTGGTCTGCATCGCCTTAATCAATCGATGGCTGCCCGCAGAAGCAGGTGGTAGCGAAATTAATCCCCAGATACGAGAGCAAGTCTTGCAGATTATTCGTGAGAACCCAGAAGCCATTTTGGAGACGGTGCAGGCTTACCAAAAAAAGCAGCAAGAAGCCCAGCAAAAAGCTCAACAAGCTTTTTTACAGCAGATAAAAGCCAACCCTAAAGCCGTGATTGGAACATCGCCAACCAAGGGCGCGAAGAATGGAAAAGTGCTGTTGATGGAGTTTTCCGATTTCCAGTGTCCTTACTGTGCCAAAGCCAACGATACGCTGAAAGAATTTATGGCAAAACATAGCGATACTGTGACGCTCACCTATAAACATTTGCCGCTCACTTCAATTCATGCGGAAGCGCTGCCTGCGGCTAAAGCGGCGTGGGCAGCCGGACAGCAAGGCAAATTTTGGCAGTTTCACGATGCTCTATTTACGAACCAAAAGCAATTGGGTGAGGCGCTGTATCAATCGACCGCAAAATCTTTGGGGCTAGATCTGGCGAAGTTTGAGCGCGATCGCACCAGTAGTGCAGCAGCAACCGCGATCAATCAAGATGTGGAAATAGCGGAAAAATTAGGCGTTGAGGGCACTCCATTTTTTGTGATGAATGGGGAACCCCTTCCAGGTGCAGTGCAGCTATCGGATTTAGAAGCAGCCCTCGCGCAGACATTGGCACAGACGAATAAATCAACAAAGTGAATTCTTAAGTCACTGAGTCATAATAAGGGAGCCACTTATATTTCGCCGCCGGAAAATTTTCATGTCGCGCTTTTTTGCTGTTCTTTCCTCTGCTTTTGCACTCCCGATCGCCTGCCTGCTGGTCAGTGCCAATCCATTCACCGCCAGTGCTCAAACCACCATTTATACGCCGATCCCGCTAACACCGGGTAAAAATGTTGTCGATAAGCTGTCGAATAAAGACATTCCTACCGGGCAAGGGGGCTTTGCTCGTGATTATGTGGTGTCTCTTCAAGCAGGTAGCCAACTGGCGATCGATCTGGCATCCGAGAACTTCGATACGCTTGTTTATCTCTTGGCTAGCGATGGCACCACAGTTGCCGAAAATGATGATGGACCGGATGGCACTACCAACTCACTGCTGTTTACCCGCATCACCAAAACGGGCACCTACTCCATTCGGGTGCGATCGTTTGGTGAGGTCTCCGCAGGGAATTTCACTCTTAAAGTGACTTTACTGAAACCGCAGTAGCCCTTTAGATAATTATTGTTGAGAATTTCGACTACGCTCAACGCTCGATCGCTGTGGGTTGAGCGTAGCCGAAACCCATCTAGTCGCCCATCCTTAATCAGATCATTGGCGCTTCCGCAGCACGTCTAGCAGCGTTGTGAAAGAAACTGGCGGGGGGGCGATCGCCTCTACCCAGTCATTTGATACCGGATGCTTTAACCGTAACTTCCAGGCATGGAGCGCCTGACCTGGTAAATTGACTCCCACAGAGCGCCCCGATCCATAAGCTGGATCGCCGACAATCGGGTGTCCCATATGAGCGGTATGCACTCGGATTTGGTGGGTACGTCCCGTTTCCAGCTCAAAGTTGATCAGCGTGTAGTTGCCCAGTCGTTCTTTCACTTGCCAATGGGTGATTGCGATGCGTCCGCCGTCGGTTTCAGCCACGATCGCCATTTTCTGGCGGTCTTTAGAATCTCTCCCAATGGCTGCATTCACCGTGCCACTTTCCGTTTTAGGCGCGCCGTAAACGATGCCGAGATAGTCTCGTCGTGCCGTTTTATGCTGGAACTGCTGCTGCAAATGAATATGGGCGCGATCGCTTTTAGCCACAGCGATCGCCCCAGTGGTGTCTTTGTCTAGCCGATGCACGATGCCGGGACGCTGAATGCCGCCAATGCCCGATAGGGTGCTGGCTCCCGACTCCATGCGGCAATGCCACAGCAGTGCATTCACTAAGGTGCCGCTCGAATGTCCCGGCGCTGGATGCACCACCAATCCCGCTGGCTTGTTCACAATCAGCAGTTCGGTATCTTCGTACAAAATATCTAAAGGAATGTTTTCTGGCTGAAGGTTAAGCGGCTCAGCATCGGGAATCGTGAGATGGATGAGATCGCCGGTTTGCACCAATTCTTTTTTGGAACGACAAACCTCACCATTGAGAATTACCTGTTCTTGAACAATAAGTTTTTGCACACGCGATCGCGACAAATCGACCAACTGCTCTGCCAGAAACGCATCGAGCCGTTCTCCAGTTTCCTCTTCTTCAACGTGCAATTCAATTTGTGCAGGCAACTTCTTCTCTAACCAGATACACTCATTCAGGGACAGTCATTTTAGATGAAATTTTCAGTAGAAATTAAGTTAGAAAATTTACAGCGCGAGTAGGTAGGATTAATCTTACACTCGGTTTAGAGAGTTTTTAGGATTGGACGTAATTGCCCAATTGCCAGTAAATCTGACTTCTGAAGCTTTACCTACCCGCTCTACTACTCTAAATGAATGTCCTCGGCTCCGAACAAACGCTCATCACTGTGATCATGACTCGGCAAATCGATCTTATTAACATTTCTGAAACTATCACCTCGTTTGAAGGGGTCACCAACGCGGATATGCTTCCTTTGGGACGCAGATCAGAAGTTTTGTCCGTATTATCCAAAAACTGTCCAGATTGGAAGTTTCCAGTGCATCCGACCCATCCCGATCGAGGGGGGGTTGTTAGCGAACAATGCCATTTAGAGTTTTACATTCCAGACGACGAGCCAATTTTGATGCTGGGGTTGGATGTTTACACTGGAGATGATGCAGTCGTCATGGGTGTGATTCGCTCGATCTGTCAAGCGACTGGCTGGCGTGCGTTTGATCCTGCTGAAGAGGAACTGATTGACTTTGCAAACTAGTGGGTCATTTGCCTCGAGTTTAGCCATTTATAATAGCTGAAAGGCTTGCTGTATAAGCATCTTGATTTCTTTTTTCATTACAAGTGACCCACTAGTGGGTCACTTGCCTCGAACATAGCCATTAAAAGCGACTGAAAAGCCTACTGTGTAAAGCTCTTAATTTCTGCACTTTTAACAAGTGACCCACTAGCAGGTCGTGTGGTATCAATGGAAGTGTTGTTCTCGTACTTAGTCAAGGATCAATTTACTTACATCCAAGAGTGCGTGAGATCCAAACCTGATGTCGATAAAGCATTGAACATTGCATTTGGCGTAACTATTCCTGCATCTTATGAGTCAGTGCAAGAGGCGCTGGCTTCGTACATCAATCATCTGCGTGCTGTGACTGAGAACCTAATATGCACAACATCTAGCTAATTTTTCAGGAAAACTGCATACGGTGCTTTAACGTTGACCACCAGTCCGATACGCTTTAATGGCTGTTCCTCCTGTGCTACAGGTAGCTCCCGAGGCGTATAAAGAAAGCAACCTTTGTCTGCCTGACCGACTAGATATTGGTCAGCTTTGCGCCCACGACTAGGTTCAATACCAACCTGTAGTTCACCAAGATCCAAGTCAAATTCTTCGACCCGAAGCTTGTCCAGAACTAGCGCATAACGTGACCCCCGGACTTCTATACCCTTGGGAATCGGTTGCCAATCCACACCATCGTCTGAGTACTCTTTAGCAATTTCTGGCGGAGCGGCATGTTTTGAGTTCATCTTCTGCATAACGATGAGAATTTGATTGCCACCTTTTTCTACCTCTTTCGCAAACGGTTGAACCATAGTTAGTGGATGGCAAGTATTACCGCCATAACCCCAAAAAATAGAACCTGCCTCTTCAAATTCGCGTTGTTTTCGCTCGACAATATCTTCAATACTCTCTTGTGCGTGCAGACCAACTTTCATAAAAATAAGACCTGCTTGCTTTATCTTGTCATCCATTATCCACCTCAAGTTTTTCAAGTGTGTAGAGAAGGTCTGATTCCCTGTCGGTGTTCAGTGTTGTCCGCTCGCGCACGTATCGAAAACGTAACGGGGAACTTTTACCGTAAAAATTCTCAAGCCGCGCCGACTCAAGAGGCTCCGATACAGTCTGCATGCAACCAGGATCAATACGACGAAACAGGCAAGAACATGACCGTAGATCAGGTGCATCGTCGAGATGATAAAGGTGCAACTGTGGCAGCATCTCGGCTACCACATATCCGAGTTCAAGCGCTCGACGCTGTGTATCTCGTAAAACTCCTTGAGTCCACGGTAGATCAGGATCATCTGCTATGACGACAATCCCCAAACTCTTCTCTTTTGTTGCCTGACTGCCACGCTCAAAAAAGGCGATAACACTTTCCCCATCGTTACTTGCTCCCCAAGGCGGATTGATATGAAACCCGTCGTACACACCAAAATGCTCCGGAGGCAACGCATCTGCCACATTATAAAGACGCGACGAAATCTTAATATGAGGGCTAAGCTTTTCACCAAAGCGCCGCACGGAATTGACAATCCGTTCATCAAAATCAAGCAAAGTAATTGATTGCGGCCCATAATTGATGACCTTTTGAGCTTTCAAATGAGCAGCAGACAGTGCAATTCCATCACCATCCCCGACAAATACGACATCCTTGTTGTCAAAAACACGAGCCACATACTCCGCTTGAATCACCATATCGGCGACCTTCATGCATATCTGGTCGAATTCGCGAAGAGGGATTGGTCGATTCTGGACGACATCTGAGATTGCGTTAATCGCCTTTCGCAGGTCGAACTCCATAGAGGTTCCCGAAGAGTGTTTTTATAGAAGACCGATAGCCCATGACTGCTACAAGCTTAACCATTGGTAGGATCCCCTCTATTATGCAGGCATATTACTGCTACCCTCTCAATTATAGATTTTCTGACCAGCAACCTCAAAGCACTATCTCAAAGACAATTTCATGCTTACTTAATTCTGAACATCAACAGATAAGATTTCGATCTCATCCTCACATCGAAAACTTGCGGCATAACTATTATTAGAGAGAAAATTTCCACATGACACCCCAAAATGGGTGAATGGGCAGATAGTTTCTGCATAACATCCCTAATCAGGTAGATAGACGGAATCTTTCTGCATAGTATGCCGTTTGAGAGGATAGGCATTTGACCTCCCATCTGCTCGATTAATTGCCCTAACTCCGTGGCGGTTTCTCGCAGCAGGGCTGCACTGACCTCCGTTTCGATGCCATTGAGTTTCTGATACAACGCGCCTCGAGTGACGGTG
>Ga0209181_10008964_pt1 | contig 13288 bp, 10 predicted proteins | sample MAT05_FD_187208 | JGI IMG/M metagenome (GOLD analysis project Ga0209181, IMG submission 187208) | Freshwater microbial communities from Lake Fryxell liftoff mats and glacier meltwater in Antarctica - MAT-05 (SPAdes) (version 2) | ecosystem: Environmental > Aquatic > Freshwater > Ice > Liftoff... | reverse complement strand
GCAGAGGGAAAGCACAGAGTTGATTGAACTTGTTTCCAAAAAATACAAAAAATCAACTCTGCGTTTTTCCTCTGCGATACTCCGCGCAACTCCGCGGTGAAATGCGCAATCCCAGCTCCTACCACCAAAACGCCAGCCAAACAAACGGCTGAATAAATACAAACGAATCAAAACGGTCGAGGAAACCGCCGTGCCCGGGCAAAATGGCGCCCGAGTCCTTCACGCCTGCACTGCGTTTGAGCATGCTTTCTACCAGGTCGCCCAGGGTGCCAAAAACAGCCACGCACGCCGCCAGCGCCATCCATTGTCCGAAAGTGAACCCTGGGATAAAGCTGGACAAAAGCCAGGCAGCCAAAAACGTACATACCATGCCTCCAATGGTGCCTTCCCAGGTCTTATTGGGCGAAATACGGCTGAAAAAAGGTGTTTTCCCAATTTGTGAACCTACGATGTACGCAAACGTGTCGTTGGCCCAGTTGAGCAGCAAAAGCCCAAACACACGAAGCGGCGCGTAATGGTCGTCCCAATGCGCAATGCCCATAAACATGGCAAAAGGTATGCCCACATAGGCCAGTCCGGTGAGGTAATGCCCAATGTTGGTGAAGGCTTGAGCCGAAGCAAGGAAAAGCTCCAGAATGAACAACACCGACACCGCAACCATCAGTACGGCAACCAGGTCGGGCAACAAGGTTGTTGCGCCGCCTTCCACCGTGACAAGTCCTGTTTTTAAACTTCCATATACGACATACGGAAACATGCCGATGATTACAGCACTGATTCGGCGCAGGCGTACATGGTCGGTTTCGGCGCCGAACATCAAGCCCCCGAGCTCCCACAAACAACCGCCAGTGATGATGCCAAACAACAGGAAAAAAGTAATGGCTCCGCCAAAAACACCTGCAAGCATGGCAATGACAAAAATGACGGCGGAGATGGCGCGTTGTTTCATGTAGTTGACTGGATTTTATTCGGGAACATGCCCTTTGACACGGTTCCACAATTCGGAAAACGAGCGTTCACTGTCTTCCACACTTTCACGGTTTCGGTTGTTTTGTTTTACATCCCATTCGCCTTTTTCATTTTTAAACAAAAGAAAAGGGAATACGTAGTTGTTGCCGCGCAAACGGTCGCCCAACAACCCAAACCTGAGGTCGTTCACCTGCAGCGTGTCGCCGCGGTATGGCACCACGTTGTAGTAACCGTCGGTAAACCATGTGAGGAATTTCCGGGTGCGGTCGTCCGGCGGAATGTGATCCAGCAAATGGTGGTTTTTGGGAATGGTCGAGATGGTTTTCATCCGCTGCTCCGGGTCGTTGAAACCATACAAACCAAAATAATACACCGAATCACCTTCTGCCAGTCCACTCCAAACGATGTTGTTAAAAATGGTCGGACCGGTCATGTACCGCTCGTACGCGATGTTTTTGGCCTGGAGCGATTGTTCAAAAATGAGACCCATGTTGCGTTTGTGCCACACGGTGTACCCAAGGTAGCCACAGCCCCAAAGAATGCCCGCCCAGCACCACCAAACCCTTGCGCGGCTGGTGCGCAACAAAAAGGCGGCGACCAAAACACACAGTCCAAAAGGAACGGTGTACATCGGATCCACGACCGAAACCGTGGTCCACTGCACACGGGTATCGGCAAATGGCTGCCAGATTTGTGTGCCCCAACTGGTGAAACAATCGAGGATAGGGTGGGTAAAAATGCTCCAGAAAAACAACAAAAGCCACGTCCGGTAAGGCGCTTCCACGAGGGATAAATCGCGGTTGAAATAGTTTTTCCACAAACTATACACCAAAGCGATGCCGAGCAAGAGGGTAGGCACAAAAACGTACCAACTCAGTCCTTCACCCAGCAAAACGGGTATAAAATTGACGCCTGCCGCTGCACCTACGTAAAAAAGCACCCACAAAACCATGGCGCCCAGTTTGTAGCCCTGCCTCCGGTACAAGCCATTGTGGTAAAACCACTGTGCCATTTTGGCCAACACAAACGGCGCCAGGACTGCAAACAAAAAGGAGTGCATGAAACCCCGGTGGAAAGATGTTGAGGTGATTTCGTCGGTAAACAACGACGCAAAAACATCGAGGTCTGGGATGGTGCCGCCGATGGCTCCCCACAACATGGCGCGGTTGCCGAGTTTTTTGCCCGCAACGGCTTCACCGCATGCAGCTCCAAGTACAATCTGGGTAAGTGAGTCCATGGTTTATTTTTGGCGCTTCAAAACTGCGCGCTGAAAGCCGTTGACGGGGTAGGTTTTAACTTCCGGAATGTCCTCGCCTTCGTGTTTGGAATTGCCGGTTATACTGGCTGTAGTTTCGGTGCCGGCAATCACTTCAAAAACCATGGTTTCGGCATCCAGGCGCTCGTAAGTACACAAAATACGGGTGCTTCGTTCGCCAGCCACCACAAACCAGCAAAGGAATTTGGGACCGAGCAGGTAACTTTCCATCACGATGGTGTTTTTTTCATCCACGCGCCACAAACCCAATTCAGGTTTAACCGGTACGAGTTCGTAAGGGCGCCAGTCTTCACTTTTGTTGCCGTAAATAAGTCCAAAAGTATAACGGCCTGTGGTGGATGTGTCGATGGGAAGGATATCGATCGACATGGGAATGACGGTGCTCAGTCCTTTAGCGTTCCAAATGTTAAGGCTGCCGCTCCACACGCCCGACCAATCTTCAGGGAAACGTGGGGCAACGCTCAGGCTGTCCTGTGCGTTGAGTTGCATGGTGAAAAAGGTAAATATAAATAAGGCAATGCGCATGTCTGGTGGTTTTGTTGCGGCAAAAATAGACAACCTGCGCTTGGAAAAAACGCTATTTTTCGCCCATCAACCATTCTTTTACCCAAAGTACACACATGAAACTCCCTTCCCTATCTCTGCTGGCCGACGCTTTTGTGGGCGCAATCCGCCGATTCCCTTTAACCATGCTAAGTGCTTTCGTCGCCTGTGCAGCACTGATGTGGATGGTGGAGGACGGCAACGATCCGGCCGTGAAAATCTGGCTGCCTGCCCAGCTCGGTCTGCCGTTGTTTGCTGCGCTTACCGCTTTTGGTGAGGCTTACGGACTGAAAGGATGGCGTTTTTGGGTGCCCCAGGTTGCCACCGTTGCTTTGCTGGTGTTGTACTATTTTCAGCTCGATCCGGGCAAGGTCAACTTCGAAAATGTAGATGTGCCCCAATACCTGGGCTTTTTGGCCATCGCCCACCTGCTTTGCGCAGCGGCGCCTTACCTCAAACGCAGTCGGGTAGAAGATTTCTGGGAGTTCAACAAAACCCTTTTCGCCAACTTCGTGGTGGGCACCGTGTATACCTTCATCCTGCATGCGGGACTTTCGTTGGCCATCCTGGCGGTGGACCAGCTTTTTGACCTCAAAATCGATTACGAAATATACATGCACCTGTTTTTTGTGCTTGGACTGCTCTTTTTTACCGCATTTTTCCTGCATCATTTTCCACACGATTTTGAAACCGTAGACGACGAACAAACCTACACCGCCGTTTTTGTAAACCTTTGCAAATTCATTCTCATTCCCATCGTGGGTTTGTATTTCCTGATTTTGTACTTGTACGGCGGTAAAATCATCGCCATGTGGGAGCTGCCGAGGGGATGGGTGTCGTCGTTGGTGATCTGTTTTTCCATTGTCGGTATTTTCACTTACCTGCTCAATTACCGTTTGCCGGCCTTCGACAGCAGCGATGCCGTGCGTTTGTACCACAAATGGTTCTGGCCTGTTTTGCTGCCTCTAACTGCGCTGCTTTTTGTGGCCATAGGCCGTCGCATCAACGATTACGGCATCACCGAAGAGCGTTTTTTCGTGACCCTTACGGGTTTGTGGTTGTTGGCGATGGGTTTGTATTTTTTGATTTCCAAAAGCGACAACATCAAATTTATACCACTTTCACTGGCCGCTTTTATCCTCGTCGCCGTGGTGGGCCCCTTCAGCGCCAACCGCGTGGCCAGGCGTAGTCAGGTGACCATTTTGCGCGAAATGCTCACAGCAGCCGGACGTTTCGACGGCACAAATATTCAAAAACGCACCACCGAACTGCGCGGTGAAGAAGCCGATCGCATCATTTCCGCCATGACTTACCTCGAAACACGGGATGCTCTGGGCGACATTCAGGAATGGCTGCCCATGCCTGCCGACAGCTTTCCGGAACAAAACGCAGGCAACTATTACACCTACAACAAAGCGACACGAATCGCTTACTGGCTCAACATCAAATCGGGCGATAAATTTACGCCCGACGGCAGGGAGAACCTCAACCTGAGCTCCGGGTACAACTTTAACGACGCTTTTTTCGACATACGCGGTTACGCCGAATACTACAATGTTATGGTAACGCAAACGAGGGAAGAACCCGCCTCCTCTTTGGAAACGCAACGCTACTTTACGATGTCAAAAGACCATGCGAAGCTGATTCTGATGGTCCACACCAAAGGACAATTTGCACCCATGGACAGTTTCAACATGGCCCCCGCCATGAACCGCTGGATGGCCGACGGCGCCGACGGTTTCCTGAACATGGAGGAAGAAACCGCAACGGTGGAACTCGCCAGCGCCAAAAACAAAGCCCTTTTGATCGTACGCGACGGCAATATTTACCGACAAAGCGATAAACTGCACCTGGATTACCTGCAAGGAACCATGTTTTTAAAACCAGTGCGGTAGGCATTACCAAGCATTAGGCACCTGGCGTAAAAGAGTCGGAGACCTAATGTTTTTGTTTTGAAATAATCCTTAACATCACAGACACAAAAGTAAATCTATGAAGTTTTTTAAAGCGTTGATCATCGCGGTTCTGGCATTTTTTACAAGCAGCCTGGACGCTCAAACACCTTATTTTCAACAACAGGTTGATTACACCATACGGGTTCGTCTCGACGACCAAAAACACGAGCTCGAAGGAACCATTTCGATGGTTTACCACAACAATGCTCCAACCGCGCTGACGGAATTGTACCTGCATTTGTGGCCCAACGCTTTCAAAAACCGCCGCACGGCATTTTGTCGCCAGCATTTGGAGCAGGGTGATGCAAAATTTTACTTCGCCCCCGACAGCGCGCTCGGTCGCATCAAAAACCTCGATATTGAGATAAACAAGGTAAAATATCCCTCAAAAACCAATCCGGACGACCCGGACATCCTCCGCATCGCTTTGTTGGAACCGCTGCAGCCGGGCGACAGTTTGCGCCTCAGCACGCCTTTCCTCGTGGAAATACCAGCGTCGTTTTCGCGCCTCGGTCACGTAGGAACTTCGTACCAAATCACCCAGTGGTTTCCCAAACCGGCCGTGTACGACCGCAAAGGTTGGCACGCCATGCCTTACCTCGACCAGGGTGAGTTTTACAGCGAATTTGGCAATTTCGACGTGGAAATTACCCTGTCCGACAACTATGTGGTGGGTGCAACCGGCGTTTTACAAACACCTTCCGAACAGGTTTTTTTGGATGAAAAAGAAAAACAAACACGCGCGTGGCTTGAAAAAAAAGAAAAAGGAAACGATGATTTTCCAGTTTCATCCAACACGTTTAAAACGGTAAAATTTAAAGCGGAAAACGTACACGATTTTGCCTGGTTTGCCGACAAACGATTCATGGTGCTGCGCGATACCGCCGTGCTTGAAAATGGTGAAGAGGTACAATGCACTGGCATGTTCACGCCTTCTGATGCCCAGTTGTGGACCAAAGGTGCCTTTTACGTGCGACGTTCGGTGGAGTTTTACAGCAAAAACGTGGGCCCCTATCCTTGGCCCCAGGCCACGGCAGTACACAGTGCCCTGAGTGCAGGCGGCGGCATGGAGTACCCGATGATTACGGTGATCGGCAACTCGGGCTCAGCGCGCAGTCTGGACGAAGTGATCACCCACGAAGTAGGGCACAACTGGTTTTACGGCATCCTTGCCACCAACGAACGCGATCACCCTTGGATGGATGAAGGCATCAATACCTATTACGAACAACGGTACATGAACACCTATTACGAAAGTCAGGAGTTGATTGAAGTGCCGAAATTTATTTACGACAAAGACAAAAACGGTCCGTTGCTCGACATCGGTTACCGCATGCTGGCCCGCAACGGCCGCGCCATGCCGCCCGATACACGCTCGGATAAACTTACTTCGATCGGATACGGCTTGTTGGTGTACATGAAACCTGCTTTGGCGGCACGCTGGGTAGAAACGTCTGCCGGTACTGAGGCGTTCGACGCGGCCATGAAATATTATTACCAAAAATGGAAGTTCAAACACCCGTACCCGGAAGACATGGAGCTGGCCTGGCTTGAGCAGGGACTTCAGGCGCCTTGGTTTTTTGAAAGCATGAAAACGCGTAAACAGGCGGAGTTTAAACTGAAAAATGTAGAGAAAACGGACGGTGGCACTTACCAACTGCACATCAGCAGCAAGGGCGATCTTCAGGCACCGGTGAGCGTTTCGGCCATGCGCGAAGGCAAAGCCCTCGACACCCTGTGGCTGCCTCCGTTCCAGTCCGATACGGCCATCTTGGTGCAGGCGCCCGAAGACACGGATGCTTTTTTGCTTGATGCAGGGTGCTCCACGCTCGATTTGAACCGGAAAAACAACCTGCGTCGGACAATAGGCTTGTTTCCTGGCCTGGAACCGCTGAAAGTGCAGCCCATAGCGCCATTTCAAAACAACCGACGTACAACAGTGGGCATTCTGCCTTGGGCAGGTTGGAACAATTACGACAAAGCCATGCTTGGTGTGGTATTGTACAGTCCGCCCGTGCCTTCACCCCGCTGGAGTTACAACCTGTTGCCGGGTTACGCTTTTGGGTCCAAACAGTTTGTCGGGTTGGGTGAAGTGTTTTACCGCGCAACGCCTGGCGGATTTGCGGAGCGTCTTACGGTGGGTGTTACGGGCAAAACCTTTGATTTCGACCGCAACGATACGGAGGGTTATTACCGGAAGTTTTACCGGTTGGTACCGCAGGTACGCCTCGATTTAAAAAGCGCCTCAAACAGTTACCGGCAAAGTGTGCAATGGCGTACCTTATTTATGGGTAAGGAAAACGCCAATTTTGATACGCTTGGTTCGTACTCGGGCAAAGCATACCTCAAAAGCACCATTCATGAACTGAAATACATGGGTGCGCAAAAAAAGCTGACCAATCCGTTCACGTTTGCGGCTACTTTGGAATTTCAGCAACACGACAATGTGCAAGGTGGTACGGAGCAGTACCTGCGCAGCAGTCTGGAATGGCGGCAGCAGTTTTATTACAGTTCCAAACGCAAGGTTACGGCAAGGTTTTTTGCCGGCTATTTTTTGGAAAACACCAGGCGCAACAGCGGCACCGTGTCGAACGACTTGTCGAGGGCCAGTTTTGCGCTGAATCCGCAAGGTTTCAACGATTACCGATTTGACGAGCATTATTTGGGCCGTTCCGAGGATGAAGGCTTTTTGTCGAGGCAGGTTGCTCAAACCGAAGGAGGTTTCAAAGGCGCATTTGGCGCACCGTTCGCGGGTGTAATCGGCAACTCCAACAGCGGCATCGTTTCCCTTAACCTGCGCGCCGATTTGCCATTCCGTTTGCCCTTGGGCATCCCGTTGAAGCCTTATTTCGACCTGGGGTATTACAACGATGCTACACCGCTCAGCGAAACGGTGGCGGTAGAAGAGTTCCTGTGGAGCGGCGGATTTTTGCTCGAGTTTTTCGACGGCATGATGGAAGTGTATTTCCCGCTGGTGAATTCACAGGCCCTTCGCGACCGTTACAACGAAGCTGGAGGCGGCACAGATGACGGCGCGTTGTTCGGTGGCGGCAATTATTTCAAATGGATATCCTGGAGTTTCAACCTGAAAGGCGCTCATCCGCAGTCGTTGTTGGACAACAATTTGCGGTGATGTGTCATCCACCGACAAAAAACGACGGATCGCATGTTTTTCAGCCCATAGCAGGCAGCCGATGTGCGGTTTTAATCGTCATCTTTGCGAAAAATAGTCGGTTGGTTGGTTGGTCGGGTGTTTCGCTAACGCTCAACCGACCAACAACCAACCAACCAATACCGACCAACCGACCGACCAACCGACTTATGAATTTACAAGACATTCCCCGCCTTAAGAACATCAACTCGGGCAATTTTTTCCTCATTGCGGGGCCGTGCGCCATTGAGAGCGAACAAATGGCTTTCGACATAGCCGGACAGGTGAATGAGTTGTGCACCCGTTTGGCCATACCCTACATTTTTAAGGGTTCCTACCGCAAGGCCAACCGCAGCAAGCGCGATTCGTTTACGGGCATTGGCGATGAGGTAGCGCTCGACATACTCCAAAGGGTAGGGGAGCATTACGATGTTCCGACCACCACCGACATCCACACGGAGACCGAAGCGGCGTTGGCGGCCAGGTATGTGGATGTGCTTCAGATACCTGCATTTTTATGCCGTCAAACGAGTTTGCTGGTGGCTGCTGCCCAAACGGGTAAAGTGGTCAACATCAAAAAGGGGCAGTTTGTGAGTCCGGAATCCATGCGATTTGCGATGGAAAAAGTTCAGGAGGAGGGCAACGACAAGGTCATTTTAACCGAGCGTGGCACTACTTTCGGATACCAGGATCTGGTGGTTGATTTCCGGGGGATACCGGTTATGCGCTCGTTTGGTGTTCCGGTGGTACTCGACTGTACGCACTCCCTTCAGCAGCCCAACCAAAGCAGCGGTGTGACGGGTGGAAGGCCTGCTTTGATCGAGACCATTGCGCGTGCAGGTATTGCGGTGGGGGCCGATGGACTGTTCATTGAGACGCATCCGAGGCCTTCGGAGGCCAAGTCTGACGGTGCAAACATGTTGCCATTGGACAAGTTGGAGGGTTTGCTGGAGCGCTTGGTGCGTTTGCGGCAGGCGGTAATCATGTGAATATCAAAGGAAAAGCATTGAAATAACAATGTTTAACAAATAAAATTGCTCGGCCCAACACTAAGTTAAAATGAATATTTTAAAAGCGTGGTTGGAAATTGTACGTCTTACACTATTTTTACCCCTGCGAAAAACCATATGAAGGCGCAGAAAAACGTCTTTTTTTAACGGAGTGATTTTTTTTCAGGCACTTGCCCACCAAAAAACAAGTGACATGCATCTATGTTTCAGATGGATTTTGGTTTTGAAAAATCGTTTCCGATAAAAAAAGCGTCGTACTGTCTTCAACACTCTGTGAAACATTTATTAACTCAAAACTAAAACGCAGCATGACAGCAGCAAAAACATCTCAGACCAACCAACAAGACAATTCGGGTGCGCTTTTTCCTTACATCGTGATCCCAATTTGCTTTGTCGTAACCTTTCTGCTTTTTAAATTTATTTTCGGTGATCCAAGTCACTTTGTCGACGGCGACAACACGAAGGATCCACTGCCTGGCGATTACATCGGCACCATTTACAAAGGTGGTTATGTAGTACCTGTGCTTCAGGGTTTGTTGCTTATCGTAATTGTTTTCGTCATTGAACGTTTCATCACCCTGAGCAAAGCAGCTGGATCGGGCAATGTTGACAATTTTGTTAAAGGTATCCGCAGCTCGCTCGACCGCAACGACATCAGCGGCGCCATCACCGCTTGCGACAAACAAAAAGGTTCGATCGCCAACGTTGTTCGCGCAGGTTTGGTAAAGTACGCCGAAATGGAAAAAGTAGGTTCGGCTATGGAAAAGGACCAAAAAGTAATGGCCATTCAAAAAGAGGTAGAAGAAGCCACCACGCTGGAGCTTCCAATGCTTGAAAAGAACCTCAACATCCTGGCTACCATCGCTTCGGTTGCTACCCTGTTGGGCCTGTTCGGTACGGTACTTGGTATGATCAAAGCTTTCGCAGCTCTTTCAACCGCTGGTGCTCCCGACTCCACAGCCCTTGCCACAGGTATCTCGGAAGCTCTTATCAATACCGCCCTCGGTATCGGTACTTCGGCCCTTGCCATCATTTTTTACAACTTCTTTACCAGCCGCATCGATAGTATGACTTACCGCATCGATGAAGCCGGTTACAGCCTGACGCAAACGTTTGCATCGCGCAACCACTAAATCATCCTGGGTTTTTTTTAAAAGCCCGCAACGCGCAACTGAGATATGCCAAAACATAAGCCCAAACGCGGTTCACCCCTCGTTGACATGACCGCCATGACCGACGTAGCATTTCTTCTGCTTACGTTCTTCATGCTCACGGCCAAAGCAAAACCGCAAGAATCGGTTATCGTGGATACGCCATCGTCCATCTCGGAAACCAAACTGCCCGATGCCGGCACCCTGACCATCCTGGTGTCGAAAGAAGGGCAGGTTTTCCTCGACATGGCTGGCCAGCATACCCGATTAGCACTGATCAATGACATGAACTCGCAGTACCAACTCGGTCTCAATGAGGAAGAGAAACTGAAGTTCACCATCGCCGGCGGATTTGGTGTGCCGCGAACCCAACTGAAAAGCTGGCTCAACACACCCGCTTCCGAACGTTCCCAATTGAAGGTAGAAGGCATTCCGTCGGATACCGCCAACAACGAACTCGGTCCGTGGGTACACAATGCACGCCTTGCGCAGTTCAAGATGAAACAGGAGGGAAAAGTGAGCGCCGATTATGTTATTGTGGTAAAAGCTGACAAGGACACGCCCTATCCGGCCATGCAAAATGTCATCAATACCCTGACAGACGTCAACGTGAACAAATTCAACCTGATCACCAACACAGAGGCTGATCCGAACAAAAAACCCAAAGGGAAATAATTTCGGAAATGCTTTGTGTAAAACCCACTTACCCTTCATCCTTTAAAAAGCAACAGCGAAATGGCTGAATTATCACAAGACAGTGGAGGCGGTCATAAAAAAGGTGGTAAGGTAAGGTCCAAAAAAATGTCCACCCGAATCGACTTTACGCCGATGGTGGACCTGGGCTTCCTGCTCATCACATTTTTTATGCTCACCACAACACTGGCCAAACCGCAGATCATGGCCCTCGTCATGCCCGAAAAAGATGTTGAACTGGAAGAACGCGACCCCATTAAGGAGTCGAAAGTTCTTACACTCATGCTGGGAAAAGACGATAAGGTTTTTTACTACGAAGGGATCACCGAACCCAAACTCGATTCGACGGATTTTTCCGCCGAAGGTTTGCGTAGGGTGATTCTCGACAAACAAGTCAAGGTGAAAGGACTGTTCGGTGAAGAAGAATTTGAAGACTTCAAAACCAAAGAACCTCGCAAAGGATCTTTCCTGAACGTTCTGATCAAACCCACCAAAGACGCGAAGTACAAAAACCTTGTGGATGTGCTCGACGAAATGTCCATTACCAAAGTGCGTTACTATGTGATCCTCGACGTTTCCAAAACGGAAGAAGATTTCATCAAAGACCCGTCTAAAGGGATGAATTTCACCCCTGAGGCACAGGCTGACACTCAACAATAGTAACAAGCGACACAAACGTTTTATCCTTTAAAAATAAAAAACATGGCAGAAGAAAGAAGCACCTCCATTTACAGGGATATGCTCGACATCGTCTTCGCCGATCGTAACAAAGCGTATGGAGCCTATTTCCTCCGTCGCCAATATCCAAAGCACCTGCGTCGCGCCCTGCTTTATGCGTTGCTCCTCGTCGCCTCCTTCGTCATCGTGCCGTTTGTAATGAACGCCGTGAAGTCGCTGGTACCACAGGATAAACCCATTGACGTCGTGGCCGAACTCGGTCCGCCGCCAGATATCGATCCGAACACGCCGCCTCCACCCCCACCACCCCCAGTAGAAACACCTCCTCCACCCACCCGCACCACGGTTAAATTTGTGCCGCCAATTGTGAAAAAAGACATTGAGGTGGTGGAGGAAAAACAAATTGCTACCGATGATCTCAAAGATCTCGATGATGACATTGGCAAGGAAAATAAAGAAGGCAACGACGATGCGGCCCCTGCAATGCTCGACAACCCCTCCGAATTGAAGGTGGTTGAAGAACCTAAGGCGCCTGTAGCAGAAAAAACCTACGAGATGTTCGACATCCAAAAGCCGCCGAGTTTCCCCGGTGGTGAAGCCGAACTGCTCAAATTTCTCGCCGAAAACATCAAATACCCGCCGCTCGCCCGCGAAAACAACATCCAGGGCGTGGTTGCTCTCACCTTCGTGGTGAACAAAAACGGCTCGGTAAGCGATGTTGCCATCGTGAAAGACATCGGTGGCGGCTGCGGCAAGGAAGCCATGCGCGTCGCGGGTAGCATGCCCAAATGGAGCCCCGGCGAAGCCAATGGCCACCCCGTAAAGGTGCGCTACACGCTTCCGGTGCGTTTCCGCCTCGAGTAACAGATCCCACGCGCTGCTTCTCATCGCTGGGATGACAAACAAAAGCCCCGCAACGCTCGTCGTTGCGGGGCTTTTTGTTTTGTTGCTTGCACCGGATTATTTAGGTTGTCGCAGAAAAGGTTTTGAGCAGATGTACACAGAAAGGGTTTCTATACAAACATTCCTTTTGTACAAAGTTTTTCTGCGGTAATCTGTACACATCCGGGAACTCCGAACCAAGAACTTTTTTTCCCACCTACCCACCAAAAATTCAGTAACCTGCATCTTACTTTGTAGATCGATCACGTTAGTAACCGGCTCGCAGACAGGATGTTGCAACATTTCTGGAGTCATTTCCCCTCATTTTACAAACACCTCCGTCATGGCTGCTCAACCCAATAGCGGTCCCGCATACCGGGACATGCTCGACATCATCTTTGCCGATCGCAACCGCGCCTACGGCGCTTATCTGCTTCGCCGCCAGTATCCCGAACACCTGCGGAAAGCCCTGCTGTATGCCTTGTTTCTGGTTACCTCGGCTCTGGTTTTACCCATTCTGCTGCGTGCTGCGAATGCCTTAGGACCCCTCGAATCACCCACTGATATAGTTGCTGAAATCAGTAAAAAGCCAGTGATCGAAGCACCTCCACCAACACCGCCAGTGATTGACCCCCCCCTGGCGGTTACACGCCCCACCAATGCGTTGGTGCCCCCGGTAGTGAGACGCGACGACGAGGCAGATGAAAAGCCGAAAATGGGCGTTGACGAGTTGCTCGCCAGCAATGCCGAAATCGGCAAGGAAACCAAAGCCGGCAACATGGATGCGCCTCCAGCCCTTCTCGACAGCCCAACAGAATTGCGAGTGATTGAAGAACCCCTTAAGCCGGTTGTTGAAAAAACCTACGAGATGTTCGACATCCAAAAGCCGCCGAGTTTCCCCGGTGGTGAAGCCGAACTGCTCAAATTTCTCGCCGAAAACATCAAATACCCGCCGCTCGCCCGCGAAAACAACATCCAGG
>Ga0209181_10008962_pt1 | contig 13290 bp, 8 predicted proteins | sample MAT05_FD_187208 | JGI IMG/M metagenome (GOLD analysis project Ga0209181, IMG submission 187208) | Freshwater microbial communities from Lake Fryxell liftoff mats and glacier meltwater in Antarctica - MAT-05 (SPAdes) (version 2) | ecosystem: Environmental > Aquatic > Freshwater > Ice > Liftoff... | reverse complement strand
TGCCCATGCAGCCAGTTATTCTACGGCATGAAACCCGTTCAGACGGCGGCCGAGGCCGCGAATACGGACCGCCACGCGTGCGGCCAATCCGAGCAGCCGGAGACTACGCCCGACGTTCGAAGGCACGAAAAGCATATCAATGAGCCGCTGAAATCGGCCGTTGGTATCAGCTCGGCCGCACCAGATCCTCGCGCTGGACCGGCGCAGGGGTCAGGGACTGGTTGCCCTCGACCAGCCACGCACGGAGCGCGCGGCGAATCTGGAACTCAAATTCGACGTTCAGTGTCTCCATCGCCAGGCGCACGACATCCTCGGCCGCCCGGCCGCGCGCGGCGGCGGAGGCGCCGTCGGCCACCGTCTGTGTGCGGCGCGCCTCGGCTTCGGCGAAACCGAGTCGGACGCCCTCGGCCGACATCACCTCGATCCGACAAGCCATCTCGCAGGAAAAACGCTCGCCCGGCTCGCCGGTGAACAGGCTGGTCAGCCCGCCCGACCGCGGCAGGCTCTCTCGTGCAAAGCGGGCGCGAATCATCAGGAAGCGCGCCCTGCCGGTCGTGCCCACGGGCACCAGGCGTTCCTGGCCCATGCGCCGCATCTCGGTATCGGGGCGCAGGGTCGCGGAGGCCGCGACATTCACCACCCCCGGCGCGGGGTCTGGAATCTCCACCTCCAGCACGTTGAGTCGCAGCGGCGTGAGGTGCCGGTAGCCCGAGACCAGCGGCGGCAGCGGCAGGTCGTCGCCGCTGGCACAGGCGGCCAGCGCAACCGGGAGGGCAAGCGGCAGGCGCAGCACCAGGCGTCGCTTGAGCATGGCGGGAGACTCCTTCTCGGGTGAGGGCGGGATCAGCCGGGCGCGTCCCGACTGCCGACCTCCGCCCGGTCGAAACGGAAATCGAGGTTGCAGAACTCGCAGGTCATCGTGATGGCGCCGGATTCCGCCATGTGGTCGAGGTCATCGGCGCCGAACCCCTCCAGCACCTGCGCGAGGCGCGCCCGCGAACAGCGGCAGCCATAGGAAAGGGCACGTGCCCGGTCCAGCGCCAGCCCCTCGGCATGGAACAGGCGGTGCAGCACCTGCTCGGCGCTCAGCGTGTCGTCCAGCAGTTCCTCGGCCTTGATCGTGCCGGCCAGCGCCAGCGCGGTGCGCCAGGCATCGTCATCCTCCGCCTCGGAGGTGCCGGCCTCGGCCGCCACCTGGCCGCCCTCGGTCGCCACGCGCTCGATCACCAGGGCGCTGGCGCGCCAGCCGTCCGGCCCCCGCGCAGCGGCGAGGTAGACCTCGCTTTGCAACTGCTCGGAGGTGCGGAAGTAGCTGCCGGTCATGTCGGCCAGGCTCTCGCCGTCGATGGCGACGATGCCCTGGTAGCGCTCCATCTCCGGACCCTGGTCGCAGGTGAAGGCGAAATAGCCATCGCCGAGCATGGCGCGTGCGCTGGGCATGGCCCCTTCGGCGATCAGCGCCTCGAAGCGTTCCACATCGGCGCGGGCATAGCCGCGCAGCGCCCCGGCATCGGTGCAATCGGCGAGCAGCATCGGCACGGCGCCATCGCCCTTCGCCTGCATGCTGAAGGAGCCCTTGTACTTCAGCGCTGTCGCCAGCGCCGCCGTCAGCGCCAGCGCCTCCCCCATCAGGTTCAGCACCGCGGGGTGCTGCTGGCTGTGGCGGGATAGCATCGCCTCTGCCAGCACGCCGAGGCGCACGAGCCGGCCGCGGACGGGCTTGTCATGCAAGTGGAAGGGCTGCACGCCCCAGGGCACCACGATGTCGGGCACCGGGGGGCGATCATGGTTGAGGAAGGCAGGGGTAGCCGAGGGAGCGGTCGGATCGGTCAAGGGTCTGGAACCATGGGCGAGGGTCATCGGGTTGCGCACCTTACAGCATTTGGCGCCCGAGCCGAATTGGCCCCGCGTTACATTGCACCCGGCAAGGATCCGTCAATCGTTATCGGCTAGGCTCCAATCTACCGCGCCAGGAAGGCGAACCTCATTCCCTTCCGGTGGTCCCCATGCCCGCATTGCTGCTGCCGTTCCGCGCCCGCACGCCGATCCGCGACGCATTGCGCCGCTTCCGCCGCTGGCTGAACTATCGCCCCGAACGCGCCTACATGCGCGGAAAGGCGTTCCGCGCCTGAGCAAGGCTATTTCGGCAACGCCGCATGCGCCGCGAGGCAGGCGATGTCCAGAATCTGGTTCACGCCCGCCTCCATGCCGACAATCTGCACCGGCGCCGACAGGCCCACCAGCAGCGGCCCGATGGTCTGGGCGCTGGTCAGGCGCGGCACCGCCTTGGTGAGGATATGCGCGGCGTGCAGCCCAGGCATCACCAGCACATTGGCGGGGCCGGTCAGGCGGCAGAAGGGGTACAGATTGCGGCGCAGCTCAAGGTCCAGCGCCACATCCGCCGCCATCTCGCCATCGTACTCGAAATCCACGTCGCGCGCATCAAGCAGCCGCACGGCGTCGCGCACATTGCCCGGGATGCTGCCCTTCGGGTCGCCGAAGGTGGAAAAGCTCAGGAAAGCCACGCGCGGCTCCTGCCCGATGCGACGCGCGGCCGCCGCCGCCTTGATGGCGATCTCGGCCAGTGTCGCTGCGTCCGGCCGCTCATGGATCGCCGTGTCCGCCACCAGCACCGTGCCGGACCGGCGCGCGAGCATCACCGTCAGGCCGAACAGCACGGTGTTCGGGGCGGGGTCGATCACCATGCGCACGCCCTCCAGCGCCGCGGCGTAGCTGCGGGTCGCGCCGGTCACCATCGCATCCGCATCGCCCCGCGCCACCATGCAGGCGGCGAAGACGTTGCGGTCAAGGTTCACCAGGCGTTGACAGTCACGCAGCAGGAAGCCCTCGCGCTGGCGCTTCGTGTAAAGCCACTCGGCGTAGCTGCGGTTGTTGTCCGACAGCCGCGCATTCTGGATCTCGATCCCGTTCGGCAAGGGAATGCCGAGCCCCGCCACCGTCTCGTTGATCCGCTCCACGCGGCCGACCAGCACCGGCGTGCCATAGCCCGCATTGGCGAAGGCGATGGCGGCGCGGATCACGCGCTCCTCCTCGCCCTCGGCAAAAACCACACGGCGCGGGTTGGCGCGCACACGCTCCGCGATCGCCTCCATCGCACCCGCCGTGGCATCTAGCCGTCCGGCCAGGTCGCGCGCATAGCGATTGAGGTCGGCGATCGGCTTGCGCGCCACGCCGCTGTCCATCGCCGCCTTGGCCACGGCCGGCGAGATGCGACTGATCAGGCGTGGGTCGAAGGCATTCGGGATAATATATTCGGGACCAAAACGAAGCGCCTTGCCGCCCCGCGGCCCGGCGCCCGCGCCGGCCACTTCCTCCGGCACGTCCTCGCGCGCCAGCATGGCCAGCGCCTCGGCCGCGGCGACCTTCATCGCGTCGTTGATGGTGCTGGCCCGCACGTCGAGCGCGCCCCTGAAGATGAAGGGGAAGCCCAATACGTTGTTGACCTGGTTCGGATAGTCGCTGCGGCCGGTGGCGATGATGCAATCGGGCCGCACCGCGCGCGCCTCATCGGGGGTGATCTCGGGGTCCGGATTCGCCATGGCGAAGATGACCGGATGCGCGGCCATGCTGCGCACCATCTCTGGCGTCACGGCACCCTTCACCGACAGGCCCATGAAGCAATCGGCGCCCTCCATCGCCTGCGCGAGCGTGCGCGCCGGCGTCTCCACCGCATGCGCCGATTTCCACTGGTTCATGCCCTCGGTCCGGCCGCGCCAGATCACGCCCTTGGTGTCGGCGAGAATCACGTTTTGCGGGCGGATACCCATGGCCTTCACGAGCTCCGCGCAGGCCACCGCCGCCGCCCCCGCGCCATTGATCACGAGTTTCACGGTCTTCAGGTCGCGCCCCGTCAGATGGCAGGCATTGATCAGCCCCGCCGCGGCGACGATCGCCGTGCCATGCTGATCGTCGTGGAAGACCGGAATGTCCATCAGTTCGCGCAGCCGGCTTTCGATCACGAAGCACTCCGGCGCCTTGATGTCTTCGAGATTGATGCCGCCGAAGCTCGCGCCCAGGTAGCGCACGCAGTTCACGAACTGGTCCACATCCTCGGTCGAGACGCACAAATCCATCGAATCAACATCGGCGAAGCGCTTGAACAGCGCCGCCTTGCCCTCCATCACCGGCTTGGATGCCAGCGCGCCGAGATTGCCCAAGCCCAGCACCGCCGTGCCGTTGCTGATGACCGCGACGAAATTGCCCTTCGAGGTGTAGTCGTAGGCGAGGCTCGGATCACGCGCGATCTCAAGACAAGGCGCGGCAACGCCAGGCGAATAGGCGAGGCTCAGGTCGCGCGCCGTGGTCAGTGGTTTGGTCAGCCGGATCTCCAGCTTGCCCGGCCGCCCTTCGGCATGCATGGCCAGCGCTTCCTCGTCCGTGACCCGGGCGGTGCGGGTATCGCCCTTGATCTCGGCCGGTGTCTTGCGCGCGTCGTCCATGGTGCTCAATTCTCCCTCTTGTATCCGTTATGGGGCGAAGCGGCCGGCGCGGGAAGCAGGACGCTTCGCAGGTGCGAGCCAAAGCGCTAGGGAATCTCGGTGAACGAACCCATCCCGCGCGCCGCCGGCGAACCCATCCCGCGCGCCGCCGGCGAGCCACTCCCGCGCGCCGCCGGCGAGCCACTCCCGCGCGCCGCCGGCGCGACTCCCGCCCTCGCCCAATGGTTTGCCGCCAAGGCTGCGCATCCCGACGCGCTGCTGTTCTTCCGCATGGGCGACTTCTTCGAGCTGTTCTTCGAAGATGCCGAACGCGCCGGCCCGGCGCTGGACATCGCCGTCAGCCATCGAGGCGAGCATCAGGGCCGGCCCGTCCCGATGGCCGGCGTGCCCGCCCATGCGCTGGAGCCCTACCTCGCGCGCCTCATCCGCCAGGGTTTTCGGGTCGCCATCTGCGACCAGATGGAAACGCCGGAGGAGGCGAAGAAGCGCCGCGCGCCGACCATCCGCCGCGACGTGGTGCGCGTGGTCACCCCCGCCACCGTCACCGAGGATGGGCTGCTCGACGCCACCCGCCCCGCCTGGCTGCTGGCCTTGGCCGAGGACGCAAGCGAGGGCCTTGCCGCCGCCTGGCTCGACATCTCAACCGGCGCCTTCGCGACCATGGCGCTGCCCCGCGCCGAACTCGGCGCGCTGCTGGCGCGGATCGAGCCGGTGGAGGCGGTGGCGCCGCCCGAACTGTCGCGCCTGCCCGATCTCACCACACGCCTCACCGGGCGTATCGCCGAGCGTGTCCCGGCGCGCGACCCGGCCCGGCTGCTGCGGGAGGCCTATGGCGTCGCCACGCTCGATGGCTTCGGTCGCTTCACCGAGGCGGAACTCGCCGCCGCCGCGCTCGCACTTTCCTACGTCCGGGAAACCCAGGCCGGCGCGCTGCCGCGGCTCGACCCGCCGCGGCCGCAGGGGGCCGCTTCCGGCACGCTGGCACTCGACGCCGCGACCCGCCGCAGCCTGGAGATTCTCCGCGACCAGCGCGGCGGCGATCAGGCGACGCTGCTCGCCGCGGTGGACCGCACCCTGACCGCCGCCGGGGCGCGCGAACTCGCCTCGCGCCTCGCCGCGCCGCTCGCCGATCTCGAGGCCATCACGGCGCGGCATGAGGCCGTCGCCTTCCTGCTCGGCGACACCACGCTCCGCGCTTCGCTGCGCGCCACGCTGAAGGGCGCGCCGGATTTGGCGCGCGCCTTGGCGCGGCTGGCGCTGGATCGCTTCGCACCGCGCGATCTAGCCGCGCTGCAAACAGGTTTTGCCCGAACCGAGGCCGCCGTCGAAGCCCTCGTCAATGCGCAACTGCCCAAGCCGCCCTTGATGCTGGACGCCGCGAGTGCGCTGCGCCTCGACCCCGCGCTCGGCGCCGAATTTTCGCGCGCGCTGAACCTCGAAAAGCTGCCGGCGCGGCTCGAAGATGGCGGCGTCATCGCGGCCGGCTACGATGGCGAGCTCGATGCCCTGCGCCGCCTGCGCGACGGGGCGCGGGAGGCCGTGGCGGCGCTGCAGATGGACCTCGCCCAGGCCTGGGGCGTGGCCAGCCTCAAGATCCGCCACCATCAGCAGTTCGGCTTCCTCGCCGAGCTTCCCGCCGCCGCCGGCCAGAAGCTGATGCTCGCACCGCCCGCCCCGGGCCCGATGGCGCCGATCCACCGCCAGACCATGGCCAACGCCATGCGCTTCACCTGCACCGCGCTCGCCGATCTCGACCGGCGCGTGGCCGAGGCGGGCGAACGGGCGAGCGCGCGCGAAAAGCTTTGCGTGCAGCATCTGAAGCGCCTGGCACTAGATTCCGGCGCCCCGCTCGCCGCCGCCGCGCGGGCCCTGGCGGAGCTCGACCTGCACGCCGCCGCCGCGACGCTCGCCGAGGAGGAGGGCTGGTGCCGCCCGGAGATTACCGAGGGCCGCGACTTCGCCATCGTCGGCGGCCGCCACCCGGTGGTGGAGGCGGTGCAGAAGCGCGTCCGCGGGCCGGCTTTCGTGCCCAATGATTGTGATCTCTCGCCCGGACGCCGGCTTTGCCTGCTGACGGGGCCGAACATGGCCGGCAAATCCACCTGGCTGCGGCAGAATGCGCTGATGGTGGTGCTGGCCCAGGCGGGGCTTTTCGTGCCCGCGCAGTCGGCGCGCATCGGGCTGGTGGACCGGCTGTTCTCGCGTGTCGGCGGCGGCGACGACATCGCCGGTGGACGCTCCACCTTCATGGTCGAGATGGCCGAGACGGCGGCGATCCTGAATCAGGCCACGCAGAAATCTGTTGTTGTCCTCGACGAAGTCGGCCGCGGCACCGCGACCTGGGATGGCCTGGCCATCGCCTGGGCGGTGCTCGAGGCGCTGCATGACCGCATCCGCGCGCGGGCGATTTTCGCAACCCATTTCCACGAGCTGACAGCCCTGGCGGGACGCTTGCCGGAGGTGCAACTCGCCAGCCTCAAGGTGACCGAATATCGCGGCGAGGTCGTGTTTCGCCATCTGGTCGTCCCTGGCGCGGCGGAACGATCCTGGGGTGTGCATGTCGCGCGCCTCGCCGGCGTGCCGCGCCCCGTGCTGGTCCGCGCGGCGGAAGTGCTGGCGGCGCTGGAGGCTCGCGCCCGCGCGGGAGGCCGCGATGCGCTGGCCGAGGAACTGCCGCTGTTCGCCCAACCCCCGGCGCCGCAAGCGGCGCCCCCGCCCGAACCTTCGCCTTTGCTCGCGATGCTGGCGGAACTCGATCTCGATTCGCTTTCGCCGCGAGACGCCCAGGCCGCACTCTACCGTGTCAAGGCGCTGGCAGAGGAAGTTTTCGCAGCGCAACACGAGAAGTCTGTTATGCCGCCGGGTGACAGGTTAGTGTGACAACGATGAATGTCAGACTTGGCCAACCGTCGCCTGCGGCGGGTTCCGCCCCCTTGATGTCGCCTGACCAACCGGAGGTTCTGCCGGACCTGATGGCTGGCCTGTTCGACAAGGGCCAACCCGTCCCGCGCGATATGGCGCTCGGCCTGCTCCGCCGCCAATTGGGGCGCATCCAGGGCCGCGTGCAGCGGGCCTTCGAGGCGCACGAGCTTTCCGGCCTCGGTGCCGCGCGCTGGCTGGCCTCGTTGACCGATGGGGTGGTCACGGCGCTGCATCGCTACGCACTGGCGATCTGCCAGCCTGCGCCTGCCCTACCCGCCGAGCCCGACTTCGCGCTGATCGCCACCGGCGGCTACGGCCGTGGCGTGCTGGCGCCCTACTCGGACATCGACCTGCTGTTCCTGTCGGACCAGCCGCTCGGCCCGCAGGGGCGAAGAGTGGTGGAGTTCATGCTCTATCTGCTCTGGGACCTTGGGCTGAAGGTCGGCCACGCCACCCGCACCATGCCCGAATGCCTCGAAGATGCGCGCGGCGATCTCACCATCCAGACCGCACTGATCGATGCCCGTTTCCTCGATGGCGCACGCCCGGTCTTCGAGCGTTTCGACGCCACTTTCACCGCCGCCCGCACCGCGTCCGGCCTCGCGCCCTTCCTGCTCGGCAAGCGCGCCGAGCGCGCCGCGCGGCATGCGCGGTATGGCGAAAGCCCCTTCCTGGTCGAGCCGCACGTGAAGGAAGGCCGCGGCGGCCTGCGCGACCTCCAGACGCTGTACTGGCTGGCGCGCCATGCCTTCGGCGTGCAGCGCATGCCCGAACTCGTCGGTCCCGCCAGCCCCGGCGGGGGCTTGCTCACGCCGCAGGAGGCGCGGGCCATCCGCCGCGCCTGGAACTTCCTCTGGACCGTACGTTTCCACCTGCACTACGTCACCGGCCGCGCCGAGGAACGCCTGACCTTCGACCTGCAACCCGTTGTCGGCGCCCGCATGGGCTACACGCGCCATGGCATGCAGGATGGCGTCGAGCGCTTCATGAAGCACCTGTTCCTGACGGCACGCGACGTGGTGCGCCTGACGCGACTGCTGGAGCCCGCGCTGGAACGCGCCGCCCTCGGCCCGCCCGCCGTGGTGCCCGCCGGCGATGCCGAGCTGTCGCGCGCCGGCATGGCGCTGGCCGATGGCAAGGTGCTGTTCGCGCCAGACCGGCAGGTGGCGGAGGACCCGGCCATCATGCTCCGCCTGCTGCGCGCCGCGCGCGACCGGGGGCTCGATATCCATCCGCTGGCGCACCGGGCGCTGATCCGCAACGCGCGCTTCGCAACCAAGCTGCGCGACGATCCGATGGCGAGCGTGCTGTTCATCGACCTGCTCTCGGGCCGCGATCCGGCGCGGTGGATGCGCGTGCTGAACGAGGTCGGCTTCCTGTCGCGCTACTTGCCCGACTGGGCGCGCATCGTCGGCCTTATGCAGTTCGACACATACCACGTCTTCACCGTCGAGGAGCACACGATCGAGGCGATTGGCGTGCTCGGCGCGCTGGAGCGGAACGAGCTCGGCGAGATCGCGCCGGTGGCCTCCGAACTCATCGGCCAGGTGCAATCGCGGCGCGCACTTTATGTCGCGATGATGCTGCACGACATCGCCAAGGGGCGCGGCGGCGACCATTCCGAACTCGGCGCGCAGATCGCCCTCGACCTGTGTCCGCGCCTCGGCCTGACGCCGGAGGAGACGGAAACCGCCTCCTGGCTCGTGCTCAACCATCTTCTCATCAGCGCCACTGCCTTCAAGCGCGACATCGACGATCCCAAGACCATCCTCGACATCGCCGAGACCGTGCAATCCCCGGAACGGCTGCGCCTGCTTCTGGTGCTCACCGTGGCCGACATGCGCGCCGTGGGGCCGAAAGTCTGGAATGGCTGGAAGGCCACGCTGTTGCGGGAATTGTACTGGCGGGTCGCCGAGGTGCTCGCCGGCGGGCTTTCCGTGCCCGAGCGCGACACGCGCGTCGCCCGCGCCCGCGCCGCCGCGGCGGCGCTGCTCACCGGCCACGCCAAGGCCGACAATGATGCCTTCCTCGCACTCGGCTACCCCGGCTATTGGCTCTCCTTCGATCCCGAGACGCATGCCCGCCACGCCGACATGATCCGCGAGGCGGAGGCCGAGTCAGCGCCGCTCACCGTGCGCACCCGGGTGATCGAGGCGCGCAGTGTCACCGAGGTCACCGTCTATTGCTCCGACCATCCCGGCCTGTTCAGCCGGATCGCCGGCGCGCTGGCGGTGGCCGGGGCGAGCATCGTCGATGCGCGCATCCACACCATGACGAACGGCATGGCGCTCGACACCTTCTGGGTGCAGGACGCCGCCGGCGGCGCCTTCGACGCCCCGCACCGGCTCGCGCGGCTTTCCGTACTGATCGAGCAATCGCTCTCGGGCCGGCTGCGCCTCGACGCCGAAATCGCCAAGGTACGGCGCGAGCCCGCGCGCCTCCGGGCCGTCACCGTGCCGCCGCGCGTGGTGATCGACAACCACGCCTCGAACACCCACACCGTCATCGAGGTGAACGGCCGCGACCGGCCGGGCCTGCTGCATGACGTGACGGCGGCGATCAGCGGCCAGGGCCTGCAGATTGCGTCCGCCCACATCACCACCTACGGCGTGCGTGCGGTGGACGTCTTCTACGTGAAGGACGTGTTCGGCCTGAAGGTGGAGAACGAGCGCAAGCTCGCCGCACTGCGCAGCGCCCTGCTGACCGCGCTCGGCGCGCCGGACGTGACCAGCGCCTCGCACATCAGGGTGGTTTAGCCTCGCGATCGCGTGATTCAGCCCTGCGGTGCCTTCGCACCTGTAGCCATCACGCTTGGCGCGCGTCCCGGCAGCCACACGCTGAAGTTGGCACCCTGGCCTTCCTCGCTCTCGATCAGCAGCCGCCCGCGATGGCGATTGACGATGTGCTTGACGATGGCGAGGCCGAGCCCCGTGCCGCCAGTCGCCCGCCCGCGCCCGCGATCCACCCGGTAGAACCGCTCCGTCAGCCGGGGAATCTGGTCCTTCGCGATGCCCGGCCCGTCATCGCCCACACTCAGCACCACGCCCGGCCCGGCCGGCCAGCGCGCCGGGTCCGCCGCCTGTGCCACGCGCAACCGCACCGACCCGCCGGGCCTGCCATGCCGCACTGCATTCTCCAGCAGGTTGCGCAGCACCTGGCCGAGTTGCTCCGGATCGGCGGGATCGGCCATGGCGCCAGCGGCGAGGTCCTGCTCCAGCCGCACCTGGCGCGCCGCCAGGATGGGGCCGAGCGCCTCGGCTTCGGTGGCGGCCAGCGCCGAAAGGTCCACGGCGCCGACCGGTGCCTGGTGTTCCGTGATCTCGATGCGCGACAGGCCGAGCAGATCGTCGATCAACAGCCGCATCCGCTGTGACTGCTCCGCCATGATGCCGAGGAATCGGGCGCGCGCTTCGGGGTCATTCTCGGCCGGGCCGCGCAGCGTCTCGATGAAGCCGATCAGGCTGGCGAGCGGCGTGCGCAACTCATGGCTGGCATTGGCGACGAAATCGGCGCGCATGCGCTCCACCGCGCGGTCGCGCGTGCGGTCCGAAAGCATCAGCACCAGCCGCCCGCCATCGGCCAATGCCGGCTCCATCGGAATGATATGCACGCGCAGTTCTCGCGCCACCGGCACGGGCAGGGCGATGTCGGCGAGCTGCGGGCGCCGCGCGACGCGGGCGGCGTCCACCGCCTCGGCCAGCGTCGGATGGCGCAAAGCGGCGGCCAGATCCCCGCCACCGCTGCCGGCCGTGCCGAACAGAGCGCGGGCGGCGGCATTGGCGCGCAGCGGCGCGGCGTTCTCGTCCAGCACCACCAGCGGGTCGGGCAGGGACTCGACGATGGTCTCATCGGCGCGGCGCAAGCGGCCAACGAGTTCGGCGCGCTCGCGTTGCAGCCGCGCGAGGCGGCGCACCCCCTCGGCAATCTCCTCGATCGAGGGCAGAAGTGCGAGGCCGAGCACTTCCGGCAGCTCGCCACCGCCATCCTCGGCGCGGCGCAGCGCTTCCCGCAGCCGGCGCAGATTGCCGAGCCAGATGCGCGCCACCAACAGCGCCGCGGCGATGCTGGCGGCCAGTGCCAGCAACCCCGGCCCCAACGAAACTTCTTCCGCCAGGATCAGCAGGCCGAGCGCCGCGCTCGGCACGCCGCCCACCATGAGAGCGGCGGTCAACAGCCGGCCGGCGGGGGGGGCGACCGGCATGGCGCGACTCAGAACCCGGCCGCGCCCGGCACCGGCGCCGGCTCGACCACCATCGGCTCGGCGCCGGCGGTGAGCGCATAGACCGCGAGGCCGCGCAGCGTCTGCCCGCCGCCCAGCAGCCGCAGCGGCCCATCGGCACCGGCCAGGGCGTCCACCGCGGTGGCGGCGACCGGGTCGCGCCCGCCGGCGCGCAGCGTGCGGGCGGCGACGGCCGCAGCGTCGTAGGCCACGGCGGCGACGCGTGGCGGGGCCTCCTGGAACGCCTCGCGGTAGCGTGCCTCGAACCGGGCGCGCGAGCGGCCATCCGGGCCGGGGAACCAGGCCCCGGCCAGAGAAGGCTCGGCGGCGAGCGTGGCATCGCCGAGCCAAAGCGCCGTGCCCATCAGGCGCGGCTGCGGACCTTCGAGCCGGTCAGCGACCCAGCCGGCGGCGAAGCGGCGGGCGCGCTCGCCGGCCTCGCCGATCAGCAGCGCATCCACCTGGCGTAGCTGCGGCCGGGCGCCGGAGGCCGCCATGGTGGGATCGGCACCGCCAGGATGCAGCACGATGACCGGCGGCGGCAAGCCGAGATCGCCCACCGCCCCGCGCAGCGCCTGCGCCAGCGCACGGCCGAATTCATTGTCCACCGCGGCGAGGCCGAAGCGCTGTGCGCCCTGCTGCGCAGCGGCGGCGACGATGCGGCGCACCTGCTGCGTCGGCGTCACGCCGATTACCCACACGCCGGCTGCGGCGCGCTGCGGGTCATTGGTGAAGGCCAGCACCGGCACACCTGCGGCGCGGGCGGGGTCGGCCACGGCGGCGGTCTCGGCGCTGGTCAGCGGCCCGACCAGCACCCGCGCGCCATCGGCGATGGCCGAGCGCGCGGCGGCGGCGGCCCCGGCCGGCGTGCCGCCCGTGTCGCGGGGCGCGAACTCGACGCCCGAAGGAGCCTCATCGAACAGCGCCATGAAGCTCGCATTCAGCATCGCCTGGCCGAGCGGCGCCTGGGCTCCCGACAACGGCAGCAGCAGCCCGGCTCGGGCAACCTGTGAAGCCGGCGCCTGGCCGCCAATGGGTGGGGCGAGGCCGATGAAGGACGGTCGCGGGGGTTGCGGCGCGCAGGCGCCAAGCCCCAGAAGGACCGTGCCGATAAGCGCCGTGAAGGCGTTGCGGCGTGTTGAACGGGGCAAGCGATATGACAAGCGGCGACCCTCCTGAACCTTTGCACCGGCCGATATCGCCGCGTACCGAAGCCCCGCTGGGGCTTAGCCTGGTAGCGACGCCGATCGGCAATCTCGGTGACCTGTCCTCCCGTGCCCTCGCGGTTCTTGGCGCCGTGGACGCCGTTTTATGCGAGGACACCAGGGTAACAGGCCAGATGCTGAACCGTTATGGCGTTTCTACGACGTTGCTGCCACTGCATGAGCATAACGAGGATGAAATCACGCCCCGCCTGCTCGAACGCCTCGCGCGCGGGGAGCGGCTGGCGCTGGCCTCCGATGCCGGGACACCGCTGGTTTCGGACCCAGGCTACCGGCTGGTGCGGGCGGTGATCGCGGCGGGGCTGCCGCTCACGGCAATCCCGGGGCCGAACGCCGCGGTGGTCGCGCTCACGCTGTCGGGTCTGCCGCCGCACCCCTTCCTGTTCCTTGGCTTCCTGCCACCGCGAGCCGGGCCCCGGGCCGCGGCCATCGCCCGGCACCGTGCGACCGAGCGCGCCGGCCTCTC
>Ga0209181_10008959_pt1 | contig 13291 bp, 11 predicted proteins | sample MAT05_FD_187208 | JGI IMG/M metagenome (GOLD analysis project Ga0209181, IMG submission 187208) | Freshwater microbial communities from Lake Fryxell liftoff mats and glacier meltwater in Antarctica - MAT-05 (SPAdes) (version 2) | ecosystem: Environmental > Aquatic > Freshwater > Ice > Liftoff... | reverse complement strand
ATCCCGCGCCCCGGGGGTGCCTGTGCGGCATCCCGTGCCTTTTGCACAGACGCGGCCGCGCGGCGGTTCATCGGCCCGAAAAAGCCCCAACGCAGCCGGGCCCGGCCTGCCTGCCTGCCTGCCTGCCTGCAGAGGCTGCACGCAGTTACGAGCCAGAACAATGTTTGCCTCGGCATGTAAAACGGGCATCGCCATGGCGAGTTCGCCTACCGTGCAGTCCCGCCCCGAACCCGCCGCCAAACCTGCCGCCCATTGCCGGCCGCCCATCACCTGCCCGCCCCGCTGACCAGTGCCCAGCGGGGACCGTTGATGCGTCTGAAGGTGGCCGGGCTTCACGACGGTATGGGCGAACCGCACCGTGCTGCAGCACGCGCGGCTGCTTGAACCTTCGACCGCGGCAACAGCGCGGCGGTGCAGACGGCCGCGCAGCTCGGCACCGCCGGCACGAGCACCGAACAGGCGATGGCCACCGTCATGCGCAGTATCGATCAGCAGGCCTGCACGATGGCTGTCACCGACCCTGTTCTGCCTGTCGTCGGCGCTGTTCGTGGTGCTGATCGGCGTGGTCTGGATGGCCCGGACGACGCGCGGCGCGGCGGGCGGTGGCGGCGGGGCGCATTGAACCTAGAAACGGCAGTTGACCGCTCTTCACCGCTCGCAACGCCGCATGAACTCTGTGATTGACGCTCACGACCGCGTTCACCTGTTGGGTGAGAGCGCTACGCTCCCGATTGAGCCGCGTGACGGCGCGCTGGCTGCGTTGCTCCTCCTTGCGGGCAGGAGCCCGCCGCGTCGTCGCGCCTTGCCGGCCCGCCGCCGCGCAGCCCACTCGGGCGCGTCCAACTGCCGTTTCTAGGTTGAACCTGCAGCAGGTCGACCGGGCGCCCGCCCGCGTCAACCGCGCACGTAGCTCAGCCCGCTGAAGCGGCGGCGAAAGGCCGTCACGTCGGCGGCCACGGCCGCCGGCGGGCCATGCAGCGCGCGGGCGATCAAAGCGCCCAGATCGGGCATGTGTTCGGGCGCCATGCCCAGGCGCACGATCTCGGGCACGCCCAGCCGCAGGCCGTTGACGTCGCCCACCACGGTGTCGATCGGCAAGCCGATGCCGCAGGCCAGCAGCCGCGCGCCTTCGATCCGCCTGGCCGCCGCCTGCCCGCCTCCCCAGCACGCGGCTTCCACCGCGAACTGGTGCGAACGGGTGGCGCCGCGCGCCATCGCGTAGACCGGCAAACCCGCGCCCGCCAGCGCTTCCGCCAGCGCCCGCGCAGTCGCCTGCATGGCCAGCGCATAGGCGCTGCCGTGCACCTTCCAGTCGAGCAGTCCGAGCGCCAGCGCCGCGGTCTTGCCGGCGTCGAAGTTGGCGGTCAGGCCGGGGTAGGCGATGGCGTCGATGCGCTCGAACAGCGCCGCGTCGTTGCCCACCACCAGCCCGCCGGGCGGGCCGCCCAGGCTCTTGTAGGTGCTCATCGTCATGACGTGCGCGCCGTCGGACAGCGGGTTCGGCCAGGCGCCGCCGGCGATCATGCCGCTGAGGTGGGCGGCGTCGAAGAGCAGCCGCGCACCGACTTCGTCGGCGATGCCGCGCGCCGCGGCCACCGGGTGGGGGAACAGGTTCAGGCTGCCGCCCAGCGTGATGAGCTTGGGCCGCACGGCGTGTGCCAGCCGACGCAGCGCCGCCACGTCCACCGTGTAGCCGTCGGCAGACACCGGTGCTGCCATCGTGCGCAGTCCGTAGAGGCCGGCGGCACCGGCGGCGTGGTGCGTGACGTGGCCGCCGATCTCCGGCGGCGGCGCAATGATCACGTCGCCCGGCTGGCAGCAGGCCATGAAGACGTACAGGTTGGCCAGCGCGCCCGAGCCCACGCGGACTTCGGCAAACCGCGCGCCGAACACCTCGGCGGCCAGTTCGGCGGCAATGATCTCGATGCGCTCGATGGCCTGCAGCCCCATCTCGTACTTGCCGCCCGGATGGCCGAGCGAGGCGCGCGGGCCGAGGCCGGCGGCCATCAGGGCTTCGGCCTTCGGGTTCATCACGTTGGTCGCCGGGTTCAGGTTGATGCCTTCCTCGTCGTGGATGCAGTGGTTCCAGGCGACCAGGCGATCGATCTCGGCGGCGGTGCTGTCGGCGTCGGCGCCGGCCGTGGCGCGAGCGACCTCTTGGACGAGCGCTTCGCAGGTGGCGGGCACCCAGGGACGGTGGTCGAGCATCGGTCTTTCTCCGGATTCATGGAATTGCATGGACAGGCGATAGCGTAAGGGCCGCGGCATGCCGGCCGGTGCGTTGCCGATTGCGCGATTGCGGCGAGAATGAGACGCAGGGCAATTTGCCCACCTTCAGCATGCCGCCCGCGCACCCACCGTTCGCCCGCCTCATCGGCCAGTTGCTGGCGGCTGCCGCATTGGCCTGGCCGCTGGCGCTGCCGGCGCAGCCGGCAGGCTTCCCGTCGGGCGCGCCCATGCGGCCGGTACCCGTGGTGATCGGTTCACCGGTGCTGACTGACCTGGTGCAGCGCTCGCTCGACGACCCACGCGCCGCGCTGGCACACGGGCGCCTGCAACTGGCCGCCAGCCTGACCGCCGGCGACCGCGGCGGCCAGTTCTGGCTGCGCCTGGCGCTGGCCGATGCCTTGCTGCAGACCGACCGCGAGGCCGAGGCGCAAGCCGAACTGGCCGCCGCGGGCGAGGTCGTCGACAGCGGCCCGGGGGCGGAGCGCCAGCGCCTCTGGCTCGCCCTCTACAGGCAGTTGGTCGACAGCGCGCCGGCCGACATGAACGCCTTCAGAAACCGCCAGGCCGCGTTGCGCGAAGACGCGCGCGGCCAGCGTGACGATGGCCTGCTGTGCAGCATCGACATGGTCGATGCGGTCGTGCATGTCGAACGCGATGCACGCGACGAGGCCTGGCGTGCGCTCGAGACCGTGGAACGCTGTGCCGCCCGTCTGGGCGACGTGGGCATGCAGACCTATGCGCTCGGCGCCATGGGCCTGCTGGCCGCGCGGGTCAGCTCGCAGCTGCCGCCGCAGGCCTATTTCGAGCGTGCCATCGAGGCGCTGGGCACCCAGCCGGCTCGCTACAAGCGGGCCTGGCTGCTCGATGATCTGGGTTGGGCGCTGGTGGGCCGGGGCCAGCTCGTCGAAGCCCGGCAACGCTTCGAGCAGACGCTGGCGCTTGCCGTCGAGCTGGGCGATGTCTCGGGCACGATGCGTGGTCATGAGGGCCTGGCTGAAGTGCTGCTGCGCCAGAAGGACGGCGCCGCCGCGCTGATGCACGCACGCGAGTCCCTCCGGCTGGGCGGCACCGAAGGCATGCTCTACCGCCCGGTGACGGCGCGGACGCAGGTCGTCGAGGCGCTGGTGCTGCTGAAGGGCCCCGAGCTGGCGCAGGAAGTCGAGATCCTGCGTGCGCTGACCGCCCGCGATGCGTCACCGCGCACCGGCGCGCTGGTGGCGAAGGCCGCCGCGCATGGCTACCGTGCGCTCGGTCGCTTCGACCTCGCCTATGGCGAGATGGAACGTTATCTGGAACTGTTCCAGGTCGAAGAGAAGGCGCGCCGCGACAGCGAGGCCCAGCGCCTGCAGGTGCTTTACGAGTCGGCGCGACAGGAGGCCGAGAACAGCGAACTGCGCCGCGCTGCCGAGGCAGCGCAACACGAACTGCTGGTGCGCCAGGAACGCCAGCGCGCGCTGCTGCTGGTGGTCGTGGCGCTGCTGCTGGCGCTGGCCGTGGGCTTTTGGTACTTCACGCAGGCGCTGCGCCGGCGCCGCCGCCTGGCCGACCTGGCGCTGCGGGACGAACTCACCGGCCTGCCGAACCGGCGCGCCGTGCTGGCCTTCGCGCACGAGCAGTTCCTGCTGGCGCAAAGGCTCAGGCTGCCGCTGTCCGTGGCGCTGATCGACCTCGACCACTTCAAGCAGATCAACGACACCCATGGCCATGCCTGCGGCGACCGCGCGCTGCAGGCCTTCGGCATGGCGGCCGAGCGCATCCTGCGTGGTCAGGATCGCATCGGCCGCTGGGGTGGCGAGGAATGGCTGCTGGTCATGCCAGGCGCGCGCGCCGACGAGCTGACCAGTGTCTTCGAGCGGCTGCGCGGCAGCCTGGCCGAGCAGCTGATTCCTGGCCTGCCGATGCCGCACCGCATCACCTTCTCGATGGGCGTGGCCGAGCGTCGGGACGGCAGCGAATCGCCCGACGCGCTGATCGCCGAGGCCGACCGGCAGCTCTACCGTGCCAAGGCGTTGGGGCGCGACACGATATGCGGCCACGCTGGCGAGGGCAATCCGGCCACAGTGGTGGCGCTGGGGCAGGCGGCCTGAACGGCGTCAGAAGCTCAGTTCGTGTTCGGCGGGTCGACCTCGTCCCACAGCGCCTCGGCGCTCAGGTCCAGCTTCACGCTCGCCAGGCGAACCGCCTGCCCGGGCTCGAAGGGGTGCAGCACCCAGAGGCCGTCAGCACCCTTGCGATACAGGTCGCAGCGCCTTGATTCAGTGTCGACGAGCAGGTATTCGTCCAGGCTGGGCAGCTGCCGGTAAGCGGCGAACTTGTCGCCGCGGTCGTGCGCGGCGGTGCCGGTGGACAGCACTTCCACCACCAGCGCCGGCGCGCGCTTGACCTTCGTGTCGGCGGTGTCGGCGGGGCTGCAGGTGACCATCACGTCGGGGTAGAAATAGCAGTCGGCGGCCTCGACGCGCAGCTTCATGTCGGTAAGGAAAGTGCGGCAAGGCGTGCCGCGCAGGTGATTGCGCAAGGCCATGTAGATGTTGCCAGCCACCGTGACGTGCCGCTCTTCGGCACCCGCCATGGCGAACACCTCGCCGCGCATGAACTCGCGGCGCTGGGTTTCCGTGTCGTCCCAAGCCATGAATTCGGCGGCGGTCATCGGAACCTTGACAGCGGCATGTCCCATGATGGCTCTCCTGCTCAACACGCAAGGTTCCAGTTTAGGCCCATCCCCGGGCTCTGCGCCGCCGGTCACCGACAATCCGGCGATGGCCATCCTCTCCCTCTCCAACGCCCACCTCGCTTACGGCCATGTCGCCCTGCTCGACGGTGCCGCCTTTTCCCTCGACACCGGTGAGCGCCTGGGCCTGATCGGCCGCAACGGCGCCGGCAAGTCGTCGATGCTGAAAGTCATCGCCGGGTTCGAGAAACTCGACGACGGCTTGCTGCAGATGACGCAGGGCGTGCGCATCTGCTACGTGCCGCAGGAGCCCGTGTTCGAACCCGGCCACACCGTCTTCGAGGCCGTGGCGGAAGGCGTGGCAGAAGCCCGCGCGGTGCGCCAGGCGTATGAGGAACACGCCGATGGCGTCGACCTCGACGCCCTGCAGACGCGCATCGAGGCGCTCGACGCCTGGACCTGGGAGCAGCGCGTCGACACCACGCTGGCGCAGTTGCACCTGGACGGCAGCCGCGAGATCGGCCAGCTGTCGGGCGGCATGAAGAAGCGCGTGGCGCTGGCGCAGGCGCTGGTGGCGGTGCCCGAAGTGCTGCTGCTCGACGAACCCACCAACCACCTCGACCTCGACTCCATCGCCTGGCTCGAAGAACTGCTGCGCGGCTTCAAGGGCAGCGTGATGCTCATCACCCACGACCGCGCCTTCCTCGACGCCGTGGCCACCCGCATCATCGAACTCGACCGCGGCATCATCCGCAGCTACCCCGGCAACTTCACCGCTTATGAGCGGCTGAAGGAAGACCAGCTGGCCTCCGACGCGCTGGCCAGCGCGCGCGCCGACAAGCTGCTGGCGCAGGAAGAGGTGTGGATCCGCAAGGGCGTCGAGGCGCGCCGCACGCGCAGCGTGGCGCGCATCCAGCGGCTGGAGGTGCTGCGTGGCCAGCGCCAGGCGCGGCGCGACTCGCTGGGTCAGGTGCGGCTCGACATCGACGCCGGTGCGCCCAGCGGCAAGATCGTCGCCGAGCTGAAAGATGTGAACATGTCTTTCGACGACCGCACCCAACCCAAACTCATCGTCAAGGACTTCAGCGCCACCATCCTGCGCGGCGACAAGGTCGGCCTGATCGGACCGAACGGCGCCGGCAAGACCACGCTGCTCAAACTGATACTGGGCGAACTGCAGCCCACTTCGGGCAAGGTGCGCCAGGGCAGCAAGCTCGAAGTGGCGTACTTCGACCAGATGCGCAGCACGCTCAATCTCGATGCCACGCTGGCCGACACGATCAGCCCGGGCAGTGAGTGGATCGAGTTCAACGGCCAGCGCAAGCATGTGATGAGCTACCTGAACGACTTCCTGTTCTCGCCCGAACGCGCCAACTCGCCGGTGCGCACGCTGAGCGGCGGCGAGCGCAACCGCGTGCTGCTGGCCCGCCTGTTCGCGCTGCCGGCCAACGTGCTGGTGCTCGACGAGCCCACCAACGACCTCGACATCGACACCCTGGAACTGCTGGAAGAACTGCTGCAGAACTATGCCGGCACCGTGTTCCTCGTCAGCCACGACAGGCGCTTTCTCGACAATGTGGTGACCAGCACCATCGCCTGGGAAGGCGACCCGGCCTACGGCGGACAGCCCGGCCTGTGGCGTGAATACGAAGGCGGCTACGAAGACTGGCAACTGCAGCGCAAGCGGGCGCTGCAGCTGAAGAGCGCTGCGGTGGCCTCGCCTGCGGCCGCGCCAAGGCCCGCCGCCGTGCCGTCTTCATCATCCGTGGCGCCAGCCTCCGCCCGCAAGCTCAGCTTCAAGGAGCAGCGGGAACTGACCGAGTTGCCCAAACGCATCGAGGCGCTGGAAACCGAGCAGAAGCTCCTGTCCGAGCAGCTGGCCAGCAGCGAGCTCTATAGCGCCGGCCCGCAGAAGGCGACCGAAGTGCAGGCGCGCTACGCGAAGATAGACGAGGAACTGCTGGCCTGCCTGGAGCGCTGGGAACTGTTGGGCGCGCGCTGAAGGAAATCACTGCCCGCCGTTCGACCAGCCTTCGTTCGTCGCCGCCGGGTGTGAGCGGCTGACCATCAGCCCGGCCTGCAGGTACAGGCCGTTCAGCATGCGGACGGCGCGTGCGCGGTCAAAGCCCGGCCACTCGGCAATCTCGCGCAGGTTGGCGGTGGTGCGCTTGAGCCGCCTGATGGCCTGAACCATGCTGCCCGTGAGCGCCAGCCCGCGCAGGTTGACGCCGGGTGCGATGCGGTACGCGGACTGGCCGGCGATCTGCGGCAGCAGTTCTTCACGCGCACCACGCAGCGCGAGTTCCCAGAGCAGCGGGCCCAGCGGCGCGTGTTGGCCGGCGTCACCCACCAGCAGGCGCTGGCTGTCGCCGGGCGGGCGCAGCAGTGCGGGCTCGACCTGCAGCAACTGCAACTCGGCCAGTTCGCAACGCAGGAACTCGGCCATCGGCAAGGGGCTGTGCACCAGGTGTTCGACGGGGAACACGGTCAGCGGAATGACGCGTGTGCCGTCCTGCAGATGAATCAGCAGGCTGCGGGCGTGGCGCACGCAGGCGGCCAGCACCTCCAGCACCTCGGGGCCGGCGCCCGGACGCCGCTGGTGCTCGAAGCGCAGCAGATCCTGCATCACTGACGGGCTCAGAGACGCCATCAGGCTGCTCGGCACACCGGCGGTGGAGTCGGGCTCGGCATGGCGGCGGAATTCGCTGACGCGCATGAGGTCCGGGGCACCGAAAGGCAAGGTCGATTCGAAGATCACGTCGGTTTGCTGTCTGGCGGATCGCGCCGCAGCGGATGAAAAATCGGGTTTTCAGATGGTACGCCGCCATGTTGCGCCACGCCTGCCCCCGTTTCGGGGGGGGCGGGGCGGGGCGGGGGCGCCTTCCGGGGCTCGCTCATACGGCGCGAATCGCACGCCAGAAATTGGAGTCCTGCGCGGTGGCGAAGTTCACTCGCATCAGTGAACTCGGCCGCGGCGTGGCGTGGAACAGCGAGCCCGGGGCGATCAGCCAGCCGTCGTCGAGCAGGCGCTGTGCCAGCCGGTCGGTGTCGACGCCGGTGTCGACCCAGCCGAACAGGCCTTGCGGAGGCGTCACGAAACGGCAACCGGCGCCGCGCGCCAGACGCTCGGTGCGCGCGCGCGCGGCGTCGAGCCGCGCCGTCACGCGTTCGGCGTGGCGGCGCAGCGCGCCTTGCTCCAGGCACCAGGCCAGCGCCTGCTCCAGCGGCGCCGCGGTGGTCAGCGTGCTCAGCAGCTTGCTGTCGATGAAACGCTCGGCCAGCGCCGGCGGCGCGGCGATGAAGCCGACGCGCCACTGCGGCGTCAGGATCTTCGAGAAACCCGACACATGCACCGTGCGCCGCAGGCCGTCGAGCTGCGCCAGCCGGGTGGCGTGCGGCGGCGCCAGGTAGGCGTAGGTGTCGTCTTCGACGATGGTGAGGTCGAACTCCTCGGCCAGCCGCAGCACGCGGTGGGCGGCGGCCGGCGGCAGGGAGCAGCCGGTCGGGTTGTGCAGCACCGACACGGTGACGTAGAGGCGCGGCCGGTGCGCCTTCAGCAGCGCTTCCATCGCCACCAGGTCGGGGCCGTCGGGGCCGCGCGGCACCGGCAGCAGGCGCATGCCCAGGCGGGTCAGGCGGGCGAATTCGACGGCCCAGCCGGGTTCGTCGACGAGCACCGCGTCACCCGGCTGCAGCAGCGTGCGCGAGACGATGTCCAGCCCGTGCGTGGCGCCCACCGTGGTAACGATCTGCCCGACATCGGCCGGGATGCCGAGGTCGGCCAGCCGGCGCACGAGCGCCGTGCGCAGCGACAGATCGCCGGCCGGGTCACCGTATCGCAGCCAGCCGGCGGCCGCCTCCGCGGTGCAGACGCGCTTCAGCGCACGCTGCAGCAGCGCGGCGTCCAGCCAGTCTTCGGGCAGCGTGCCCATGCCGGGCGCCGGCCGCCCGCCGTGCGCCTGGAACATGCTGCGGATGAGCGCGGTGGCGTCCACCGGCGCCGGCCGCGCGGTGCCGCGTGTGCCTGCCGCAGCCTGGCCGGCAGCGGCGCGCGCCGCCGCCGGCGCCTCGCGCACGAAGAAGCCCCGCTGCGGCCGCGCTACTACCAGGCCCTGGGCCTGCAGCCGGTCGTAGGCGCCGACGACAGTGCTCGGGCTCACGCCGTGCTGCAGCGAGCAGGCCCGCACCGATGGCAGGCGGGCGCCAGGCGGTAAAAGGCGCTGCTGAATGCGGTCGGCAAAACGCCGCGCCAGCTGCTCGGCCAGCGTCGCGCCGACGGCGTGCGCAAGCAGCGGCGCACTGTCGGTTGCCTGGGCGGGCTGCGTGCGGGCTTTCATGTCCTGCGCCTGTCCTGCGTCTGTGCTGCTCTTTCCATCGGTACACCTGTCGAGTCTGTGCACAAAAGTGTACTGGTTCTGTGCTGGTCTGCTCGGCTAGACTTGGCTGAATGCTTCAACTCCGCTCCTAGTCATGCAGCTGGCCATGCCGATGTCAGAACTGCTGGCGCTGTTGCTCTTCGCCACCGCGATGAGTTTCACGCCCGGTCCCAACACCACCTTGGCGGCGGCGCTGGCGGCCAACCACGGCCTGCGCCACGCCATGCGGTTCGTGATCGCCGTGCCCTTCGGCTGGGGCTTGCTGCTGCTGGCCTGCGCGGCCGGGCTGGGCGGCGTGATGGCGGCGGCGCCGGCGCTGCGCGGCGCCATCAAGTGGGCCGGCCTGGCCTACATGCTGTGGCTGGCCTGGAAGCTGGCGCACAGCGGGCAGATGGCGGCCAGTGCAGGTGGCGGCTTCGACGTCGGTTTCGCCAAGGGCGTGGCGCTGCAGTTCATCAACATCAAGGCCTGGATGAACGCACTGCTGATCAGCGCCGGCTGGATCACCGTGGCCGAGCCGATGGCGCCGCGCCTGCTGCTCGTGCTGCCGCTGATGATGGCCTACGGTTTTGCCAGCAACTTCACCTACGCGCTGATCGGCTCGGCGCTGCGCCACTGGCTCGCGCAGGGTCGTCGGCTGCTGATGTTCAACCGTGTGCTGGCGGCGGTGCTGGTGGCCACGGCGCTGTGGATGGCCAGACTGTGAGCCGGCACACCCACCCGCAGGCTGAGGCTGCGTTCCCATGAACGCGCGGCCCTTGTCCGCGCATTCCATGTCCGCAGGCTCGCGCGGCCTGCTGTTCGGCGCGCTCGGTGTCGTCATCTTCGCGATGACGCTGCCGATGACACGGCTGGCCGTCGGTGACGCCGCCAGCCCGCAGCTGCCACCCGCCTTCGTGACGGCCGGCCGCGCCGCGCTGGCCGGCTTGCTCAGCATCGTCTACCTGCTGGCCGTGGGCGCGCGGTTTCCGGCGCGCCGGCACGGGCCGGCGCTGGCCTTCAGCGCGGCGGGCACGGTGGTCGGGTTTCCGCTGTGCCTGGCGCTCGCGTTGCGCCAGGTCGATGCGATGCACGCGGCGGTCGTCACCGGTCTGATACCGCTGTCGACGGCGGTGATCGCCGCGCTGGTGTTCCGCCAGCGGCCATCGGCCGCTTTCTGGGCTTGCGCGCTGGCCGGCTGTGCGCTGGTGCTGGGTTTTGCCGCCTGGCAAGGCGGTGGCGCCGTTTCGGCGGGCGACGGCTGGCTGCTGCTGGCCGTGCTGTTCACCGGCATCGGCTACGTGGCCGGCGCCAAGGTGGCGGTGGACCTTCCGGCGCCGCAGGTCATCTGCTGGGTGCTGGTGTTCTCGCTGCCGCTCACCTTGCCGGCGGCGCTGTGGTGCTGGCCGGCCGCGCCGGCCAGCGTCGGCGCCTGGGGCGGTTTTCTCTACGTCTCGATCTTCTCGATGTGGCTGGGCTTCTTCGCCTGGTACCGCGGCCTCACGCTCGGCGGCGTGGTGCGCGTCAGCCAGGTGCAACTGCTGCAGCCCTTCCTGGCGCTGCTCTTCGCCGTGCCGGTGCTGGGCGAGAAGCTCGACGCCATCACCGTCGTCTTCGCGCTGGCCGTCATCGGCGTGGTCTTCATCGGCCGCCGGCTGCCGGTGGGAAAGGACGCCTGATGCGCTGCCTGGGGCTGGTCGGGGGCCTGCGGGTCGACACGCCCGCCGAGGCCGACCGCGACACCGTGCACCGCGTGATCTACGATGAGCTGTGCCGCGGCCGCGTCGAGCAGTCGTCGCGCCGCGCTTATGTCGAGGTCATCGGGCGGCTGGCCGGGCGCGGCGCCGAGGGCGTGATCCTCGGCTGCACCGAGATCGGCCTGCTGATCGACGCCGACAGCAGCCCGCTGCCGGTGTTCGACAGCACCACGCTGCACGCCGCTGCCGCCGTCGACTGGCTGCTCGCCGAACCTTTGACTGGAGAACCCGCATGACCTGGACCCTGGCACGCCGCGCCGAGCGGCTGAACCCCTCGACCATTCGCGAGATCCTGAAGATCACCGAGCGGCCGGGCACAGGGCCCTCCGGCATCATTTCGCTGGCCGGCGGCCTGCCTTCGGCCGACAGCTTCCCGGTGGCCGAAATGGCGGAAGCCGCCGCGCGCGTGCTGCGCGACTCGCCCCGGGAAGCCCTGCAATACGCCGCCAGCGAAGGTTTCGCGCCGCTGCGCGAGTGGGTGGCCGGCGAGCTGAACGGCCACGGCATGCATGTGACGGCCGAGCAGGTGCTCATCACCACCGGCTCCCAGCAGGGGCTGGACCTGGTCGGCAAGGTGCTGATCGACCCCGGCAGCCGGGTGGCGGTGGAGTCGCCCACCTACCTGGGTGCGCTGCAGGCCTTCGCGCCCTACGAAGCCGAGTTCGTGGCGGTGGAAGGTGACGACGACGGCCCGCTGCCCGACGGGCTGGACGCCGTGCGCGGCGCACGCTTCGTCTACCTGCTGCCGAACTTCCAGAACCCGAGCGGGCGCTGCGTCGGCGCGGCCCGGCGCGCCGCGCTGGTGCGCCGCACGGCCGAACTCGGCCTGCCTATCGTCGAGGACAACCCTTACGGCGACCTCTGGTTCGATGCCCCGCCGCCACCGCCGATGTCGGCGCTGGCGGGTGACGACGCCGTCTATCTCGGCTCGTTCTCCAAGGTGCTGGCGCCCGGCCTGCGGCTCGGTTACGTGGTGGCGCCGAAGGAGCTGTACCCCAAGCTGCTGCAGGCCAAGCAGGCCGCCGACCTGCACACGCCGGGCTTCAACCAGCGCATCGTGCACGAGGTCATCAAGGACGGCTTCCTGAGCCGCCATGTGCCGACCATCCGCGCGCGTTACAAAGCGCAGCGCGACGCCATGCGCGCTGCGCTCGACCTCCACATGCCCGCCGGCTGCCGCTGGGCCGTGCCCTCGGGCGGCATGTTCTTCTGGGTCGAGTTGCCGCCGGGGCTGGACGCCACCGCGCTGCTGCCGCGCGCCGTGGAAGCCGGCATGGCCTACGTGCCGGGCGCCGCCTTCTTCTGCACCGCGCCGCGCCACAACAGCCTGCGGCTGAGCTTCGTGACGGTGCCTCCGGCGCAGATCGCGCAGGGCGTGGCGGCGCTGGCGGGCGTGTTGAAAGCGGCCATCGCGGAGGGGCCGACTTCATGAAGAGCAGACGCTTCCATCAGCTCGACGTCTTCAGCGCGCAGCCCTTGAAGGGCAACCCGCTGGCCGTGGTGCACGGCGCCGAAGGTTTGTCCGACCACTCCATGGCCGCCTTTGCGCGCTGGACCCACCTGTCGGAGACCACTTTCCTGCTGTCGCCCACCGACCCGGCTGCCGACTACCGGGTGCGCATCTTCACGCCGGGCGGCGAGCTGCCTTTTGCCGGCCACCCTACCTTGGGCAGTTGCCACGCCTGGCTGGCCGCCGGCGGCGTGCCGCGTGATGTCGGCATGGTGGTGCAGGAATGCGCCGTCGGGCTGGTGCGTGTGCGCCGCAGCGGCGGCCGGTTGGCCTTCGCTGCGCCGCCGTTGCGGCGCAGCGGGCCGCTGGACGCCGATCTGCTGCAGCGCATCGCCGCCGGGCTGGGCCTGGCGCCGGCCGAGATTCTGCTGCACCAGTGGGTGGACAACGGCCCCGGCTGGTGCGCGGTGATGCTGCCCACGGCGGCGCGCGTGCTGGCCGTCAAGCCCGACTGGCCGCGCCTGGGCGACATCAAGCTGGGCCTGGTGGGTGCGCACGAGGCCGGCGGGGAGGCGCAATACGAGGTGCGCGCCCTCATCGGCGGTGGTGATCACGGCAACTACGAAGACCCGGTGACGGGCAGCCTGAACGCCAGCCTGGCGATGTGGCTGATGGGTGCGGGCATCGCCCCGGCGTCGTACGTGGCCGCACAAGGCGCCGTGCTGCAACGGGCCGGGCGCGTGTTTCTGCTGCACGACGGCGACACGGTCTGGGTGGGCGGCGACGTGGCCGAGGTCATCAGCGGCCAGGTGATGTTGTGACGGTCGCG
>Ga0209181_10008957_pt1 | contig 13296 bp, 11 predicted proteins | sample MAT05_FD_187208 | JGI IMG/M metagenome (GOLD analysis project Ga0209181, IMG submission 187208) | Freshwater microbial communities from Lake Fryxell liftoff mats and glacier meltwater in Antarctica - MAT-05 (SPAdes) (version 2) | ecosystem: Environmental > Aquatic > Freshwater > Ice > Liftoff... | reverse complement strand
CTTGGTCCCAATCCATATTGTCATAAGCCCAAGTTCCTTTGAATTGTTCTTTACTGCCTTCATGCATGGCAGCAATGGTGTCTAAAAGCAACGATTTTCCGAAACGACGCGGGCGGACAATGAAATTATGGATACCCAAACCCATCAATTCATAGATTTTTTCCGTTTTGTCAACGTAAATCATGTTTTCCGTCTGCAACTGTTGAAAGACTTGTGCGCCGATACTTAATTTTTTCCGTGCCATTGATTTGCTAAGTAGTTATGCGTTATTAATTATGAGTTCCATAACTGTTTGATTGTGTTAATTTTGCATAAATTTATAACCGCGTTTGTTTCAATAAGTAGGTAAATAGAAATAATTGTGGTTTTTAATTTCATTAATTACTTTATTCTCAAAGGTTTGTGAGACTGTGGACTGCCAACTATTGACTGTGGACTACTTACTAATGAAGGATGCCCCATTTTGCTCAAAATTTTCCAAAAAAATGGGAGACATTATTAAAAACGTTTCACTAATGTATTTTCTATGCCGCAAAAATAAACAATTTTGTTTACACAAAAGTGTTTATTTCTAAAACTGCCGACTGCTACCTCACTCGCTCCCAGTTCCGAGTCATTGATGCTATTTTAAAAAAATTTGGTTTATTTTATAAACTAAATTATCTTTGTAACGTTTATCAAAATAAACATTCAACAATTTTAATGCTCCTGCCAAACAGCGGTTTCCTGAAAACCATTGGGCAAATAACAATGCACTAATTTTCAACAACATGAAAGAAACAGAAGTACCTTTTACGCCCGAAGAAAGCCTAAGGGTCATCTCAAAAACCATAGAACGCGCCAAACGCAGGGTGCAGGAAAGCGGGTTTTACCTGCTTTTATGGGGTACATTAGTGGTAGCGGCTGGTTTACTGGATTTTTATCAAGGGTTGCAAATCCCTGACGCCGAGCATAAGCACCGCGCTTGGCTGTTGGTGCCTTTGGTTGGCATTGTGGCCACCATTATTTATGAGGTGCGCCGCCAAAGAGCACCCCTTGTGGAGCGCAATACGTTCAATGACCTGTACGCCATGATCTGGTTGGGCTACGGTATCACCTTGCCCATGCTGATTGCCTACACCGTCAGGGCCGAGTTAAGCCCTACCCCGCTCATCTTGGCCATTACGGGCTTTGCACTGTTCATGTCGGGGCAGGTACTGCATTTCAGACCGTTGGCATGGGGGGCCGTTGTGATTTGGGCGGGTGCCTTGTGCAGCCTGTTTGCCGCTGCCCACTGGCACTCCCTCATCATAGCAGTGGCCACGGGCATCGGGTATTTGGTGCCTGGCTACTTGCTGAACCGCGCCAAACGCGCATGAATACCCCGTACGAAACGTTGGATCCGTTATTGATGTCGCAACTGCGCCTTACCGTCATGTCCTACTTAGTCGTGGCAGAGGAGGCGGATTTTAACCGCTTAAAGGAAGAAACGGGCGCGAGCAGTGGGAACCTGAGCATACAGATTGGTAAACTGCAGGAAGCGGGCTATATTGGAGTGGAAAAAACCTACCGCAACAATTACCCGCTTACGCTCTGCCGCATCACGCCCACCGGCGTGGAAGCATTTGACCGCTTTCAGCAACGTTTGCAAGTCTATTTCAAAAAGTAAGGAACGAGTAAAAATTATGGCACCGGGATTTTGGGATTGATTGATCAATTCCGAAAACGGTGAGTCAGGCACCTCACTCGCTCCGCAGCGATTTCACCGGATTGGCCAATGCCGCCCGCACCGCCTGAAAACCCACCGTCAAAAACGCGATCACCACCGCCGCCGCGCCCGCCGTTGCGAACATCCACCACTGAATGTCAATGCGGTACGCGAAATCGGCGAGCCACTTTTGCATAAAATAATAGGCCACGGGCGAAGCAATGACAATAGCGATGATGACGAGTTTCAGGAAGTCTTTGGCCAAAAGGCTTATGATGCCAGCCACGCTCGCGCCCAGTACTTTGCGGATGCCGATTTCTTTGGTGCGTTGTATCGCGGTGAAGGTGGCCAAACCAAATAAGCCCAAACAAGCAATCATAATCGCCAATATTGCGAAAATAGTGGCAATCCGCCCGCTCCGTTGCTCTGTTCGATAGAGTTTATCGAATTGTTCATCTAAAAACTGGTATTCAAAAGGTCGCTGCGGTGCGCGGGCCTTCCACTTGATTTTTAGGCTACTCAAAACATCCTCGACGTGATCGGTGTTCAATTTTAGGATCATTTTATTGACCTCATCAATTGTGATGAACAAGGCAAAAGGTTGTATCGCCTCGCGCATGGATGCAAAATGAAAATCTTGTACAACGCCCTTTACTTTCCCTTCACGCCCGTTTAGACTGGCGCGTTTGCCGATGGCTGATTCGGGTGTCCAGCCAAGTTGTCTGACGGCAGTTTCGTTCAGGATGAAATGATATTGCCGCAATGCTTCACTATCTACAGCCACCAATGCCATATCTAAATCCGTGAAATCCGTGCCAGCGATCAAGGTCATGCCCAAGGTTTTGATGTAATCCGGGTCGCCCCCCACCGCACCGATTCCAAGACTGTAATCCGTCGGGTGATCTTCGGCCCACATACTGTACCCGCCTTGTATGGCCACTGGGTTTTCGGAGGCCAGCGTGACTTGTTGCACGGCGGGGTCGGCCATAATTTCTTGTTTGATGGCCGCAATATTCTTCCTGATTGCTTGATCTATGGGCAATTCGAGTACTTTTTCCTTGTCAAAACCCAATTTTCGGTGCTGAATAAAGGCCACCTGCCGACTGATAACTAAAGCACCAATCATCAGAAAAAATGAAACCCCAAATTGAAAAACCACCAAACCTTTGCGCAGTTTGCCACCACTGCCCGAGGTCTGAAAATTGCCTTTCAGCACCTGAATTGGTCGAAACTTGCTCATCACCAGCGAGGGATAAGCACCCGCGAACAAACTGACCAACAACCCAAGCCCCAACAACCCACACAGCACCGCCGGGCTGCCCAACAGTGAAATAGTCAGGGGCCGATCCGTGAGCTTGTTGAAATAGGGCAACGTGAGATACACCCCAAGCAGCCCTAACAGCATGGCAATACCCGTAACCAAAGCCGATTCCGCAAAAAACTGCGCAAACAACTGTGATTGTTGCGCCCCGACCACTTTGCGGACACCCGCCTCCTTTGCTCGCTTGACAGCGCGAGCGGTGGCCAAATTGATGTAATTGATGCAGGCGATCAGCAAAACAAGTAACGCAATCGCCGAGAAAATATACAAATATTGAATGTCGCTACCGGGTTCCAAGCCGCCCGCCACTGTGGAGTGCAAGTGTACATCGCAAATCGGTTGCAGGGCATAAGTCATATAACTACCGTCGGTCATCGGGCTTCCCGTGAGGCTTGGCATCGCCGATTTGATCTTTGCGGCCAAAGCAGGCGCCGAGGCAGCGTCATTCAGTTTGAGGTAAGTATAAAAATTGGCGGAATCCCAGATCAATGCCCGCCACCGATCCAAGGAATGAAAAGACGCGACAAAATCAAATTTGATCTGCGAATTGAGCGGCGCATCGGCTGCTACGCCCGTCACGACCAAGTTGTACTTGCCGACCAGCAGGGTTTTGCCAATGGGGTTTGCCGCGCCAAAATATCGTCGAGCGGTACTTTCCGTCAACACTACCGTATATAGCCCGTCCAACACAGTGTGCGGGTCGCCCAGCAGTATTTTAAAGGTAAAAATGTCAAAAAATGTGGAATCTGCCCACAAAAAACCCTTTTCTTCCAATACCGCGTCGCCATTTGTTACGACCGTCGGTGAAAAATCCGCCGTGCTAAGGATGCGCACCCCAGACAGCACCTCCGGAAAATCGCGCTTGAACGTCGGGTATGCCGCCGTGGGCGTAGTGGCAACGCCAAATTCATTGCCCCCATCCTGTCCCGCAGTCGTGAGCCGGAATATGCGATCTGCTTTCTCATGAAATCGGTCGAAACTGCGTTCAAACAAGATATAATTGCCGATCAAAATAAAGCAGACCAAGCCAGCGGCCAAGCCAATGATGTTGATAGCAGAAAAGCCCGGGGTTCGGCGGATGTTTCGGAATGCGATGTTTAAATAGTTGGATAGCATTTTATAATTTTATAAATGATAATTTTAATGAGTTGTTTACTCGCTCCGCAACGACTTCACCGGATTGGCTAATGCCGCCTTCACCGCCTGAAAACCCACCGTCAAAAACGCGATCACCACCGCCGCCAAGCCTGCGAGCGCGAACATCCACCATTGCAAATCAATGCGATAAGCGAAATCGGAGAGCCATTTTTGCATAAAATAATACGCTACGGGTGAAGCGATAACAATGGCGATAACCACCAATTTCAGGAAATCCTTGGCTAAAAGACCCGTGACTTCGGTGACGGATGCGCCAAGTACTTTGCGGATACCGATTTCTTTGGTGCGCTGCTCGGCAGCAAAAGCAGTCAATCCAAAAAGCCCAAGGCAAGAAACCAGAATGGCCAAGATAGAAAAATAGAGGATCGTGCGTCCGGTGCGTTGTTCGGAGCGGTATTGGGCTTCCAAGTCTTGATCCACAAAACCGTATTGGAGGGGGTTGTCACTATCAATTTTTTGATAAGTTTTTTCGAGGGCAGCAATCGTTTCGGCGGTGTGGTTGGGTTCGGTTTTTACCAGCAAGTTGAAATAGGGGTTTTGAGGGCGAAAGCGAAAAATGAAAGGCTCGATACTTTTGCTCAACGGGCGAAAATGAAAATCTTTCAAAACACCGATCACTTCGCCTTCCAAACCCCAGAACTTTACTTTTTTGCCCAATGCCGTTTCGTTGGTGTAGCCCATGCGTTTGGCAGCGGTTTCGTTGATGAGGTAACGGCCATATTTTTCGATGCTGTCGCCCGTAATGCTGGTCGAATAATTGCGGCCACTGGCGATTTCCATACCCGTCGTTTTCATAAAATCGGCGTCTATGTTCATTTGTGTGATCAAAAACTCGTCTTTGGGGTTTTGCCCCTCCCATTCTACGTTCGTTGAGTTGGAAACATCCACCAGGTTATTGGTTGTGGCCGTTACACTTTTCACCCCCGGTATTTTGGATATTTCTGCTTTAAAAATGGCTGATTTGTCGCGGGAATCTCCTTTTAAGCGCAAGTAAAGCAGTTGCGACTGGTCAAAGCCTAAGTTTTTGTTTTGTAGAAAATGCAGTTGCTGATAAATAACCACCGTGCCAATGCCCAATACCACCGAAATGGCAAACTGCGCCACCACTAATGTTTTGCGAAAACCAAGGCCCGACCGCTTGTCCACGATACCTTTCAAAACCTTGGCAGGCCGATAAGCCGACAGAAAAAAGGCCGGATAGGCACCGGTCAACAAGCCGATCAACGCCGTTGCTGCGGCTGTCAATAGCCAAAAATTAGGTTTTCCAACCGGCACAAGCAACTGTTTGTCAGTGAGTTGACTAAACAAGGGAAGGGTAATATCCGTGATTGCCAAAGCAAGTAAGACAGATAGCGTGGTCATTAAAAGGGATTCACCCAAAAATTGTGCGATGAGGCTTGATCTGCCTGCCCCTACACTCTTGCGAACACCCACCTCGCGCGCCCGTTGTGAAGCGCGCGCTGTGGCCAAATTGATAAAATTGAATATGGCAATGAGCAATACGATCAAGCCAACGGTCGCGAAAATGCGCACGTAAAATATGTCACTTCGCTTGCCCCAGTCCGACGAAAAGTCAAATTTTGAGCGCAAATAAATATCACGCAGTGGCTGCAATTGCAAGGTAGCCTCGTTTTCGGCATTGTATCTGGTGATTTGTCCGGCTATTTTCCGTTCAAATGCCGCCACATCGGTTCCGGGCAACAATTGCAGGTAAGTATGATAATTGTTGCTGTTCCACTTATTGCTCCATTCATCGTATTTTAAGAGGGATTGGAAGGGCAGCAAGGCTTCAAATTGAAGGTGCGAATTTGCCGGCGGATTTTCCACCACACCAACGATCATGGCGGGTATTTGGGCATTGATGATCAATATTTTGCCCAAAATGGAGAGATTTTGCCAGTTTTCCCCAAAAAACTGTTCCGCAATTTTCTCCGTGATGATGAGTTCATCGGGGTTCAAAAACACCGTATTGGGGTCGCCCAACAACAATTTGCAGTCAAATATTTTGAAAAAACTGTTCTCTACAATCAAGGTGGATTTAGGCTCTATACTTTTACCATCGGCTTGCAATAAGGCACTCCATTGCCCTACCCGTATCGTATGTACAATTTCGGGGAAATCTTTTTCCAAAGAAGGCGCCAAAGGCCCTGGCGTGACGGCCACCGGATGGAACCCATCGGCTTGTTTTTGGGTTTCGACGATGCGATATATCTTTTCAAAGTTCTGGTGAAATCGGTCGTGGCTGTATTCGTCTTCGATATACAGGCCAATGGCAAGGCAGGCCGCCAGGCCCACCGCCAAACCACCAATATTGATGAATGAATAAACCTTGTTTTTGAATAGGCTTCTTAGCGCAATTTTAAAATAGGCACTTAGCATTTTTTTATCTTAAAGGATGAATAAATAATAAATATGAGCGGCTTAGAAATCCTATTTTTTCAAAAAATAAGATTTATAAGGAACGGTGTCAGCATAAAGTATCTGTGGATACTCAGACACGAGCGTTGAGGTCATAGGATCGGGCGTGACGGACAATTTCACGTCCGCACCCCCAAAAGTGATATCAGCCTGTACGCGGTGAAGGCGGTCGGCGTTTTCGTAAAAACCATCAAAAGCCAGTTCGTCGCGGGTCCATAGGCCGATGAGCCGGCAGCAGGCCAAACCCAAAGCCAGGCCGGGGATATTGATGAAGGCGAAACCACGCTGTTTGCGGAGGTTGCGATAGGCAAGTTTGATATAATTGTACAACATGGTGTTCCTTTTAAAAAAGCAGGAGTAATCTGGCAGATTATATAAACGTTCAAGTTTTATGCCTGTTTACTAATCATTTGATAATCAATTTTTTATAAAAAATAAACCAACCGGAAAGTGTACGATTTCGGACAGGTAGGCTGGATTTCGGACGGTGAAGGGCAATTTTTCAACGCGATGAAAGCGCGGACGTACGGCAGCAGGTTGCCGTTTCGGACGGTGAAAGGCAGCTTTTCAACCCGGTGTTTTTATCTGTAAATGCATTCCCGCGCCACTACTATAAATTTAATTGCCGCTTCGTGCTAAAAAAGAACCGTCTTCCTGAATATCCAATTGATAGCGATTGGGGTAAATCAAGTCAAGCCGTTTTCGCACGTTTTCGATCCCCATGCCCAGCGAATGGGATGTGCCTCCCCAATCGGCATCCGGTTCAGGGTTTTCAGACGGAGTACATGACCGACCACGCTTATTTCTATTTTAAATAAATGGTTTTCGCGGATGCAGTACACACCGTGCTTAAAAGCATTTTCCACTAAAGGCAACAAGAGCAGCGGCGCTATTCGTTGGTTTTCGACCGAACCCTGCATACGGAACGTCATGTCAGCGGTATCGGGCAGGCGCAAACGTTCGAGGTCGAAGTAATGCCGGAGGTTGTCGAGGTCTTTTCGCAAAGGTACCGTGTCGAGCAAATACAACGATAAAATCTCCGACCGCATCGCCCGGCAAATACAACAGATACTCGCAAGCGATGGCACCCTGCTCGATGCCACCCTCGTCCAACATTTCAACGGCCAGTATCCCTTGATTTTATAGATAAAAATCCCGTCGAAAAACTCATCCTCGACGTACGCATGAACGGCGGCGGCAACAATAATTTGAACAAACCCATCATCACCAACATCATTGCGGCGCGGAAAATCAACCAAAAAGGCAAATTTTTCTGCATCATTGGGCGGCGCACTTTTTCGGCCTGCCAAAACCTCGTCAATGAGTTGAGCAAATACACCGAAATCACTTTTGTGGGCGAACCAACGGGTGAAAACGTCAATTTTTATGGCCATACCCGGCAGGAAACCCTGCCCAATAGCCACCTCACGGCTTTCCTCAATTGGATGTGGAGGCAAAACCTCGACCCACGCGACAACCGCCAATGGATAGCACCGCACCTTGCGGCGGACATGACTTTTGCCGATTATGCGGCCAATCGCGACCCCGCGACCAACAATACAAGATGGATCGGATGTTTGGCACCGTATTGCTCGGCTGCACGGCCCTGGCGTTGCTGGTGGCCCGCATGGGCTTATTTAGTTTGTCGCTGTTCACGGTGGCCAAACGCGAAAAGGAAATCGGCACCCGCAAAGTGCTGGGTGCCAGCGTGGCGCAGGTCATCGGCCTCGTAACGCGGGAATACGTTTGGCTGATCCTGGTTGCCGGGGCCATCACGATGCCAATCGCCCTGTTTGGCGTACAAAAGTTTTTGGGAACTTATGCCTTTTCTGTGCAACTTGGTTGGTGGTTTTATCTCCTTCCTTTTGTGGCATTGGTGTTGGTGGCGTTTTTGACGACGGTGGGCCAATCGTGGCGGGCGGCGCTGGCAAACCCGGTGAGGTCGCTGCGGAGCGAGTAGTGACACGGGAATGAATTAATTGAGTGAGGAGTATAAATTTTTTTGTAAAAAAATTCTGTACTCCTCACTCAATTAATTCATTTACAGATAAATACACTCTTTTTGTTTAAATAGCCCCACTATTAGCACGAAAAGATGGGCAATTTGAGCGAAAAGGAATCAGATAAGATGGTTACTTTATTTTGACACCGCTCCTAAGAAAGGGGCTCAGGTTAAGCCGCCCTTGTGTCCCGGAATTCCGTTCCGGGTGTGCCAACCATAAAACGAAGGATACCCGGTTGAACATCTTATTCATGCTCCACCAATATTTTTTTGCTTACCTTTGCGACATGAAAGACTTGCCAATCGGTCGCCACGATTTCCGGATGCTCCGTCAAGAAGACCTGCTTTATGTGGACAAAACGGAAGTAATCGCCCGCCTGCTGCACGGCGGCAAGCGGTGGTTTTTCTAACGCCCGCGCAGGTTTGGCAAATCGCTCACGCTCACCACCTTGGAGGCCATTTTTTCGGGGGAAAAAGAGTTGTTCAAAGGGCTTTGCATAGAAGACAAGATCACTTGGGAAAAGCGCACGGTGTTGCGGTTTTCGTTCGACCTAATAAGTTCAAGGCAAGCCAGCGCAAGCGAAATGTTGATGCACCAAATTCGGGAAATTGCTCATAAAAATGGAATTGTCCTGCAAAATGATGGCATCATTAAGCCGATGTAGTCCGAATTGGTTCAAAAAACGGCTGCCAACAAGCCCATCGTTGTCCTTGTTGACGAATATGACAAGCCGATCCTCGATGCCATCCCCAACGAGATGGCGCGTGCCGAAGATGGCCGTTTGGTACTCAAAGAGTTTTTTGAGACGATCAAAACCGAGGATGCCCACATCCACCTCCTCTTTGTGACGGGCGTGAGCAAGTTCAGCAGTGAGAAAAAGGGCATCGTGGATTACGAGCCGAAGCGGAAGCGGGATAATGGGAAGTAATTTAACTGTTTGCACTACAAGTTACGGTTCCGTCAAGCCTATCATCCACGATGAGGAAAACAGGAACCCATGCGCATCAGCAATGCGAGCACAAGAAATAAAACATTGTTATTGGATTCAGAGAGGTTGTAGCCAATGCCCTCACTCAATTAATTCATTTACAGATAAATACAGTATTACACAACAAATTAATCATAATTATAAATATTTAAAAATCAATTACTTATAATTATTTTTTTAATTTTCATGCCCCAATAACCGACGTTTCCCACACCGTTTTTGAAAATTGGTATTTACGAAAAATCAGCGTTATTAATGCCAGAGGCATGACATTTTGGTAGAATATTATGCCAATAAAAGTCCCAAAATGCCGTAGGCATTATTAGTGGTATTTTTCAATTAACACAAATTTTGAAGAAGACCGTGGGAAATGTCGGCAATAAGTAGGTAAATAACAATAATCGTAGTTTTGAATTTCATTAATTACCTTATTATCAAGGATTTGTGAGACTGTGGACTATTGACTGTGAACTACTTAGTTAAAAGTGAGCTGCGCTGAATCAGGCAAAATATTCAATGAGCCAATAAAAAAACATATCTGGCTCAAAAAATTCCTATTTTTGCGCCGAATAAAAATTATAATCGGCTCATGTTATACAATTGGCAGCAACACGATTGGCGGACGTTTTCACCCGAACCCGCTAAGTTTGAGCAAACGGCCCTGCAATGCTTGGAGGCAGCAGGCCAGGGTACTGGTATGTTACATACCATGAACGAGGAGCAACAAGGCCAAATGCTCATCACGCTCTTGGTCAAAGAAGCCGTGCAGACTTCTGCCATCGAAGGCGAGTTGATCAGCCGAACGGATGTCATTTCGTCCATCAAAAAAAACTTAGGCTATGCCGTGCCATCCGGTTCGGTCAGAGACAAACGTTCGGAAGGCATTGCCGAACTGTTGGTCAAATCAAGAACCAATTTCGCGCAAGACCTTGACGAAATGGTACTTTTCGATTGGCACAGATGCCTCTTGCGCGGCAATTACAGCGTGGACGTTGGCGTGTGGCGGAGCCATGTTGAGCCGATGCAGGTAGTTTCGGGAGGCATGGGCAGAGAAATTGTACATTTTGAGGCTCCTCTATCTGCCCAAGTCCCCACAGAAATGGCCCATTTTTTTGACTGGTTCAACGCGACTAAACCGACGGGCAACAAGCCCATAACCAACCCAATTATCCGCTCGGCCATCGCGCACCTGTATTTTGCAAGTATCCACCCTTTTGAAGACGGAAATGGGCGCATCGGGCGTGTCATCGCTGAAAAAGCACTGTCGCAAAACTTAGGCAGGCCCATTTTATTGAGCCTTTCCGCAACCATAGAGGCCCGTAAAAATGCCTATTATGATGCCTTGCAAATGGCTCAAACATCGAATCAATGCGACTACTGGATCGCTTATTTTGGGGAAGTCATTCTGCAATCGCAGCGCAATTTTGTGCAATCCATCGCTTATTCACTCAAAAAAGCCCGCTTTTTCGATGCCCAAAAAAACCTGCTAAACGAAAGGCAACTGAAAGTTGTCAGCCGAATGCTCGCAGAAGAAGAAGATGCCTTCGCTGGCGGTATGAATGCCCGGAAGTATCTCGCGATCGCTAAAACCTCCAAAGCGACCGCTACCCGCGATTTGCAGGATTTGGTGGTGCGACAAATTTTGAGCTCAAAAGGTGGCGGAAGAAGCACCAATTATCAGATCAATCTGGGTGTATGATCTCAACCAAATAAACCGTTTCATTCAAAAAACTGTCCGATACCAAACGTTTTTCGTTGGTTATCGGACAAGATTAAACTAAATCTTTTAAAAAATTTAGTTTATTTTATAAACTAATTTATCTTTGTAACGTTTATTAAAATAAACATTCAACATTTTTAGTGCTCCTGCCAGACAGCGGGTTTCTGAACACCATTGATCAAATAAAAATACACTAATTTTTAACAATACGAAAGAAACACAAGTACCCTTTAGGCCCGAAGAAAGCCTAAGGAACGGTGGCAGCAACGTTTGCAAGTCTATTTCAAAAAGTAAGCAACACAAAATTTTTTCGATATGCAATCTATTGTTCACAGTCCGGTGGGGCTGCTGCATTTGGCAGCGTCATGCGCGGCCCTGATCTTAGGGCTTGCCATTTTATGCCTTCAAAAAGGCACTGCCCGACACAAACGCATGGGGTACGCCTATGTGGTGTCCATGCTGACCGTCAACGGAACGGCCTTCCTGATCTATCAGTTGTGGGGCCGATTTGGGGTATTTCATTGGTTTGCGGTGCTTAGTTTGCTGACGCTGTTGGCGGGCATACTACCCTTGTTCCTCGTGCGCGAACGTCCGCGAGCAAGGTCGCTACACCTGAGTTTTATGTACTGGTCAGTCATTGGGCTATACAGTGCCCTTGTGGCGGAGATTATGGTGCGCATCCCCCATGCCTTGTTTCGAGGCAATTTCGGATTGGCCATCAATGTGAGCATCTTTTCCCTAATGGGCCTTGGCGGGGTCCTGTTCGGGTATCTCCGGCAGAAATGGCACCGGGATTTTGGGATTGATTGATCAGGAACGGTGAGTCAGGCACCTCACTGCTCCTGAGCGACTGCACCGGATTCGCCACCGCCGCCTTCACTGCCTGAAAACCCACCGTCAAAAAAGCAATCGCCGCCGCGCCCGCCGCCGCGAACATCCACCACTGCAACTCAATGCGATAGCGTGTAGGCATTTTGTGCCAGGGTACCTTAACGTGTACTAAAACAAACACTCTAAAACTTAGTTATAATGTCTCGAATTACAAAAGTCTTTGTAGTTTTTACAAAATTAAGTAGCATGAAATTAGCATCAAAAGGGAGGATTATCCCGCCGCCAGTGTTGGGCCAATATCCGGAGATGGTTTCTAAAGAAATTCAGCAATGGAAAGACATTATTGCTGCCACCCATTGGGAAATTCATGACAGAAATGCGCCAAATGGAGCTGATTTTTACGTAGGCGAACTGGAATTAGGGCATATTCATTTGGATGGAGAACTGCACGTACCCTCTACGCGAGAATTTTCGCAGGCTTTACTGAACGCAGGCTTAGCCCAAAAATTCCCTTATGCAGCAAATTGGATCGCGTTCAAAATTCATGACCAACCAAGTGCCAATCACGCTATTTGGCTTTTTGAGTTGCATTACAAAAACCTCACTGGTGCAGATACGGAACAATTACTTCAATCCATAGCGGATTATCCGGGCTGAACCATTTTTACACCGATGGAATTCCGATAGTCGTTTAACAAGTGGATTTGGGTAAAATAGAGAAGGGGTATCCAACGCTTTACTTGCATTGGATACCCCCTTTATTTCAATAAAATGTTACTTGCTGCAACATCTTTTTTGCGGCCTCTTCCGGCAATGGCGGCCAATTTCATAGCGGCAATGTCTTGTGTGGAAGCGAGGCGGATGCGCACAGCCGATGCCCCATTTGCCGGGAAAGCGAGGTGCCGCCCACGAGGTTGAAAGGCATCAGGTCTGGCCCAGCCATCAGGTTTTTCAGAAGTCCCAAGGTCCCGGGTTCGACTGTTGAAGTGTGTAACAGCTGAATTCCGTACGGGGGATATTAAAAGTTGACCCTTTCAGCCAGAAAAACGGCCAACCCCGCCCAAAAACCCAAAAAACCCAAAAAAACACCCCCGAATACCGCCCAATATCACAAAAAGTCGTAACCTTGCAACCAAAAATAAAATTCTTCATCCACCCCATCTGCATAGC
>Ga0209181_10008955_pt1 | contig 13299 bp, 11 predicted proteins | sample MAT05_FD_187208 | JGI IMG/M metagenome (GOLD analysis project Ga0209181, IMG submission 187208) | Freshwater microbial communities from Lake Fryxell liftoff mats and glacier meltwater in Antarctica - MAT-05 (SPAdes) (version 2) | ecosystem: Environmental > Aquatic > Freshwater > Ice > Liftoff... | reverse complement strand
TGGGCCGCGCCGCAGTTGGCGCCGGTAATTCCTGTTGGCGCTGCCGGCTCGGCGCTGAACATGGGCGCGGCCTTCTTGCTGGCCTTCGTGGCCGCCTTGATCGTGTGGACGCTGCTGGCGCGCCTGCTGCGCCTGTTGATCCACGCCACACCGCTGTCGCTGCCCGACCGGCTGCTGGGCGCCGGCTTTGGCCTGCTGCGCGGCGCCGTGCTGTTGCTGGCGGTTGCCACGGTCGTGGCGCTGACGCCGGCCTCACAATCCACCGCTTGGCGTGCCTCACAAGGTGCGCGCTGGCTGGGCGTGGCGCTGGCCGGCCTGAAGCCCTTGCTGCCCGAGCCGGTGGCGCGCCTGGTGCGCACCTGAAGCGGCCGGTCCTTTCAACCACCAGGAAACCCCACCCACCATGTGCGGCATCGTTGGCGCGATTTCCACCACGCCGGTCAACCAGTTGATCTACGACGCGCTGCTGCTGCTGCAGCACCGGGGGCAAGACGCCGCCGGCATGGTCACCATGCAGGGCAGCAAGTGCTACATGCACAAGGCGCGGGGCATGGTGCGCGATGTCTTTCGCACACGCAACATGCGCGGCTTGCCGGGGCAGGTGGGCCTGGGCCAGTGCCGCTACCCGACGGCCGGCAACGCCTACAGCGAAGAAGAGGCGCAGCCTTTCTACGTCAACGCGCCCTACGGCATCGTGCTGGTGCACAACGGCAACCTGACAAACGCACAGGCGCTGAAGGAAGAGCTGTTCGACATCGACCGCCGCCACATCAACACCGAAAGCGACACCGAGGTGCTGATCAACGTGCTGGCGCACGAACTGGAACTGGTGGCGCGCGACCTGCCGCTGACGCCCGAACATGTGTTCAAGGCCGTGGGCGCGGTGCACATGCGCATCAAGGGCAGCTATGCCGTCATTGCGCTGATTGCCGGCCACGGGCTGCTGGCCTTCCGCGACCCCTACGGCATCCGCCCGCTGTGTTTTGGCCAAGGCGTGACCGACGGCGGGCGTGAATTCATGGTCGCCAGCGAATCGGTGGCGCTGGAGGGCACCGGCCACCGCCTGGTGCGCGACATCGCGCCCGGTGAAGCCATCTACATCGACAGCCACGGCCACATGCACACACGGCAATGTGCCGAATCGCCGCAACTCAACCCCTGCATGTTCGAGTATGTCTACCTCGCGCGCCCCGACTCGGTGCTGGACGGCATCTCGGTCTACCAGGCTCGCCTGAACCTGGGCGAAACACTGGCACAGCGTGTCATCAGCACGATGCCGCCGTCGGACATCGACGTCGTCATTCCCATCCCCGAAAGCAGCCGACCCAGCGCCATGCAGTTGGCGCACCGGCTGGGCAAGCCCTACCGCGAAGGCTTCGTCAAGAACCGCTACGTGGGCCGCACTTTCATCATGCCGGGGCAGGGCGTGCGCAAAAAAAGTGTGCGTCAAAAGCTCAACGCCATCGGCATGGAATTCAAGGGCCGCAACGTGCTGCTGGTGGACGACAGCATCGTGCGTGGCACCACCAGCAAAGAGATCGTGCAGATGGCGCGCGAGGCCGGTGCACGGAAGGTCTACCTGGCCAGCGCCGCGCCGCCGGTGCGCTACCCCAATGTCTACGGCATCGACATGCCGACCAAGGAAGAGCTGATCGCACACGGCCGCAGCATCGAAGAGATCCGCGCCTACATCGGCGCCGACCAGCTGATCTACCAGGACGTGGACGCGATGAAGCGCGTGGTGGCCGCGCTCAACCCCAAGATACTGGGGTTCGAGGCCAGTTGCTTCGACGGCCACTACGTCACGGGTGACGTCACGGCCGAGGCCTTTGCCACCATGCAGGCGCAGCGCAAACTGCAGTTCGACGAAGAGGACAGCGGCAATCGGTCGCGGCTGGCGCTGCAAGGCAGCGAGCCGACATGAGCGAGCGCGACAGCGCCGGCAGCGACAGCCCTGGCAGCGAGCACGCGCGCATCGCCCGCGCCCGCCTGCCCGAGGGCCTGCGCCCGGAAACGCTGGCCGTGCGCACGGCGATGGCGCCCAGCCAGCACGGCGAAAACTCCGAAGGCCTGTTCCTCACCAGCGCTTTCGTGCAGCCCGATGCCGAAACTTCGGCGCGGCGCTTTGCCGGGATGGAAGACTTCACCTACGCGCGCACCAGCAACCCCACGGTGCGCAGCCTGGAGCAGCGCCTGGCAGCGATGGAAGGTGCCGAAGGCGCGGTGGCCACATCCACCGGCATGAGCGCGATCCTGCTGCTGATCATGGGTCTGCTCAAGGCCGGTGACCATGTTGTGTGTTCACGTTCGGTGTTCGGCTCCACACAGAGCTTGTTCGCCAAGGAGTTTGGCAAGTTCGGTGTCGAAACCAGCTTCGTCTCGCAGACCGACATCGCCGAGTGGCGCGCCGCGCTGCGCCCCAGCACCAAGCTGCTGTTCGCCGAGACGCCCACCAACCCGCTGACCGAGGTGTGCGACATCCGCGCGCTGGCCACGCTGGCGCACGATGCCGGTGCGATGCTGACGGTGGACAACACCTTCTGCTCGCCCGCCTTGCAGCGGCCGCTGGCACTGGGTGCCGACCTGGTGATGCATGCCGGCACCAAATACCTCGATGGCCAGGGCCGGGTGATGGCCGGCGCACTGTGTGGCTCGAACCGGCTGATCGTCGATGTGTTCGGGCCCACGCTGCGCACCGCCGGCATGACGCTGGCGCCATTCAACGCCTGGGTCGTGCTCAAGGGGCTGGAGACGCTGTCGTTGCGCATGAAGGCGCAGAGCGAGGCCACATTGCACGTGGCGCGCTGGCTCGAACGCCACCCGGCCGTCGCCCGTGTGCACTACCCGGCGCTGCCGTCGCATCCGCAGCATGCATTGGCGATGGCGCAGCAATCGGGCCTGGGCGGCGCGGTGCTGTCGTTCGACATGCGCGCCGGCACGGCCGAGCAAGCGCGCGAGGCGGCTTTCCGAGTCATCGACAGCACGCGGGTGCTCAGCATCGCCACCAACCTGGGCGACACCAAGTCCATCATCACCCACCCCGCGTCCACCTCGCACGGCCGCCTGACCGAAGCGCAGCGGCAGGCTTGCGGCATCGGCCAAGGGCTGGTTCGCCTGGCCGTGGGGCTGGAGCACGTGGATGACATCACCGACGACCTGCAGCGCGGCTTGGCCACCCTGACATGAGCCACACGACCTCGGTTCGCACCCGCATCGCCCCCAGCCCCACCGGCTTCCTGCACCTGGGCACCGCGCGCACCGCGCTGTATTCATGGGCCTATGCCCGCCACTTCGGCGGCCAGTTTGTGCTGCGCATCGAGGACACCGATGTGGCCCGGTCGACGCAGGATTCGGTCGAGCAGATCCTGGCCAGCATGCAGTGGCTGGGTCTGCAGCACGACGAAGGCCCGATCTACCAGATGCAGCGCCTGGAGCGCTATCACGCGGTGGTCGAGCAGATGACTGCCGCGGGCACCGCCTACCGCTGCTATTGCACACCCGACGAACTGGACGCGATGCGCGAAGCGCAACGTGCACGCGGCGAAAAGACCCACTACGACGGCCGCTGGCGCCCGGCGCCTGGCAAGAATTTGCCGGCACCACCCGCCGACGTGAAACCCGTGGTGCGCTTTGCCAACCCGCCCGACGGCGTGGTGAACTGGCTCGACCTGGTCAAGGGCCCGATCAGCATCCGCAACGAAGAGATCGATGACCTCATCATCCTGCGTCCCGACGGTGTGCCGACCTACAACTTCGCGGTCGTGGTGGACGACTGGGACATGGCCATCACGCATGTCTTTCGCGGCGACGATCACATCAACAACACACCCTGGCAGATCAACATCTTCCGCGCCCTGGGTGCGCCGCTGCCCTTGTTCGGCCACTGCCCCATCATCCTGGGCGACGATGGGCAAAAGCTCAGCAAACGCCGCGGCGCCGTCAGCGTCACGGCCTACCGCGATGCGGGTTACCTGCCCGAGGCCATGCTCAACTACCTGGCCCGCCTGGGCTGGAGCCATGGCGACGAAGAGCTGTTTTCGCAAGAGCAGATGGTGCAGTGGTTCGACGGCACGCACCTGGCCAAGAGCCCGGCGCAATGGGACCCGGCCAAGCTGGCCTGGGTGAACGCGCACTACATCAAACAAGCGGCCGACGAACGGCTGGCGGTGTTGGTGCAAGAACAACTGGCCAGCCGTGGTGTGGCGGCTTCGGACCTGTCACTGCTGGCACGTGCCAGTGCGCTGTTCAAGGACCGCTGCAGCACGGTGGTTGAACTGGCCGACTGGACCGAGATGCTCTTCGTTGCGGTGAAGGCCGGCCCAGAGGATGTGGCGCTGCACGTGACTGAAGACCTGAAGCCCGCGCTGCGCACGCTGCGCGATCGTCTGGCCGCCATCGACTGGGACAAGGTCGCCATCGCCGCCGCGATGAAGGACACCTTGACCGCTCACCAGGTCAAGATGGGACGGTTGGCGCCGGCCGTCCGCGTGCTCGTCTGTGGTCGTGCGCAGACCCCGTCCATCGACGCCGTTCTGGCGCTGTTCTCCCGTGAAGCGGTGCTCGCTCGGTTGCAGCACATCTGAGGCTTTGTGTATACTCATGGGCTCGCTTGAACAGCGCTGGTTTTGCAGAACCGCGGGGGTATAGCTCAGCTGGGAGAGCGCTTGCATGGCATGCAAGAGGTCAGCGGTTCGATCCCGCTTACCTCCACCATCTCAGAAGCACGCGCTGTTCAAGAGACCGAGGAAAGTCGAAAGAATTAACGATCAAATTGAAGGTTCAGTCCCCTTCGTCTAGAGGCCTAGGACACCACCCTTTCACGGTGATTACAGGGGTTCGAATCCCCTAGGGGACGCCAGTTTCGACAAGTTCAATGCGGCACTTGGGACCTGCGCATGCAGGACCGAAGCCACATGGAGTGGTAGTTCAGTTGGTTAGAATACCGGCCTGTCACGCCGGGGGTCGCGGGTTCGAGCCCCGTCCACTCCGCCAACACGCTAGTAAAGACGCGGCCTCTGGCCGCGTCTTACGTTTGTACCCACAAACGAACCCACAGTTCTCGGTGATGTGCATGGCGTGCTTCCGGCGCGCAGTGGGTGGCGCGACGAAGAACCGCGTGTTCTCGGGTCTGCCAAGCAGCGTGTGATCTGGCAGACTCTGAAGTCGAGCCACACGAAAGAGCCGGCATTGCTCGACAGTTCGGCCTTTGTCGGCTCAAGCACCAGTGGCTGGCTCATTCCGGCAAGGACCGGGTGATCGAGTTGCTGCGCCAGTGCGTCGGCAAGCTGAGGGGCGTCGCGGCGCAGTCGCGCGCCCTTGGCGACTCGCGTGGGGCGTGGCACGGATGAACACAGCTTCGACCGCCACTCGCTCAAGTCGAACGTGGGCTTGCCGATATCAGCGCGTGGACACACCACGCCGATGGCGGCGTGCGCTGCTTCGAAAAGGAACCCGCATGACGACCCATCTGGCGCTTGAATTTGCGCAAACCGAGCTCCTCGACCAGCTGCTGACCCTGGACGCATCCGAACTGGACACGCTGGAGTTCGGCGTTATCGGCATCGGCGCCGACACTGTGGTGCGCGACTACAACGCCCTCGAATCGAAGATGGCCGGCCTGTCGAAGGAGCGCGTGATCGGTCACCCATTGTTCACCGTGGTCGCCCCCTGCATGAATAACTTCATGGTCGCGCAGCGCTTCGAGGATGCTGCAGCCGCCGGCAAGGCGCTGGACCTGACGCTGGACTATGTGCTCACGCTGCGCATGCGCCCGGTCAAGGTCCAGTTGCGCCTGCTGGCCGGCCGGAGCGCAGAACGCCGCTTCGTGCTCGTCAACCGCAAGCCCTGATGTGCTCCGACGCCGTCGACACCGAGGGCGACCTGGCGCAGGAACACGAAGCGCTGCTCCAGTTCGTGTACATGGCGCCGGTCGGCCTGGTGCAGGCGCGTACCGACGGCGAGATCGTGATGATCAACCCGGTCGCCGCGCAGCTGATGATGCCGCTGTCGCACGACGGCGGCCTGTCAAACCTGTTCACGGCGCTCGTTGACATCGCACCCGACCTGCGCTCACGCCTGGCCGCCTTCGCCGCGCCGCAAGGCATGGTCTGCGACGGCATGCACCTGCCGGCGCCGGGCGGTGCCAGGGGCGAACGGCGCCTGTACTCGTTCAGCCTGATCAAGCTCGACGACAAGCGCATCATGGCGATGCTGCAGGACGTCAGCTGGCAGGCCCAGCGCGAACGCCTGCTGCGCCACCAGGAGTCCTGGCTGAACGCCATCCTCACCGGGGTGACGGACTACGCGCTGATCAATCTCGACGCCCGCGGCTGCGTGACCGAGTGGAACGAAAGCATCGGCCGCGTCACCGGCCATGGCCACGAAGTGGTCGGCCGCTCGCTGGCAGTGTTCTACCCCGAGGACGCGATCACGCCCGAACGGGTGCAGGACCGCCTGCACGAGGCCGAGCACAACGGCTGGAGCCTGGACGACGGCTGGCGCCAGCGCGCCGACGGCAAGCGTTTCTGGGGCAGCGCGATGATTGCCCCGCAGCGGGCGCTGGCGGGTGACAGCCAGTTCGCCGCGGCGCTGGCCGCCAATGCCGATGCGGCCGAGACCGGCTATTGCCTGATCGTGCGCGACATGTCCGGTCAACGAGACGCCGCCCAGGAGGCGCGTCACGCCGCGGTCTGCGACCACCTGACGGGCATGGGCAACCGCCGTGCCTTCTTCGACGCCGCCGAGACCGAACTGCGCCGGTGGCAGCGGCTGCCGCGCCCGCTTTCGCTGGTGCTGATCGATGCCGATCATTTCAAGAACATCAACGACACCCACGGCCACCCGGTCGGCGACGAGGTGCTGCGCCATATCGCCCGCGTGATGGGCGCCACGTTTCGACAGATCGACGTGGTGGCCCGCATCGGCGGCGAGGAGTTTGCCGCGCTGCTGCCCTCGGCCGACGCGCAGAGTGCGCAGCGTGTCGCCGAACGTTTGCGTGCCACGTTCGAAGCCCACCCGGCGCCGACCGATGCCGGCCCGGTGCGTTGCACGGTGAGCATCGGCATCGCGACGGTGGATGAGTCCACCTCCAGCGTCGAGGCGCTGCTCAAGCGCGCCGACGAAGCGCTGTACGCGGCCAAGCACAATGGCCGCAACCGCGTCTGCGGGCCGGCGGCAGCGCTGGCCGAGCCGGGCTGAGCACCCATGTCGGTCACCGCCTCCGCAGCGGCCTACGAGTCGTTGATGCAGTTCCTTTACCGGGCGCCGATCGGCCTGGTGCAGACGACGCTCGACGGCGAGGTCGAGATGATCAATCCGACCTCGGCGCAGCTGCTGATGCCGCTGTCCAGCAACGGCTCGCTGGACAACCTGTTCGACCTGCTCGACGGCTTGGCGCCGCAGCTGCGTGGCCTGGCGCAAGCTGCGCAACGTGAAGGCGACGTGATCTGCGATGCCTTGCGCCTATCGCCGCCAGTCGCCGACGGCGAGGTCGCGCAGACGCTGTCGATCAGCGTCGTCAGGCTCGACGGCGGGCGCCTGATGGCGGTGCTCGACGACATCAGCCAGCAGTTGTGGCAGGAGCAGAACCAGCTCGAGCGACGTCTGCGCGATGCCGCTCTCACCGACGCGCTGACGCAGTTGCCCAACCGTGCGGCACTGAGCGCGCCGATCGCCGACGCGCTGCTGCGGCGTGCACGCGAAGCCGGGCCGCAGTTTGCAGTGCTGTTTCTCAACTGCGACCGCTTCAAGCGTGTCAACGACCTGTTCGGCACCGCTGTCGGTGACGGCCTGCTGGGCGTGCTGGCGGCGCGTCTGCGCGGCGTGTTGCGCGCCGGCGAATCGCTGGCAGCGCGCGTCGGCGGCGACGAATTCGTGGTGCTTCTGCGCGGCCTGGCCAGCAGCGACGAGGCGATGCAGATCAGCCAGCGTGCGATCGACGCGCTGGGCCGGCCCTGCCACGTGGCCGGGCATGCGCTGACTTGCAGCGTCAGCGGCGGCTTGCTGCTGGGCGATGGCGCCAACGACGACACTGAAGGCGACGCCGACGCCGCGATGCGCGACGCCAGCATCGCGATGGTCGAAGCCAAGCGCCAGGGTGGCGGTCGCTTCGTCACTTTCGAGCCGGCGATGCGCGAACGGGCGATGCAACGTGCCCGCACCGAGGCCGAACTGCGGCTGGCGCTGGCCGAAGGACAGCTCTTTGTGGTCTACCAACCCATCGTCGCGCTGCAGGCGCCAGGGGCGGGCGGCGTCGGCTGCGTCGGGGTCGAGGCGCTGGTGCGCTGGCGACATCCGCAGCGCGGCATCGTGCCGCCGATCGAATTCATCGGCGTGGCCGAGGATTGCGGGCTGATCGGCGCGCTCGGCGACTTCGTGCTGGCCACTGCCGTGCGCCAGCAACGCCGCTGGCGCGATGAACTCGGCCCACTGGCGCCGGGCTGGACGGCGGTGAACCTGTCGCGCGCACAGCTCCAGCAACCCGACTTCGTGGCCTCGGTGCAGGCGCTGCTGGCCGCCAGCGGGCTGCCAGCGCATTGCCTGCAACTCGAAGTCACCGAAAGCCTGGCGGCACAAAACGCCGGGGTGCAGGCGGTGCTGCAGCAGTTGAAGGCGATGGGCGTCGCGCTGGCGCTGGACGACTTCGGCACCGGCTACTCGTCGCTGGCCAGCCTGCATCAGTTCCCGGTCGATGTGGTGAAGATCGACCGCTCGTTCACCTCGCAGGTCGACACCAGCCTGCACCACCGCGTGCTGGTGCAGGCCACGGTGATGGTCGCCGCCAGCCTGGGCATGAGCACGGTCGTCGAAGGGGTCGAGACCGAGGCCCAGGCCGCGCTGGTGCGGCAGTTGGGCTGCGACAAGGGCCAGGGCTACCTGTTCTGCCGGCCTCTGGAAGCGCAAGCCCTGGGCGCCTGGCTGCAGCCGGTGGCCATGGCGGCCTGAGCGGTCAGGCGGCGCCCAGCCCCGCAAGGCCGGCCAGCAACGGGCCCGGCTCGTCCTGCAACGCCTGCTCGAGCGCCGCCATCGGCCCGGTCGCGCGTTTTGCGGCGGCCTGCTCCAGCCGGCCAGCCAGCGCCGCCAGGCCTGCCGCGCCGATTGATGCCGACGCGCCCCGGGTGGTGTGCGCCAGCCGGGCTGCCAGCGCCCATTCCCCACGTGCCTGCGCGGCGTGGTGTGGCCACGCTCAAGGCCCGTGCGGGCTTACGCCGCCACAGGCGAATATCCAGCCTGATTGATCGCGTCGCTGAGCTGCCGCGCCTTGGCCCTGTTGGATTCGATCTCGACGGTGAAAGTCTCCAGATCCACCCGGACCAGGGCCGCATGGTCAACGGCTTTCAGCGCCTTGGTGATTGCACTGGCGCAACGTGCGCAAGTCATGTCACTCACCTGGAATGCGACCACGGCGCGTCTGTCGTCAGGGCCAGGATGTGGGGTCGCTTGCCTGCCGCCGTTGGCGGCTTGGTTGGCACGTTGCATCGCCTGCCCTGTGCATCAAAGACTTGGCGAATGCATCGCTGTTTCGTCACCCGCCGAGGCCACGGCGCGAGATGCCTGCCCTGTGCTTGAACGACGCGAAATTCGTCGCACGATGTTCTTCAGCGCGACGAGCATTGACAGGCCCTGAGGCCAGCTACCAGCAACGGGTTGCGTGTGACGGTCCAACTCTGAAGGTGTGATTGACGAGTCCATGGCGCAGTGTGGACGTTCAGAGGGTCCAAGTACTGTTCGGTGCCGCACCCAGCCGCGCATTCTCTCGCTGCCCCGACGGGCCCCGACCCACTGTCGGCGTGCTCAGAGCCCGGGGTTCGCCTGCGCACAGACCGACCGGCTCTGCGCAGTGATGCTCAGGCCCCCGAACCCCAATGCACCCTAAACCATGAAGTCCGAAATGAAGGCGACGCTGAAGCTAGACAAGCCCCTGCTCGTCGTTTCCTAAAACGGCAGCGGCCCCCGCCGCGCAGCGCTGGGCATCGTGCCGCGCGGCATCCCCAGATCCACAGGAGCAGGTCATGGACATCACGACACACCACGCACGCATCATTGGCCCAGTTTCCTACCGGGTGGGCACCGGCCACATGCAAAAGATTCCGATTGGGCCATGCCTGGTCGAGCGCATTGGCGAGCGATCGATCGACATCATCTGGGGCACGGATGGGCAGCGCTCTGTGGCACTGCCCGTCGAAGAGATCGAGGCAGCCCAGGATCACGGGCATCTGGTGCTGCTGGACTGACCTTCGCGGGACGCACGCCAAAACTGCGAGAGAAGAGCTGCGCCTTCAGACGTGCCGCGCGCCGGGCCGCGGCAGGTCGGAGTGCCCGGAGTCCGCCACGCTGATCGCCGTCGCGCCGGCAACCTACCGTTGCCGTGCAAGTGGCCCCAAGATGAGGCGCTCCAGCCTGTCCAGCGTTTGCTCCAATTTGGCCGAGGCGAGGATGGATCGCCGGGTCAGGCCGGCATTCACTGCGCCGGCATACTGCATCCGCATGGCGTCGAACGGCATGGCCAGGAACGGCTGGCCCATACCGGTGGCCACCAGCTCACTGACGGCGGGCTCCCGCTTGTGGCCTGTGCCAGGAAGGCGGGTGTGGGCGGGCATTGCCGGCGTCTGCGGCGCTGCAAGACGACGCGGACCGGACGCTTGTGTTGGACTCATGCATGCAGCATCGCAGTTCGTGGCGCAAGCGTCCGTTCACTACCGCACTTAGGGCGCAACTTGCAAGCACGAACTGATCCACCGCGTTTGGCGCGGGCGACTGAAGCAAAGCCACACGCTGCGGCAGTCCTCAGCTCAAGGGACGGGGACCTTGATACCACTTCTGTGTGCTGTGACAAACTGCAGGGAATTTCTCAGGTCGGAACTGCTGCGCGTGCCTGAGGGCCGGGCGGTCTTCAATTGGACGGGCGAATTCCGGGTCCGAAGCGCGCCGGGTGGATTCCGATGGCTGCGCTCGGACTGTCTCCATGAGCGCGCCGAGGACGGCCGCCCGCTGCGCGGGATGTGATGCCACAGACCCTTGCCGAAGCGCAGGCTGCTGGCGTGCAGCGCTTCCTGACGAAGCCTTTCTCTCTCGACGCCCTCAAGCAGATGCTGGATCAGACCGCCAGCGTAGCAGCCGCAGGATGAGCCAGCGCCGGGGCCTGGGCGGCGGTCGCCCTCAAGCGCCCACGCGGTCCAACTGAAGAGCGCGCCGCAAGTCGTCGATCTGAATCGGCTTCCTGAGCACCGGGACACCGGAGGGCAACGGGCCGAACCGTTCCAGTTCACCGGGTGAATGGTTGGTGATGAAGACGACGCGCAGCTTCTGCGTGCCGGGGTGCAGCTTCAAGGCGCGAAGCATCTCGACGCCATCAAGCCCGGGCAGATTGATGTCGGTGATGAGCATTTCAGGCGGGCGCATGCCGGCATCGATGAGTGCGGAAAAGCCGTCGCGCGCCAACCGCATCTCGGCTGTCGGCAAGAGTTGGTCGAGCATGGACTGCATCAGCGCGGCGGTATCGGCATGGTCTTCAACCACCATGACAGAGATCTTGTCGCCTGCCGTGTGCTTGAGCACGGCGTCCCGGTCGCGAAGCATGTCTTGCACCGAGTCAACGGCAACGCGCCGGTGCCCGCCGACGGTCTTCCAGGAAGTGAGGACTTCAGCACGTTCCGCGGCTTGGTACCGACCAAGCTTCATCCCGCAGAGACACTTTTCGGGAAACGCGAGGAATTGGAGAAATTTGATTAATTTGGGAGTGATCCTCCCTCAGATTTTCCTTTTGTCTAGGACGGTTCGGTCGAAACTGCTGGAGTCACGTCTATTGGGCGAGCAGCTCGCAGCCAGTGGCTGCCAAGCCGGGCGCCGTGCCTGCGATCACCTATAGAACCTTCGGACGCCACAGCGTCCGTGCCGCGCAAATTCTAGGAGTTGACCATGAACCAGTTGGAATCCGCCATTGCCGACGCGACGCTGGCCGGCGAGCAGGTGGCTGTGCTGTTGAAAGCCGTGGCCGTGCTGCAACTGCGCGCCGAAGGACGGCTGCGCCTCTATATCGAAGCCACCGTGCCGGCCGCCGATGACGATGCCGACCTCGGCATCCTTGCTGCAGACTTCCTGCAGCTGCAGGCGACGGCCATCGAACTTGGCGATACGGCAATGGCAATCATCGAAGCGGCACGCGACAGGCTCAAACTGTCAATTGACGCGGTACCGTCGTCGGCCGCCGATCAGGGCAAGACCGCGCAGTTGCAGCGCGTGGCACTGAAGACGCTGGCGTTCTTCAATCAGACGGCGTCGGCGATCCGCAATGTCGCGCTGCAGGTCGCGCGCAACACGGCGGCGCTGCAGCATGCCGCATCGGTCCGCCCCTCGAAGCCCCAAGCGGCGGAGGTGCTCGACTCGCTGCTGCAGCGGATGCGTCAGGAGCGGCCTGCGAAGTCCGGCCTTGCCTCTGAGAAACGCAATCCGTAGTCGAAGCTGAAAGTGCAGTCAAGGCGCACGAGAGACCAGGGACGCGCGGACCGAAGGCCCTCGCCCACCTGCCCCCCCGCTTTTGCTTGCGCGGGCCCGAAAGCCGCCACCTTCGCCGACAGCCAGCCGTGGGGGATCAAGAAGTGACTCCTTCATCAGAAGGCCGGCCCGGCGCCTGATTCGAAGTGAGGACGGCAAGGTGCCGCGGGTTGGTACCGGTCAACGACGTTTCGATGAGCCCCTTTGGGGAAACGTGCCAAATTTGAGCAGTTTGGCCAACTCGGCAGTGATTCGACCTCTGATTGGGCTTTTGTCTAGAACAGAACGGTCGAAACTGCCAGGGTCACGTCGATTCGACGCGCAGCAAATTTGAAGACCACGTTCGACATTCTCAACACGCCTGTATAGGCAGGTCGGCGCGCGTCAAGCGCCTGAACGACTTGATCGCCGAGATCTCTTCGGCATTCCAAGCTTGAAATGTTTTCCACAGCATAACCAAGGAAGTACGAAATGAACTGGCTACGCAACATGAAGATCTTTCAGAAGCTGATGCTCAGCTTTCTGCTGATGTCGGTCCTGGTCGGCTTTGTAGGCTACCAAGGTATCAGCGGCATCGGCAAGGCGAAGGACAACATCGACAACCTGTACATCCGCGATGCCTTCGCGGTGAAGCACATCAAGGAGGCCAACGTGTGGATGATCAAGGCGGCGCGCTCGATGCGCACTGTCATGGTCCACAGCACCGCCGCGGAAGGCGTGGACAAACATGTCGCGGACATTCAAGAAGCCATGCAAGGCTATTCGAAGGAGTACGCCGAGTCCTTGAAAACGTTGAATGTCGAGGAC
>Ga0209181_10008953_pt1 | contig 13300 bp, 12 predicted proteins | sample MAT05_FD_187208 | JGI IMG/M metagenome (GOLD analysis project Ga0209181, IMG submission 187208) | Freshwater microbial communities from Lake Fryxell liftoff mats and glacier meltwater in Antarctica - MAT-05 (SPAdes) (version 2) | ecosystem: Environmental > Aquatic > Freshwater > Ice > Liftoff... | reverse complement strand
GATGGCGCTGCCGGTCGACGGCACCACCTATGAAGTGCAGTTCGACGACTGGATGTACCTGGTGGACCAGCGGGTGATGTTGAACAAGGCCGTGATGAGCAAGTTCGGCATCCGCCTGGGCGAGGTCACCTTGTCCTTCAGCAAGCCGTGAGCGGCCGTCCATCATGTCGCTGAACCCCAAGATCGACGACTGGAGCGGCCGCAGCGTGTGGCTGGTGGGTGCGTCCAGCGGCATCGGCCGCGCCACCGCGGAGTTGCTGCACGCCAAGGGCGCCCGGGTCTGCGTGTCGGCGCGCAGCCGCGCGCCGCTCGACACCTTCGCGGCCGCCCATCCCGGCAGTCTGGCGCTGCCGCTGGACGCCACCGACCGCGCCGCGATGCAGGCTGCCGCGCAGCAGGTGGTGGCCCTGCAAGGGGGCATCGACCTCGTGATGTATTGCGCCGGCACTTACGAAGCCATGCGCGCCGACACTTTCGATCTGGACGTGGCGTTGCGCCACGTGCAGGTCAACTATGTGGGCGCGCTGTACATGCTGGACGCTGTGCTGCCCATCCTTCGGGCGCAGGCCGCCGCGGGCCGAGGGGGCCATCTGAGCCTGGTGTCGAGCGTGGCAGGCTTCCGGGGTCTGCCCAAGTCGCTGGCTTACGGCCCGACCAAGGCTGCGCTGGCGCACCTGGCGGAGGTGCTGTACCTGGACCTCTCGCCGTCGAAACTGGGCGTGTCGCTGATCAACCCGGGCTTTGTGTCGACCCCGCTGACGGCGCAGAACGACTTCAAGATGCCGGCACTCATCACCCCCGAGGTGGCGGCGCAGGAGATCGTGCGCGGCTGGGCGAAGGGCAGCTTCGAGATCCATTTTCCGAAGCGGTTCACGCTCTGGCTCAAGGGCCTGCGGCATCTGGGCTATGGCGCCTACTTTGCGGCCGTACGCAGCGGGGCCGGCGCTTGAGCCGCACCAGCGCGGTTGCTGCCTCGGCCGACCCTCGGGTGGTGGCCATCGTGCATTTCTTCGAGAACCTGTCGCTGGCCGACCTGGAGCGGATGGAGACCGTCTACACGCCGACGGCGCGCTTCAAGGACCCCTTCAATGCCGTACAGGGCACGGCAGCCATCACGGCGGTGTTCGCCCACATGTTCAAGAGCCTTGATCGACCCCGGTTTGTGGTGCTCGATGTCGTGCATCAGGCAGACCGGTTGTTCCTGAGCTGGGATTTCCGGTTCGGCATGAGGCGTTGGCGCTCAGGCGAACAGTGCATCCACGGCGGCAGCCTGCTGCAACTGGCCGCGGACGGCCGCATCAGCGATCACCGCGACTACTGGGACGCGGCCGAAGAGCTGTATGAAAAGCTGCCCGGGCTGGGCAGCTTGATGCGCTGGCTGAAGCGTCGCGCAGTGGCCTGAAGAAGGGCCGGGCAATGCGGGCCGATCAGCGTTGACCTTCGGTCAGCGTGAAGGCCTGGAACAGCCCCGACTTGTCGACAAAGAAGGTTTCCTTGAAGCGCAGCTTGCCTTCAGGGAAACGGGTCGGCGCCGGATACGGTGCTGCGCGGCGGATCATGGCCAGTATCCAGGGTGCCACTTCGTCGGCGGCGGGTTTGCGGATGATCTCGGCCGCCAGCACGTTGCCTTGTGCGTCGAGTTCGATCTCGACGATGGCGATGCCGTACAGCAGCGGCGGCAACTTGCCGCGGTAGACCCGCATCGGATAGCAGGCGTACAGATGGCGCGCGGCATCGATGCGGAACTCCTGTTCCACATCTTGCGTCGATGCCCGGGGCGGCGGGCACAGCGGCGCAGGGACCATGCTGAATTGCGCCTGGGCGGCGGTGCAGGCTCCCAGCGCCAGTGCTGCGGCCCAGGTCTTCAAGCGAAGGCGACGCGGTTCCGAGTTTGCCCCGGTGCCCGTGTACGGGTCAGTCTGCACGTGCATTTGGCTGGCCATGTGTCGTTGCCAGGGCCGTTCGGCCCCGTTCCCTGGTCGGTGCGAGAAGTTCACGCTCCAAGGTGCAGGATAACCGCGCCAGGCCGCCCGTGGCATCAGCATCAGTGCGGAGTATTGACGCCCGCGCCAGGTGGCGCGCGGGGTCAGCGCAACCAGCCCTTGCGTCTGAAGTAGATGAAGGGCGCCGCCACCGAGGCGGCCATCAGCGCCAGCGCAAACGGGTAGCCGGCGGCCCAGTCCAGTTCAGGCATGAACTTGAAGTTCATGCCGTAGATGCTGGCGATCAAGGTCGGCGGCAGCAGGGCCACGCTGGCCACCGAGAAGATCTTGATGATCTTGTTCTGGTTGATGTTGATGAAGCCTACCGTGGCGTCCATCAGGAAGTTGATCTTGTCGAACAGGAAAGCCGTGTGGCTGTCCAGCGAATCGATGTCGCGCAGGATCTGCCGCGCTTCCTCGAACTGCTCGGCGCCCAACATGCGGCTGCGCATCATGAAGCTCAGCGCACGGCGCGTGTCCATCACGTTGCGGCGGATGCGGCCGTTCAGGTCTTCCTCGCGCGCAATGGCGGTCAGCGCTTCGCCGGCGGCCTTGTCGTCCACGTCCTGGCGCAACACGCGCGCGCTGACCCGCTCCAGGTTGTCGTAGATGCCTTCCAGGGCATCGGCCGAGTACTCGGCGTCGGCGTCGTACAGCTTGAGCAGCACGTCCTTGGCGTCTTCGATCAGCGCCGGGATGCGCCGCGCGCGCAGCCGCAACAGCCGGAACACCGGCAGGTCGGCAGCGTGAATGGAGAACAGCACCTTGTCGCGCAGGATGAAGGCCACGCGCACGTTTTGCGCCGGCCTGGCCTCGACGCCGTCCTTGGCGCCTTCGGCGTCGATCAGGAAGTCCGAGCGGATGTGCAGCTCGCCGTTGTCTTCTTCGTAAAAGCGCGCCGATTCTTCCAGGTCGTCGTCGACCGCGTCTTTGGGGATGCTCAGGCCGAAGCGCCTTTCCACCCAGGACTTTTCGTCTTCGCTCGGGTTCTCCAGGTCCACCCACACCGGCTGCACATGGGCCAGCGCCTCGAGGCTTTCAATCTCTTCCTGGAAGAGCCGGCCGTTGGCCAGGGTGAACACGTTGAGCATGGTGCACTCTTTGCGGGGGCATGAAATTGAAGCCGGCGGCGGCTGTGCTCAGACCGCCCCTGCGGCGGCTCAAGTACCGCGCAACGGCCGGTCACCGAGAGTGACACTCGTCGAATGCATTTGTGCGCAAGAACGATCTGAAATTATGCCCTCCGGGGGGTCGTGTTTTCGGGCGTTTTCCGGCGTGGGCTGCGGCCCGGCTGCTGCGGCGGCAGCCGTCGATCTGTTTCTACGCCTACTTCCGGTGCAGGGTCGGCCCGGAGATGCGCCACACTGGGCACTGCATGAAACTGCCCTCCTTTGTCCGTCGCGCCTGGTTCTGGTTGCTGGCCCTGCCCACGGGTCTGGCGTTGGGCCTGCTGTCTTTGCTGCTGCAAGGCGAGCCTGCGGTGAGCTCGCAGCCCGAACTGGCAGCCCAGGACGTGCAGCGTGCGCTGCAACTGTTGAGCGCGCATGACCCGCGGCGGGCGCTGCCCGGGCGGGTGCAGGTGCTGAGCATGAGTGCCCGCGAGCTGGAGCTGGTGCTCAACCATGGAAGCCAGCGCTGGGCCACCGGCGCGGCCCGTGTCACTGTGCTGCAGGGCCGTGCAGCGCTGCAGCTGAGCCTGCATACCGAGCGTTGGCTGCCCGGCTGGCTGAATGCCGTCTGGCCCTTTGGACGCTGGATCAATGCCGAGCTGCTCGTGACGCAGACCGCTGGCATCCCGGCGCTGGACGCCTTGACCGTGGGCCACTTGCCGGTGCCGGTGTGGCTGGCGCAGCAGCTGGCTCTGCGGGTACTGGCCCACGCCGGGCTGACTGGCGAGTTGCCGTTGTTGGCCGAGGTGGTGCAGCGCGTGCGTTTCACACCGGGCCGGCTGCAACTGGTCTACGCCTGGCAAAGCGGCATCGGCGAGCGCATGCTGGGCGCCCTGCTGCCGGCCGAGGACAAGCAGCGCATGCTGGTCTATGCCGACGGGCTGGCCGGCGTGCTGAAGCGCCAGGACCCATCCTGGCAGATGTCGTTTGCAGGCCTGCTGGGCCCCATGTTCGAGCTGGCGCAGCGGCGCAGTGCCTCGGGCGGCGACGCGGCACTGGAGAACCGAGCGGCCATCGTGGTGCTGGCGATGTACATGAACGGGCGCGACCTGCAGGCGGTGTTGCCGCCCCGTGCCGCGCCGCCGCTGCGCGCGATGCGGGTGGTGCTGGGTGGCCGCGACGACTGGCCGCTGCACTTCATCATTTCGGCCACCCTGGCCACCGAAAGCTCGGGGCCGCTGTCTTACGCCGTCGGCTTGTTCAAGGAAGTGGCCGATGCGCGGGGTGGCAGCGGTTTCAGTTTCAACGACATGGCGGCCAACCGCGCCGGCACGCGATTTGGCGAACTGGCAGCGCGACAACCCGACCGGCTGCATGCCGCGCTGCGCGCCCTGACCACGGGCCGCCCCGGGCAACGGCTGGAAGAAAGCGACTTCATGCCGAATGCCCAAGACCTGCCCGAATTCATGGCCGAGCCCGAGTTCTTGCGTCGCTTCGGCGGCATCGGTGCGCCGGCCTACCAGCTGCAGATGGCCGAGATCGAGCGCCGCGTGGCGGCGCTACCGGTCTTGCGCGGCGGGTCCTGAAGGCGGTGTTGCTGCGGCGTCGCTGCGATAACGCTGCGCGCCGTCGCCCGGACCGGCGCCGGCCGTGATGTCGAACCTGAACAGGCGGCATTCGATGGCGCCGTTCCACAGCGGCACGCGGCGGCTTTCTTTCAGGCGCAGTTGTGAAGGCAACTTGGCGTCGGGGCTGAGCAGCCACGCCGTCCAGCCGGCGTAGTGTCGTTTCCACTGCGTGGCGAGCCCGCTGTAAAACTCGGCGGCGCCTGCGCCGCCTTCAAAACCCTGGCGCGCTGCCACCGGCGGCGGCGCCTGCACGCCGCCCTGGCCCGTGCCCTTGGGCGCCATGCGTTCACCGTAAGGCGGGTTCATCAGCAGCGTGCCGCGTGGCGTGGGTGGGGGGCGTTGCAGCGCGTCGGCAGTCTTGAATTCGATGGCATGGCGCACCCCGGCACGTTCGGCATTGCGGGTGGCGAAGTCGGTCATGCGAAAGCTCACGTCGCCGGCAAAGATCGGCGCGGCCGGCGGGTGCACACGCGCTTGCGCGGCACGCTGCAGGTCGCGCCAGGCGGCGGCGAAGGGCTTGAACGGCACCATGCGCTCGAAGGCGAAGCGGCGCAGGCCGCCAGCGGCGATGCCGCAGGCCAGCTGCGCGGCTTCGATGACGATGGTGCCGGCGCCGCAGCAGGGGTCGAGCAGCGGGCCGTCTTCGGCGCGGCCTTGCCAGCCGGCGGCTGCCAGCATCGCCGCGGCCAGCGTTTCTTTCAGCGGTGCTTCGCCCTTGTCTTCGCGCCAGCCGCGTTTGAACAGCGCTTCGCCCGAGGTGTCGATGTACAGCGCCGCCGTTTCCGGGCCCACGAACAGCGCGATCGGCAGGTCGGGGTGGCGCGTGTCCACGCTGGGCCGCGCGCCCAGGGTCTGGCGCAGCGTGTCGCAGACGGCGTCCTTGATGCGCAGCGCAGCGAAGTTCAGGCTCTGCAGTGGTGAACGCTGGGCGCTGACGTCCACGCGCAGCGTCTGCTCGGGCGTGATCCAGCGTTCCCAGGGCACTGTGCAGGCCAGGCGGTAAAGATCGTGCTCGTCACGATAGGGGCCCTGGGCCAGCGGCCACAGCACACGCTGCGCAAGGCGGCTTTCCAGGTTCAGCAGCATCGCCATGCGTTCGTCGCCGGCCACCCAGACGCCACCGCGCGCAGCCTCGGCGGCTACACCCGTCAGGCGCAGAACCTCTTCGGCCAGCAGCGCTTCGATGCCCGCCGCACAAGGCAGAAACAGCGTGGCGGCCGTCACATGGCCTTGCGCAGGGTGGCTGGCGCAATCTTCAAGGCGTCCCGGTACTTGGCCACCGTTCGCCGTGCCACCTGGATGCCCTGTTCTTCGAGCATGTCGCTGATCTGGCTGTCGGACAGCGGCTTCCTGGCGTTCTCTGCCGTCACGAACTGCTGGATGAGTGCGCGCACCGCAGTGCTCGATGCGTTGCCACCGGCATCTGTGTTCAGCGACGAGCCGAAGAAGTACTTGAGCTCGAAGGTGCCTTGTGGCGTGGCCATGTACTTGGCGGTCGTGACGCGGGAGATGGTGCTTTCGTGCAGGCCCAGTTCATCGGCAATCTCGCGCAGCACGAGCGGCTTCATCGCAATCGCGCCATGGGTGAAAAAGGCCTTCTGCCGCTCCACGATGGCGCGGCTGACGCGCAGGATGGTGTCGAAGCGCTGCTGGATGTTCTTCACGAACCAGCGTGCCTCTTGCAGGCGTGCCGACAGACCCGGCCCGCTGGCCTGGCCCCGCTGCCCGCGCGCGGCCTGCGCAAAGAGGTCGTTTACGCGCAGCTTGGGCATCACGTCGGGGTTGAGCTGCACGCTGATCGAGCGCCCGCTCTTGCGCACGATGATGTCGGGTACGACCACCGTGCTCACGTCCGGAGCAAACGGCCGTCCCGGCTTGGGTTCGCAGGTCTTGATCAGCTCGTGCGCCTGGCGCACCGTGGCTTCGTCGCTGTCGGTCAACGCAGCCATGCGCCGCACGTCACGCCGTGCCAGCAGATCCAGGTGCTCGGCACAGATGCGCAGTGCCACGGCGCGCACCGGTGTTGCAGGGCGCGACTTCAATTGCAGCGCCAGGCATTCCTGCAGGTCGCGCGCGCCGACGCCGGTGGGCTCCAGACTTTGCAGCCATTTCAGCGCGCACTGCAGGCGCTGCAGCAGCGAGTCGCGCGAATCGGCGTCGATCAGGCCCAGCATGTCGGCCACCGACTGTGTGATGTCGTCCAGGGAATCGGCCAGGTAGCCGTCGTCGTTCAACGACTCGAGCAGGATGTCCAGCGCACCGCGGTCGTCGTCGCCAAGGCGCATGCCGGCCGTCTGCAGGCGCAGGTGCTCCTGCAGCGAGATGCCGGGGCCGCTGCGTTCTGGCCTTTCACCGTCTTCGTCAACGGCCCCGCCGCTGCTCAGCGACGGTGTCTCGCGGATGCCGTCGAAGTCTTCGCGCTCGGTGCCGTTTTCCCATTCGTCCTGGCCGGTGGTGCCGAATTCTTCGGCCTTCAATTCGCCCGCGCCGTCGGGGGCATCGGACGCATCGGCCCGGTCAGCGGCCGCCACGCGGTCGGCCTGGCTGTCGACGGGGCGGTCCACCGCCTGATGTTCAGCCGGCACTTCGAAGGGGTTGACCGCCGAGTCCTCGTCCATCTCGAGAAACGGGTTCTGGTCCAGCATCTGGCCTACTTCCTGGTGCAACTCCAGCGTGGAAAGTTGCAGCAGGCGTATCGACTGTTGCAGCTGGGGCGTCAGCGCCAGGTGCTGCGAGAGGCGGATCTGTAACGAGGGTTTCATCAGGATGCGGTCACATGCGGAAGTTCTCACCCAGGTAGACCCTGCGGACCTGGGTGTTGTCGACGATTTCGGCAGGCGTGCCTTCGGCCAGCACGCTGCCTTCACTGATGATGTAGGCGCGGTCGCAGATGCCCAGGGTTTCGCGCACGTTGTGGTCGGTGATGAGCACACCGATACCGCGCGAACGCAGGAATCCGATGATGCGCTGGATCTCCATCACGGCAATTGGGTCGACGCCCGCAAAGGGTTCGTCGAGCAGGATGAAGCGTGGCTGCGTGGCGAGCGCGCGTGCGATTTCCACGCGCCGGCGTTCACCGCCCGACAGCGACGGCGCTGGCGAGTCGCGCAGCTTCTCGATCGACAGGTCGACCAGCAGGCGCTGCAGCATCTCTTGCAGCAGCGCCGGCTTCAGCGGGCGGCCGTCGGGGCCGAGCTGCAGTTCAAGCACCGCGCGCACGTTTTCTTCCACTGTCAGCTTGCGGAAGATCGAGGCCTCCTGCGGCAGATAGGACAAGCCCAGCCGTGAGCGCTGGTGGATCGGCAGGCCTTGCACTTCCTTGCCGTCGATCGTGATCTCGCCCGCGTCGGCGCGCACCAGCCCCACCACCATGTAGAAAGTGGTGGTCTTGCCGGCACCGTTGGGGCCGAGCAGCCCCACCACTTCGCCGGCAGCCACGGCCAGATGAACGTCCTTGACGACGACGCGCGAGCCGTAGCTCTTGCGCAGGTGCTCGGCCTGCAAGCGGCTCACCGTGGCGGCTGCTGGCGTCGGCGTCTGCGTCGCCGCCTGCGTCGCCGCCTGTGTCGCCGCCTGTGTCGCCGCCTGGGTGGCTGCCTGTGCGGCTGCCACCGAGCGGTCAGCGGCCATCGCGGCCGGCACGGCCGGCACCAGCGGCTCGCCCATCAGCGCCGGTCTCCCAGCGCCCGGCTTGGCGTCAGGCTTGGGCTGGAGGCCGCACCGGGGCCCGCACCAGAGCCTGCGACGGGGGCTTCGGCGCGCGGGCTGAGCACCGCCCGCACGCGCCCACCCGGGTTGCTGGGCGTGCTGGGGCCGCCCTCGACCCGAAACTGCTCGGTGCTGTTGTCCCACAGGATGTTGTTGCCGCTGATCTCGTCGGCCACCACGGCGCCGCGCAGCCTGCGCACCAAGCTTTTGCCCAACAAGCGCAGGGTGTCGGCCTTGCCGTCGAATTCGATGCGGTCGGCCGAGCCTTCGATGGTTTCGTCAAAACCATCGCGCTTCTGCCGCCAGGTGGCCGGCTTGCCGGCCTGACCGATGGCCACGGCGAGGCGATGACCGTCGGGCGTCTGGCGCATCTCGATGCGTTCGGCGCGCAGTTGCATGGTGCCCTGCACCACCACCACGTTGCCGGTATAGACCAGTACCTGGCGTTGCAGGTCGATGCTGCCGCTCTGGTCGGCCTCGACCACCACCGGCTTGGTTCGGTCGGCCTTTTCAGCGGCGGCGTTGCTGCACAGGGCCACCGACAACCAAACCGCCGCCAGCAACTGCCAGCGGCTGGAGGGGCCTGACCCCGGGCCAAGGCGAGGCTGCGCCAGCCCGGGGCGGGCGGCAGCGCAGAGACTGAAAGCGGCGGATGGTGGACGAAGGGACATTGCACGGCACGAAAATTGCAGTGCAGTATATCCACAAGGTCGGTGCCTTGCGGGCCGGGCACCGTGAAATCAGGCCGCCTGACGACCCGCCTGACGAACCGTCCGGCGGCGTCTGGCGGATTCTGGCTGGTGTCGGCTTGTTGCTGCTGCCGCTGTCCCAGCCAGTGCCGGGCCGTGTGTTGAGCCCAGTGTCGAGCTCAGTAATGAGCCCAGTAATGAGCCCAGTAATGAGCCCAGTAATGAGCTCAGGCCTTTTGGCGTGCGCGCTGGATCAGGAAGTCGGTGACGGCCACGGCACGGTCGGGGCCGCCGGCCAATGACACCGAAGTGTAGAACCGGCCCTGCACGCCGAGCGCAGGTACGCCATCGATCTTGTAGCCCTCTGACAACTGTTTGGCACGACTGACCTTGGTGTTGACGCCAAAGGACTTCATTGCTGCGTTGAACTTTTCTTCGTCAACGCCCACCGTTTTCAAAAACGCCACCACGTCGCCTTCGGTGTTCAGGCGCTTGTTCTGCACATGGATGGCATTGAACAGCTTGCCGTGCACGGCGTCGAGCTGCCCGATCTCTTCCAGCGCGTAGAAGACCCTCTGATGCAATTGGTAGATGGCCGTGAAGCCTGCAGGCACACGCCGGAAAAATACGTCGGCGGGCAGTTTCTTGACCCAGTTGTCCAGCACGGGTTCGAAGGAAAAGCAGTGCGGGCAGCCGTACCAGAAGAATTCGACGACTTCGATGGCCTTGCCCGCCGGCAGCGACACCGATACCGGGCTGCCCAGGCGGACATAGTGCTGGCCCTCGACAGGCGCGCCCGCTTGTGCGTGTGCCGAAGACGACAGGGCCAGGCCGAGGCCCGCTGAAGCGACGGCGGCGGTGGCGGTGACCAGTTGTTTGGAGAAGTCGCGTCGTTGCATCGAATGCATCCTTTCGGGGGAGCTTGAAGGTGGAATGGGCGGAATGGGCGGAATGGGCGGAATGAGGATGGGGACGGTTCGCTGATCAGCCAGGGCAGGCAGGAAGCATGAAGCTCAGGGGCGCTCGACGCGCACGATCTGGGCTTCGATGGCCTGTTCCTGCAGCTTTTGTTGAAGAGCGTCTGCCTCGCCGCGCGCGGGGTAGGGGCCCACGCGCACCCGGTACACGGTGCGCCCGGCTTGTTCGCGCTCGGTGATCTTGGCGGCCATGCCCATCAAGGCCAGGCGCGCACGCTGTTGCTCTGCATCATCACTGCGGGTGTAAGCCCCGGCTTGTACAAAATAAATAAACGCTTCAAGCGGCGCGGCGGTAGACCGCGGCGTGGCAGCAGATGCAGCCGGCGCGACCGCAGAGCCGGCCAGGATGGCCGCCGGGTCGCGGGCCTTGGGGTCGGCCGTGGGTTGAGCCGAGGGAACTGGCGGCTGCGCGGGTGGTGGCCCGGCTGCCGGCGGCAACACCCCCGTGCCGGGCGCCGAAGCCTCGGGTTCAGGCAGCGCGCCCAGCGGCCCGGACTTGCTGCCCAGCGGCGCATTGGGGTTCCACTGCTTGTTGCGTTCGGCCTCGACCCGGTCGTGCTCGGCCGTGCGCTGGGGCACCTTGTTGATGAAGGGCACCGGGGCCTTGGTGATGTACAGCGCCACGCCCAGCGCCAGCGCCAGCCCGGCCAGCAGCCCGGCCACCATGCCCAGCACAAAACCGCCACCTTGAGACACTTTCATGCGGGTTGCTCCTGAGAGGTGGCAGCCTCGTCCGTCAGTTCGCGAGACATGGCTTGCGGCGCCGAGACACCCAGCAGCGCCAGCGCGTTGCGCAGCACCTGGGCCGTGGCGCACAACAAAGCCCGGCGCGCCTGCGCCAATGCAGCGTCGTTCACCAGCACGCGCTCGGCGGCGTAGAAGCTGTGGAAGCAGGCGGCCAGGTCACGCAGATAGAAGGCCACCTCGTGCGGCGCCCGTTCGGCCGCGGCGCGCTGCAGCATTTCTGGGTATTCAGCCAGCTTCAGCATCAGCGCAGCTTCGGTTGGCGCCACCAGCAGCGACAGATCGGCTTGCGCCACGTCGGCCGTGCCGCCGGCCTTGGCCAACACCGAGCAGATGCGCGCGTGTGCGTACTGCACGTAGAAGACCGGGTTTTCGTCGTTCTCCTTCAGCGCGAGGTCGACGTCGAAGACGAATTCAGTGTCGGCCTTGCGGCTGATGAGGAAGAAACGCACCGCGTCGCGGCTGGTCCATTCAACCAGATCACGCACCGACACCGAAGTGCCCGAGCGCTTGGACAGCTTGACCTCCTGCCCGCCCTTCATCACCGTGATCATCTTGTACAGCACGTAGTCGGGGTAACCCGCTGGAATGCCCGCGCCCACGGCCTGCAGCCCGGCGCGCACGCGCGCCACCGTGCCGTGGTGGTCGGTGCCTTGCACGTTGATGACCTGGGTGTAGCCGCGCTCGAACTTGGCCAGGTGATAAGCCACGTCGGGCACGAAGTAGGTGTAGCTGCCGTCTTGCTTGCGCATCACGCGGTCTTTGTCGTCGCCGTATTCGGTGGTGCGCAGCCACAGCGCGCCGTCTTGCTCATAGGTCTTGCCCGAGGCCACCAGGCGCTGCACCGTGGCTTCGACGCGGCCGCTGGTGTACAGGCTGCTTTCCAGGTAGTAGTGGTCGAAGCGCACGCCGAAGGCCTGCAGGTCCAGGTCTTGTTCGTGGCGCAGATAGGCCACGGCAAACTGCGTGATGGCGGGCAGATCGGTGATATCGCCTGAAGCCGTGAAGGCGCGGTCGTCGGCGCGCACCGTTTTCCTGGCCAGGAAGTCGGCTGCCACGTCGGCGATGTACTCGCCGTTGTAGGCCTGCTCGGGCCAGCCGTCGTCGCCGGGCTTGAAGCCCTGCAGCCGCCGCTGCACCGAGATGCCCAGGTTGTTGATCTGCACGCCGGCGTCGTTGTAATAGAACTCGCGCAGCACCTCGTGCCCCTGGCTTTGCAACAGGTTGCAGATGCAGTCGCCCAGCGCCGCATTGCGCCCATGGCCGACGTGCAGCGGGCCGGTCGGGTTGGCCGAGACAAATTCGACCAACACCTTGCGGCCGCTGGCCGCCTGCACACCAAACTGCTGCGCGCCTTGCAGCACCTCGGCCACCACCGCCTGTTTGGCCGCCGCAGCCAGGCGCAGGTTGATGAAGCCGGGCCCGGCAATCTCCAGCGACTGCACCCAGCGCTGCACGGCGGGCTGGGCCTGCAGGGCCTGCACCAGTGCCTGCGCCAGTTCGCGCGGGTTCTTTTTCAGCAGGCGCGCCAGTTGCATGGCGGCGGTGACGGCCAGGTCGCCATGGCTCGCCACCTTGGGGCTCTCGAACTGAGCCAGCGCGGCCAGCTGATCGCCATGCGGCGCTTCAGGGGTGTTCTCGACCAGTTGCTGCAGCGCTGCGAGCAGCGCTGCGCGCAGGGCTTGTTTGGCTTCAATCATTTGCCGATTCTACTTTTGGGCCTGGCTTCAACGCCGGGTGGCTGGTTGCCCGCCGTGCCAGGGTGGGGCCATCGGTTGCGTCAGAGCTGCCCGTAGAGCTGCCCGCAGAGCTGCCGTCACCGCTGCCGTCACCGCTGCCGCCGGCAACGCCGCCGGGCCTGCCGCGAGCGCGCCCGCCAGCGCGCCCGCCAACGCGACCCTGTCGCGTGCCCGGCCGTCGAATTGGGTGCCCCGTGGGCCGCTTATCCCGGCGCCGCCGGGTGCGCCGGGCCCCACCATCAGCAGCCGCTGGGTCTGCCGCGGCAGACCCGCCTGCCCACTATCTTTGCGCTGCATGCCCCCTTCTGTTGCTTCACCCGAGTCAGTTGCAAGCCCGGAGCCTGGCGCCGTGGTGCCGGCGTTACCACGCCAGATCGGCAAGTACACCGTCAAGTCCAAGCTGGGTGAAGGGGCCACCAGCGAGGTCTTTCTGGCCCATGACCCGTTCTTGAACCGCGATGTCGCCATCAAGCGGGTGCGGACCGGGTTGGTGCCGGGCTCGCGCGAACTGCACTACCAGCAGCGCTTTTTTGCCGCTGAAGCGGCGCTGGTGGGCCATCTGCAGCATCCCAACGTGGTGCAGATCTTCGACGCCGTCGCCGACGAGGAGGCGCCGTATCTGGTGACGGAGGTCGTCAGCGGCGGCACGCTGCGGCGTTTTTGCAGGCCCGACAACCTGCTTCCGCTGGCGGTGATCATCGAAATCGGCTTCAAGTGCGCCATG
>Ga0209181_10008952_pt1 | contig 13304 bp, 8 predicted proteins | sample MAT05_FD_187208 | JGI IMG/M metagenome (GOLD analysis project Ga0209181, IMG submission 187208) | Freshwater microbial communities from Lake Fryxell liftoff mats and glacier meltwater in Antarctica - MAT-05 (SPAdes) (version 2) | ecosystem: Environmental > Aquatic > Freshwater > Ice > Liftoff... | reverse complement strand
GTTCAAGCCGGCGCGCGGCATGCCGCGCAAGCTTGCCGGCTTTCACCCTCATTGCGCTTATGCCCTGTTCCGGCCTGCAAGCAAAGCTTGCATGCGTTCAAGCCGGCGCGCGGCATGCCGCGCAAGCTTGCCGGCTTTCACCCCATAACCGCACACTCTACCCCGTCCAACTCAGGTTTCTAGCAGCCTGTCGGACTTTCAGCGTGGGATGCGTTGTGTGGCTTAAGCGGATGGATGCAAGGCGCGACGTGCAGCCAATGGCTCTTCCATTGGCAAGCGTCGCAGCGCAGACGCCGTGCAGACGCGCAATCCGGAGGACCAAAGGCGGTTTTGGGGCATTGCCGGGTCAGAAAGTACTTGTTTTGCTCAGAGATGTTCCAAATCGACAGACACTGCCATGTCCCAAAACCGACTTTGGCGCACCCGCGAGGAAAGACCGACAGGCTGCTAGGATCATTCTGCCTTACGCGGGCTGGATTCGCCTTTGGCGCGCAGCCAACAAGCCGGGCGCCTGCCCAGCTTGATGGCTGTCACTCACTGCTTAGTTGCCGATCCGCATGCTGGAATCGCCAAATAGACTCATGCCGCGCAGCACATCCTGCAGTTCAGGCTCACTGGCATGCAGTGTCTGTTTCGCCATGCGCAAGGCATCACCGAGGCGAACGCCTGACTGTGCCAGGGCCGGCAACAGCACCTCGGCCATGCGTCGGTCACTGTGGTGATCGGTCAGGCCACTGGAGGCGAACACACCTGAGGCAGCGCTGCCACCCGCCAGCAACCAGCCGTGCGACATGGTGTTGTACTGCGGTGCCACGAAGTAACCGCCCCAGCAACCGAACTCGCTAACCACCGGGGCAGGTGCATATCCGGGACCGAACAGGCTACCCAGCTGCGCGCTCTGCAGCAACTGTTCACGCGACCATACGGTTGGTGAGCCATGGCCGAAATAACTAACCAGACTGCGCCCAGCCGTGATCGAGTCGACTATCGCAGCGCGCGCCTGCGCCACAGCGGTCGAGCCGGCAGGGTACTGATCCAGATAAACGCGTTGCGCCTGATTCTGCCACTGCGCCGGCATGCCCGCGATGACTTGGTTCAGTTCGGCTGCGTAATCGGCACCTTCGGCAGGATTGGCGCGCTCGGCAATGAATAGAGCGCTATTCGGCGCGGCGTTGCCGGGCGCCAGGATGCGCGCGATCAGTGCGCTCAGCTCGACACTGGTCCGCACCGGCAAGCGACCGATCGCCAGTTCCGGGTTGCCATCGTCATTGAAGTCCACCCGAGCGCTCAAGCCCTCGGCGCGACGTGCCTGTAACAGTGGCTCCACGTCGTTTAAATAGCGATGCGGGGCGATCAGGATCAGTTGCGCCGGACCACCGCTCAAGGGATGTTCCAGTATTGCCGCTGGTCGCAGCTGTGGTTGTTTGAACTGCGAACGGCTTAGTTAGGACCACCAGACGCTCGCCATCGCCCAAACCATCGCTCTGCGGAGACAGGTTCGACGGTTTGAGCAGCACATCGAAGCCGCTGGCGCCCGGCGTGACCAGCGCGCCCTGCAATTGGGTGATCTGATCGCCCTGGATGCGCAGCGCCAGAACATCGGCATCAGGCAGCCCCGTGATGCGCAGCTGCCCGCAGGGCGAGCCACAAAACAGGGCAGCCTCGGTCGCTTCAAAACTGCCTCAGCACGTCTTACACGATCTGGGGAGCGCGCGTGTGGCGCATCGACTCTTGCCGGTTGCGTCGCTGGCGAGCATCGACTGCCGGCTTGCGTGGCAACAGTTGCTGCTGGAAGGGCAGTACCGCAAGCAGCGGCAACAAAAGAGCCCAAAACCAGGGATAGGCAAGCAAACCGACACTGTCGACTGCAGATGCTGGCAGCAACATCGTTAGCAGGGCGATGCCAATCCAGATGCGGACGGCAAAACGCAAGCGCTCCGGCAGTGAGGTGATGCGCGCCAGCAGATTCATGATGACTCCTCGTCGAATGGCGATCACCATCTGTGTGAATCGCGTCCCAGTTTGGAATGGATTCGATGCGCAGATTGGCTCAGTAGTCGATGAAGCACTATATGTGCCAGATTTTTTCGTCATTCACGTCTGCTTATGGTTCAGTTGCGGCACGGGCACGGCACCCAGCTGGCGATAAAGGCCCGATTGCGGCAGTTATTGACCTCGCAGGTAAGCATTAACGATTGCGAACTGTGGTCTAGTCGACAACACGGTCGTGATGGAATCTGTAGCGACGTGTTACTGCTGCCCAGGAACAGTTGCCGCGCTTTGAGGCCGCCGCTGGCGGTGGCATCAGCGCCACAATCTGTGCGATGCGCAGATTCGCCACTATTGCAACGAACCGGTGGTGCAGGGCGGGATTCCCACCGAGATGTTCCTGACCCACCGTCTCTGGGATGCCGGCAACTCGGCGCCTTACGGCCATCGTGGCGACCTAACCACGCTGACCGAAGCGATCATGGCGCATGGCGGTGAAGCCGCCACTTCGCGTATCGACTTTGAACAGCCCGAGTAGGATGTGGGGAGCCTGCGAACCGCATCAATCGCGAATCGATGGCTCAGCCGGCGACGGCGCTTCAGCGTGCCGCTTTATTGCCCCTGTGCCAGCGCGTAGCCGATGACGCCATCGAAGGTGCACAGGTTTTCGGTTTTGATGACGTCAATGCCATGTTCGGTTAGCTGCTGCAATAGCGCAATGATGTCGCGGTGGCTGACGCTTGCATCGCCGCCCGGCGCGATGAAACGGCAACGCCAGTGGTCGGTGCAGAAGGTCTCCGGGAAGCCCTGCGGCCACACTTTCACGCCGCGGTTGGTGATCATCTGCAGGTGCATGGTATCGGCCGCTCCCCGCAGCCGCGCAGCCAGCGTATCCGGCGTGTCATCAGCGCTGTGCACAAACACGTCGACACCGACCATCGCCTTCAGGGCGGGTGGCTTGCGGGTGTAAGTCGGCTTGTTGCTGAGCGCCTCGGCGGCACGGTTTTGGTAGCTGACCGGCTGGAAATGCTGCGGCAGCTGGCCCAAACGCGCGATCACAGCCGCGGCGAAGGCCTGCGTTCCCAGTGTCTGCTCGGCTTGCGGGCCGGTGAGATCGGCGGTGTGTAGGCCGTCCTCCAGGGTGCGCAGCCAAGCGTTGTGGATATTTTGCGCAACATGCGCCTGGCGGATGTGCACCAGCATCATCACCGCGGCCAACAGCAAGCCGCTGGGGTTTGCCAGATCTTGGCCGGCGATATCCGGCGCGCTGCCGTGAATGGCTTCAAACATGGCGACGTGTTCGCCAATGTTGGCGCTGCCCGCGAGCCCTATGCTGCCGGTCATTTCGGCGGCGATGTCGCTCAAAATGTCGCCGTAGAGGTTGGGGGTGACGATCACATCAAAGCGCTCCGGACGCGTGGCCATGCGCGCGGCACCGATGTCGATGATGTAGCGCTCGCGCTCAATCTCTGGGTATTCGGCGCCAATTTCCTCGAAAACCCGATAGAACAGGCCGTCGGTCAGCTTCATGATGTTGTCTTTCACCATGCAGGTCACTTTGCGCCGACCATGGCTGCGCGCGTACTCAAAAGCGTAGCGGACGATCTTTTCGCAGCCGGGACGCGTAATCAATTTCAGACATTGGTAGACCTCGTCGGTCTGCCGGTGTTCGATACCGGCGTACAAGTCCTCCTCGTTCTCGCGCACGATGACCAGGTCCATGTTGGGGTGCGAGCTGGCGACAAAGGGCGCGTAGCTGATGCACGGGCGGACATTGGCGTACAGCCCCAAAGTCTTGCGCACGGTGACGTTCAAGCTCTTGTAGCCGCCGCCGGAAGGCGTGGTCACCGGCGCCTTCAGAAACACCTGGGTGCTGCGCAAACTGTCCCAGGCCGCCGCCGAGATGCCGGCGGTGTTGCCGCTCAGGTACACGCGTTCGCCGATGTCGATAAACTCTGTTGCCAATTGCGCGCCAGCGGCGTCGAGGATGGCCAACACTGCACGCATGATTTCTGGGCCAATGCCGTCGCCCATGGCCACCGTGATCGGCGTGGCGGTTTGGGCTGATTTAATGCGGTGCAGATCGACAGCACCGTCGACTTGAGGCAGGTTCGGGGCGTCCATGTTCATCGGTGGTCGGGCTCGTTGGCGGTAAGTGCGGTAACACTAGTGCGCGCGTTGCATTTATGAAAATATTTAGATTGCATTGAACCCATAGATAAAAGGCTATGCCAGATCGATTGCGTCGACTGCAGCGCATTACTCCGCAGCAACTGCGTGCCTTCGAGGCGGTGGCTCGACTGCGCTCCATCACCCAGGCCGCGCGTGAGCTGCACGTGACCCAGCCGACGGTCAGCGTACAAATGCGCGAGCTGGTAGAGGCCATTGGTGAACCGCTGTTTGAGCAGGTGGGCCGCAACATCCGGCCAACCCAAGCGGGCGAGGCGCTACAGCGCAGTTGCGCCGAGCTGGCCGACTGCTGGCTGCGCTTTGAGGCGCGTTTGGGTGAAATCCGTGGTCTGCTGACTGGCCGCCTGCGGATCGCCGCGGTGACCACCGCGGAGTATTTCGTGCCAGATCTGCTGGGGCCTTTTGCAGCGGCACATCCCGGCGTCGAAATGGAGCTAGCCATTGAAAATCGCGATCGCATCGTGCAGCGCTTGCAGCGCGGCGAGGACGATCTGGCCGTGATGATGCTGCCGCCAGACGATCTGCCACTGCAGGCCGCGCCGTTTCTGGACAACCCGCTGGTCGTGATCGCAGCGGCGGCGCATCCACTGGCAGGTCAATCCCTCGAACTAGCTGATCTGGCGCAGCAGCGCTGGCTGATGCGTGAAGCCGGCAGCGGCACGCGCATGGTCACTGAACAGCGCTTTGCCAAGGCTGGATTTGCGCCGCGGGTTGCCATGAGTTTGGGTAGCAATGAGGCGATCAAACATGCGGTGGCAGCGGGCCTCGGTATCGCGGTGATTTCGCAGCTGGCGGTGGCATCCGCACTGAGCCATGGGCTCGATGACGCCCGGCTAGGGCTGACGGTGCTGGATGTCAGCGGATTTCCAATCCAGCGGCGCTGGTCAGTGGTTTGGCGCAACGATCAGTTGCTCTGCGCGGCGGCGCGGCGTTTTGTCGACTATCTGCAGGCTGGGCTGGTTGAGACCGCGCCGGGAACGGCAGTTGGGCAATCGTCGAGTAGCTTAGGGCTCGTTGGTCAATAACTTGGACTTTTTTCCTGGCCGGCTTGGGCGCGCTGCTGCGTTGCGAATCGCTTGTGTGGCGCGCCACAGCGTGCTCAGCGCGCCTCGCAGCGCATCCCAATCCGACGGCCAACAGTCCCAGTTATTTCCTCACGAGCCCTACTAAGCCATTGCTGGCTTTCACCCTCACAGATGCGGACGGGCGGATTTCCCGCATCCGGCTCTTCCAAGCAGGTTCTTACACTTACAGGGCGGCTAGCCTTCAGCTGCCGCAGGCCGTGGTCAGTGCAGTTAGCTCGCCAAGTTCCGGTGGTTGGAGCCCAGTGGCGCCAACGCGCACGACCGCAGCACACGCCTCTGCGCGCTCACCAGCCGCTTCGGCAGACTTGGCCAGCAGGATCAAGCTGCCAACGTCCTGGCGCAGCGCTATGTTCTCCCGCGCCAAAGCCAGCGCCTCGCCCGCATTGCCGATGTCGAGCAGGAACTCGGCGGCGTGCTGCGCGTAGGCGGCACGATGACGCATGAGTACGTCACGGTAAGCCTTTTCGGCTTCTATACGCGCCGCCGCAGCAGCGTCTGGGCGTCCGTCGGTGGCCTCAAGGTCGGCCAGTGCGGCCATGAACTCCGGGTTAGCGGTTTGCGTGATGACCGCTTGATAGAGCTCGCGGGCGCGCTTGAAATTGCCCAATTGCACTTCGCATTCGGCCAGATGCTCGGTCGCAAGATAGTACTCCGGCAGCCGCTGGTGGGCAGCGGCGAAGAACTCCCGGGCCGGCGCGTAGAGTCCATGGCGCAGCAGCGCAATACCCTGCTGCGAGTACAACCACGCCAACGGTAGCGGGTCTACATCGTGATAGAGGTCCTGCGCGGTGCGATACCAGCGCGACGCGCCTTGCAGGTCACCCTGCATCAGGCGCAAATCGGCGCGATGCGCGAGTTCGTAAAAGTCGGCAACTGGTTCACCGGAGCGCGCGAAGTCCTCGCGCAAAGGCTCGTAGCGGCCCTGCGCCATTAACAAATCACGCCGCAGCGGCGCCAGACTTTGCTCGCTAGCGCCTGCCTTGCGGGCACGGGTTAGCGCCTGCTCCGCTTCGGCAAAACCATGAAAGGCGGTGAGCGCCGCGGCGTGCAGTAGATGCAGATCGGCAATATCCGCTTCCCTCGCCGCTGCCGTTGCCAGCGCCAGCGCGCGCTCACCATCGGCAAGGCGGCCAATGATGCGAAAACGCAGCAATAGGGCGCCGGCAAGGTTGCCGCTGACACCGGCAGCTTGCTGGCGCGCCAACTCGGCTTCGAGCACCTCAATGCGTGCATCCAGATTGCCAAGATAAATGCGCGACGACGTAGTCGCGCGTTGTTCTGGCGTCAGCGGATAGCCCTGGGTAAACAACCCGACCGGATCTGGCGGGGCGGTCTTGGGCAGCGGCCCGGCAACGCACGCAGCGAGTGCAGCACCCACCACGATCAGCATGTATAGACGCATGGAATCTGGACTCCTGAAACGAAACGGCAGCCGGCGCAAGACATCGGCTGCCGCCCAAGGTCAGTTAATCAGAGCGGCCGTCCGATGAACGGGAAGTCGGTCAGGAAAACACTGTCGTTGGCCACGTTGTCGCTCACCCCAGGACCGACGATGGCACCCAGAGAGTCATCGATCACGTCGCGCGCCAGCGTGCGCCCACCGCAACTGGGCAGTCCCAGTTCGACCGCCAGATAGGCGTCGCAATTGGGCTTGGAAGTGTCGATGATCAGACGGTCGTCAACCAGCACGCTGGCGAGCGTGGCAGCGGGCAGCAGCGCGTTGCCGACGATGCCATCCAGGGTATCGAGCGCCGCCAGATTGTTCTGCATTTCGGCCTGAAACAGCGATGCCCAGGTGCTCGGGTCGGAGGCGCGATTGTAGGCGTCCTTCAGCGCGGTTCCGGTGTTCGGCAACACGTTGATGGCCACCGTGTTGACGCCCGGACGCCCGTTGCGATCGACCTGCCCAGCGGTGTAGAAGGTGCACGGCAGGTCCTTGATCGCAGTCAAACGGGTGAGCGCAACCTGGCCCCCGGCGGAACCAAACTCCGCCACATCGGACGTCGTGTAGGTCAAGGATCCAGCGTTACAACTGGTGAAACGAAAGCTCAGGGTGCCGAACGGCTTGTTCTGCACCTGCGCCGGATTGAAGTTCGGCGGGAACAGGCCACCGGTGGTGTAGAGCGCGGCTGGAATGGTCGCGGTATCACCGTTGATGGTGCCTTCGCCGACGATCCAGCGCTGTTGTCCCAACGCGTTATAGACGTACCAAGCGGCAGCGACGCGATCTCGCCCACCCGGCGTTGCCGGCGTCAGCACTTCGATATGGGCGCCGAAGCCAGGATTGGCGGGGTCGAACCAAAGGCCGGTGAAGCCGGGACTGATGCCGGTCTCGCCGACCCGATTGCTCGCGCTCCACACTTTCAGGATCGGGTTGGCGCCGCCGTTGTTGAGGCGTGAGCGGTCAATGGCAATCACCAACGCCAGCGTGTTACCGGTGAACGAATTGACGCCCGGATTGGTGAACGACGGTGTCAGCGTGGCGCGCGTGCGGTTGAACGCCGGCAGATCGAAGAAGAACGGATCGTCGCGCAACCCAGCCCAGACGCGCATACCGTTACCCTGGATGGTGCGTTCAATGCCTCCGCTGGCCGACAGACCGTTCGGTCCGCTGCAGGTCACGCGGTTGCTTTGCTCGGTGAAGCGGCAATCGACGCGCACCTGGGAGGCGCCGTTGTCAACGTGCAGACGATACTCGACGGCATCCGAAAAGCGCGAATTGAAGTTTGCCGATGGCACCACGGTCTGCATGGTCACCAGCTCGTTGGGGTCATTCGGATTCATGAACAGGTAGACGTCGTTGAGATCTGCAGAGGGATCTGCAGTAGTCAGCGGTGAGTCACGGTGGTCTGCGGCACTGGCGGCGCCAGCAAGTAGCAGACAGATTGAACCGAAGCGCAGAAACATGATTGCCTTCTCCTCGACTGGCGCTGCCCAACTGGCAGCAGTTAGCTTACGCACCTGAAGTTGCATTTGGATGCACTCCGATCCGACTGTAGCAGGGTTATTGACTGAAGGAAATGACAGTTACGAGTCACTAACCAGTTCAGTCTTGACGAATCATGCGCAGACTTTTGTGTGTTTGGTTCCGGCTCGTCCGGCTTAGGATGATGGGATACATAACCGGCGCCCGCTCGATTCTCTGTATTTCAGCGCCAAAGGCGCGTCTCCATACCAGCCTGGGGCAACGCCCCTGGTTGCTAACGCTGACCAAGGGCTGAAAGCCCGACCCATCGCCATGCTGGTATGGCTCCGAGGCTTTGCCCCTCGTATTCCGAGAAACCTCAGTTAGACGGGGTAGAGTGTACGGTTATGGGTGGTGAGAACCGTGCGGCGGTCAACTGAGGTTTCTAGTTCAATCCTCGAATCCGTTGCGGAACAGGCTGCCGGCGGCAACGCGATAGGCCATCAGCAGGTCCTGGCCGCTGTCGTTGTTGCGCACCGCGCTGGCGACCAGGATTCCGGCGCCATCGGGAATCGCGCGGACGATCTCGTCGCGGCTCGGATTGGCTGAACCCAGGTAGCCGGTATGGTCGATCACGATGACGCCGTTGATGCCGAAAGTGGGGTCACGTGCCAGCGTAGGGGTCAGCCGCAGCAGCACATCGTTCGCGGTGCCGGTTTCGTTGCCAACCGACAGCTGCGGCGCATGCACGATGCCGTGTGCGAGCCCCTCAGCGTTCGCGATATTGTTGACCTGCGCCATCACTGGCCGCGCTGCGCGCAGCAAGTGGAAGCCCACTGTGGAGAGGAAACTGGTGGTACGGAAGCTGCCATCGGCGGTCGGCGTGAACGCGGCTTCAGGAATCTGGACGTCGTCGAAAAAAATGCCCGCTACCGCATCGGCCGGCACCACCAGCGTCACCCGTTCGATTGTTTCGTAGGTACTGATAGGCCCCGTAACCACCACATGCTGGCGCAGGCCCCACTGGCTTGTCGGCGGCAGCATGGCCAAGCTCGGATCGCCGGGGCAGGTTGGCAGAAGGTGGTTTTCGCAGCCAAGCGCCAGACTCGCAGCGGCGGCCGGTTTGCTGGTCGTGATCACGGTGGGCGTGGTGCGGATCGCGCTGAAGGTCTGCCCGGCAGCCAGCACCGCCTGCGACACGCCATCGAACCACACTCGCGTATCGCTCTCATGCGCCAACACGCGGACACTATGGCCGGCGGGGAGGGTGGGATCAGGCACCGCGACAAACTGCGTGCCCCAGGTGTCGATCGGCGCTTGCGTATCGAACATTATGTCGCAAAGCCCGGTGCCCACCGGAACCTGTCCGCAGCTGTGGCCAGCGATTACCTGCACCGGCCGATTGCTGCTGACGCGGGTACCGGTCATGTCGGTGTTTTGCACGGCACCGAACAGGTGATAACTTTGACCCTGCTGGAGCGTGATCGTATAGGGAACCCCGGCCGGACGCGCACCGATGGTGATCGAGGGCGTGATCCAGAGTTGCGTATTGTTGAACGCCGCGGCGATCGTCGTCTGCGTCCCTGCGCCGGGTCCGGCGCCCCAGGCCATCACGCGGAACTCGCGCCCGAGCTGCGGTGTTGGCGTGATGATGTAGCTGTCAATGCTGAAAGTGCGGCCAGCGACGACCACCACGCTGACCGGCGCCAGTGTGGTCACGTGAAAGCCCAGCGCCTGCACGCTATCGGCCGTGGCGATGCCAATCAGATGCGGGGAAAGTTCCAGCGCGGTGGAGGCTCCTGCGGCCACCGTGAACGGAATCGAGACGCCTTGCGCGGCATTGCTCACTAGGCCACTGGTGGCCGTATCGGCCGAGATCACCAGTCGAAATACGTGTTCTGGCGCGATGGCCCGCATAACCGGGACCCAGAAATCCGTGCCGGTATGGATCAGCGCATCGGGCAGACCATCGACGCGGCGCGCGGCGATCACGGCGCGGTCGCGGTCGTCGAACTCGAGCGTCGCCAGTCGCGATTCGAGCCCGAGGCTGCCGCTGAAATCCTCGACGCGGCGGCCGGCTGGGCCTACGGCTGGATCGATCTGGCCATTGGCCAGCAACCCGGCAAGCAGCGCCCGCGTTTGTGGCGGCTGGCCCAACGTGGCTTCGCCCAGCGCGAGCAGGCGTCCGTCGGCGCGCAGCGCCAGATCGCGCGCCCGATCGGCGTTGTCGCCGCCAAGATCGAACGCGAAGCTGCGAAAACCATTGCTCGCGAATCCGCTATCGATCGAACCGCCGCCGTCGAACTGCGTGACGCCAAGCTCGAGGTCGACGACGTTGTTGCTGAACATCATGTACTCGCCGAGCACGGCGATCAGCCCGTTGGGACGCACCACGACCGATTCGAGGTGCTGTGATTGAATGCTGGCCAGCGGCGCGGTTGGCGTGACCAGGCCCGCTCCGCCGGCAAATTCGGTGTCGAAGCCGCCCGCTGCGTTGAGGCGGGTGAGGAAGGGTCGCTCGGGCTGGTTGTTTGCGATGCAGTTGCCCACCATGACCAGCTTGGCGTCCGGCGTCAGCGCCGCATCCGTCGCACGGCAGCGCTCGTCATTGGCGATAAACGCGCGCACCGTGCGACAACCCGCCGTTCCGTAGCCGCCGTCAAGGGTACCGGAGGCCGTGAGGCGGCAGGCGAATGCCGGGAACGCGCCGGTGTTGTTGCCGATCGCACGCAAGCCGCCGAAGAAGATCGGTTTGCCGTCGGCCTGGATGATCGCGCCATCGATATCGATCGCCTCGGCCTGCGGGATCAGCGCGGCGGGCAATACGATGCGGCGGCGCCCATCGTTGGCGGGGCCAAAAGCCACATCCGGATTGCCGTTGGCGGTCGTCTTGACCATGTAGACCGCGGCCGGATCGTCGCGATCCTCAGCAAACATCCAGATCGAGCCCTGCTCGCCCTTGACGATGGCACGCACGCGGGTCTGATCGGACTCCATGAAACCGAAAAGACTGCGGCCGCCGTCAGCGAACGACGCATCGAGGGTGCCGTCGATATTGGCGGCAGACAGCGGGCCCATACATGCTGCCAACAACAAACCGGACCAGCGCATGGATGACTCCGAAATTGGGGTGGAACTTGGAGGTACGCAGGCGCGGGCGCCCAGAGATCAGCGCAATTGAGAACAAAGATCAAGGCGCGGTGGCCCAAAAGCGGGCCTGTAGGATCCGGATGAGGGCGCGCGGCGGTTTTCGGTGCGCCAACAGACGGAGCTAAGAAACGCGGCCGCGCATCGTCGGCCGATTGCTACCGAGATTGCAACATGACGCCAGCTAGCATGAGAGCCCGACGGGCGGCGCTCACCAACAGCGGGCTCCGAGTATCTGTGGTCAGCGCCGTGCAGGCCTCGCGATGACGCCGGATTGCGAGATTCCTCCGCGTGCATTGTTGGGCTAAAAAAGAGCGCTCGCAGCGGCGGCTCAGATAAGACTCTAACGCGTCGGTCTAGACTCGGTCGCCACGCCGCATTGCCTTTTGGATTACCGCGCATGCATCCCCGTTTGATCCTCGCCAAGCTGCAAGAGCATCCCTTGCGGCAGCCGCTGAATGTGGAGTTTCACGCGCGGCCACCGGTGCCGTTGTCAGGTGCAACGCTGATTTCGCATCTGGTGTTCGAGCACGGCGCGCTCACCGAAGCCGCCGAACGCGAGCACCTCGCGCGCTGGTGCCAGGGCCTGAGTTGCACGTCCGTCGACAGTTCCGAGGGCCATTTGACCGTCGAGACAGCGGCCTTCAGCATGCGCTGGGAGCTGCACACCGAGTTCTCCAGCTACACTTTTTTCCGGCCATTGCAGAGCGGCGAGGTGCTGTCTGCCGATGCCACCGCGCTGGACGCGCTGCATCTGGACTGGATGCAGTCCATTCCCGGCAAGCTGATCGTAGCGGCGCAGATTGAGCTGCGTTCGAGCGCGGATATTCATCCCGATTCGGTGCTGAGTGGTTTGTCGCCCAACGGTCGCACCATGGTCGCTGCGCGCGTCGCCGACCAGAGCGCGTGGATTTTCTCGGATTTCAAGATCGACAACGGCTTCTCGCGTTTCCTGGTGCTCAACGAATCGATGACCCAGCGGCAAGCCGGACGCACCGTGCAAAGACTGGTCGAGATCGAAACCTATCGAATGATGGCCCTGCTCGGTCTGCCAATAGCCAAGCAAGTGGGCCGCTGGTTGTATAACAGCGAAACACGACTGGCCGATCTGATGGAGCAGATCAATCAGGCACGTTCAGCGGACGATGAGCGTCAGGCTTTGGGCACCCTCTCTAGCCTAGCCTCGGAGGTCGAGCATTCGGTGGCGCGCACCACCTTCCGTTTCGGTGCCTCCAAGGCCTATCACGGGCTGGTCATGCAGCGCATCGAAGAATTGCGCGAATCGCGTATTTCCGGCCTGCCGACCTTTCACGAATTCATGCAACGGCGATTGCTGCCGGGCATGAACACCTGCGAGGCCATCAGCCGCCGCCAGGAAGAACTCTCGGCGCGCGTGGCCCGCAACAGCCAGCTGCTGCGCACCCGCGTCGACATCGAACTGGAGCGCCAGAACCAGGAGCTGCTGGCGCAAATGAATCAGCGCGCCAAACTGCAACTGCGCCTGCAGGAAACCGTCGAAGGGCTGTCGATCGTCGTGCTGACCTACTACGGCTCGCAACTGGTGCAATACCTAGCCAAAGGCACCAAGGAGCTGCACCACCTGTCGACCGATGTCATCACCGCGGTGTCGATCCCGGTGATCGCCCTGCTGGTGGCCTGGGGTACGCGACGCATGCGCAAGAAGAGCGCGGAATAGTCTGTTTGCGCTTGGACAAGTGCAGAGCACGCGGAGCTGAGCACGCGGAAGATCCGCAGGGCTCCGACGGGCTGCTCACTGTCATTGCGAGATCTTAAGTTCCCGTCGGAAACTGGGCCCTCTCACCAAACATACCGCAAGCAAATGATTTTAATGCATTTTTTTCAGCATTGATGCGTAGGTGACGTTGGCCGCAGGCCTACGTGACATCGGAGCACTGTCACGTAGCCCTGCGGGCAACGTGAGCTACGACTTTTTTACTCCCAATCGGCGCGAAAGTCCCACTCAGTTT
>Ga0209181_10008951_pt1 | contig 13305 bp, 12 predicted proteins | sample MAT05_FD_187208 | JGI IMG/M metagenome (GOLD analysis project Ga0209181, IMG submission 187208) | Freshwater microbial communities from Lake Fryxell liftoff mats and glacier meltwater in Antarctica - MAT-05 (SPAdes) (version 2) | ecosystem: Environmental > Aquatic > Freshwater > Ice > Liftoff... | reverse complement strand
CCCTGCGCGGCGCCGATCGCCATGTCACCCGACAGGGTGACGCCGGAGCCGACGAACACCACCTCGCCATGGGCAGTGAAGGCGCTGGTCAGCAGCAGTGCGCATACCCAGCGACCGGCGACTTTTCTCTCGCACAGCCGAGATTCCATGACGCATTCCTTCGAATTATTGGAAGGACATAGGGTACCAAGGAAAGCCGCTGTCAAGGACATAACGCACGAAACGGGGAGTGGGAGACAGGCCCAAAAAACAACGCCCCGGCGCCGAAGCTACGGGACGACGGGGCGACGTGACGAACCGGAGTTCGCCACTCAGCGGCGACGACGGCGCGCTAGCGCAAGACCCGCGAGTCCGAGGCCTAACAGGGCAAGACTGCCGGGTTCGGGAACGGAATTAGCTGAAAAGGTGACATCTCCGCAGGGAATCTGCTTGACACCGTCGAAGCATGCGGCGTTCACCCGGTTCATCGGCCGATCAACAGTTGGGACAATGCAAACTCCAAGATTGTTGAATTCGGTACAAAAAGACGTTATGTTTCCGTCATCAAGAACAAGAACTTCACCCTGCAGGAGAAAGGGGCCGAGGTGCTTCAAGGGCTGCAGTAACTCGATGGCGAAGGTTTCGCATATTAATGTGGTGTCTGCGCAGCTTACCTTCATGAAAGCGAAAGCTGTTTCTGAATAGAACCTAAATTTGTCGCCAACTTGCGGAGTGTCTTCGGGCGGCACGCCCGTGAAAGTGCCGTTACCCAAATACTCCAAGGAACCCACAGCGAAATTTGCAAAGGAGGAGCTGACAAAAATGTCATTCCCATCGACGGTCGCACTCCCAGCAAGAGAAAAAAACCAGTCGCCCGCATTGCCGGATACTGGAACCGGATAGCCGACACCGGCATATGTGCCGCTCAAGGTGGCCGTGAAGGTGGCCGAGCCAGGCAAACCGGGAGTGTAAAAAAGATCTCCCGTCGTTCCTTCCTTGAGCGACAAATTCAGGTCAAGCGGGCGGTAAGTTCCCGTGACCGTGGTGGTGGCTCTGCGAGCGGTCGTGGGATACGCCTGCGCAATCTCGGCCAAGGTGAGACTGATCAACACTGCGACACAGGCCGCAAAAAAACTTCTTGAAAACATACGCTCACTCCTGAAAACCTGGATTTGACAACCGTAATGTCGTGAAAGTTACAACAGACAGGCCCAAAGCAAATTTCAAGCCGTTGTGACAAAAGTCCGGAAATACAAGGTGTTGCTTCGGCTGCCGCGCCAGTTCCGGCAAGAGTTGTCAATTTTTCCGTCACTGCACCGCCCCTTCGATGCGCGGGCAGCGTGCTACGCTCATGGCGCCAAACCGAGCAGCGACTTGCCCAAAACTCCTCTTTCCCTGTCCCTCCTGGGCGATTGGCTGCGCCACCCCGCGAGCATCGGCGTCGGCATCGCCCTGGCGGCCTTTCTGGCCATTGCGGGCCTGCGCCTGCTGGGGGCTTTGCAAGCCATGGAACTGGCCGTCTACGACCTCACCATCAACGCGCGCTCGGACGACACCTGGCGCGAGAACCGGGTCTCGGTGGTGCTGATCGACGACGAAGACATCCGGCGGGTTGCGCAATGGCCGCTCAGTGACGACACACTGGCGCAGGTGGTCGAAAACCTGGCGGCATCCGGCGCACGCACGGTCGGGTTCGACCTGTACCGGGATCTGCCGGTGGCGCCGGGTACGGACCGCTTCAACAAGGCGCTGCGCGACAACCCGAATATCTACTTTGTGTTGAAGTTCGGCGGGCGTAATGCGGCGCGCGTGCCGCCACCGCCTGCGCTGCAAGGCACCGAGCGCGTGGGCTTTGCCGATCTGCTGATCGACCCCGGCGGCTTCGTGCGGCGTGGCCTGCTGTTCCTGGACGAGGGCGAGACGGTCGCGCGATCCTTCGCTTTGCAGATGGCGCTGCCCACGCTGGCCGCGCGCGGCGTGCGCCCGGCAGCCGGCGAGCCCAACCCGGACGACATGCGTCTGGGCCCGGTCACGCTGAAACCGATAGAGGCCAACGACGGCCCGTATGTGCGGGCCGACGCGGCCGGCTACCAGTTCCCGCTGGACTTCAAGGGCGGCGCCAACCCTTTTCCGACCATCTCGCTGACCGACGTGCTGCTGCGGCGCATTGCGCCCGACGCCCTGCGCGACCGCATCGTGCTGGTGGGCGTGTCGGCCGACAGCGTCAAGGATTTTTTCCTGACGCCGTTCAACCATGGGCAGGACGACCTGGCCGGCACACCCGGAGTCGTCGTACACGCCCACGCCGTGAGCCAACTGCTGCGCGCAGGCATCGACGGCGAGCGGCCGCTGCGCTTCCTGTCCACCCCGATGGCCTATGCCGCCATGCTGGCCTGGGCCCTGCTGGCGGTCGCCACCGCACTGCTGGCCCGAGTGCCCAGTCTGCTATCGCTGCTCGCGGGCCTGGAGACACTGTTGCTGCTGGGCGGCAGTTATGCGGCCTTCGTCGCCGGGTGGTGGATCCCGGTGCTGCCGCTGGCGCTGGTCGGGCTGGTCAGCGCCGGCCTGTCGATCACCTATTTGTCCAGCCTGGAGCGCAACGAGCGCAAGTACCTGATGGACATCTTCTCCAAGCAGGTGTCACCCGACGTGGCCCAGGAGATGTGGCGCTCGCGCGACCAGTTCCTCAAGGGCGGGCGGCTCGAGCCGCGGCTGCTCACGGCCACCATCCTGTTCACGGACCTGCACAACTTCACCCCGGTGGCCGAACGCCTGTCGCCGCCCGAGCTGATGGAGTGGCTCAACCTGTACATGGACCGCATGGCCGGCCTGGTCATGGAGCATGGCGGCGTCGTGGACGATTACTTCGGCGATGCCATCAAGGCCAACTTCGGCGTGCCGATCGCGCGCCAGGCTGAAGCAGAGATCGACGAGGACGCCCGCCACGCCGTACGCTGCGCATTGGCCATGGGCAAGGCACTGGAGATCATGAACCGGGACTGGGAAGCCCAAGGGTTGCCACACATCAGCATGCGGGTCGGCATCGCCACCGGCGAGGTGGTGGCCGGTTGCCTGGGCAGCACCCAGCGCATGAAGTTCACCACGCTGGGCGACATGGTCAACACGGCTGCCCGGCTGGAGACGTACGGCAAGGACGACCCCGCCGTCACAGCCCCCGACGCGATCAGCCGCTTGCTGATCTCGGAGGAGACTGCCCGGCGTATCGGCGACGGATTCATCGTCAAGGCGGTGGGCGCGCTGAAACTCAAGGGCAAGAACACCGAGGTCACGGTGTACCGGGTCGAGGGCGAGCACGGCGCGCCGGCCTAGCCGAGCGAACCGTTTGGCAAGGCGCAGTAGCCGACCCTATACTCGCCCCAGGTTCAGGCCATCCGGAGCAGCTGGCAGGGTGGCTCCACCCCCTCACGAGGAGCCCCCATGCGTATCGCGCTGACATCCTTCATGGCCCTTGCCGCCTCACTGGTCCTGGCTTGCCTTGCACCGTCGCAGGTGCAGGCGCAGACGCCCTCCGCGGGCAGTGGTGCCAGCGTCGAGTACAAACCGCCGCAGCGGGGCGCACCGGCGCGTCGGGTCGGCGGGGCGACGCGGGGCGGCGGCGACTCCGACCTGGTGCTGAATGTACTGGCGCCCGATCAGACCGGGCTGACCACGCTGGCGCAACCGACGCTGTACTGGTATGCCTCCAAGCCCACGACCACCTCCATCGAGGTGGTGCTGATCTCGGACACGGCCGAGCTTCCGGTTCTGTCCAAGAATCTCGCGATGACCCCCGGCGGCGTGCAGTCGATCGACCTGGCAAGCCTGGGTATCACGCTGACGCCCGACACCGACTACGAATGGTTCATCTCGGTCGTGTCCGAGGCCAAGCAGCGCTCGAAGGACCGCACCAGCGGCGGCACCATCCGGCGCGTGGTGCCCGATGCTGCGGTGCTGGCGCGGGTGGCCGCCGCCGGCGAACGCGATCGGCCCCGCATCTACGCCGAAGCCGGGCTGTGGTACGACGCCATCGCATCGCTGTCGCAGCAGATCGAGCGCAACCCGGCCGACGCGGAACTGCGCGGCTGGCGTGCAAGCCTGCTCGACCAGATCGGCTTGCCGGCCGTCGCCGCGCAGGATCGCCCGGTCAAGCGCTGACGCCGCTTCTTGCACGCCGCCCTGCCACGGCGAACGAAGCCCATGCCACGCTTTGCCGCCAATGTCAGCATGTTGTTCACGGAGTTGCCGTTCCTGGAACGCTTGGCCGCCGCCCGCGCGGCCGGCTTCGAAGCGGTGGAATGCCAATTCCCTTACGAGTGGGACGCGCAGGAAATCGCGCAACGCCTGGACGCGCACCACTTGCGCATGGTGCTGCACAACCTGCCGGGTGGCGACACGGCGGCCGGTGAACGCGGCATCGCCTGCCACCCCGGGCGCGTGGAAGAGTTCCGCGCCGGCGTGGCCCGGGGCATCGACTACGCGCACCGCCTGGGCTGCCCGCAAGTCAATTGCCTGGCAGGCATTCGCCCGGCCAGGGTGTCGGCCGAGGCGGCGCACGCCTGTTTGGTGGAGAACCTGCGCCATGCCGCCAGCGCCACGTCGCAGGCCGGGCTGCGCCTGCTGACCGAGCCGATCAACCATTTCGACGTGCCGGGTTTCCTGCTCAACACGGTGGCGCAGGCCGCCGACCTCCTGCAGGCCGTGGGCCACGACAACCTGTTCATCCAGTACGACCTCTACCACACCCAGCGCATGACCGGCGAACTGGCGCTGACAGCGCAGCGCCACCTGGCCCAGATTGGCCACATCCAGATCGCCGACAACCCGGGCCGGCATGAACCCGGCACGGGCGAGATCGACCACCGCTTTATGTTCCGGCACCTCGACGCGATCGGGTACCGGGGTTGGATCGGCTGCGAATACGTGCCGCTGGGCAACACGTGGGACGGCCTGGGCTGGATGCAGCGGCTGGTGCCGCCGGTGGCATCGGCGCCTTGAGCCTGGCCCCGGAAAAGGTCAGCGGGCGGGTCAGGGGCCGGATGGGCAAACCGGCAGCGGCCCCGGTTTCCAGCGCGTTGCAACCGGGTAGGACAGGCTTCGCAGGAAGGCCAGCAGGTCACGGGTCTCGCCGGCGCTGAGCGATGGCGCCAGCCGATGCGCTCGGCCAGGGCCGGCGGCAGGTCCTGCAGCCAGCCGCGCGAGTAGGCCGCATGGCCCTCGATGTAGTGCCAACGCTGTCACCGCCTGTTTGGGCGGCACCAGCTCCCAGGCACCGTGGCTGTAGTGGATGCGGGCGTCGAACAGCGCGAGGTCGCCCGCCGCACGCGCCGGAAAGGCTGCGCAGCTCCAGAGCGCGGCCAGGGCGCCGAATTGGCGGCGGTTCAGTGCAGGGGGGCCAGGTGGCTCATGGTGTGCTCCGCTTGACAGACTTGCGCCCGGGGGCCGCGCGGGCAGGCGCCGATGCGTCCGGTGCCGGCCACGCCGTCAGTTCCGCGAACGCCAGCACCACCGCATCGGCCAGCAGCTTCACATCGGGCAGCGCCGCCGTATCGGCCATCAGGCCGAAATCCAGCGACTGGTCGTAACTCTGCACCGGGATGTTCAGCGCCATGCCATGCACCACGATCGATTGCGCGTGGCTGCGGTATCACGTCGAGCAGCGCATCGGCCAGTGCCACGGCCGCCTGGCCATCCACAGCGGCATGGTGCAACTGGGTGTAGACGCCCACCCGCTTGTACCCGCTGGCGCTGGGTGCCAGGCCGGTCAGCACAGGCATCTTCCACAGCGGGCGCTTGCGGTCGAGCAGCACCGGGTGCAGGGCGCCGACCGCCGCCTCGAGCTCGGCCATGCCGTCCCCCCGTGCGCGCGCCGCGCGGCAGCTTGAACTCGACCACATGGGCCGTCAGATCGGGCTCGGCATCCACCCAGGCCGGGTTGGCCAGATTCAGCAGCATCCACCACAGGCGCTTGCGCATCACGGGAATGATCGGCAGGCGGCTCGCGAGGTAGCGGCGCAGCGCTCAGCGCGCCAGAAAGGCCAGCAGCCGGTCGGCCAGCTTGCCGTAGGGCGGCATCATGAACTTCATGAACGAGAAGCGCGCCTGGTAGAACACCGGGCGCAGCTTGGAGAAGGTGTCAAAACCCTCCCGGCCGTGGTAGTGGCCCATGCCCGATGCGCCGACGCCGCCAAATGGCAGGTCGTGCTGCGCCACATGGAACAAGGCGTCGTTGACCGACACGCCGCCTGACATCACGCGGTCCAGCAGCATCTGCACCGTCTGCGCGTTGTGGCTGAACGGGTAGATCGCCAGGGGCCGCGGCCCTGCGTTGACCGCGTTGACCACCTCGTCAAGGTGGGCGTAACCCCGCACCGGCAAGATCGGACCGAAGATCTCGCGCTGCCACACAACGCTGTCGGGCGGGGCATCGAGCACGATGCAGGGGGCGATCTTGCGCGTAACTGCATCGAAGGCCGGGCCCGGCACCAGTTGCACCACGGTAGCCCCGCGGGCTCGCGCATCGTCAAGCGCAGCCAGCAGCCGCTCGAACGAGCGCTGGTCGATGATCGACGTGTAGTCGGTCGAGTCGATGCGGGGGTAGCGCGTGGGCAGGATCGCCTGCGCTGCCTGCACAAAGGCGCCGATCCTGGCCGCGGGCAGCCACAGGTGGTCGACCGAGGTGCAGATCTGGCCGGCGTTGAGGTATTTCACGAACAGGATGCGTTCGGCCGCCACCTGCAGCGAAAAGTCGTCGCAGACGATCGCTGGGCACTTGCCGCCTAGTTCGAGCGTGACCGGGCACAGGTTTTCGGCCGCTGCCGCCATGACCGCCCGCCCGGTGGTGCCCGAGCCGGTGAACAGCAGGTGGTCAAACGGCAGCTTGGAAAAAGCCATGCCCACGCCGCCCGTCTCTTCGAAGAACTGCAGCTTCTCGGGCGGAAAATAGGCCGGCATGCGCTCGATTAGCAGCCGACTGAGGTGGCGCGAGTTCTCGCTCATCTTGACCATGGCCCGGTTACCGGCGGCAAAGATGTAGGTCAGCGGCACCATGCTCAGGTTGATCGGGAAGTTCCACGGCACGATCACCCCGACCACACCCAGCGGCTGCGGAATCACGCGGTTGCGTGCGCCCAGGAAGCTGCGCAGATCGACGCCGCGTCGCTGCGGCCGCATCCAGCTGCGCAGGTGCCGGATCACATGGTCGATGCCATCGACCGACGGCACGATCTCGGCCAGCAGCGACTCGTGGCGCGAACGGTGGCCGTAGTCGGCACTGATGGCCTCGCACAGGGCATCCTGGTGCTCGCGCACGAAGCGCTGCAGGGTGCGCAGGTCGGCCCGGCGCTCGGCCAGTGTGGGCACCGGATGCGCCAGATAGGCCTGGCGCTGCAACTCCAGCGTGTGCTGCAGATTGTGCGTAAGGCCGTAGGTGAAGTCGTTCATGGCGGGGGCAGGGTCAGGCCCTGGGGGTCGGAACAGGCTACAGCTTACCCGTATCCAGCAGTGCCAGCACTTCGTCGATGACCGCTGGCTCAAAGGCCATGTCCACATGCGCCACGCCAGGCAAAAAAACCTGCCGCGCACCCGGCAGCACCGCGCTGGACGCCGGAAACACGATGTTGTCGCAGGAGGAGTAATAACAGGTGAAACGCGCCGCACGGTTCGCCGGTTCGTCGCGCAGCAGCTTTTGCAGCCAGGCGCTGTCGGTGCGCATCTGGCTCGCATTGGTGACAAAACTGAAGCGCGCCAGCCAGGTGCCGTGGTGCGGGCTTCCCAGGGTCACCACGCGCGCCACCCGATCATCCGCGGCATGGGCCCGCAGCCAGGCACGCACCGCCAGCCCGCCCATGCTGTGGCACACCACCAGTGGTGCCAGCCCGGTGGCCGCGGTCACACGCCGCACGGCGGCCTCGATGGCCGGCGCATAGTCGTCGATCGAACCGAAGACCGGCTCCAGGTTGACGGCACAAAACGTCCGCCCCTCGCGGTGAAGCCGCGCCAGCCAGGGATTCCACAGACCGCGGTTGCAGACGAATCCGTGCACGAACACCACGCCGCGGCGCGCCGTTTGCTGCAGTGCCGTGGCGCCGGATAACTCGTCCGGCCAGCGGCGCGAGCGCAGCGGCTGCTGCCACAGGAACACCCGGGGTGCAGTCAGCGATTCACGCGCCCAGGCGCGGGCCAGGTCGCCCCAGCCAGCCCTTGGTGCGGGATCGCCGCGGTTGACCGCATGCATGACCAAAAACTCCAAAGCCAGGATGACCGCGTGCGCTGTAGCCAGCGCCAGCACGCCGGCCAGCCCGACCCACAGGGGCCAGGCACGCGCGGCGATCAGCCAAACGGCCAGCAGGACCAGCAGGCCGGCAACGATGCCTTGCTGCAAGCGTGCGAGCATCAGCCAGCCCTTTGCAACCCGGCACCAGGCAAGCGTGCGGGGCCGGCGGGCGGGGCTGTGAAACAGGGTTGGCAAGACATGGAGGCCCATCATAGGCCGTGGCAACCCGCTTTCTTTTATGACGGGGCGCAGGGGTTCGGCCGCGCAAGGGCGATGGGGCAGGCGGGTTTTCGGTAGGATGAGAAGCTATCAAACCCAACACGGACATCCCATGCAATTCATCGATTCCAGCACGACCTTCCCCATTAGCTCGGCCGTTGTCCACAGCGGCCGTATCTTCGAAGCCGTGGTCACCGGAATCCCTGACGGGCACGACAAACCGGTCGCCGGCGGTGCGGCTGCCGAAATGCGCGAGGCGTTTCGCCAGCTCGACGTACTGCTGCAGCAGGCCGGGGTCGACCGTCGGGCGATCTGCACGGCGCGCCTGTACCTGCAGGACGTGCTGGCGGACATCGGCGAGGTGAACCTTGTCTGGAGGGAGTACATGGGTTCCCACCCGGTGGTGCGCCGCGCCTATGGCGTGACCTTGCAGGCCGGCATGCGCGTCGAGGCGGCGTTCACGGCCGAGATCCCTTAACGCGCCGGATTCGGGCCCCCGACCTGCGGCTCGAGCAGGTGCGCAATCGAATGGGCGTAGTAGCGCAACAGCGGCAATTCGTCCTGGTTGGCCCGCAGCAGGCCGCCCTCCTCCTGCACCAGGTGGCGCAGCAGCAACATGCGCAGACCGACGTTGATGGCGTAGTCGCGGTCGGCGCGCGGCAGGTAGACCGGCGTCCCGCGCGCCTCGAGAGCGGCGATCAGCTGGTTCACCTCTGCCTTGAGCTCCAGCTCCGAGACGGCGGCCAGCGGCTCGCGCAGCAACACGCTGGCCACCAGCGGTACCGGCAGCACCGGCACGATCCGGCCGATGGCCTGCATCAGCGTCACACCCAACTGCTGGACCGCGTCGCGGCGCTCGGCATCGGCCAGCCGCGGGAAGTCGAGCCCGTGGTCGCGCGCATGGGCCCGCATCGAGATCGGTCGTCCGAAATTGACGCAGGCATAACCGTTGCGAAAACTGCGTCCCTGCACCCGCAGCACCAGTTGCCGCCCGAGGTAGCTCGCCAGCACGCGCAGCTTGCGCGCCAGCTGCGGCCGCGCGCGCCCGGCATCCGCGCGGGCCAGCAGGGAGCGGTCTTCCAGCACCCGGTCGTAGTTGATGCCCACCGGGATGAACACCAGGTCGCGCTCGCCCTGCGGGTCGAAGGTCTTGAGCATGTAGTCCAGCAGGCCGAGCCGCGGCGCGCGCAGGCGGCCATCGGTGGTCAGGCCGCCTTCGGGGTACATCGCCTGCGGCACGCCGCCCTCGGTGGCCATCTGCACATAGCGTTGCAGCACCATGCGGTACAGCGGGTCGCCGGAATCGCGGCGCACGAAATAGGCTCCCATTGCGCGGATCAGCCCCTGCAGCGGCCACACGCGCGCCCACTCGCCGACCGCGTAACTCAGCGCCACGCGTTCAGCGGCCAGGAAGGACACGAGGATGTAATCCATGTTGGAGCGGTGGTTCATCACGAACACCACGGTCGAGCGCGGATCCAGCGCGGCCAGCGCCGCCGTGTCGGCATACCCCAGGCGTACCCGGTAGAACAGGCGCGCGACCGACTTGGACAACCAGTAGCCAAGGCGGAAGTACAGGTAGGCATTGAAGGCCGGCACGATCTCGCGGGCATATCCGTACACCCGGCGCAACACCGCAGCGCGTGATTCCCCCGGCTTGCGCGCTGTATCGTCCACCGCCGCCAGAATGCGCGGGTCGCCCATCAGCCGGTCGATCAGCGCCTGACGGCGCGTCAGCTTGAAGGCCGGGATGTCGATGTTCAGGCGTACGCTGATCTCGTCGATCACACCGCGCACCTTGCGCCGGAAATACCATCGCATGCCGGGCAGCAGAAACCATTGCAGCGCCGCCAGCAGTGCCACCACCAGCAGCACGACAAATACCCACAGCGGCAGGGAAACCGCCTGGCTCATGAATCGAGGGGGTTGCAGCTCATGGAGGGCCATCATAGGCCCGCGACGCAGGCGGGCGGCGCTTACGGGCGACCGCGGTAGACCAGGTCGGAGTAGCCGCGGCAGCCCCGGGTGAACCCTTCCATCGGCAGCGGAAAGCTGCTGCCCGCGTCCAGCCGTGTCGACGTCGACCAGTCGGGGATGGCGTCCTTGTCGATCAGGGCGTCGATGGAAGAAAGCATGGGTGTCACCTGGTTGGCATGAGAATGGAAGGTGGCCCGCTTGCGCGACCACCGTGTCATGGTGACAGACCGGCGTGGACAGGTCAACATTCGATGAAGTGAACTGACATGGATCAGTAGCCCGGCTGCGCGGGGTGGGCGGCACTGCCCACTGGCGGCACCATGGTGGCAGGCTGCCAAACGGCCCCGCTGCGCCCTCTCCAACGAGGAAACTGCCATGTCCTGGAAAAACACACCCACTCGCTACGGCACGGTCTCGATCGCCCTGCACTGGTTCATGCTGCTGCTCATCAGCGCGGTCTGTCTGCTGATGGAGCTCAAGTCGATCGCGCCCCAGGGCAGCGCGCAGCGTGCGGCCATGGCCCAGTGGCACTACACGTTGGGACTATCCGTGTCCGCGCTGGTGTGGCTGCGGCTGGCCGCTCGGCTGGCCGGCAGCGCACCACAGGTGCGGCCGGCCATGACCAGGGGCCAGGCCAGGCTGGCTGGCGCCGTGCATCTGGCACTGTACGGGCTGATGGTCGCTTTACCCCTGCTGGGCTGGCTGACCCTCAGCGCCAAGGCGCAGGAGATACCCTTTTTCGGCATGCTGTTGCCCCCGCTGGTGGTGGAGAGCCAGTTCGGTGCCAAGTGGTTCAAGGAGTTCCACGAAATCGGTGCCACGCTCGTGAACCTGCTGGTGGGCCTGCATGCGGCAGCGGCGCTCTATCACCACATTCGCGTACGTGACAACACGTTGCGGCTGATGCTTCCCCGGCCGTGACACGGCCGCTGACGCCACCGGTGTCATGGCGGCCATCGAGAAATTGACGTGGGCACGCCATGCAATGATGCCTAGACTTCCTTCACACGATCCACAATCCCGGAAGGAGAGCCCCATGTCCACTGAAGCCCAATGTCCCTTCCCCCACGGTGCCGTGCGCCAGGCCACCGCCGGCAGCCGCAGCAATGCCGACGGGTGGCGGAACCAGCTGAATCTGAAGATCCTGCACCAGCAGTCGCCCCGGTCCGACCCGATGGGCACCGACTTCGACTACGCGAAGGAGTTCAACCGCCTGGACCTGCATGCGGTCGTGCAGGATCTGCAGGCCCTGATGACCGACTCCCAGGATTGGTGGCCGGCCGACTATGGCCACTACGGCCCCTGCTTCATCCGCACGGCCCGGCACGGTGCCGGCACCTACCGCATCGCCGATGGCCGGGGCGGCGCCGGCTCCGGTTCCCAGCGCTTCGCACCGCTGAATAGCTGGCCCGACAACGTCAGCCTGGACAAGGCCCGCCGCCCGCTGTGGCCCATCAAGCAAAAGTACGGCCGCGCAATCTCGTGGGCCGACCTGATGGTGCTGACCGGCACCGTCACGCTGGATTCCATGGGCATCAAGACCTTCGGATTCGCAGGTGGGCGTGCCGATATCTGGGAGCCCGAGGAAGACATCTACTGGGGCCCGGAAGGCAAGTGGCTCGACGACCAGCGCTACAGCGGCGACCGCGCGCTCGAGAACCCGCTGGGCGCGGTGCAGATGGGCCTGATCTATGTGAATCCCGAGGGTCCCAACGGCCAACCGGACCCGGTGGCGTCGGCCCGCGATAGCCGCGAGACTTTCGCCCGCATGGCCATGAACGACGAAGAAACTGTCGCCCTGGTCGCCGGCGGGCACACCTTCGGCAAGTGCCATGGCGCGGCCGACCCCGGCCAGTACGTTGGCCCGGCGCCCGAAGCGGCAGGCATCGAGGACCAGGGCCTGGACTGGAAGAACCGCTTCTGCAGCGGCAAAGGCGTCGACACCGTCAGCAGCGGCGTCGAAGGCGCCTGGACGACGCAACCGACCCGCTGGGATGGCGACCACCTGGACATCCTGTTCAGGTACGACTGGGATCTGACCCGCGGCCCGGGCAGCGCACACCAGTGGACTCCGAAGGAAGCGAGCGCTCAGGGCACCGTGCCGGATGCGCACGACCCGTCGCGGCGCCACGCGCCGATGATGACCACGGCCGACCTGGCACTGCGCCTGGACTCGGCCTACGAAAAGATTGCCCGGCACTACCAGCAGCATCCCGAGGAATTCGCGGATGCCTTTGCGCGGGCCTGGTACGAGCTGACCGACCGCGATATGGGTCCGATCGCGCACCACCTGGGCCCGCTGGTACCCAGTGAACCGCTGATCTGGCAGGACCCGATTCCGGCCGTGGACCATGGGCTGGTCGATGCGCAGGACATCGCGGCACTGAAAGTGAAGATTCTGGCCAGCGGTATCTCCAGCGCCCGTCTGGCGGCCACTGCCTGGGCGTCGACGTCGACGATGTACTTGTTGCCGAACGGATCATCCGCGGTGGCATTCTTGAGCACCTGCGTCTTGTCGTGCAGGGTCGGGAAGTACAACCAGGACGACCTGCCCGTGCGCATGTATACGCGTGCCGGTGCCGTGTATGGCGTGCCCTTTGCGCTCGACGTCAACGACCGCCAGTCGATCCTGGACTTCAACCTGTCCAATGCCGACTACGTGGAACAGCTCGTGGACGCCTTCACCACGCTGTGGCGCGAGGCTGCCGATCACGGCGGGCGCGTGATGGCGATTTCGGCGCACAGCTGTGTCTGGCCTACCACCTACAGCCGGATGCTGGATGCCTACCAGCTCCAGGAGTAAGACATGGAAACCTGGAAGCTGACCGCCGCCCAGGCTTCGGCGCTGATGCTCGATG
>Ga0209181_10008950_pt1 | contig 13307 bp, 10 predicted proteins | sample MAT05_FD_187208 | JGI IMG/M metagenome (GOLD analysis project Ga0209181, IMG submission 187208) | Freshwater microbial communities from Lake Fryxell liftoff mats and glacier meltwater in Antarctica - MAT-05 (SPAdes) (version 2) | ecosystem: Environmental > Aquatic > Freshwater > Ice > Liftoff... | reverse complement strand
AGTTCTTGTGCTCAGAGGCGATGGCCGCACTCGGCATCCCCACCACCCGGGCGCTGGCCATCGTCGGCTCACCGGCGCCGGTGCGGCGCGAGTTGATGGAAACCGCAGCGTTGGTCAGCCGGGTTGCACCCAGCTTCATCCGCTTCGGCCACTTCGAGCACTTTGCACACACCGCCAGCGACACCAGCGCGTTGCAAGCCCTGGTCGATGCGGTGGTCGAGCGGTTTTATCCTGCATGCCAGGACGCACCCAACCGGGCTCTGGCGCTGCTGGAAGCCGTCTCGCGCCGCACTGCAGTGCTGCTGGCCGGCTGGCAGGCGGTCGGCTTTTGCCACGGCGTGATGAACACCGACAACATGTCGATCCTGGGCCTGACCATCGACTACGGCCCGTTTGGCTTTCTCGATGCGTTTGATCCGGCCCACATCTGCAACCACAGCGACCACCAGGGCCGCTATGCCTTTTCACGCCAGCCCAACGTGGCGTTCTGGAACCTGCACGCGCTGGCGCAAGGCCTGCAGCCGCTGGTGACCGCCGCGAACTGCGGTGGCGATGGCGATCCGATCGACGCGTTGAAGGCGGCGATGGAACCGTACAAAACGGTGTTTGCCGAAACGCTGCAGGCCAGATTGCGCGCCAAGCTCGGCCTGACGGTGGACCATGCCGACGACGCCGACCTGTTCGACGACCTGTTGCGCCTGATGGCGCAGGACCGTGTCGACTACACCATCACGATGCGGGGCTTTAGCCGGTTTTCCAGCGCTGACGGCGCTGAAAACGCCGTCGTGCAAGACCAGTTCATCGACCGCGCCAAGTTTGCGGCCTGGGCCGACCGCTATGCGCAGCGTCTGCGCCTGGAAGCCAGTGTGGACACCGACCGCGCAGCTCGAATGGACCGCGTCAACCCCAAGTTTGTGCTGCGCAACCACCTGGCCGAGTCGGCGATCCAATCGGCGCAGGGCGGTGATTTCAGCGAGGTTCATCGCCTGCTGAACGTCTTGTCGAAGCCCTACGACGAACACCCCGACGCCCCGGCCGCCTACGCCGCGCTGCCGCCCGATTGGGCCCACCAACTCGAAGTGTCCTGCTCGTCATGAACCTCTTCGGCAAAAAACCGCTGTCCACCGGCCAGCCGCCAGAGCCCCACAGCCACGACGACGCCCGCTACCCGGTGCGCAAAAGCGATGCCGAATGGCGCGCCCGGCTCGACCCGATGCAGTACAACGTCGCCCGCCAGGCCGCCACCGAACGGCCCTTCACCGGCCAGTTCTGGGACCATTGGGCGGACGGCGCCTACCGCTGCGTGGGCTGCGGCGCGGCCTTGTTCGAGAGCGCCGCCAAGTTCGACGCCGGCTGCGGTTGGCCGAGCTGGTGGCAGGAGATCGAACCCGGCCGGGTTGAACGGCTGGTGGACGACAGCCTGGGCATGCGCCGGGTGGAGGTGCGCTGCGCCGCCTGCGGCACCCACCTGGGCCATGTCTTCGAGGACGGCCCCGAGCCCACCGGTGAGCGCTTTTGCATCAACTCGGCGGCGATCGATTTTGTGCCTAAAGGCGGGTCGGGCGCCTGAACCCTGGCGGCAGTGGCGCTAGCCGTGACAAGCCTCACGCCCGCCTAACAATGCCCCAAAAGCGCCCGTTACACTGCCCACCGCATGAAACTGCTGTTCGACTTCCTGCCGATTCTGCTGTTTTTCGGCACCTTCAAATACACCGAGTCCCACAAGGAGTGGGCCGCTGCCTTTGCCACCGAGCACCTGGGCTGGATGGTAGCCGGCGGCACCGTGGGCATCACCGAGGCGCCGGTGATGCTGGCCACCGTGGTGGTGGTGATCGCCTCGCTGGCCCAGGTGGCCTGGCTCAAGGCGCGTGGCAAGAAGGTCGACCTGATGCTGTGGGTCAGTCTGGGCCTGGTGGTGGTGCTGGGTGGCCTGACCGTCTGGCTGCACAGCGAGACCTTCATCAAGTGGAAGCCCACCGGCCTGTACTGGGCGATGGGGTTGTCGTTCCTGATCAGCCAGACGCTGCTCGGCAAGAACCTGCTCAAGCTGATGATCGGCGAGCAGATGCAATTGCCCGACGCCGTCTGGAAGCGCCTGGGCCTGGCCTGGGTGGTGTTTTTTGCCGCGATGGGGGTGATCAACCTTTGGGTGGCCTACAACTTCAGCACCAGCACCTGGGTCAACTTCAAGTTGTTTGGCGGTATCGGCCTGATGCTGCTGTTCACCCTGGGCCAGGGCCTCTACATCAGCCGCCACTTGCCCGCCGACAGCCAGGCGCCGGCCAAGGAATGACATGAGCGACGGTGTTTCAGCGCAACTGATCGACGCCACGCTGCGTGCAACACTGGCGCCACTGCAAGCCGCCCCGTTGCAACGCCTGGAGGTCGTCAACGAGAGCCACCTGCACGCGGGCCATGCGGGCGCCGGTGAAGGTTCTCATTTCCGGGTGTTCATCGTCGCGGATTGCATGACCGGCTTGAGCCGGGTGGCGCGCCATCGGCTTGTGTATGATGCTTTGCGCGATGTGATCCCCCAGGGTATCCACGCGCTGGCGATCGAGGCGCAAGGCCCCGATCCCGCCTGATCCGGCAGACCAGCCCCCACCTGTCCGCACCGTCATTTCAGCGTTACTTCTTTGCCGCCCGCTCGCCGGGTGTGCCCACCACTCCCAACCCCTTCAAGATCGACCCGCCCATGACCCGTTTGACGTTTGTCGCCCGTGCCTCTGTGATCGCAGTCGCCACCGCACTGCTGCTGCCGCTGGCCGCATCGGCCCAAAACCTCGCCATCGTCAACGGCAAGGCCGTGCCCAAGGCCCGGCTCGACCTGCTGCTGCAGCAGGCCCAGCGCGCCGGCCAGCAGGTCACGCCCGAGATGCAGGGCATGGCCAAGGACGAGGTGGTGCGGCGCGAGATCTTTGCGCAAGAGGCCGAAAAACGCGGCATCGCCGGCCAGGCCGACTACAAGGCGCAGATGGAGCTTGCGCGCCAGAGCATCCTGATCCGTGAGCTGTTCGAGGACTTCAAGAAGAAAAACCCGGTCACCGACGCCGAAGCCAAGGCCGAGTACGACAAGTTCAAGGCCCAGTCCACCGGCACCGAATACCGCGCCAGCCACATCCTGGTCGAGGGCGAAGAAGAAGCCAAGGCCTTGATCGCCCAGATCAAGGGCGGCGCCAAGTTCGAGGACCTGGCCAAGGCCAAGAGCAAGGACCCGGGCTCGGGCGCCAACGGCGGTGATCTCGACTTTGCCAAGCCCGAGTCGTATGTGCCCGAGTTTGGTGGCGCGATGGCCAAGCTCAAGAAAGGCGAGATGACCGAGGCCCCGATCAAGACCCAGTTCGGCTGGCACATCATCCGCCTGGACGACACCCGCGATGCGCAGTTCCCCGACTTCGAGTCGGTCAAGCCGCAGGTCCAGCAGCGCCTGGCCCAGACCAAGCTGCAGAAGTTCCAGGACGACATGCGCAAGGCCGCCAAGACGGACTACAAGTTCGCGCAGTGATGCCCCGGTAATCAGCAGCGGGCGCGCTTTTGCGGCGGCCGGCAGGCAACAAAAAGGCGCCCGGGTGGCGCCTTTTTCATGGGCGGGACGCGGCTATCTGGCCGGGTCGGCAACCAGGAACAAGGCCGGGTCCACCATCACCCGGTTCAGGCTGAGCGACCAGTGCAGGTGGGGCCCGGTCGCCCGGCCAGTGGCGCCCACTGCGCCCAGCGGCTGGCCGGCAGCCAGCAGATCGCCCACCGCCACCTCGACGGCGCTGAGGTGGCAGACCATCGACAGCAAGCCGGCACCATGGTCGATCCAGACCGTGCGGCCGTTGAAGAAGTAGTCGCCGGTATCGATCACCCGGCCGGCCAGCGGGGCGCGCACCGGCGTGCCGCTGGCGGCGGCGATGTCCATGCCACTGTGCGGCGCACGGGGCTGGCTGTTGAAGATGCGGCGCAGGCCAAACGACCCCGAGCGCGGCCCGGCTACCGGCGCCCGCATCTGCAAGGCTGCGGGCGCAGGGTCACTGAAGGTGGCGATCACGCCGGCTTGGTGGTCACGCTCGCGTTGATGGCGTGCCAGGTTCTCGGGCGACAGATCGACCTGGCCTGGCGCCACGGTCAGGCGCTGCTCGGCATACCGGTAAGGGCCTCGCCCTGGCCCGGCGGCACCGCACGTCACGTCGCGACCGGCAAACCCGGATCGTCCGGTGCGCCCGCGACGATCAACTTCCCCGCCTCCATCAGCAACTGCCGGTCACAGCGCGCCGCGATGGCCCGGTCGTGTGTCACCAGCACCAGCGTCGTACCGGTCTCGCGGTTCATCTCGAACATCAGCGCCATCACCCGCTCGCCGGTGGCGTGGTCCAGGCTGCCGGTGGGCTCATCGGCCAGCAGCACCTCGGGCTCGACCACAAAAGCCCGCGCCAGCGCCACCCGCTGCTGTTCGCCGCCCGACAAGGTGCGCGGGTAATGCTTGAGCCGCTCACCCAGGCCCACCCGCTGCAGCATGGTGGCGGCACGCTCGCGGGCGTCGGCGCGGCCCAGCAACTCGAGCGGCAGCATGACGTTTTCGAGCGCGCTCAGGTGCGCCAGCAACTGGAAGCTCTGGAACACAAAGCCCAGCTTGCGCGCACGCAGGCCGGCACGCTGGTCTTCGTCCAGTGAAAACAGGTCCTCGCCGTCGATACGCACCGTGCCGCTGGTCGGGTGGTCCAGCCCGGCAATGATGGCCAGCAAGGTGCTTTTGCCCGAGCCGGACGCGCCGACTATTGCCGTCGACTGGCGCCGCTGCAGGCTGAAGTGAATGTCGTGGAGAATCGTCAGCGTACCGGTGGAATCGGTGACCGAGCGGGTGACGTGTTCAACCGCGATGATGGGATCGCTCATGAGATGGATGCCAGCGCGTGGCAAGACGCGGCGAGTGGTGCTGCTGCACTGTAGCGTGCTGGCAGTGGCGATGCTGGGCGCGGGGCCGGCGGGGTCGGCCAACCCGCCTGCAACCCCCCGGCCAACGCCGGCCCGCACCCTGCTGGTACTGGGCGACAGCCTGTCGGCCGAATACGGGCTGGCGCGGGGTACCGGCTGGGTGGCGCTGCTCGACAAGCAACTGGCGCAGGGCAAGCTGTCGGTCAATGTGGTCAATGCCAGCATCAGCGGCGACACCACCTCGGGCGGACGGTCGCGCCTGCCGGCGCTGCTCAAGCAGCACAAGCCCAGCCATGTCGTGATCGAGTTGGGCGGCAACGACGCGCTGCGTGGCCTGCCGTTGCGGATGACCCAGGACAACCTGCAAGCCATGGCCCGCGCCGCCAAGGCTGCCGGTGCGCGGGTGATGATTGTCGGCATGCAGATGCCGCCCAACTACGGCGCCCGCTACAGCCTGGATTTTTCAGCCCTGTTCGCCAACGTGGCATCGGCCGAAGGCGCTGCGCTGGTGCCCTTTTTGTTGGCGGGCGTGGCAGACGGCCCGCAGGCCGACAGCCTGTTCCAGCCCGACCGCATCCACCCCAAGGCCGAGGCGCATCCGCGCATGCTGGCCACGGTGTGGGCGGTGATGAAGCCCTGGCTGCGCTGATCAGGCGCTGCGGCCGGCCCGCGGGGGGGCTGGCCATGACCGGCCGGGCGCTTGCTGCGGCCGACGGCTAACGCACGGCCGTTGCGCGCTCGCCCCGTTCGGGCCGCTGCGACGCGTCGGTGCGGTTGGGCTCGGCATCGCGGGGCTTGGGGGCGGGCGGTGTCGGTGCAGGCGGCGGGGTGGCCACCTGGCGCGGTGCCGCTGCGGTGGGGGGCATGGCCACCACCGGATTGGCGGCAACTGGCACAGCCACCGCGGGATTGGCGGCCGGTGGCATCGCCGCCGGCGGCGTGACACGCCTGCCCGGGCCCATGATGGCTGGCGCTGCGGGACCGGCGGCCGGCATCGTGCCGACAGGCGCCGGCGTCTGAGCCGGCGCGGCGGCCAGACCGGGTGCCGCCGGCGGGGCCGGCTGGACCGGCGCTACCGGTGCCCGATAGGGTCCGCCAGCCTCGCCGCGGCCCCCACGGTCCCCCGGTTCGTTGCGCTCCCCGCGGTCCCCGCGGTCATTGCGGTCATTGCGGTCATTGCGGTCCCAGCGATCATTGCGGTAACCACGGTCCCCGCGGTCGCTACCCGGCGCAACAGGGCCCGCCACCGACGGGCCCAGCCTGACCGATGGCAGCACCGGCGTCGCGGCCGGCAATGGCGCGGGCGCACCTGCCACCGGCCCAACAGCGTCTCGCCGCTCAGGATCACGCCGGTCAACATCATGCCGGTCAACATCACGCCCGTCCGGCTGGCGCCGGTCCTGTTCCCGCGGCATCGGGTCGTAGCGCCCGCGGCGCTCGTGCTCATGCGGTGGCGGCATGGGGGACGGCAGTGTTGCCCTGCCAGGGTCGCCACGCCAGGCCCGGGGCGGCGGGTTGATGACGATGACCGTGGGCGGCGCCACCACCATGCGTGGCGGCAGCACCACCGGGATCACCACCCGTGGTGGCAGGGGCCGATGGCCGGCGGTGTTGCCGATGTTGATGTTGATGCCGATGCTGGCGCCGCCACCCACCACCGGGCCGCCGGTCCACGACCGCAACGCCGGTGCATAGTGCGGCCGCTGCTGGCGCGGCCCCGGCGACCAGCACCAGCGGTCTCGCCAGACCACCCAGCTGCCGTAGTGAAACGGCGCAAAGCCCCAGGGCGCAGCGTCGATCCAGGTCCAGCCCCAGGGGGCGACCCAGGCCCAGCGCCCATCGTGAAACGGCGCCCAGCCGACCGGTACCCGCCGCGGCTGCCAGACCTGGCCGTACTCGGGATGGCCGACCCAGTCGCCGTTGCGGTCCAGGTCTTGCCAGCCCGTCATGCCGGGCGGCACGTAGCGGGCCGAAACCGGTGCGTCGTCCAGCCGTTCATCCCGCGCCACCCAGTCTGCAAAGCTGTCGCGCTCGACAGGGGCCCAGGCGTAGCGGGTGGATCGGTTGGTGGGGTCCAGCCAGATCTCGACCCGGCGTCCGGCGGGCACGCTCAGCGCGCTGTCGCGGCCCTCGAAGGCCATTTCACCGCGCCAGGTGGTCGCCAGCGTGGCCGGCGTGCGGGCCTGGGCTTGCCGGTCGATGCGGTAGTGGCCGGGTGCCTGGGGCGACCAGCGGCCCTCGGCGGTCAATACCTCGGCACCGCCGACCTCACCGGGCAGCAGCGCGGACAAGCGCAGCGCCAGCGTGCCGGATTCCAGCCACAGCACCAGGCCCTGGCCATCCAGCCGCTGCAGCGTCAGGTCGCAGCCGGGGCCCAGGCGCAGGGTGGTGTTGCCCAGCCGCAACTCGGCGCGGCCGTCGACCCCGGTGCGCAGCCGGTCGCCGGTGGCCACCGGCCAGTTGCGCAGCGGCTCTTGCGGCGTGCCCAGCCAGCTCTCGCTGTCGCGGTCGTACCAGCGCACCTGGCCGGCCACGGTGCTGAGCCGGCCAACGTGCGCCGGCAACTCACCCGGCACCACGCCGGCCAGGGCCACGCCGGGCACGGCACAGGGGGTCAGCATCAGCAGCGCAATCAACCGGCACCACCGCAGAAGCAGGGACAGGCCGGCGCTGCGCCGGGGTCGGACTGGGGTCATGGGCCTGCTCCGCCGACCATCCGTGGCCGGCCTGACCCTACAACGCCCGGCAAGCCGCTGCCGCTGACGGCGCACCGTGTCTGGTTTGTAAAGCGCGGCGTCGGGCGTACGCGCGCCGCCAACCCTGCCTGCGCTGCGCTGACTTGCGCCCCGGCGTTGCCTTCGTTTTGAACGCTCGCAGCGCCTCAGTCGTCGCCAGCGTCGGCGCCCAGTTCGGGAAACAGCACGCTGGTGAACCCGAGCTTGCTGAGGTCGGGCATGCGGGTGGGGTAAAGCCGGCCGATCAGGTGGTCACACTCGTGCTGCACCACCCGGGCATGGAAGCCGTCGGCCTCGTGCTCGACGGCGTTGCCTTGCAGATCAAAGCCGGTGTAGCGGATACGGGCCCAGCGCGGCACCTGGCCGCGCAGCCCAGGCACCGAAAGGCAGCCCTCCCAGCCCTCGACCTGCTCGTCCGACAACGGGCTGATCTGCGGGTTGACCAGCACCGTCAGCGGCAGGGGCGGCGCGTCCGGGTAGCGCTCGTTGCGCTGGAAGCCGAAGATCACCAGTTGCAGATCGACGCCGATCTGCGGCGCCGCCAGGCCCGCGCCATTGGCCGCCACCATCGTCTCGTGCATGTCGGCCACCAGGGCATGCAACTCAGGCGTGTCGAAGGCCAGCACCGGTTGGGCCACCTGCAACAGGCGCGCATCGCCCATTTTCAAGATCTCACGTACCGTCATGCTCATCCTTCGTTGAAAAAATACTTTGCCCGATCTCGGCAGCTGAGACCAGCAAGGCCCGCAAGCCAGCCTCGTCCAGCACCGTCACACCCAGCTCGAGCGCCTTGTCCAGCTTGCTGCCGGCCTCAAGCCCGGCCACCACGTAGTGCGTCTTCTTCGACACCGAGCCCGCCACCTTGCCGCCCGCGGCCTCGACCAGCGCCTTGGCCTCGTCGCGGCTCAGGCCGGGCAGCGTGCCGGTCAGCACCAGGGTCTTGCCGGCCAGCGGCTGCGGCCGGGTGCTCTCGGCAGCGCCCTCGCCCTCCGGCCAGCGGATGCCGGCGGCGCGCAGCTGTTCGACCACCTCGCGGTTGTGCGCCTGCGCGAAGAAGGTGTGGATGCTTTGCGCCACCACCGGGCCCACATCGTTGACTTGCAACAGCTGCTCGGCGCTGGCGTCCATGATCCGGTCGAGTGCACCAAAATGTTTGGCCAAATCCCGGGCCGTGGCCTCGCCGACGTGGCGCACGCCCAACGCGTACAAAAATCGCGGCAAGCTGGCCTGTTTGCTTTGGTCCAGCCCGGCCACCAGCTTGGCCGCACTCTTGTCGCCCATGCGGTCGAGCGCACTGAGCTTGGCCAGGCCCAGGGTGTAGAGCTCGGGCAGGGTGCGCACGATGCCGGCGTCCACCAGCTGGTCCACCCGCTTGTCGCCCAGGCCCTCGATGTCCATCGCCCGGCGGCTGGCAAAGTGCAGGATCGCCTGCTTGCGTTGTGCCGGGCAGAACAGCCCGCCGCTGCAGCAGTGCGCGATCCCGCCGTGCTCGCGTTGCACGGCGCTGCCGCAGACCGGGCAGGCGCCGGGCATGCGGAAGTTGGGCACGTAAGGCTGGCGCGGCCCGTCGGCGGTGGCCACGCGGCCCACCACCTCGGGGATCACGTCACCCGCGCGACGCACGATCACCGTATCACCCAACCGCACGCCCTTGCGGCGCAGCTCGAACAGGTTGTGCAAGGTGGCATTGCTGACGGTGGTGCCGCCGACAAACACCGGCACCAGCTTGGCCACCGGCGTCAACTTGCCGGTGCGCCCGACCTGGATCTCGATCGCATTGAGCCGGGTCATCTGCTCTTGCGCCGGGTATTTGTGCGCCACCGCCCAGCGCGGCTCACGGCTGACAAAGCCCAGCCGCTGTTGCAGCGCCACCGCATCGAGCTTGTAGACCACACCGTCGATATCAAAAGGCAGCGCATCACGCCGCGCGCCGACCTCACGGTGAAACGACACCAGCCCGGCCGCGCCCGCCGCCACGGTGCGGTCGGCGCAAACCGGCACACCCATCGCCGCCAGCGCGTCCAGCGTGGCGCTGTGGGTGGTGGGCTGCGTCCAGCCCCGCACATCGCCCAGGCCGTAGGCAAAAAAGCTCAGCGGGCGCTGGGCGGCAATGGCCGGGTCGAGCTGGCGCACCGCACCGGCCGCGGCATTGCGTGGGTTGACGAAGGTTTTTTCACCACGTTCGCGCTGGCGCTCGTTCATCTGCTCGAAGTCGTCACGCCGCAGGTAGACCTCACCGCGCACCTCCAGCACCTCGGCATCGCAGCCCAGCAGCCGCAGCGGGATCGCACCACCGGCACCGGCCCGGCCGCGCACCGTGCGGATGTTCTGCGTCACGTCCTCGCCGGTCTCGCCGTCGCCACGCGTGCTGGCCTGCACCAGCAGACCGTGCGCGTAGCGCAGGTTGATCGCCAGGCCGTCGAACTTGAGCTCGGCGCTGTACTCGACCGGGGGTGCTTCGGGACCCAGCTCCAGCTCGCGCCGCACGCGGGCATCAAAAGCCTCGGCGCCGCTGGCTTCGGTGTCGGTCTCGGTGCGGATGCTGAGCATCGCCACCGCATGGCGCACCGTCGCAAAACCGGGCAGCACCTGGCCCATCACCCGCTGGGTGGGCGAGTCGGCGGTCAACAACTCGGGGTGTGCGGCCTCGATCGCCTGCAGGGCCTGGAACAACAGGTCGTACTCGGCGTCGGGAATCTGTGGCGCATCCAGCGTGTAGTAGCACTGCGCGTGGTGCACAAGTAGCTTGCGCAAGGCATCAGCACGCGCCGCAGGCGGCAGATCGGCGGGGGGCAGTAACAGGTCGGCCATGGTGGCCGCGAGTGTAGGACGGCTGGCCTGGGCCCCGGCGGGCAGGCCTGGTCCAGGCCGGCCGCCCTGGCCCGCCCTGTGCTGTGCTGCGCCAACCGCCGGCGTGTAGAGTGGGCCGATTTTGCCGTGCCCGATCCGACGCCATGACCCCACCCCTGCCCATCCGGCTGCGCCGCCTGATCCAAGGCGTCTGCCTGTTCCTGGTCCTGGCCTCAGGGCTGGGCACGGCCTGGAGCAAGCCGGTGCGGCGGCCCACGCCAGCGCCGCCGCCGCCGGTGTTGCCGATGCGCCTGAGCCCCGATGTCGTGCCCCAGGCCTACAGCCTGGCGCTGACACTGGACCCGGCCCAGCCCCGCCACAGCGGCCAGGTCGAGATCGACCTGCAGCTGCGCAAGCCCACCACCACCTTGCGCCTGCACGCCAAGGACCTGCAGGTGCCGCACGCCTGGCTGGAGCAAGGCGCCCGGCGGCTGGACGCCAAGGTCCGCCGGCTGGACGCCGAGAACATCGCGCTGGACTTTGCCCGCCCGTTGGCGCCCGGCCCGGCCCGGCTGGCGCTGCGGTTTACCGGCACGCTGCAGGACAAGGCGGTCACCGGCCTGTTCCGCCAGCAGGACGCGGGCCGCTGGTATGCGTTGACGCAATTTGAATCGACCCACGCTCGGCAGGCATTTCCGCTGTTCGACGAGCCCGGCTGGAAAGTGCCCTGGACCCTGAGCCTGACCGTGCCGCAGGCGCTCACCGCCGCCTCCAACATGCCGGTGGTCAGTGAAACCCCGACCGACGCCGGCTGGAAGACACTGCGTTTTGCCACCACCCCGCCGCTGCCCAGCTACCTGCTGGCCTTCGCGGTGGGCGAGTTCGACGTGCTCGAGGCCGGCAACACCGGCCCGACCAGCCAGACGCCGATGCGCTTCCTCGCACCCGCCGGCCGCGGGCTGGATGCCAGCTACGCCGCCAGCGTCACCGGCCCGATCGTCGAGCGGCTGGAGGCCTACTTCGGCCTGCCGCACCCTTATCCCAAGCTGGACAGCCTGGCGATCCCGGTGACGGTGAACTTTGGCGCGATGGAGCATGCCGGCCTGGTGACCTACGCGTCGGCGCTGCTGCTGGCGCCGGCGGCAGAAGTGACGCAGCGCTTCCAGCGCAACTACGTGGCGCTTGCGGCGCACGAGCTGGCGCACCAGTGGTTTGGCAACCTGGTGACGATGGCCTGGTGGGACGACCTGTGGTTGAACGAGTCGTTTGCGTCGTGGATGGGCGACCGCGTCACTGCCGAGCTGATGCCGGCCTGGGGCTGGGACACCGCCGTGCAGCGGTCACGCGCCCAGGCGATGCGCACCGACCGCCTGGTCTCGACGCGCCGCATTGCCGAGCCGGTGCGCAACGGCGACGAACTGGCCAATGTCTGGGACAGCATCACCTACCAGAAAGGCCAGGTGGTGCTGGCGATGTTCGAGCAGTGGCTGGGGCCGGACCGGTTCCAGGCGGGGGTGCGCCGCTACATGGCCCGCCACGCCTGGGGCCATGCCACCGGCGACGACTTTGCCGCTGCGCTTGCGGTGGAGGACAGCACGCTGCCCGCCGCGCTGCGCAGCTTCACCCACCAGCCCGGCATCCCGCGCATCGCCGTCGAGCTGCTGTGCAGTGACGGCCCGCCGCGGCTGCGGCTGTCGCAGTCGCGTCTGCTGGCGCTGGGCTCGTTGGCTGCCAGGGGTGTGCGCGGTGACGCGCCCGCCGCCGCGCCTGATGCCTTGCCCGCAGCCAGCTGGCAGGTGCCGATGCTGATCCGCACGCCCGCCGGCACCACCCGGCTGCTGCTGGACAGCGCGGTCGCCACGCTGGCACTGCCCGATGCCGACTGCCCCGCCTGGGTGCAGGCCAACACCGGCGGGCTGGGCTACTACCGCGCGGCCTACCCGGCACCCTTGATGGCCGCGCTGATGGCCCGGCCCGACCTGCCGGTGGCCGAGCGCCTGGCCGGGCTGGACGATGCGCGCGGCCTGTCCGAAGCCGGCGACCTGAGCGCTGCTGCCATGCTGGCGCTGGCCGAGGCCCAGGCCGCCCACCCGGACCGGCGTGTCGTCGAGCAGGCCCTGGCCTTGCTGCGCGCCGCCCGGCCGCTGGTCGATGCCACGCAACCGGCCCAGGTAGCGGCCTATGCGGCGCGCTGGCAACGGGCGGTCGGCGACCGGGGCCGGGCACTGGGTTGGCAGCCCCGGGTGAGTGATACCGACGACACCCGCCTGCTGCGTGCCGACCTGGTGCCGGCGCTGGCCGACCTGGGCACTGATGCCAGCCTGCGCACCGAGGCCCGCGCCCTGACCGGTCGCTGGCTGGCCGACCCCCGCAGCCTGGACGCTGCGCTGCGCGGCGCCGTGCTGCGCAGCGCAGCGCTGGACGGTGATGCCGATTTGTTCGACGCGCTGCGTGCCGCGCTGGCCCGCAGCAGCAACCGCACCGAGCGGCGCGACCTGCTGGCCGCGCTGGGCGCGTTCCGGTCAGCGGCGCTGGCCGGCCGAGCGCGCGCCCTGCTGCTGGATGCCAGCCTGGACGTGCGCGAGGTGCAGGGGCCGGTGATGTCGGCCCACAACGCCGACCCGCTGCTGCGCGACGGCCTGCTGCAGTTTGTGCAGCAGCAGCATGCCGCGCTGGCGGCACGCCTGGGGCCCGACGAGCCGGCCTGGCTGCCGGGCTACTTCAACCGCGCCTGCAGCCCGGGTGATGCGGCGCAAATCGACGCCGTGTTTGCGCCGCATGCCGCACGCTACCCCGGCGGGCGGCGGGCGTTGGCACAAAGCCTGGAGGCGGTGCGGCTGTGTGCCGCCTGGCGGGCCAACCAGC
>Ga0209181_10008949_pt1 | contig 13308 bp, 16 predicted proteins | sample MAT05_FD_187208 | JGI IMG/M metagenome (GOLD analysis project Ga0209181, IMG submission 187208) | Freshwater microbial communities from Lake Fryxell liftoff mats and glacier meltwater in Antarctica - MAT-05 (SPAdes) (version 2) | ecosystem: Environmental > Aquatic > Freshwater > Ice > Liftoff... | reverse complement strand
CTGATGCTGCGCACAAACTCCAGTTCATTGCCGTTCCAGCGGCCTTGCAGTGCGTCGCCATACAGCGTGCCGTTGAAGTTGCCACCGGCCTGCGGCGGGCTCAGCTGCAAGAGCCCGACGTGGCCGCTGCCTTCCACCCAGCCGGTGCCGGGTGCGTGAAGGTAGTTGGCGCTGCCGAAAGCGGGCACGTCGATCTCGGCCGCAGCGACCAGCGTGCCGATGGAGTTCTGGTTGAAGGTGCGCCAACGGGCCGGGCGCGTCGCGGTGTTTTGCAGCGTGGCCATGGTGTCGTCTCCTGGTTGGGTTGACGATGGCCAGTGTGATGAAGCAGGCGTCACGCAAGCGTCACGCGGCGGCGCTGTCGACCCCACATTTCGCTTCTTCAGAAGAATCTGTGGGCGAGTTTTGGCTCTGGGAGCCTGCCGAGCACGTGATACCGTCAGCACCTTCTGCCCGGCGCGTGGGCCGAAGGCGATGCGGTAAGTACAGGCGGCTGCCTGCAGCGGCCCGAGTACGCGGGCCTCGTCCGAATCGCTGTCGTCGTCGGCCATGTAGGTATGGCCCTGCTCCTCGACGAGCACCCCCTTGCGGGTGAGCAGCTTGCGTCATCCGGGTGATGATCTTGCGCAACACCGTCTGCAGCGCCAGGTCGGTTGGCGCGGCCACTTCCACGAAGACAGGTTCTCCTTCGGTGTCGCAGCGGTACACGCCGTCCAGCACTAGGCAGTGAAGGTGAATGTTGAGATTGGCCGCTGAACCGAAACGCTGGATCAGCGTGACTGCTCCACTGTGGGCCTCGTCGGCCTTCAGACCGGCCTGCCCGAGCAGGTGGCGCGTGATCACACGGGGTGCACCACCTGCAGCACGGGCGTCACCAGCTTGGGTTGCGCGGCCAGCAGCAGGCGCAGCGGAATCGGCAGCGACAGCACCCACTGGCGCACCGGCACGCGCGGAACGACGTGGTCGACCAGGTGGGGGCCGCCGTCTGGGCCATGCGCCGGGCCCCGCACGACGGGCAATAGCCTCGGCGCTTGCAGCTGAAGGCCACCAGCTTGTCGTGGCCGCAGTCGCCACAGCGCAGCCTCAGGAAGCCGTGGGCCAGGATGCCGCACTCCAGGAAGGCGTCGAAATCGTCCTTGACGAACTGCGGCAGGTCGGCGCCGGCTGCGGACTCAGCCTGCTCGAAAAATGTCGCGGCGTGCTGCTGCACCAAGCGGTACAGCGTGGTCTGCTCGGGCCGGTGACGTTCGTAGTGGACCGGGGCGCCATCCGGCGCCCTGATCGGAGGATTGGGCTGCCGGCCGATGGCTTGCACGCGATGCTCCCGCGGTGGTGACCTCGGACGGTCTCAAGCCGCGTGCTGCGCCTCAATCGCCCAGTGTGCCGCCTACTTGTGTGTGCCCACTGCTGCGGGGCCACCTTTTGGGGGCCTTGGTGCATATGCGACCGGCCGCTTTGGCGGCGACGAGTTCACGGCAGCGCAGGTTCGCTGGCCATCGCGCTGACGAAGATCGGCAACGACATCCGCCTGATGGGCAGCGGGCCGCGCGCCGGCCTGGGCGAGTTGCGCCTGCCGGCCAATGAGCCCGGCAGCTCGATCATGCCGGGCAAGGTCAACCCGACCCAGGTCGAGGCGCTGACGATGGTCTGCGCCCAGGTGATGGGCCACGACGTGGCGATCGGCTTTGCCGCCAGCCAGGGCCAGTTCGAGCTCAATGTCTACAAGCCGCTGATCGCGCTGGACATGCTCGACAGCCTGCGCCTGCTGGGGGACGCGATGCGGAGCTTTGCGCGCCACTGCGTGGCCGGCCTGGCGGTGGATGCGGTGCGGGTGGCCCAAGGGCTGCAGGGCTCGCTGATGCTGGTCACCGCGCTGGTGCCGCACATCGGCTACGCGCGTGCGGCGGCGGTGGCCAGGCACGCGGCAGAGCACGGCAGCACGCTGCGCGAGGCGGCACTGGCGCTGGGCGCCGTCAGCGGCGAGCAGTTCGACGCCTGGGTCGATCCATTGCAGATGCTGGGCCCGCGTTTGTCTTGAGCGCCTTGCGTGCCCTGAGCGCCCGGACCCCCTTCACCGGCCTGACCGGCCTGACCGGCCTGACCGGCCTGACCACTTTGCCCATGGTGTTGTAGGCGGACCGGCCATTCGAGGCCTTTGTGTACGACAGCGCACGGTCGGCAACGCCGCCGCTGCCTAAGCTGGTGACTCGCAGATTGCAATGGCAGCCCTGGCTTGCCGAAGCGATCCCAGGGGTGTCCCAGACCCCCGACCATTCCTAGGAGACCCCATGAAACAAGTATTTTGGATTCCGGCCCTGCTGGCCGCGCTGACGCTGGGCGCCTGTGATAAACCGACCACCGTCAACGTGCCCGCCACGCCGGTGGCCGTGCCCGGGCCGACCGGCGCGACCGGCGCGACGGGCGGCACCGGCGCCACGGGCAATACCGGCAGCACCGGCTCTACCGGCAGCACCGGCAGTACCGGCGCCCCTGGCTACGACGGTGCCAAGGGCAATACCGGTGCCACCGGGGCAACCGGCGCCACCGGTGACGGCAACACCACGGTGATCGTGGTGCCGCCGGCCGCCTCGGCGCCGCGTTGACCCACCCCAGACCCGCAACCCTTTCCCCCTCTAGGAGACCATCATGGGCTTAGGCACCATTCTGTTGATTGTTTTGATCCTGATGCTGATCGGCGTGTTCCCTGCCTGGCCGCACAGCAGCGGTTGGGGCTACGGGCCCAGCGGCGGCATCGGCCTGATCGTGCTCGTCGTCATCGTGCTGTTGGTGATGGGGCGAATTTGACGCTCGGCAGGCCACCGATGGCTACACGCCGCACACCAGCGGCGCGTCGCCGACGGCTGGCGCTGCTGGTTGGCGGCGTGCTGGCGGCTGTGACCGCGGGCGGCGTACTGCAGGCTTGCGGTGCCTTGCCGGTTTTGTCAACTTCGGTGGGCTTCGGCCCACAGCCGGTGCTGCCCGCGCCACAGTCGACGCTGTTGCCCACCGTCAACATCGCGCCGGCACGCGGCTGGTCGCCAGATGCCATGCCACAAGGCGCGGCGGGCACGCGTGTGCAACGCTTTGCCGATGGCCTGGACCACCCCCGCTGGCTGTACGTGCTGCCCAATGGCGACGTGCTGGTGGCCGAGACCAACGCCCCGGTGCGTCCGGACGATGCAACCGGCATCAAGGGTTGGGTGATGCGCCTGGTGATGTCACGCGCCGGCGCCGGCACCCCCAGCGCCAACCGCATCACTCTGCTGCGCGACACCGACGGTGACGGCATCGCCGACCAGCGCTCGGTCTTGCTGTCGGGCCTGAACTCACCTTTTGGCATGGCGCTGGTGGGCGACGCGCTGTATGTCGCCAACACCGACGCGGTGCTGCGCTTTCCCTACCGTGCGGGCGAGATGCAGATCAGCCAGCCCGGCACCCGGGTGCTGGACCTGCCAGCCGGCCCGATCAACCACCACTGGACCAAGAACCTGATCGCCAGTGCCGATGGCCGCACGCTGTTCGTGACCGTGGGCTCCAACAGCAACGTGGCTGAACGCGGCCTGGCAGCCGAAGATGGTCGGGCGGCGATCTGGGCACTGGACATCGCCAGCGGCGCGCACCGCGTTTTTGCCAGCGGCCTGCGCAACCCCAACGGCCTGGCCTGGGCGCCCGCCGGCCCGGCCGGGCTGCCGGTGCTGTGGACGGTGGTCAACGAGCGCGATGAGCTGGGCGACGATCTGGTGCCCGACTACCTCAGTGCGGTGCACGACGGCGCGTTCTACGGCTGGCCCTACAGCTACTTTGGCGCGAATCTGGACAGCAGGGCGCCAGCGCCCCGACCCGGCCGCGTGGCCACCGCGGTGGTACCCGACTACGCCTTGGGCGCGCACACCGCGTCGCTGGGCCTGGTGGCGTCCACCGGCGCACAGCTGCCCGGTTTTGGCAACGGCATGTTCATCGGTCAGCATGGCTCGTGGAACCGCCGGCCGCACAGCGGCTACAAGGTGGTGTTTGTCGCCTTCGATGGAAGCCACCCCACCAGCGCGCCGCCGGTGGACGTGCTGACCGGCTTTCTCGACGGCGACGGCCATGCCCGTGGCCGCCCGGTGGGCGTGGCGCTGGACCGACAAGGGGGTTTGCTGGTGGCCGACGATGTGGGCAACGTGGTCTGGCGTGTCAGCGCCGGGCGCTGACGGACGGCCGATCCGGCCAGCCCGGCGGCATGGGCCGCGCTGGCGCCTGGGCCTGACCGGCGCGCTGGTCAGCCTGGCCGGCTGCACCGCCTGCAGCAGCCTGCCCACCATCGTGCCCGACCTGGCTCTGAAGCGCGGCACGGTCGTGCCGATGCAGGGCGCCCGCGGCCCGTTATCGGCCGCCCAAAGCCAGGCCGTGCTGGCCCGGCTGGCGCAAGACAGCCCCGAGACCAGCATCTTCGACCGCCATCTGGCGCTGGAGCAGGCCATCGTCGGCAGCCCGTTGACCACCGGCAATCGCGTGCTGCTGCTGCAAGACGGCCCGGCCACCTACCGGGCCATGCTGGCGGCGATCGCCGGCGCACGCGACCACATCAACATGGAGACCTACATCCTGGAGGACGACGCGGTCGGCCGGCACTTTGCCCAGGCGTTGATCGACAAGCAGCGCCAGGGCGTGCAGGTCAACCTGATGGTCGACAGCGTGGGCACGATAGGCACGCCCGCGGCGTTTTTCCAGCGCCTGACCGACAACGGCGTGCAGGTGCTGGAGTTCAACCCGGTGAACCCGCTGGCCGCACGCGCCGATTGGGCACTGAACCAGCGTGACCACCGCAAACTGCTGGTGGTTGACGGGCGCATCGCCTTTCTGGGCGGCATCAACATCAGCAGCGTGTACTCGGGCGGCTCGTTTGCCGGCAGCGCAGGCGGTGCGTCGGGCCGTGCCAGCCGCAAGACGGCGGTGGCCAACGCGCCGGCCGCGACTGCCAGCCTGCCAGCGGCGAGCTCGGTCGCTGCCGGGGCTGTCGAGGCCGTCGACGTCGATGTGAGCAAGCTGGCCTGGCGCGACACCGACCTGCAACTGCAGGGCCCGGCCGTGGCCGAGTTGCAGAAACTGTTTCTGGCCGCCTGGGCCCAGCAGCAAGGTCCGACGTTGGCGGCACGGGCCTACTTTCCAGCGCCCGAGGCCGTTGGCCGGCAGGTGGTGCGGGTGGTGGGCAGCTCACCCGAGGAGCCTTTCAGCCAGATCTACGCCACGCTGCTGTCGGCCATCGGCAGCGCCGAAACCAGCGTGCACATCACCAACGCCTACTTTGCGCCCGACCCGCAGTTGCTGGCCGCGTTGCAGGCCGCCGCCGGGCGCGGCGTGCACGTCACGTTGATCCTTCCCGGCAAGACCGATTCGGCGCTGGTCTTCCATGTCGGCCGGGGCTACTACACCGAGTTGTTGCAGTCGGGTGTGCGCATCTTCGAGCGGCGGGGTGTGATCCTGCATGCCAAGACCGCGCTGATCGACGGTGTCTGGGCCACGGTGGGGTCGACCAACCTGGACTGGCGCAGCTTTTTGCACAACTACGAGCTCAACGCCGTGGTGCTGGGATCGGAGTTTGGCGTGCAGGTGCAGGCCATGTTCGACCGTGACCTTGCGGGGTCGGACGAGGTGCTGCTGCCGGCCTGGCAGCAGCGCCCGCTGACCCTGCGGGTGAAGGAGCTGCTGGCGCGGGTCTGGGCCTACTGGTTGTAAGGGTTCCAGGCGCTGGCGGACGACGGCGATTTGACTTGGCTGATGAGCGTCGGCAACAGGCCGGCCATCAGCGTGGACGTGATCGCCGGGGTCAGCACGGTCCGGGGCAGCCAGCGCCACGACCGGGTCAGCACCAACAAGGCGCCGACGGCCGCCGCGCCCAGCACCAGCCGGTACGGGTGTTTGCGCGCCAGCGGTTCCATCACGGTCTGGGCGGCATCGTCGGCCAACAGCAAGACCAGGCGCATCGGGTGCTTGGCCCACCAGCGTTGCACGGTCTCGAGCACGATGCTGGCCGCCGGCGTCGACGTCAGCCGGTCCAGCCAGCGTACCAGCGGGGGACGGGCTGACCCGTCACCGGTGTTGGCGGCGTGCGGCGGCGGCTTCATGGCTTGCTGCAACTGCACCCGCGACACGCTCAGCCGGTCAGCCGCCAGCATCACGGCGGTGCTGTTGATAAACGGCGGTGCAGTGTTGGTGCTCATCGGGCACCCGCTTCGCGCAGCATGCGCAGGTCGGCTTTGACCTGCTCGCGCAAGACCGTAAAACTGGCCCGGCCATTGCCGCGCGCCGCCAACCCGCAACCCAACGCGATCAGCGCTGGCAGCAGGGGTGTGGCGATCAGCATCGCCCGCGCCAAGTCGGCAGTGGGCAACAACACCACCCACATCATCAATGCCACACCGGCCAGCACCGCGGCCACGCCGGCGCTGCACAGCGCGATCGCGCTCAGCAGCAGCCTGCGCTGCCAGCCGGTCGAGGCTTCGCCCAGCTCCGCCGCCGCCAGCGCCGCATAGGCTTCGGCATGGGCGGTCAGCAACTGCGGCCGGGTGGCGATCAGCGCCAGCAGGGGGTGCATCATGGCTGCCCGGAGCGCTGCTTTAGCGCTGGTTGTTCGAGCGGGCCATCAGGCTGACCAGCGCCATCAGCGCCGCGCCAGTGGCCGCTGCCATCAGCACCGAGCGCACAGGCTCGTCACGGATGTAGCCGACGGTGCGGTCCGACGCATGGTGTGCACTGTCGCGCACCAATTGGCTGCCGTCGCGCAAGGCATCGGCACCGCGTTGGGCCAGCGCGCTGGCCTGGTTGCTGATGCGGGCAATGGCCGGCTTGGCTTCGTCGCGCAAGTCCTGCACGCTGCCCGACAGGCTGTCCAGCGCGCTGTTGACTGCGCCTTGCGTGGACTTGATCGCGTCCTGCGCACTGGTGGAGGCCCGGTCGGCGAGGTTTTTGGCGGCGTCGTTGGTGGAGGTGGTGAACATGGCTATTCCTTGGGGTGGGTCTTGCGGTTGAGAAAGCGGGTGTTGCGTCTAGGGACCAGCAGGATCTCGACAGGCTCAACGCCTGCGGGTCAGGCCGAGTAAAAAGCTGACCACGGCCAGCACGGCAAAGACGAGAAACAAGATCTTGCCGATGCCTACCGCACTGGCGGCGATGCCGCCAAAGCCGAACAGCGCGGCGATCAGGGCAATGACAAAAAATACGACGGCGTAGTGCAGCATGTGGGGCTCCCAAAAAGGCATCGGGCGCTGGCCGGTCCGGTGGACCTTGCCGGTTGGGGCGAAGCGTGTGGCGCCGCGATGACCGCAGTGTCGGCGCAGGCCGCAGCCGCCGCGATAGGCCAAGCCATCGGCTCGGCGTGGGAGGTACCAGCGCCCGCCTGTAGGACAGCGCCGACAGTGCGGGGCAGCGCCCGGGATCACGACCCGCACGACCGCGGTCTGGCGTCTGGCGGCTGCGCCATGACGGCCGCGGCCTGGCCTCCTCTCGGCGCGTGCTCAGGCCGGCGCCGGCGCCGGCGCTGTGCTGGGCAAGGTCACCTGCAGCCGGGTGCCCTGGCCGGGCGCGCTGGCCAGCAGCAGCGTGCCGCCCTCGGCCTCGACCCGGAACCGCATGCCCACCAGGCCGAACGCCGAGCCCCGCCTGGGCGCGTCGTCAAAGCCCACGCCGTCGTCACGCACCGACAGCTGCACCGTGCCGCCCACCTGGTCCATGTCCAGCCAGACCTGGTGGGCTTGTGCATACTTGCTGATGTTGGTGATCGCCTCTTGCACCACGCGGTAGACCACCATCTCGGTGGCGGGGCTCAGCCGCACCGCCGACAGCGTGCACGACACCGCGATGCCCGACTGTTCGGTGAACTCGCGGGCCAGGATCTCCAGCGTGGCCACCAAGCCCAGGTTGCTCAGCGTGGACGGGCGCAGGTCCTCGATGATGCGGCGGCCCAGCGCAATGCTGCCATTGAGTGTTTCCACCAGGTGCGCCAGGCGCTCCAGCGCCTCGGGCGCGGTGCCGGCCAGGCGCGAGCGGATGCGCGCTGCGTCCAGCTTGGCCGAGGTCAGCAGCGCACCCAGCTCGTCGTGCAGGTTGCGTGCCAGCCGGGCGCGCTCGTCCTCACGGGCGGTCAACAGGTGCTTGGTCAGCTCGGACAGCTCGGCGGTGCGCAGCCGCACTTCGGTCGCCAGGCCGTCCCGCTCGGCCTGGATCAAACGCTTCAACTCGTGCTGGTGGACCTCGTGCTGGTTGGCGTGGCGCAAGTACAGGTACAGCGACAACAGGCTCAGCGCGGCCAGCGCTGCCATGCCGGTGCGGCTGAGCATCAAGGTGCGGTGCAGCGCCTCGCGGCTCGACACGATCGATGACGACGCCAGTGCCAGCAGCTTGACGCTCAGCACCCGCACCTCCTCCATCTGCTCCTTGCCGATGTTGCTGCGCACCAGGTCGATCACCGCCGCGCTACGGCCCTCGTTTTGCAGGCGCAGCGACAGTGCCAGCTCGGACAGCTTGGCGCCGGTGGCGGCATGCAGCTTGCCCAGCGCCTCACCGGCGTCGGCCGCGTCCTGGTAGTAAGCGTCCAGGTACTTGAAGGCGGCTTCACTGTCCACCAGTGCCTTGTCGTAGGGGATCAGGTAGTCCTTGTTCTGCGTCAGCAAAAAGCCGCGCTGGCCGGACTCGGCCTCGAGCAGGCTGCGCTCCAGGCTGAGAATTTGCTCACGCACCTCGCGCCCGTGGGCCAGGTCTTGCAGCCGGCTGATCGATTGCCAGTACGAGCCCTCGCTGATGAACAGCAGCGCCACGGCGGCGATGCAGGCCATCGGAAACACCAGCGGACTGCGCCGGACGACCTTGATCACATCCATTGCGGGCTCCTGCTGCAATCCATGGGATCATCCGGTGAGGAGAGACCACCGCCATGATCCGGATTGCAATTGTTGATGACCACGCCATGGTGCGTGCCGGTTTGCGCCAGTTCTTTGCCGACCAGATCGATTTTGTGGTGGTGGCCGAGGCCGCCACCGGGCGCGAGGCGCTGGACATCGTGCGCAAGGGCGAAGTCGATGTGATCGTGATGGACATCGCCATGCCCGACCAGAGCGGAGTGGATGCGCTGGCCGCGATCCGGGCGCGTGCGCCCGACCTGCCGGTGCTGATCCTCAGCGGGTTTCCGGAGGAGCACTACGCCACCACGCTGTTGCGCCAGGGGGCGTCGGGCTACCTCAACAAGGACTGCGACCCCGAGGACATCGTCAAGGCGATCCGCACCGTCTACCGCGGCCGCAAGTACATCACCGCCGGCGTGGCCGAACAACTGGCCGACGGCCTGGCGCGGGGCGACGACAAGCCGCCGCACGAGCATTTGTCCGAGCGCGAGCTGCAGGTGTTTTTGCGGCTGGCCAAGGGCGAGACCATCGGCCACCTGGCCGACAGCATGTCGCTGTCGGTCAAGACCGTCAGCACCTACCGCACCCGGGTGATGGAGAAGATGGCGCTGTCGTCCAACAGCGACCTGACCTACTACGCGCTGAAAAACGGGCTGATCCAGTAAGGCCCGCGTGGTGGCGCGTGCCGGCCTAGCCCGGCGTGGCATGTGCGCCCGCGTCGGCCGCCCCGCGCGAGAGCTGGCTGCAGTAGTCGATCAGCGCGTCGATGTCGTGTGATTTGTCGAACACCCGGTCGGCACCCAGGGCCAGGCACTTTCGCTGCATGTCCGAGGTGGCGTAGTTGCTCAGCACCACGCGCTTGACCGACGGCGGCAACACGCTGGCGGCGCGCAGCACACCCAGGCCGGAGCCGGACCGCAGGAAGATGTCGATGATCATCAGATCGACCGGCTGCTGCGACTGCAACAGCCACTGCACCGCCCCGACTTCGTCCTCGGCCGTGCCCACCACCTTGACCGACGCCAGCTCTTCCAGCGTGGCGATCAGGCTGTCCCGAATCACCGGGCTGTCTTCAACGATGTAGGTCTTTAGCGGGTGCATGGGTGAAGCGTGGGTTCTTGACCGTGCGGATGGTGCCGCACGGGTCTGAAGTCATCTGGCCAGTGCCGTCGATGCCGCCATGTCACCCCCTGACGCGCATTGGCAAAAATGATACCGCACCAGTGTGCGTGTTGCGCTCTTGGCGCGCCGTGGGTACTGAGCCGCAATCTGTGTGGGACATGTCCTACACGGCCGGCGGCGCATCCTCGGCTGCAGGGCGCCGGCCTGTAGGACACGGCCCACGTCAAGTGGCGGCGCCCGCCGCTGGCCGCGCAGCGTGCGGTTTTGCACACTGGCGGCACGCAATGCAGCCCGTCGACCCGGTTTGGACCGGCCGGGGCCTGCAGCGCAAAACGGGACACCCGATGACCTCTTTTCTCAAGACTGCCGTGGTGCTGGCCGCCGTGCTGCTGGCCGGCCAGGCAGCCGCGCAGGTCACCTTTTACGAAAACGACAGCTACCAGGGCCGGGCTTTCACTGCGTCGGGGTCGGTCAATGACCTGACGCGCTACGGCTTCAACGACCGGGCGTCGTCGGTGGTGGTCGACCGTGACACTTGGCAGGTCTGCGAAGACGCCGGCTTTGGCGGGCGTTGTGTGGTGCTGCGCCCGGGCAGCTACCCGTCGTTGCGCGAGATGGGCCTGAACGACCGGGTTACCTCGGTGCGCCCGCTGGCGTCCTACGTGCCGGCACCGGTAGTGGTCGCGCCGGTGGTGATCGCGCCCGAACCGGCCAACGCCCGGGTCACCTTGTACGAGCTGGAGAACTTCCAGGGCCGGTCATTCACCAGCAATGGTGCAGTGGACAACGTCTTCAGCTTCGGCTTCAACGACCGGGCGTCGTCCGTCCTGGTCCAGCGCGACGACTGGCAGGTCTGCGAGGACATCAGCTACGGTGGCCGCTGCGTGGTGTTGCGCCAAGGGCGCTACCCGTCGCTGGCGGCGATGGGGCTGAACGACAGTATCTCGTCGCTGCGTGTGGTGGACCGCTACGCCGGACGCGGCGCCGACGCCCGCTACGGCACGGCGCAGGGGGCCGAAGGTGACTTCCGCCGCCAGGGCAACGAGCGGCTGTACGAGGCCAGGGTGACCGACGCCCGTGCGGTGCTGGGCACGCCCGAGCAGCGTTGCTGGGTCGAGCGGGGCCAGGTGCCCGCCGGCCGCGGTGATGCCAACCTGCCGGGCGGTATCGTGGGCGCGTTGTTGGGCGGCGTCATTGGCCATCAGATCGGCGGCGGCTTTGGCAAGGATGTCGCCACCCTCGGTGGCGTTGTCGCCGGTGCCGCGGTGGGTGCCAATGTCGGCCGCGACGGCCAGGGCGTGCCGTCCCAGGACGTGCAGCGCTGTGAGTCGGTGTCGGGCCAGGCCCGCACCGCCTACTGGGACGTGACCTACCGCTTCCGGGGCCAGGACCACCGCATGCAGATGACGCGGCCGCCGGGCGCCACGGTCACCGTCAACCGCCAGGGCGAGCCGCGGGTTTGAGCCGCGCCACTGCCCGACCACTTTTGCCTTCACACCACGCAGCTTGCCATGACACCCACCCTCTGGCTGGTTGGCGCCGCCGCGATGTTGCCGGCGATGGCGCTGGCGGCGTGGCTGCGTTACGCCGATGACCCGACCGATGCAGCGATGGCTGCGTTGGTGGGCCATGGCGGACCTTGTTTTACCGGGCCGGACCGCTGGGATGCCAGCAGTCCGTCAGCAGGCCCGTTGCCCTTGTTTTCACCCGAAGTTTTTCCACCGTTTCCCCCGTACCACAACCCAGGACTGACACCATGACACATAACTTCAGCTTCAAATCCGCACTCGCCATCGCCGCCCTGTTGGCCATGCCCCTGGCCCAGGCCGCCAACCTGAGCAACGACGAGTACAAGGCCGGCAAGACCCGTATCGGCGCCGACTACAAGGCCGCCAAGGCCGTCTGCGCCCCGATGGCCGACAACGCCAAGGACATCTGCCAGGAAGAGGCCAAGGCGCACGAGAAGGTGGCGCTGGCAGAAAACGAATACAGCCACACCGGCAAAGCCACCGACGAGCGCAAGGTGCGCACCGTCATGGCCGACACCCGCTATGCGGTGGCCAAGGAGCGTTGCGACGACCAGGCGGGCAACGCCAAGGACGTGTGCAAGAAAGAGGCCAAGGCGGTGCACATCAAGGCCCTGGCCGATGTGAAGATGGACAAGAAGATCACCAAGGCCGAGCAGGATTCGATGGATGCCAAGCGCGACGCCGACTACAAGGTGGCGACCGAGAAGTGCGACGCTTCGTCGGGTGACGTCAAGGCCAGCTGCATTGCCGCGGCCAAGGCCAAGTACGGCAAGACCTGATCGGCAGGTGCCGCCGTCGGGCCCAGGCCCGACCGCCCGCCCGGCGACCGATGAACCGCCCCGCGCCCTGGATCAGGACGCGGGGCGGTTTTGTTGGATCAGGCCGGCCAGCAGGTCGAGCTGCTCGCGCTGCAGCGCCAGCAACTCGGCCCACTGCTTCTCGCGCAGTTCGTCCACCTTGTCGTGCAGCAGCATGATCTCCAGCTCGGCCTTGAGGTTGACCTCGTAGTCGTGCGCGGCGCTGACGCGGTCGCGCTCGGCCTGGCGGTTTTGCGACATCAGGATGATCGGCGCCTGGATCGCGGCCAGCATCGACAAGAACAGGTTGAGCAGGATGTAGGGGTAGGGGTCGAAGGTGCTGCCGCGTGTAGCGAGCAGCAGCGCGTTGGCGGCAACCCAGACTGCCATGGTCAGCCCGAACAGGCCCACGAAGGTCCAGGAGCCACCAAACTTGGCCACCGCATCGGCGGCGCGCTGGCCGCGGGTGGGCGGCATGCCCGGGTCGGCGGCCAGGTTGCGGGCGATGTGCTGGCGCTGGGCGATGTGCCTGGCTACCTTCTGGGCCTGGGCGTCCAGGGCCGCGGCGCCGGGCGTGGCGCCGGGCGTGCCGCTTTTGGCTGCGGTCACGGGCGGGTGTGCCGGGCGGCAAAATCATCCGGCTGCAGCACGATGGGCTGGCCGTGCGGGGTGCGATCGGCGGCATGGTCCCAGGCCTGGGCGCAGCGGGCCAGCTCCGCCGCGTCCGTGGCGCCCTTGGCGGCCACCAGGTCCTCCAGTGCCGCCAGCCAGTGCCGGTAGTAGGTATCGCCCCGGTCGGGGTCGCCGGCGGCCTGCGCTGCAGCGATGCGGGCGGCCAGCGCGGCAGCCCATTCGGGCCAGCTGAACAGGCCGCGCTGGTGCAGCTGCAGCGTCATCGCAAAGGCCTGGGCCTGCCAGGGCTCGGCAAACACCGGCGCGTCGGTGTTGCCAGGCGGCACGCCGGGGCCGGTCGGCAGGTCG
>Ga0209181_10008946_pt1 | contig 13310 bp, 9 predicted proteins | sample MAT05_FD_187208 | JGI IMG/M metagenome (GOLD analysis project Ga0209181, IMG submission 187208) | Freshwater microbial communities from Lake Fryxell liftoff mats and glacier meltwater in Antarctica - MAT-05 (SPAdes) (version 2) | ecosystem: Environmental > Aquatic > Freshwater > Ice > Liftoff... | reverse complement strand
CCAAACCGGCCTATTATGCCATGCAGCACGTAGCGGCCATTTTCGACAACTCGCTCAGGCGCATTACCTCGCTGAAGCCGACGTTCAACGCCAAGGCACCAACCGCCCCCGGCGAGGTGAAATACAGCAAAAGCACCGACCGGAGTATGGCTGTGTACGGCTACGAGCATAAGGAATCGAAAAAACAACTGTTCACCCTCTGGATGGACGAAGCGATTCCGGCGGAATCTAACCGCACCCGCGACATAAACCTGACCCTGCTGAACACGAACATGGATCAGCCGGTGTATGTGGACATCCTCAGCGGGGCAGTTTACGACATTCCGGCGGGCCAATGGAAAAAAGAGGGAAGCAACATCACATTCCAGAAAATCCCTGTCTATGACGCGCCGATTCTGATTGCCGACAAATCACTGATTGTGACGAAGAATCAATAAGGGTTTCAAATGCATATGTATGAACCAGAAAAATCCTAGCCGAAGAGACTTTCTCCGTCAGGCGAGTTTGTTGAGTGCTTCACTGCTGACGACTCAGGTCGGATGGGCTACCGGAAAGGCCAACCCGATTATCCTTTTCACGTCGGGCTGGCAGGATGTCAACATCGGCGATATTGCCCACACACCGGGCCTGATTGCGTTACTCAAAAAAAGACTCCCCCAGGCGAAGCTGATCCTCTGGAAGCGCAGCCGCAGCGAGAAAGTCGAAGCCATGCTAACGCGGTACTACCCCGACCTGCGGATTATTCATGGCAACGTGGCCGGGGGCGTTCCCCAGACTGAGGCCTTGAAGCAGGCGTTTGAGGAGGCCGATTTCTTCCTGCATGGCTCTGGTCCGCTGGTCGTGGCGGCCGACTATCTGGAGGCCTGGCATCAGCAGACCCGCAAACCGTTCGGTTTGTTTGGCGTAACGATTCAGGATGTGTACCCCTCGCTGAAAACGCTCCTGTCCGGCGCATCGCTTATTTTTACCCGCGAAACGGCCTCTATCGAGGTACTCCGCAAAGCGGGTTTGTCGGGCAATCACATCGCCTTCGCGCCCGATGCCACCTTTGCCCTCACCATCCGGGACGACGACCGGGCTACGGCATTTCTGGCGGCTAACAGCCTCCGGCCCCGCGAGTTTATCTGCGCCATTCCCCGGCTTCGGATGACACCCTACCACAAAATTAACCCCAATAACAACGGCTGGAATGAAGAGAAAATCCGGCAGGTGAACGAACTCAACAACAAATGGAAGGAGGCTGATCACGCCAAACTACGCGAAGCCATCATCGCCTGGGTACGGCAAACGGGCCACAAGGTGCTGGTCTGCCCGGAAATGACCTACGAGGTGGACATCATGGATGAATTGCTGATTGATCCGCTGCCCGCCGATGTAAAGGCGAAAGTGGTGAAGCGCGGCTACTGGCTCCCCGACGAAGCGAACTCCGTGTATGCCCAGGCGCATACGGTGCTGAGTTTCGAGTGCCATTCCCCCATCATGGCGGCAACCACCGGAACGCCCTGCTTCTACCTTCGCCAGCCGCAGGATACCATCAAGGGGCAAATGTACTACGATCTGGGTCTGGGCGACTGGACCTTTGAAATTGAACAGACGACGGGTCAGCAGATTACCGACCGGCTGATGCAAGTGACTCACGACTACCCTCAAGCCCGGCAGAACGTCTGTAAAGCCCTCGCTAAGGTGGAGACCCGGTATGACCAGACGTTTCGGTTATTACGAAAAACGTGGTTATGACCAGCCGGTGTCAAAACTCCATTTGGTCGATTCATTACCCAGCCCCGTAAGTAATTTATAGCCACCTAGTGTCTTTAGGATAGGGGACGAAAATTTGAGCCATTCGGACATTGGATACCTATATTGAGTGTTTTATGACGTTCGCTCCTTAGCCTGATGCAGAAACTGGCAATCGGTATTGATATTGGCGGCACCCGTACCAAAATTGGGTTGGTCGAGGTTGGGTCCGGTCGGATGCTGGATAGCCTCATTCAACCCACCGAAACCGACGATGCCGGGCGTTTTGAGCATACCCTGGCCGAGGCCATCGAATTCCTGAAGGCTAAAGCAGGGGAACACGACGACGAATTGGTCGGCATTGGAATCGGTGTATCGAGCTTTGTTTTTGCCGACGGAATGGTCGATTCAAGCTACGGGTTTATGCCCTTTATGGAGAATTACCCGCTGGCCGACATCATAACCAGCGCACACGGTTTGCCCTGCCGGGTCGATAACGATGCCCGGCTGGTGGCCCTGGGCGAAGCCCTGTACGGGGCGGGTAAAGACGTTGCCGGACGCGGGTACGGGCGGGTGCTGACCCTGACGCTCGGTACGGGCCTCGGTGTCGGGATGGTTATTGATAGAAAGCTGGACGGGGCGTTGCCCTACGGCCACATGGCGGGCCATATCACCGTAACCCAAAACGACACGCCCTGCTATTGCGGCAAAACGGGCTGCCTGGAATCGCTGGTGTCGGCAACGGGGCTGGTGGCAACGGCTAACCGAATAGGCTGGAAACCTGCCGACCCGAACGTACCCGTTACCGCCGAGGCCATTTTCTACGCCAGCGAAACCGCCGACCCCGACGCGCTTGCCCTCGTGACGGAACTGGTGGGGCATCTGAAAACAGGCCTGAGCAACTACATCAACCTCTACGCGCCCGACCTGATAGTGTTGGGCGGGGGCGTGGCCAAAGGGTTAAAACCTTATCTTCCCCAGTTGGTAAACCAACACCAGTTAGGGCCTTACAAACAATACCAAACAAGCCTTGCCCTCTCAGAGCTGGAAGAGGGGGCGGGAATTCTGGGCAGTGCCGCCTTATTCCGATGAAAAACAACACCTGGATACTCTTCTCGGTTGCGGCTGCCCTATTCTGGGGGGTGTGGGGTGTTATCTCGAAGCTCATTGCCGAGAATGTCAACCCCTACACCAACCATGTCCTGTTCACCGTTGGGATGCTCCTGACGCTGCCGCTGGTCTGGCGCAAACTCCGAGCCGAACGACCCAACCGCCCCGGTATTAGCTGGGGGCTGGTGGCCGGCGTGTTGGCCGTGCTGGGCAACGTGGCCGTTTTTCAGTCGTTTTCGCTCGGTGGGCTGGCCGCCATCGTTATTCCGCTGACTAATCTGTACCCGCTCGTCACCATTGCCATTGCGCTGCTGGTGTTTCGGGAGAAACTAAGCTGGATTAACCGGGTGGGCATTGCCCTGTCGGTGCCAGCCTTCGTGATGCTGTCGGGGCAAGCATCGCTGTTCACCAATCCGTCGGCGGTTTTTGCCCAACTCGCGCCTACCTCCTGGCTGTTGTTCGCGCTGCTGGCTCTGCTGTTCTGGGGGGTGTTCAGTGCCGCGCAAAAAGTGACCACCAACCATATTTCGGCGGAGTGGGCCTATGCCGCATTCATGGTCTCCTGCCTGGCATTGTCGCTGCTGTTCGTCGCACTCGGTCTGTGCAATTTCACCCTGTCGGGCCGGACGGTCGGGCTAGGGTCGCTGGCCGGGATGCTCAACGGGCTGGGCGTATTGTGCAGTTTTTCGGCTTACAAAGCGGAAGGGAAAGCCTCGCAGGTAACAACCATTGCGGGGGCGCTGCAACCCGTATTCACCATTGGCTTAGCCATTGCGTTTCTGGGCGAGTCCATTTCCTGGCTGGAAATAGGGGGTATTGCGGTAGCCATGCTCGCGGCTCTGCTGTTGTCGAACGAACCCAAAAAAGAACTGTATGAACCCCATCCTGTCTGAAATCCGGGAAATTCCCGACAAAGCCCGTGCCCTGCTATCCCAGCCGACGGTGTTGTTGCCCCTGCACGTGCCGTATCTGGGCATGGGATCGTCGTACTTCGCGCCCCTCGCCTTTAAGTACATGGGGGTGGACATCCACCCTGAGCTTGCCTCGGAGTATTATAATTACCTGTCAACGGGAGAAAAACATCCATTGGCGGTGATTCTGTCGCAATCGGGCCGGAGCAGCGAGGCCCTCTGGTGTACCGACCTGTTTGAGGCATACGTGGCCGTGACCAATTACCCCGACAATCCGCTCGGCACCCGGCCCAACGTGCGGGCAACGCTGGACATCGGTGCGGGCGACGAGCAGTTTTCGTCGTCGAAAACCTACGTCAATACCCTGCTCGCGCTGTTTCGGGGCTTCGGCTTCGACCCGACGAGTAGCGTGGATTTGCTGATTCGGAACTTTTCGGATTATGAACAGCAGGGCAAGGCACTGGCTGAGGCCGTGTATGCGCTACGCCAGACCCGCCCCATTCACGGTATTTACATCACCGGAAGCGGCCCCAATATCGCCACAGCCTACGAAGCGGCCCTGATTCTGAGCGAAAGTACCAAACTGGCTTTCGTCGGTTTGCCGATGGCCCAATACGATCACGGCCCCAAGGAAACGGCCCGCGACAGCATCGTGATAAATATTCAGGCTAACGGCCCGAACCGCGAACGCACCAAAAAGCTGGCCGAAACCATCCGGGCAGCCGGGGCAACGGTGCTGACGGTGGAAGAACCGGAAGCCGACCGCACCGGCGGACCGGAGCAGTTTTTAGTACTGCACAACATTGTTCCGTTTAATTTTATGGCCTATTACCTGGCCGAAAAGATGGGCGTAGGCGATACGTTCACCGTCGGCGGCAAAGTAACCGAAGTTCTATGAAATCAAGCCTACTCTTCCTGCTTCTGCTGCTATCTGGCCGTTTGGCCCACGCCCAGCCCGCTAAACGGCTCTACATCGCCAACGACGACCATACCGATTATATGTGGACTGCCGACGAAGCCAAATACGATTCGGCCTTTGTGCAGATGCTCGATTACTACCTCCGGCAAGTGGACTCAACGCGCAACGGACCATCTGATTTGCAGATGCGCTTCAACTGTGATGGCAGCTACTGGCTCCGGGCGTATCAGAAAAACCGCTCCCCGGCTCAGTTCGACCGGCTCGTGGGAGCCATTAAATCCGGCCACATCAGCAGCCCGCTGAACCTATTGGTCAGCACCTACGGCGCACAACCGACGGAGGCTGTGTTGCGGGGAATGTACTATGCCGGGTCGCTGGAACGGAGGTATAACCTCCGGTTTCGGCTGGCTCAGGCGATGGAGAACAATACCATTCCGTTGGGGCTGAGTTCGTTATGGGCCGGGTCGGGGGCCAAATACAACTACAAGGGCATTGGCGGGTATGGCAGTCAGATGACGTACGAATACAGGGCCAACCGGCGCAAACAGCTTTATTACTACACCGGGCTTGACGGGTCGCGGGTGTTGACCAAATGGTATGAGTATCCCGACGAAACCAGCGCGTTTGGCGGGTATGCCGAATGCCGGTTTTACCCCCAGAAACGACCTGTTAGCCAGACCGTCGAACTGGAGCAGGTAATCGACAAACTCGATGCTTACTGCAATACCCCCCGCTACCCGTTCAACATAGCGGCTGCCTTTGGTTACGGCTGGGACGACCTCGCTACGTTTGTGAGTGCGCCCTTTATCACAGCCGCCAAAAACAAGACGACCGACACCCGAAAGGTGCGTATTTCCAACGAAATCGACTTTTTTGAGGATGTCGAAAAGAGTTACCCCAACCTGCCCGCTGAATCGGTGAGTTACGGCAACGAATGGGACATCTACTGCGCGTCGATGAATGAAACGACGGCCCGCGTCCGGCGGTCGGTCGAGAAGTTGCGGGCGGCTGAGGGGCTGGCGGCTGTGGTGTCGCTGGGCGAACCTCACTTTGCCGACGCGCTGACCCCCGCCCGAGAGCAGGCGTGGGAAGCGTTGGGGATGTATTGGGAACACAATTGGACCGCCGATGGCCCCGTCAGCCGGGCTATCCGGGCAGCCTGGCAGATTAAGTTACAGACGAACCTGGGTAGTTATGTGGATTCACTCCACGAGCTGTCGGCCCGGCGATTGGGAAGTCAGTTGAAAAAAACCGCGTCACCTCGGTTTTACGTCTTCAACCCCTTGAGTTGGACCCGCAACGACGTGGCCGATATACCCTACGACGTGGCCGGGCCGGTTCGGGTAATCGACATTGCCACAAACAAAGAAGCTATTAGTCAGCGCGTTATGAAAGGTGGCAAGCCGTTTGTCCGGGTGCTGGCCGAAGGGATTCCGTCGGTGGGCTACAAGGTATTCGAGATTCGGGCGGGGCAACCGGCGACCAAACCGATAGCGGCAGACGTGTCGATACCCAATGGGGGCCTGGCGCGTATCAGCAACGCTTTTTACGCTCTGAAACTGAGTCCTACCGGCGTGATTACGGAATGGCTCGACCGGAAAGCGGGGAATAAATCGCTGGTGTTGCCGGGCAAGTTCCTCAACGACCTCGGCGTTCAGAACCTGAACGAAGGGACGCTGACGGTGGAAAATAAAGGCCCGGTGTCGGTCACGCTCAAAGCCGTTTCGGGCCACCCGATTCTGCACACCGTCCGGCTGACGCTATTTGCCAACAGCCCGCGCATCGAAATTGAAGACAGCATCGGGGTCAATTTTGCCAACGTCCGCCAGTGGTCGTTTGCCTTCAACCTGAACAATCAGACGACCCGCCACGAAGAACTCGGCGCGGTGCTGACGGCCCGCAAAGAAACACGGGGGGGACATTATGCCGCCCAGAACGCCCGGCTCGACTGGCAGACGTTCAATCACTTTGCCGACCTGAGCGAAGCCGGGTACGGCGTAACGCTGTCCAATCAGGATTGCAGTTTTTTCAAACTCGGCGAAAGCACCGCAACGGCGAACCGCGTCGATTCGCTCTGGGAGGACTCGTCGGTGCTGCACGCGCTGGCGGGCGGGCAGGTGGACAAAAAGCGCGAAGACGGTGGCTACATGGGCATTTTCAACCAGAACGGCCAAAAAGCGTTCCGCTACAGTTTCGCCCTGACGACCCACCGTTCGGCCTTCGACCCGACAGCGGCCATGAAATTTTCGCTTGATCACCAGAACCCGCTTGTAACGGGGCTAATTACGGGTGAAGGCGGCAACGACACCAAATCCTTTTCGCTGCTTTCGGTCAATGACCCAAATGTGTTGCTGTGGAGTGTGAAACCAGCCGAAGAAGGCCCGACAAGCGGCTTGATAACCCGTTTCTGGAACCTCGCAACCAGGCCCGCCAACCCAGTTATCCGGTTAGCAAAGCCTATTGGCAGGGCCTGGCAAACCACGCATATCGAAACTGACGAGCAGGCCGTAACGCCCACCAACGGGGTACTGAAAGCCTCGTTTAACCAGCACCAGATCAAGACATATCGACTGATTCTGAACGATGTGCGTTAACCCTCTTCAACGATGAATTTTTTTTGACATGAATCTACGTTTTCTTATCCCGAATTTTTCGGCAGTATCAGGGCAATGGATATTTTCGATTGCTGTGCTAATCGGCGCCAGCCAATCCGTTTGTCGCGCCCAGCCCACCGGGCAACGAATCACCGAGCAGGCCGCTGCGGAGGGGGCAACAAAAACGGGCGATTCGTTGAGGAAAGAGCGCGTTCGCATCGAAAACGAATACCTCGACCGGGCGAAAGTAAACATCGAAAAATACCGGAAAGGCAACGCACGTTTGCACTTTACCGATGCATCGGGTAAGCCCATTCGCAACCTTTCGGTAACTATCAATCAGGTTTCTCAGGATTTTTTGTTCGGAAATCTCCTCTTTGAACTCGCCCGGTTTGGGGCCAGCGAACCGTATAAGGTTGACCTGTACAAGGAACGCTTCAAGGCTTTGTTCAACTTCGGCATTGTGCCCTATTACTGGGCGAATTACGAAAAAAATCCGGGAATGCCCGACTGGAAACGCAACCAGGAAGCCATTGATTGGGGCAAGGCTAATGGCATCACATTGAAAGGACACCCGCTGGGTTGGACCTCTCCTTCGGGTACGCCGAAGTGGTTGCTGCGGCTGCCGCCTGAAACTGCCGAAGCCGTCTATAAAGCCCGGATTGTCAGCAACGTCGTCGGATTGAAAGGGCAAGTGGACATCTGGGACGTGGTAAACGAACCCGTCAATACGGTGTCCTGGGAAACCGCCCTGCGCGACACGGCCAACGTCAATGACTTCCGCTACAACGTCAAAGATGTAGCCGTGGCCGACGTAGTGCCCTGGGTGGAAAAGTCATTTAAATGGGCGCACGAGGCTAATCCGGCCGGTAATTACATTCTCAACGAGTACTTCACGCTGGCTATTCCGAAGGTCCGGGAGCGGTTTTACCAATTGCTCAAGGAACTGAAAAACAGGAATACACCCCTCGGCGGCATCGGAGTTCAGGGGCATGAACCCCGCGAAATGTGGTTTTCACCCGTTGAAATCTACAAAACGCTCGATTTATACCAGGAATTTGGTCTACCCATTCATATCACCGAACTGATTCCCCAGTCTTCGGGCAAGGCTATCACGGGTTGGCGAACCGGCACCTGGACCGAAGCTGCGCAAGCCGAATTTGCCCACCAATTTTATACGCTGGCGTTTGGCCATCCGGCCATTGCTTCCATCAACTGGTGGGGGTTGTCCGATCGGAATATCTGGCTGAAAGGCGGTGGGTTACTCGATGCCGAATACAACCCCAAGCCGGTTTATACTACGCTGCTGAAATTGATTAAAGACGAGTGGATGACGAAAAATGTGGCCCTTTCTACGGATAAAAAAGGCGGTGCCGCTTTTAGGGGCTTTTACGGCACGTATCAGGTGCTTGTTACAAAACCCGACGGTAGTCAGCAGACCTTTACTATTCACCTGCGCGAAAAGGTGGATAATCAGTGGGCGTTTACGTTGTAGCAACTAGTTCAGCCATTTTATAAATCAACATGAAAAAACGGTACTACTCTTGACACCCTTCTCCTGGTTATCAATCAGTTTGGGTCATTTCGAACGTCTATATGCACCTTATGCCGGAATAACTATTCGATTAAGGCATTGAATTAGAAACAACTATGAAAAATCTCCTGGCGATCACCGCCCTTCTCCTGCTTACAGTCGCGGTTCAGGCGCAGACGACCAAACGACTCTACATCGCCAACGACGACCACACCGATTATATGTGGACAGGAAATGAGGCTCAGTACGATACGGCTTTTGTCAGGATGCTGGATTACTACATGAACCAGATCGATTCGAGCCGAACTAATGCCGACGACTTTCAGGCACGCTTCAACTGCGACGGTAGCTATTGGCTGCGAACCTACCAGAAACTACGAAGTCCGGCGCAGTTTAACCGGCTGATCGGCTACATTCGGTCGGGACATATTAGTAGCCCGCTCAACTCGGTGGTCAGTACTTATGGCGGTCAACCCACCGAGGCTGTGTTGCGGGGTATGTACTACGCTGGTCAGCTTGAACGGCAGTATAGTTTGCGGTTTCCGATGGCCGTGTGCATGGAAAATCAGACCCTGCCGCTCGGCCTGAGTTCGCTGTGGGCTGGGGCTGGGGCCAAATACAGTTGGCGGGGTGTTTGTGGATGTGCCAGCCGGATACCCAATGCCAGCCTGGCCCACCGGTCGCATCAGCTGTATCGCTATATGGGCCCCGACCGTCGGGGTGTGATCATGAAGTGGTACAATCTTACCGCCGATAACAAAACCCTGGGGGGATATGCCGAGGCCCTGCGCACCCACAAATCAACCAATATCGCGGCCGACATGGCTAAAACGATCAACAGCCTGGCGGCTCTTTGCGATACGACCTCGGCAAAATCGACGTACCCGTACAATGTGGCGGCCGCTTTCGGTTACGGTTGGGATGACCTGAGTACGTTCGTTTCACCCGAATTTGTACGGGCAGCCCAAACCGGAACCACGCCCCTGCAACGCGTTCGGGTGTCGAACGAAGAAGACTTTTTTCGGGATGTGGAGAAAACGTACCCTAATCTGCCTGCCGAATCGGTGAGTTACGGCAACGAATGGGATTTGTACGCGACCTCTATGAACGAAACAACCGCTCAGGTACGTCGGTCTACGGAAAAACTGCGCACAGCCGAGGCTCTTGCCACGCTGGTATCGCTGAAAGACAAGGCGTTTGCGAGTGACCTGGCTCCCGCCCGTAAACTAGCCTGGGATGCCTTCGGCCTGTATTGGGAACACGACTGGACTGCCGACGGGCCGGTAACCCGAAAGGAAAGGGCCGACTGGCAAATTAAAATTCAACGGCAAATCGCGGCCTACACCGATACACTCTACAGCCACTCGTTAGCTGCGCTGGGCAGAGGTCTCAAAGCGAGCCGCGCCGGTACGTCCCGTTTTTATGTGTTCAATTCGCTGAGTTGGGTACGGAGCGACGTTGCCGATTTCCTGATCACCGACCTCGCTTCAACACGTGTTGTCGATCTGTCGACGAATCGGGAAGTGGCCAGTCAGGTCATGCAGAAAGGCGGACAGACTTACCTGCGCATCTGGGCCGAAAACGTACCGTCGGTGGGTTATAAAGTCTTTGAACTACGGAGCGGCAAACCTGCTCCTCAACCGATAGCGGCTCAGGTAACGGGCGAGTTTATCCAAAATGATTTTTACCGGCTCCGGCTCCGCCGGTCGGGCGTTATCAGCGATTTGGTAGATCGCAAAGCCGGAAACCGGGCGGTTATAAAGCCGATTGCCGGGCGGCTGTTCAATGATTTGGGAACGAAAAACCTGGATGCTGGTCAGGCGCTGGTGGTCGAGAATGCAGGAGCAGTATCGGTAACGCTCAAAGCTGTTTCCACCGACCCAATTGCCCATACGGTTCGGGTGACACTCTTTCGAAATAGCCGCACCGGCCGGTACGCCGGAGCGGGACCGCCCCGTATCGACATCGAAGACAGTATTCAGGCCAATTTCGGCGACCTGAAAACCTGGGCTTTTTCGCTGGATCTGAACCGCCCGACTACCCGGCACGAAGAACTGGGTGCTATTCTGACGGCTAAAAAAGAAATGCGGGGTGGCCACTATGCCGCCCAAAATGCCCGCTACGACTGGTTGACCTTCAATCATTTCGCTGATCTGAGCGAACCAGGTTACGGCGTCACGGTCTCCAATCAGGATTGCAGCTTTTTTAAACTTGGCCAAAGTACGCCTGATTCACTCTGGGAAACGTCGTCGCAGCTGAATGCGCTGGCGGGTGGGCAGGTAGATGGCGAAAAGCTGGGCATTCTTAACCAAAACGGGGCCACTGCCTTCCGCTACCAGTTTGCGCTGACTACTCATTCGTCGGCCTTCGATCCGTTGGCTGCCCTGCGTTTTTCGCTGGAACACCAGAATCCGTTAACAACGGGCGCCATTACCGGCTCAGTGGATACGTACCCAGCTACGAGTTATTCACTACTGAGCCTCTCGGACAAAAATGTGCTGCTTTGGGCGTTGAAACCAAGTGAGGAAGGCATCAATCAGGGCCTGATTGCCCGCTTCTGGAACCTCAGCAACCAACCAGTAAGCCCAGCTATCAGGTTAGCCGAACCTATCAGTCGGGCCTGGCAAACCACCCATATCGAAACCAATGAACAAGCGTTGAAGCCAACGGGCAAACAGCTCAATGTTCGCTTTTCCCCGGCTCAGATCAATACCTACCGACTCTTACTTACCAACTAGTGTGTCCCTAAAAACGCTGAGGCATCCAGCAATTCCGCAACCCTTCATCCTAGTAATCGACTCGTTTGTTTTCGAAAGGCATAAGGCGTTTGGCTGAGTTGCTTTTTGAACGCCTGAATAAAGTGCGGCACATTCTCGAAACCAACCGCATAACAAACCTGCGTCACCGAATCCTCGCCTTTACTGAGCAACTCACAGGCGTAGCGAATCCGGAGTTCAGTTAGGTATTGGGTGAGGGTTTTACCAGTCTGGGCCTTAAAGTACCGGCAGAAAGCCGCTTCGTTCATACAGGCCAATTCGGCCACCTGAGCCAGGCCGCTGAAATGCTCGATCAGGTACGTGATTACGTGGCTCAGTTTTGTAGATAAATGTTTTGTTTTTTGCCATGAATGCCTGGCTGTTACAGGAAAAGCAAATTAAATAATGTTTTCTGCAAAATACCTGGTAGAATGGTACAGAAACTTACCCGAATTTTGCAATAAACAAACCATTATGAAGCTGACTTTTCTGCTGTTGCTCTTATTGGCACAGCTCTCGCACGCCCAACGCCCCAATATCCTGACGACTGGTGAACGCAGAACGGGCTGGCAACTTCTGTTCGATGGCAAAACCACTACCGGCTGGCGCGGTGCGTACAGCAATAGCTTCCCCGCCACCGGCTGGACGGTGGTGGATGGCGAACTACGGGGCGAACTCAGCAACGGAGCTGAATCGGGCGATTCGGGCGATATTGTGACGTTGAAAAAGTACCGTGATTTTGACCTCGTGTTTGAGTGGAAACTGGGTAAGGGTGGTAATAGTGGAGTTAAGTACTTCATTGAAGAACGCCAGCCCAAACCCGATAAAGGGTCGCAGGCAGGCTACGAATACCAGCTTATCGACGATGCCAACTATATCTATAACGGAGTGCCCCTGCCCCAGGACCTTAAAACTGCGTCGATTTATGACGTAGTGGTCGCCGAAAAGCCCGATGTAGCCATCGGAAAATGGCATACCTCGCGGATTGTCGTCCGCCAGAATCAGATTGAACATTGGCTCGACGGGCAGCGGGTTTTGGTGGCCGACCGAACGTCGGAAGCCTTCGCAAAGGGCGTTGCAGACAGTAAATTCAAGGACTATCCGGGCTTCGGGCAGATTCGCGAAGGCCACATTCTGCTCCAGGATCACGGCCATAGCGTGGCGTTCAAAAACCTCAAAATCAAAGAAATTACCCCTTAACATGGACCGCAGAAACTTTCTCAAAAATAGTACGTTAGCGGCTGCCACCGTCGGCATCCCCACCATTGTACCGGCTTCGGTTTTCGGCAAAAATGCTCCGTCGAACCGGATTACGGTGGGTATGATAGGCACCGGGCGGCAGGGATTCGGGCAGAACCTACAGGGGGCCGACCTGCCAGCCATAGGAGTAAGAATTCCGGGCTTGCTCGATGTTGCGGACGCGCAGGTTGTGGCCGTTTGCGACGTAGACAGTTGGCGGATGAACAAGGCCAAAATGGCCGTTGAAAGCCACTACGCCAAAAACGCGCCCAACGGAACCTACAAAGGTTGTTCGACACACGTTGATTTTCGGGAGATAATTGCCCGGAAAGATATTGATGCCGTCATGATTTCAACCCCCGATTTTTGGCACGTGCCGATGGGTATTCTGGCGGCAAAAGCAGGCAAGCACATCAGTTGCGAAAAGCCCCTCAGCATGAGTGTCCATCAGGGCCGCGAACTGGTTGATGCTATAAAAAAAGGTGGGCGGTCCGGCGGTCCGGTTGTAAACCG
>Ga0209181_10008944_pt1 | contig 13311 bp, 6 predicted proteins | sample MAT05_FD_187208 | JGI IMG/M metagenome (GOLD analysis project Ga0209181, IMG submission 187208) | Freshwater microbial communities from Lake Fryxell liftoff mats and glacier meltwater in Antarctica - MAT-05 (SPAdes) (version 2) | ecosystem: Environmental > Aquatic > Freshwater > Ice > Liftoff... | reverse complement strand
CCCCTTTCTTTGGGCTGCCTATTCCACTGTTGCCCATCCATATTCTCTGGATAAACCTGGTGACCGATGGCCTGCCGGGGCTTGCCCTTGCTTCAGAACCCTCAGAAAAAGGCATCATGAGCCGCCCGCCGCGCCACCCAAAAGAAAGCATTTTTGCCAACGGGCTGGGCACGCATATCCTGTGGGTGGGGCTGTTGATGGGTATTGTGAGCATCGTCACACAGGCCATGTCCATCAAGATGGGCAATACGCACTGGCAGACGATGGTATTCACCGTCTTGTGCTTCTCTCAGATGGGGCACGTTTTCGCCATCCGTTCGGAACGGCAGTCGTTTTTCGCGCAGGGGCCGTTTTCCAATCTACCGTTGTTGGGAGCGGTTATGCTCACCTTCGCGCTGCAAATGGCCACGATTTATGTACCATTCCTGAACCCTATTTTCAAGACGTCGCCGCTTACTTTCAATGAACTGATGATTGCGCTTGGTTTGTCCTCTATTGTTTTTATAGCGGTCGAAATTGAAAAAGTTGTTTTCCGGTTCAAAAAAGACCGCGTGTTGACCGCGTCACCAAACCCTTAGGAACGCGGCACCAATAACTTAGTCATTTTAGGTCAACCATTTTTTCATCAGACAACACTATTTTTCTGCGAATAGTGGGGCTATTTAAAGAAAAATAGGGGCCGTATGATGGAACAAAGGGTGGCATCAAATGACTAAGTTATTGGTGCCGCGTTCCTAACTGTACCTGCTGCAATGAAGTAATTGCCGTTGGGCATTACTTCCAATTCATAGGACTGAAAGCAAATACCCCCGCCGGTGCAATAGGTGCAATTTGCCAGATCAATGACCACCAGGGAATCGGTGCCATCGGGAAGAATCGCGACACCATACATGATTTGACCCTGTATGCTCATGGACATACATGAAAAGAAGGCAAAAGCGCACAAGTGTATAGACTTTGGCATAGAAGACAATCTGTTAACTGATGTTAAGGAACGGTGCTCATACATCCTTCACTCCACAATCGTCACATCTCCGCTATACCCCTCGACCGTCCCGTCGGCCAGCAATGCCTCGAAGTAATAGACGTACACACCCGGCTGCATTTTCTGGTTGCGGAACGTGCCGTCCCAACCCGCCGACGGATCGTTGGTCGGTAAATTGGTCCGGCTGAACAGCGAATTGCCCCAGCGATCGAATACATTGAAGTTGCGCACCGACATGATTTCAGGTCCGGAGTAGACGGAGAAGAATCCATTGGCGCCAGAACCCGGAAGGAAAATATTGGGCACATAAATGTCCAGCATCTTGCTGACCAGAATCCGTATCTGCTCCGACGCCTGGCAACCGCCCGCATCAAAGGCCGTCACCTGAATGAAGCCGGAGGAGCCGGCTGTCAGCGAAGGATCGGGGCAATTGGAGCAGGAAAGCGGGAAAGGCGACTGGAACGCTACCGAGTCAATGGGAAAATTACCGGTAATATTCAGTTCGATCAGTTGTCCGATTTTGGCTTGTATCTCAGGCTGCGAATCCAGCGCCAGCCCCGGTTTCGTCGGCTGGTAGGTCGTGATGATTGTGACCACGCTGTCGCAGCCGGTTACTGCCGTCAACAGGAAGGTCTGAGTTCCTGCTTCATTCAGTCGGCACGAGGTCCGTTTGACCGTCGTGGCGGCTGGTGTGCCGATATTGACCGTTAGGGTGTCTGTCGCAGTGCAGCCGTTCCCATCCGTCACAGTCACGGTGTAAATACCAGGAGAATTGATCATTGAGAATGGAGCATTGAGGCCGGTGCTCCAGGCGTAAGCGACGAAACCTGCCGAAGCGGTCAGTGTGGTGCTGCTGCCCTTGCAAAATGAAGTCGCGCCTGTAATGACTGCCACCGGCTCAGCAGGAATCACCACCTGTGCCGTTCCGGTGCCCGGACAAGCCAGGTTGTTGGTCACCGTGACCGTATAAGTGCCGGGGGAATTGAGCATGGAGAATTGAGCATTGACACCGGTACTCCACGAGTAGGTGGCGAAACCAGGGCCCGCATCGAGTGTGATCTGGCCGTCGCACTTATAGGGCAGTTGGGTGACTGCCGGGGTGGGCACGGGCGACAACTGGATGGTGAACCCGGCGGTTTGGGTACAACCATTTGCATCCGTCACGGTGACGGTGTAGGCTGCGCCACCGACCACGCCCGGGAGGAAAGGCGCCGTTTCGCCCGTATTCCATTCAAATTTTACAAAATTCTGCTGGTTGGTCACGATGGATGTGATGCTTGCGCCGGGACAAAGCGAGGGCACTGAATACACTTGCGGCGGTACCGTAGTTGGTAGAGTCGCCTGGATGGTCGCTGTACCGGTACATCCGCCAGCGTCGGCTACTGTGACTGTGTAGGTGCCAGAGGTATTGAGTGTTGAGAATTGAGCATTGAGGCCGGTGCTCCACGAGTAGGTGGCGAAGCCCGCTCCTGCATCGAGGGTGATCTGGCCATTACAGGCGTAGGGCTGTTGCGTAATCGTGGTCGTCAGACTACCGCCAGCCACTACAGTCGCCTGCGCCGTACCGGTGCAACCATTCACGGCGATCACCGTCACGGAGTAGGTTCCTGCCGCATTCACAGCGATATTCGGCGCACCAGTCGCATTCGACCAGAGAATGCCGACAAATGCACCTCCCGTTACACTCAGTGTGACAGAATTGCTTCCACAAATCGTTGCCGGACCCGTGATGGCCGGTGCAGGCGGTGCAAGGGCCTGTACCGCCAGAGTTGCCGTTCCGGTGCAGCCCAACGCATCGGTCACCGTCACCGAGTAGGTCCCGGCTGCGCTGACATTTGTGGTTGACAAGAGGCTTCCGTTGCTCCAGACATAAGCCGAAAAACCGGCGGTCGCCGTGAGGGTAGCCGTTTCCGAAGGGCAAAGTTGCGTGTCGCCGTCAAGCACCACCTGTGGCGGTACGGGCAAGGTCACTTCAATCGTGGCAGTACCGCTGCAACCGCCGCCATCGCTTACGGTCACTGTATAAGTGCCGGGGGAATTGAGCATGGAGAATTGAGCATTGACGCCGTTGCTCCATGTATATTTGCTGAAGCCAGGCCCTGCATCCAGTGTGATCTGGCCGTCGCAGGCATAAGGCAGTTGCACAATGCTGGGCGCGAGTTGATTGGAAATGACCACGGATGCGGAGGCTACGCCGGTGCAGCCGTTGGGGTCCGTTACTGTTACGGTTGCCGTGAATGGCGGCTGCACGGTGATGTCTGCCGCAATCGAGCCATTGCTCCATAAATAGGCAGAATAGGTTCCGACCACATTCAGCGTCGCAGTGTTGCCGGGGCAGACCGTTGTCGGGCCTCCGATAGTCGGCGCGGGTGACGGGAATTCTCCCACCGTTTCCACCGCAGTGGAGGTGCAACCCAGGGCATCGGTCGCCGTCACCACATACACACCCGCCGTATTGGCTATGATGTTGGGCAACGTTGGTCCGCTGCTCCACGTATACTGGACGAAGCCCGTCGAGGCCACTAAATCCACGCTTCCCCCTTTGCAAAACTGCGTCGGGCCGCTCACGGATACCTGATTGAGGGTTGGCACGGTTACGGCTACCGTTGCGGTTCCGGTACAGGTGTTGGCGTCGGTCACTGTGACGGTGTAAGTGCCTGCAGCATTGACAATCAAGAATTGAGCATTGAGACCGCCGTTGCTCCACATGTATTTGAAAAAACCAGCCCCGGCATCGAGCGTGACCTGTCCGTCGCAGGCGTAGGGCACTTCTATGAGAACAGGCACTGGATTTTGGTTGATGGTCAATGTTGCTTCGTCTGTGTCGGTGCATCCGTTGTCATCCGTCACGGTAACGGTATAAGGGCCGGGGGCATCGAATGTGGAAAATGCAGCATTGATGCCGTTGCTCCAGATATAAGCCGCGAAGTTCTGACTCAGCGAAACCGTGACGCTGCCGCCCGCGCACAGGGCTGCCGGGCCAACGATCTGTGCCACCGGGAGCACCCAAGCGGTCACAGCAATACTTTCCGTGTCGGTACAGCCGAGGTTGTCGGTCACTGTGACGGTGATGGTGCCCGATGAATTGAGCGTTGAGGATGGAGCATTGGAGCCGTTGCTCCATAGATAAGTTGCAAAGCCAGGGGTGGCCTCCAGCGTCGTGTTTTCATTTTGGCAAAAACTGTTTTTTCCCGAAATGGAAACCTGAGGTGCCGTCGGAATGGAAACCTCCAACGTGCCGGTGCCGGTACAGCCATTCGCGTCTGTGACCGTCACGCTGTAAGTCCCGGCAATGGTGACGCTGACGGTCGGGGTGGCCTGGCCGCCCGACCAGGCGTAGGTGCTGAAACCCGCTCCGGCGTCCAGTGTCTGGATGCCGTTACAAGTGTATGGCAACTGGCTCAGGACGGGTGAAAGGCCCGTTGCTTCCGTGACGGTCTGGGTATCAGTTCCTGTGCAGCCCAGCGCATCCGTAACGGTCACGGCGTAATTATTCCCCGTGCTGATGACAATCGTCGGGGTCGTGGCCCCTGTGCTCCAGAGATACTGATTGAACGTGCCGCTCAGCGCCAGCGTGGTGCTGCTATTGGTACAAATGAGGGTCGAGCCGGTGATGTTCGGTTGTGGTGCTGGCGTATTGGTCAGTAGAAAATCATCCACGACTGTGCAACCGAGCGCGTCGGTGGCGGTGACGGTATAGGCACCCGCCGCGCTCGCGTTGATGCTTGCGCCCACCTGTGCCGTGCTCCAGAGGTACGCGCTCAGTCCGGCAGTGGCCGTGAGGGCGGTGGAAGTGCCGGCGCAAATGGTGCTGGCACCCAAAATCTCCATGACCGGTGGTGCCGGTATCGTGGCGACCGCCACGGCGGTACCGGTACAGCCGCCGGCGTCACTGACGGTGACCGTGTAAGTGCCACCTGCAGAAACGGTGATACTCTGTGCGTTTTGACTGCCGCTCCAGTTATAGGAGGCAAAGCCGCTGCCTGCGTCCAGGGTGATTTGACCGTTGCAGGTGTAGGGCAGTTCCGTGATTTGTGGCTGCAAACTGTTGGCAACGACCAGGACCTGGGAATCTGTGCCGGTGCAGCCGTTGGCAGCGGTAACAGTAACGGTGTACGTGTTGGCTGTGTTTACTGTGATCGTCGGGGTCGTGGCACTGGTACTCCAAACGAATGTCGAGAAGGCGCCCGGCACGGAGAAAGTAGCGTTGCCAGTCGCACAGATCTGCGAAGGCCCGCTGATGTTGGGCACAGGCGCATTGAGCGCGCTGACGCTGAATTCATCTGTAGTCGTGCAGCCGAACGCATCGGTGACCGTGACGGTGTAGTTGCCGGATGTTGAGACCGGGATGTTGGGGTTGTTGGAAGTGGTAGACCACAGGTAATTGCTGTAACCAGGTGTGGATGTCAGGGTGGTGCTGCTGCCGGGACAAAGGGTGTTATTGCCCGTGATATCTACAAAAGGTGGTACAGGGATGTTGGCAAGATAGGTATCCGTTCCGGTGCAGCCTTGCGCGTTGGTCACTGTGACCGTGTAAATGCCGGATGAATTGACAATTGAAAATTGAGCATTGATGGCGGTGCTCCACGCGTAGGCTGTGAAGCCCGGCCCGGCGTTGAGGGTCAGTTGGTCGTCGCAGGCGTAGGGTGCTTGCGAAATCGTGGGCGCCGGTGCGGTTAAGAGGTTTAGGGTCTGGGTATCTGTGCCCGTACAGCCGTTGGCAGCCGTAACGGTGACGGTATAAGTGCCAGCGGTCGTGACGGTGATGGTCGGTGTTGTTTGGCTGTTGCTCCAACTGTATGTCGGAAAGCCAGTGGCAGTGCTGAACGTTGCATTCGTGCCTGCGCAAACGTTGGCCGGCCCGGCGATCACAGGCTGCGGGGAAGGTTGTTCGGCAACGGTGAAATTATTCGTAGCAGTGCAGCCAAAAGCATCGGTCACAGTGACGGTGAAGGTGCCGCTGACCGTGACCGTGAGGTTGGGGCCGGTTTGTCCGCCAGTCCAGGAATACGACGTAAACCCAGGCATTGCATTCAGGTCAGCAAAAGTACCCTGGCAGAAGTTGTTGTCACCTGTGATGCTGACGACCGGAGGTGCGGGGATGTTGGCAAAAAAAGTATCTGTTGCGGTACAGCCCTGCACGTTGCTGACCGTGACGGTGTAATTGCCGGAAGTCGTGACGGTGGTCGTTTGTGTGCCTGCGGAATTGCTCCAGAGATAAGTGACAAATCCTGCCCCTGCGTTGAGGATCAGTTGGCCGTTGCAGGTGTAGTTCGCCTGACTAATGTTGGGGTTGGGCACGGGCAGTAAAGCCACATTGGCTGTGGTAGTGCCCGTGCAGCCATTGACTGCCGTTACGGTGACGGTGTAAGTGCCGGGTGCGTTGACAGTCGTGGTGCTGGTGCTGCCCCCGGTGTTCCAGGAATAACTTTGGAAGGGTGCATTGGACACGCTGAGCGTGACCGTCGCGCCAGGGCAAATGTCCGCATTAGCGACCGTTGGTGCCGGCGACGGTTCCGCGACGACTGTTGCCGATTCGGTATCGGTGCAGCCGGACGCATCGGTGGCGGTGACGGTGAAAGTACCACCTGTGGTGACAGGGAGGTTGGCCGAACTGCCGCCTCCACTCCAGGCATAAGTGGAAAAACCCGGGGTAGCATTCAGCGTAGTGTTTCCGCCAGTGCAAATAATGAGGTCGCCGGTGATGCTCACCACGGGTGGGGTGGGGATGGTCACGTTGAAGTCGTCGGTGCCGGTACAGCCCTGACTATTGGTGACTGTGACCGTATAAGTGCCGCCGCTGGCGTACGTAGCCGTCTGAGTGGTGCCACCGCTATTGTTCCAGGCATAGGTGGTGAAACCTGCCCCCGCATTGAGCACGATCTGCCCGTTGCAAGTGTATGTGTTTTGGGTAATGTTGGGCGCAGGCACAGGCGCTGCGGCGACATTGGCCGTGGCAGTGGCCGTACAGCCCGCTGCATTGCTCACTGTGACGGTATAAGTGCCAGGATTGTTGATGGGAATACTCTGGCCCGAACCGCCGATGTTCCAGGCGTAGGTGCTGAAAGTCTGGTTCACCGCTATCGTACCGTTGGCGCCCGGGCAGAGTTGCCCAGGAGCGTTGAGGGTGGGTTGAGGTGCCGCCACCACCGTGAGGGTGATGGAAGAAAGGCCGCTGCAGGCTTGGGCGACGAGGTTGTTTTGGGGAAGAAGGGTACCGAAAAAGCCGATAGCGGCCACAACTATTATAATGTTGAACTTTTTTTTCATAAGGGTGATATTTTGACGAACAGGAACAGGGTTTTATGGATGGAGTTTAGGTATAATTAGGGGAAATGTTAAAATCAGGCAGAAATTGTTGAGATGATCTCTGAATATGCCGCGTTCCTTATTGGCAGGTACACCAAGCATCTGTAAGTGCGGTAGCCTGCGAGGTCAGGGCACCGGGCGATGTGCCCGCAGTGGATAGTTATACACTCAATTGGCCTGTTCTTTTGCTTTATCCCTGAACAATATCGCCTTCAGAATATAATGTTTCACGGTATCGCGCCGTGTCCAATAAACATTGTGCCGCACCGAGTCCAGCGGAATATACGACACCTGCGTGTGAGCGGAAAGTTGTTGCACAGCGTGCTCTGCATTGGCCGGATAAATCAAATCGTCCAGCTTCCCATGCACGATCCAAACGGGACAGCCGATGCGTGCCCAACCGCTTTGGATGGTTCGCAATGCAGCTGCGTGGGCGTATTTTTCTTTGGTAGCCACCCGGGCCCAACGGGGAAATACGAATCCGACCGGCGAGTGTATCCAGGGGGCGATGCGCGGGATGCGCTCCGCCCCGGGCAGCACGGAGGCCGATTGCAAGACCAGTGCCCGAACCTGATCTGGATGATCCATGGCCAGTTTGGCGGCGATGGGACCTCCATAAGACGAGCCGCACAGCACCACCGGCCCGCATTCGGCCAGTTTCGACAGCAACGGTGCGAGCAGTTCGGCCTGGCGTTCGATGGAGGTGACCGCTTTCCCATAGCCGGACTTTCCGTAACCGGGCCGGTCCACCGCCACCAGTTTTGTTTTTCCGAAAAAACTGGAATCGCGGAACCAGGCGCGGTATTTCACCATGCTGCTCGGCGCTCCGTGCAAGAGCAACGTAACGGGCAAGGTGTCAGCGCCGATGGTCCAGCCGCGCAGGGTGCGGTCGCCGGAGCGGACGTAAAAAATGGTGGGTTGCGCAGGCGCATCTGCAAAGGATGCCCAAATCTGGCGGTCGCTGGAAGTGAGCCGCCAGATGCTGAAATGCGGCGGTAAGCGGCGGGAACAGGAAGCGGCGGTGAGGATCAACAGAAGACCCAACAGACTTTTCATGCAGCAGAAACGGCCGGGATGCCAGCCAGCGTGTATTCAGGCCGAAGTTGCCCATCGGACGATCGCGTTGCGCAACAACCGCAGTTCGATCGGTTTCGACAGATAGTCGTCCATACCCTCCCGCAGGCATTTTTCCTGCTCATCGGCGGTCGCGTTGGCGGTGAGCGCAATGATGGGCGTACGAAGTCCCGATTCACGGAGGGCGCGGGTGGCGGCGAATCCATCCATGATGGGCATTTTTATGTCCATAAAGATCAGGTCGAAGTTTTCAGCGGCTGATTTTTCGATGGCTTCGACACCGTTCCGGGCAATGACGATATAAGGGGTGCGAATGATTTTTTGGAAAAGTTCGGTGGCGAGCATCTGGTTGAAAGCATTGTCCTCGACCAGCAAAATGCGGCAAGCGGGTACTTTCTCGTCGTTTTTCGGGTCCACCGGAGCGGCGGCTGCTGGCTGATCGGTCAAGCCGACCGGCAGCGTGAATCGGAACGTGGAGCCTGCACCGATGGTGCTTTCTGCCGTGAGGCTGCCGCCTTGCAACTCGACTAATTGCTGAGTGATCGCCAGCCCCAGGCCCGTGCCGCTATGCCTCAGGTGGGTGTCCTCGCCAGCTTGCTGGAAAGCGTCAAATATGTGCGGCAATTCGTCGGCAGCAATACCCACACCCGTGTCGCGCACTTCGAAAAGCAGGGTCGTCGTTTCGGTATTCGTTATTGCGACAGGGGTCATTGCGACATTTTCGACCGAGACGTGGAGCGTGACGCTGCCTTGTTCGGTGAATTTGACCGCGTTGCCCAGCAGGTTGAGCAGGATCTGGTTGAGCCTGCCGGGATCACTGACAATGGTGCGGGGCAGGTCAGGGGCACAGTGCAGTTGGAAGTCCAGGTTTTTTTGTTCGGCACTGAGGCGCAGGAGGCTGACTTGCCGTTGGAGCAGGTCCTGCAAATCGAACGGCCGCGGCTGAAATTCGATCTTGCCCGCCTCGATTTTTGAGAAATCCAGGATTTCATTGATGACCGTCAGCAGGTTTTCGGAGGCATGTTTGACCACATCGGCGTACTCGCGCTGTTTTGGATTCAACGAGGTATCTGCCAGCAAGCCCGACATCCCGATGATAGTATTCAGCGGGGTTCGGATTTCATGGCTCATGTTGGACAGGAAAATGTTCTTGAAGCGGTTCGCTTCAGCCAGATGCTCGTTTTGGGCTTCGATTTCGGTCTGTTGCATCCGGATCTTCCGGTTAGCCTTGGCTTTGAGCCAGTAGAGCCGCAACAGGAGAAAGGCGATCAGTGCCAGAGCAGCCAGCCCTGCCAGCAACCCGTAGCGGAGTTGCCGCTCGCTGCTGGCCTCTGCTTCGCGCCGCTGCTTCTCGCTGTTCAGCGATTCGATCTCGCGCTGTTTTTCCCGCGATTCTGCATTTTGTTCCCGGATCCTGGATTCCTGGACGGCCAGTTGGAGGGAGAAATTGGTGTTGTTCTTTTCCAGCAACAGCGTTTGCTGGCGGGCCAGGTCGGCCTTGATCTTTTCCTGCCGCAACTGCACTTCGCGGCGCAGGATTTCGATTTCGCTGTTTTTGGCCTCTGCGCTCAACTGGCTGATTTCGCGCTCCTTTTTTGCAGTCTCGTATTTCACCTGCAACGCGGCGATCTGTCCGCTTTTTTCGGTGCTGAAAAGAGAGTCTTTATAGAGCCGCTCGCGGGCGTTGAATTCAAATGCCCGCAGGAAAAAACTGTCTTTCAAAGCCGGAGAAGCAGTCGCTTTGGCCCGGCGCAGGTAAATGTCCTGGAGTTGGACATAACTGTCGTTGATCAACGATTTGGCTTTTGCCTGCTGGCCGGCATCGAGTGCCTGGTGGGCAAACTGCTCCGCTTTGTCCAGATCGTTTTCATGCAGGTAAATGATCGTCATGTTCAACAGGTGTCCGCCGAACACCGCGATATCTTTCGAATTTTCGAGGGCGACGCGGGCTTTTTCAGCAAAAAAACGCGCCCGGTCAAAGCTGTCGAGCCGCATGTAGTACCGCGTCAGGTTGGCGCATACTTCCCCTTCATACTTGGTGAGGCTGTATTTTTGAATGAGTTGCTCCGCCTTGAGCATTTGCACGAGCGCTTCTTTGTATTTGCCCTGATTGGCCAAAATCTCGCCGACATTGCCGTACACGGTCATCACGCCTTCGGTAAATCCGATTTTTTCAAAAGCAGGTCCGGCGAGGCTGAAATAACGGGCCGCATTGTCGTAGTCGGTCTGGTAATAATGGACCATTCCGATGCCGTTGAACGAATCGCCGATGCCCCGGTGAAAGCCCGTCTGTTCGTACAGCCGCAGTGCTTCATGGTAATAAGTCAGGGCCTCTGGGTAGTTGCCCAGCCGCGTGTGGTAATTGCCGTGCAAAAAACGCACCCAGGCCCGGTGGCGGAGGTAGGAACTGCTGTCCGACCAGTTGGACGAAAATGTGGAAGTGATATCTGCGGCTTCCCGGAGTTTTTCGCCTGCTTTGGGCATATCAAAACGCATGTACTGGGCGGCGAGTTTGTTTAGAAAACTCACTTTCACCGAGTCCACCGTAGCCGATTGAACACGCAGCTCCAGCGAGTCAATGAGCCGCTTGCTCTGCCCCTGCGCGGTGGTGAGCGCACATAAAAAAGCGATCGGTAAAAATACCAGGTAAAAGATTTTGATCATGTTGGATCGGGCAATAGCCGCTCGTGCAAATGTAATCCAGTCACCCGATTTATCAACCATTCGCTCGCCTATGGGCGGGTCAGCCACTCCATCACATCCACGCCGTCCGGATAATCCATCAAACCAGGCTCCTGTGTTTTGCCAAAGGGCAGCGCGTCGAAATCCCGCAGTTGTATATTGCTTGCCACACACTGGATTTCATCGCGGCGGGCGACCAGCAGTTCGTCCAGTTCATGCAGGTCGTCGTAATATTCATAGTGCACGGAGGCGATGCGTGAGGTCAGCGCGGGCGACTCCGTGAGCAGCACCAATCCATTGCTTTGGTGTGGAATGCTGTTGAGGATCAACAGCGTATAATTGTAGTCGAAGTTGTTTTTGTACTTGTCGTGGTGGATGATCTCGCGGTACTCCTCCAGGGCTTCGAGCAAGGCATCGAACTGGTAGCCATGCGGGATGTAGATTTTGCTGACGTTGCGGCAACCGAGCCCGAAGTAGGTGAATATGTCGCGTCCGAGGGCATACAGGTCAGCCATACTTTCGATGCCAGTCAGCGCGGCCACGGCATTGCGGTTGCGGCGGATGATGTGCGGGTATTTCTGAAAATATTGCTCAAAGTACCGCGCCGTGTTGTTGCTCCCGGTGGCGATCACCACGTCGAACTCGCGCAGCGGCTCCCCTTCGGCGACAAACTCGGTGTATTCCCACGACTCATGCGCCCACTCTCCCATCTTTTTTACCAGCAGCGGCAGCAGTTGTTTGTCTTTGTCCGACAGTTTTACTTTGGCCCGCTGACCTGCTACAAACACACAGAGCCAATCATAAAATCCGACCAGCGGAATGTTGCCGGCCATGATGAGGCCCACCGTTTTTTCAGGATGCGGCGAAGAACCAATGGGATATTGCGATGCCCAGGCAGCGAGTTTGTCCCGATCCAGAAAGGCATCGGCGATGGACCGCAAGGCCAGGTGCTGGTTGTCTTCGGTGAACCAGCGATTTTCAAAATACGATTGTTGCACAGCCGCTTGCAACTCAGCGTCAGGTGCTTCGCGGAGGTAGTGGCCGAGTTCGGCGAGGAGGTCGAGGCGTTCTGTGAGTGTCAAATCCTTGGATGCTAAGTGGTGTATAGCGTGAATCACTGGTTGTCTAAAGTCAGGTGGCGTACCGCAAAGTTCGCAAAAAACGCTACTTCATTTAAAATCAATAATTTGCACCCTTTGCTTTTAGGAACGTGTGAAAAATAACTTGTCGCTTTGGCCTACTCCTGATCTGTCATGTCGGAACGAAGAGAAGACATCTACACAAGCCCGGCTCCCGGATGAGCCTTGCTAAAAGGATTGTGGGCAACTTGGGTTGTGTAGATGTCTTCTCCGCCAGTCGGCGGAGAAGACATGACAACCCGTTTTGAGGGAAGTTCACAAGTTGTTTTTCACGCGTTCCTTAGCGGTTCAATTTGCCGGACGGGGCACTAGGGACTTGGTGTCTCGGCAAAATTAGTTCTGGTTATCTCGCAAAGGCGCAAAGGGTTGAATCTTAAAACTCTGCGCCTTTCCGGTAAGGGTAGTTATCCTACTTTTGCCGCGCAAAATTAGAAAAGCGCACCGGTTCAGTCCTGCCTGCCATCCTTCCAACTTTTTAACCCGCCTTATTTTTAACATGGAAAAACTCAGCATGGACGCGCTCCAACGCCGGTCGGTCGAGGACTTCAAACGCACCAGCAAACTGCCGCTGGTGCTGGTGCTCGACAACGTGCGATCCGGATTGAACGTCGGTTCCATTTTCCGCACGGCCGACGCTTTCCTGTTGGAAAAAATCGTGCTCTGCGGCATCACCGCTCAGCCGCCACACCGGGAAATCCTGAAAACGGCCCTCGGCAGCACAGACTCCGTCGCCTGGGAATATGTCGCCGACACCGTTGCTGCCGTGCGATCGCTTCAAGAGCAAGGCTATCGGGTATTGGCCGTGGAACAAACGACCCCCAAAACCTGGCTGCATGAATTTATCCCCGAACAAAACGCCCGCTACGCACTCGTACTCGGAAACGAAGTAGATGGGGTGGGAGAGGCCGCCCTCGCCCTCTGTGATGGCACCCTGGAGATCCCGCAGTTCGGCACCAAACACTCCCTCAATGTCGCCGTGGCAGCGGGCATTGTCGTGTGGGAGGTTGTTTTGAAATTTTCGGGGAAGTAATTTTCCTGCGGGTAATTTCCTGCGGGTAATTTCCTGCGGGTAATTTCCTGCGGGTAATTTCCTGCGGGTAATTTTTTGAAAAGTAATTTTTA
>Ga0209181_10008942_pt1 | contig 13312 bp, 7 predicted proteins | sample MAT05_FD_187208 | JGI IMG/M metagenome (GOLD analysis project Ga0209181, IMG submission 187208) | Freshwater microbial communities from Lake Fryxell liftoff mats and glacier meltwater in Antarctica - MAT-05 (SPAdes) (version 2) | ecosystem: Environmental > Aquatic > Freshwater > Ice > Liftoff... | reverse complement strand
CCATACGCTGACGCGACTCAGTGATATCCGTGATGAACCCGTGCCACAGCGTGCCGCCGTTGGCCTCGCGCTCGGGCACCGAGCTGCCCATCAGCCACCGATAGCCGCCGCCCGCACGCTTGACGCGGTACTCCAGCTTCCAATGGCTCAGCGTCGCCGCCGACTCGCGGATCGATGAGTGCAGCTTCGCCAGGTCGCTGGGGTGCATGATCTCGAAGATCAGCGAGGCGTCCATCGCCGCCTCCGCTGGCGTGCATCCATACACCTCTTGAATGCCCGCGCTGGCATATGGAAACGACGACACGCCGTCCGGACCGACCCGGAACTGGAACACGAATCCGGGCAGATGCTGGGCCACCTTCTGCAAGCGACGCGCGATCTCGCGCCGGTGGTCGTCCGCCGTCACCCGCGAGGTGATGTCGATGTACACCCCAACCACCCGCACCGCTTGGCCCGCCGTGTCGCGCATCACCGTCGCGTGTACTTGCACCCAGCGCAGCTCCCATTCGCGCCGGATCCGGAAGCTCACGTCAAACTGCGAGCCCGACTCGATAGCTTCCTGCATCAGCGTATCAGCCAGCGGCAGATCGTCCTCAAACACACGCGAGCGCCAAAGGTCCGGCGTCACCGCGACGCCCGGCTCGATCCCAAAGATCTCAAGCGCTATATCGCTCCACTGGATCTGTTCGCTGATCAGGTCCCAATCCCACACCCCCGCGCCCGCCGCCCGCACCGCGATGTGCATCCGCGTGTTCTGCTCCGCCAGCGCCTCCTGCAGCGCCTTGAGTCGATCCACATCAACGCCCAGCGGCAGGCGCACGCCCGCGGCGCTCGCCAGCGGCGGCTCGGGCTGCCGCTTGTTCTTCGCTCCGTCAAACCGCCCCTTCAACGCCAGCACCACGAACATCAGACTGCCCACCGACATGGCGATCAGCGTCGCCCACATCGTTTGCACCGACCACAGCCACGCCACCAGCACGCTGATCGACGAAGCCACCGCCGCGAGCGGGAGCGCAAACACATTTCGAGTTCGAAAACACATGAGCGAAGGTCCTTCGAACGCGTATGAAGCCGCGTTCATGCACTGGACCATCGCACCCTATTGCCGGTGAGATCACCACTGACCAGGTTTGGTAGGCATATCCACCCAGCTAGGGAACCGTCCACACCCTCCGGATCGCTTAATCCACTTGTAGCGGACTGTAGCGGATCACCATGGCACCGCGAAATCCCGGCCCAGCATCTGCTAGAAACTTCTAACTTGTTACGGGGCCTTGGCATCGTCGCCCGCTTCAAACCTCAGGCGCTTCAGCTCCTGATCGATCTGGCCCACCTTCTGGCTGATCTCGCTAATCTGCACCGTCAACTGCTTCAGCAGTGCGTCTGCGTCCGGCTGTTCGCCGACCTCGCCGATCGCGCGCTTCAGCTCGCGAACCAGCGCTAGCTGCGCCTCGCGAGCCACAGTGAGCGACACGATCTGCTCGCGAACCGTCCGGCGTACCGCCCGCTCCGGCAGAATCTGACGCGCCGGATCCGCGTTGCCCAAGTCCAACTTTAGATCTGGAATCGGCAATGGTGCGATCCCCGGCCCCAGCGCGGGATCGATCACCTGAATCTGCCAGCGCCCCTGCCCATTGCCCTGCATCCCCGCGAACCCCTGCCCGACGGCCATCCCACCGCCCTGCCTCAGGTTCCCAAACCCGCGCATGTTGCCGCCGTCGCGCGCTAGATTCTGACGCGGATCACGCTCCGACGGCCGCCCCTCGTTCGCCTCGCCACCCAACGCCACGCGCGGCGCCTGGTTTACCGAAAACCCGACGTCCTTGCTGAGCTGCAAGATCGCCAGATTTTCTCCCGCCACCGGCATTTGCCCCAGCAAGTCCGTCTGGCGGATCGTCCACGCCAGCGCCAGTTGACTCGCCGACAAAAAGTCCCCGAACTGCGGGTTGTTCCGCTGCAAGTTGTCAAACGCCCCCAGCTCGACATCCACCGTCACCGTCTCGCTCTCGAAACCCGCTGGCATCCACCCGTTCGCCGGTGCCTCCCCCTTGGGCCGCCGGACCGTCACCCGCACCACCGCGCCCGGGTCGCGTGCGATCACGTGCGGCCGCAGCGCCGTTATGTCCGGGTTGAATGTCGATGTGGTTTGCACCTGGATCGAGTTCACCGCGACAATCTCATCGCCCACGCGCAGCGTCTTGGAACTCGGAAAACCCGGAATCAATCGCGAGATCGTCAGCCCCGAGCTCACCCGACCGCCAACCACCTGCCCCATCCCAAACTGCACACCCAACGCGCCGCGCGGCGTCCGCAGAAAAATCTCCTTTGCCGCCCCCAGCAAACGCGACTTCGCCTCCATCGACAGCCCCGGCTGCCTCATCAAGAGCCCGAGCGACTCCAGCGTCACATCCCCGCGGCTCAAGAGCTCCGTCGAAGCCCGATCCCGCGTCGCGTACTCCACGCTCCCCAAATCCGCCACCACCAGTGACAACTCGCGCGCCGCCGCGCCCGGGTTCTCCCACGCCTCCGCCGGCATCAGCACCGGCGACAGCCCACCCTGCACCCGCAGCGGCAACTCCCCGCGCACCGGCAACGTCATCCCAAACGCCACCGCCGCCGCCGCGAACACGCTGGCGGCGTTGCAAATCTCTGCCGCGTTGACTCGGAAACATCGCATAGATCGTCGATGGCGACACCGAAGTATACCCGGTACCACCCCCCCGGCGGCGTACTCCACCCGTTCCCCAAATACGCCCTCACACCAGCCTACTCGCCATACCCGCCCGGGTTCCGCCGCATCCACGCCCACGCCGACGCGATGATGTCTTCCAGCGACTGCACCTGCGCGACCCACCCGAGCTCATGTTTGATCTTTGTTGGGTCGGCAAACAGCAGCGCGGGGTCGCCCGGCCGGCGTGGGCCGTCAACAGTCCGCACGCTCTCCCCCGTCACGCGACGGATCGCGCCCAGGATTTCCTCAACGCTCACGCCGCGCCCAAGCCCAAGGTTGTAAATCCGCTGATCGCCCGGCTCTAGCGCCGTGAGCACGCGCAGGTGAGCGTTCACCAGGTCATCAACGTGAATGTAATCGCGGATGCAGGTGCCGTCGGGCGTCGGGTAGTCGCGTCCAAAGATCGTGAGCGTGTGGTCGATTGAGGGCTGCGTCTTCAGGATGCAGCCAAGCGCCAGCGGGACTAAGTGCGTCTCGGGTGTGTGATCCTCGCCCAGTGTTCCTGTGAGGTCACACCCCGCGACGTTAAAGTATCGCAGGCAGGCAAACGCCATCGGCGGCTCGTGCCCCGTGCGGCGCTGGCTCTCGCTGACATCGCGCAGAATCCGCTCGACCGCGAGCTTGCTCGCGCCGTACGGATTGATCGGGCTCTGCGGGTGCGTCTCGCGGATCGGCACCTGTCCGGGCAAAGGCTCGCCATACGTCGCGGTCGTTGACGAAAAAATGAACCGCCGCACGCCCACGCTCACCGCGGCCGTGATCAGCGAAATCGACCCGCCCACGTTCGTGCGGTAGTACTCCAGCGGCTCCAAAACGCTCTCGCCGACGTACGCAAGGGCCGCGAAGTGCAAGACGCTGTCCGTCTCGTGCTCGGCCATGGCTCGCGTCAAAGCCTCAGTGTCCGCGATATCCGCCCTAAGAAACGTCAGCCTTTCGGCACCGGAAGGTCCGAGAGCCGCCCTGATGGCCTGCACCGCCCCCATCCGCCCGCGCGACAGATCGTCCACGATCAGCACGCGATGTCCCGCGCGAAGCAGGGCCAAAGCCGCGTGCGAGCCGATGTATCCCGCACCGCCGGTGACCAGGACATTCATGGCCGGATGGTACCGCCCGCCCCTCCCCCGCGCCCGTGCCCGGAATCAAGCCCTTACACCGGGCAGCCCTCAACCCGACCGCTTCCCCGAATCCACGCCGCAACGACCGCCGAACTTCATCAATCACAGAGCAATGGCACAACCAATCGCCCGTTGACAAAGTATAAACGTCCATGGCAAAGTGGCGGTGTGTGCCGAAGGGAGCGCGGGTGAATACGACCCCTCGATCAGCGATTTCGACCGGCCTTCCCGTCCTGACAACCCTCATGTCGCAGGCTTCTACCACGTGTTTGCGGTCCGCTCGCCCCATCCGCCTGAACTGGCTGTTGTGCGGCCCTGGCCCGCGCGCCTTGGGCATCCTGCTCAGCCTCGCGCTCTTCCTCCACGCCGCTGGCGCGCAGACCATCTCCGCCGAAGACAAGCGTGCGCTCCTGGATCAGGCCGAGCGGCTTGTCCGCCAGGAGGCCTTCGCTTCTGGCGTCGACTTTGAGAAGTGGCCCGACCACGTCGCCCGCTTCAAGAATCGTCTTGAAGAGGCCAAGACCGTCCCCGCATTCACTGCGACCGTCAACCGCGTTCTCAACGAGTTCGGCGTCAGCCACCTTGATCTGCTCTCGCCCGCCGCCGCCGAGGCCAGCCGCGGCTCGGAGTTCACCGGCATCGGCGTCCGCTTCTCCGAGATGGGGCGCGAGCGCCGCATCCTTGACGTCCTTAAAGGCTCTCCCGCCGAGCGCGCCGGCCTGAAGTCCGGTGAGATCATCATCGCCGCCGATGGCCAGGAAATCGACGACACGCGAGTCCTTCGCGGCCCCAGTGGCAGCGTTGTCAACGTCACCGTTCGCACCGAAGCCGGCGAAGAACGCACCATCCCCGTCACGCGCGGCAAGGTCAACTTCCGAACCCCCGAATCCATCACCTTCGACGCCGGCGATGTCGCCATCGTTCGCATCCCCACCTTCCACTCCGATTACGATCGCGCCAACGTCGCCAAGGTCGTTCGCGACGCCATGAAGCGCAAACGCCTGATCATTGACCTGCGCGACAACGGCGGCGGCGAAGTCCGCAACATGCTCCACTTCTTGGGCTTCTTCCTCCCCACCGGACAACCCATCGGCACCAGCGTCTCCAAAGACGCCGTCGACGCGTACGTCCGCTCCGAAGGCGGCGACCCCACCGACGTCAAAGCCATCGCCGAGTGGATGAAAGACAAAATGCGCATCGTCCGCGCCGAGCGCACGCCCTACCGCGGCCAGATCGCCGTGCTCATCAACGGCGCCTCCGCCAGCGCCAGCGAGATCGTCGCCCAGACCCTTTTCGAACTCAAAGGTGCCGTCCTCGTGGGCACACCCACCGCCGGCGCCGTGCTCGTCAGCACCTACGAAGACCTCCCGGGCGGCTACCGCCTTAAAGTCCCTCATTCCGAATACGTCTCGCTCAAGGGCCGCCGCCTCGAGGGCAACCCGCTCCAGCCAGATTTCGAGGTGTCGCAGCCCCGCTCGCGCCGCCGCCCCGTTGCCGATGCCCCGGGCACCGACCGCGTCCTCGAACGCGCCCTGCGCGAGCTGCGCTCGGGCGACATCGTCGAAGAATCCCCCAAGCCGGACACCCGCGAACCCGCCACGCCGGCGCGCAAGTAAGCGCCAGACTCCCGTTCCCCTCCTTCCCACCCCAACTCGATTTTTGTAGTTTTTCGACCGAGGGGCGTGGCAAGCCTCCGCTCGGCCTCCGAGGCGTACTGGGCACGCCCTCGATCGAGCGATTACCCAAACAGCCAATGTCACCACGATGGCTAGTGTTGCTCGCGTGTCAAAGGATCCGATTGTCATTGCGCCGGTTTCCATTCGTTCGTTCCTCACCGACGGCTCCGTCGCGCGCCTGTGCGACGAGCTGTCTCGTCTCACCGGCGTGCCCATCTGGCTCCGCGATATGGACGGCTCGGTCGTCGTCCCTCGCGAGGGCGGGAAGCTCTGGGATCTGACGACCCCTGAGCGTGGCGCCGCCCGCGCCTATGCACTCATCAACCGCGTCGTCCCCGAACGCATGGACCTCTTCCTGGCCCCGCTGCAATCCAGCCGCGGGCAGATCGGCGCCATCGCCATGCCCGCCGACTGGGATCGCGACGACCCAGTCGGCCGGCGCGCTCTGGAGCGTGCCGTCATCCTGATGGCCGGCACAGTGGTCGAAACCGTCGAGAGCGTGATCAGCCTGGGCCAGCGCGTGGGCGACCTTGATGCCCTGTACCGCCTCAGCTCCGCCCTTGCCCGCGCTCACGACGCCGACAGCGTTCTGGAGATCGCCTTGGACCTGGCCCTGGACGCGCTGAAATGCGACGCAGGCTCCATCGCCATGATCGACGAGAAAACCGGCGAGCTGGATCATCGCGTCACCCGAAACCTGTCGCCCGAATGGCTCGCTGAGAGCTCACCCCTGAGCATCGACGGCATGCTCCGCTCCAGCGCCCTGCGCGGCGACGTCGTCTGCGTCGAAGACCTCATGCACGACGAGCGCATCGTTGATCCCTCGCGCCCCCGCGCCGAGCAGCTTTCTAGCCTCATCACCACCGGGCTGGTCTACCAGGGCCGCTCCGCCGGGCTCGTCCGGCTTTACGGACGACAGCCCCGCCAGTTCAGCAAGAGCGAGTGCGACCTGTTGCGTTCGATCGCCGACCATGCCGCGATGGTTGTGGCGCTGCAGCGCCTGCGACAGCTGCGCGAGCAGGACCAGCAGACTCAGCGCCAGCTCCGCCTGGCCGCCGACGTGCAGCGCCGCATGATGCCCCGCACCATGCCAAGCTACGAGCGCTTCGATCTGGCCGCGAAGTACGCCCCCAGCTATCAGCTTGGCGGCGATTTCTACGACATCTTCGAAAAGGGCGGCGCCAACCGTGAGCTGGGCATCGCTGTGGGCGATGTCGTCGGCAAGGGCGTCCCCGCCGCGATCCTCATGTCCGCCGCGCGGGCCAGCCTTCGCGCCTTCGCTGGCGAGGAATGGCGTCTGCAAGAGGTCATCCGCAAGCTCAACCAAGCCATCGTGCGCGACACGCTCGAGAGCGAGTTCCTCACGCTCTGGTGCGGCGTCATTGAGCCCCGCTCTATGGAGCTGGCCTATTGCGCCGCCGGCCACGACCCCGCCATGCTCTTCTCGCGCGACGATGCGGCGCCGGGCGGCTTTACCGTCCGGCTCCTGGACGAGGGCGGAATGGCCGTGGGCATCGACGCCGGCCAGACCTACGACGTCGGCAAGGTTCTCCTCCGCACGGGGGACGCGCTCCTGCTCTACACCGACGGCCTCAGCGAAGCGCTCAACTTTGAAGGCGAAGCCTTCGGCCGCGCCCGCATCCGCAAAGGCGTCTTGGACCTGCTCAGCACCCAGCCGGGCGCCACCGCTCAGGATCTCATCGACCGCCTTATCTGGTCACTCCGCCAGTTCGCCGGCGTCCGCCTCAGCGGCGACGACATCACCATCGTCGCTCTGCGAGTGAAGTGAACTGAAGTCGCGAGTCGTGAGTGGCAAATCGGGCGCTCTGCGGCCGCATCAATGTGCCATGTTTCCGTGTGCCATGTGGCCGTGTGCCCGGTCCCTACCGCTGAACCTGATCCACCGCCAGGGGCGGCTTGAACGTCGCGATCACCTTGTCGCCGATCGCAAACTGCGTGATCTGCGCCCCCATCGTCACGTTAAACAGCAGACGCATCTTCTGGTCAGACCGGCTCATCGTCAGCGAGGGCAGGGTGTCCTTCGAGTCAATCGGGCGGCTCGGCGAGTACCGGATGCGGGCGATCGCGTCGTCACGGTACACGAATCCGATGCAACTGAACCGCTGTCCGTCGGCCGAGATCAGCACCGGCGCTCCGGTCGCTTCTGATGCCGCCGGGAGCAGGAAGCTCAGGGGCGAGTCCTTCGTCACATCGACCTGCACGCACGCCGTGTCGCTTGAAACCGTAAAACGATCGACGCGCAGATCGCGGTCAATGCCGCGATTGTTCAGTTGCTGTGGGTTGAGATTCTGCTCCCCGTCCTGCATCCGGTTCTTGTCATCGGTCGGGATGTTCAGATCGCCCTTGTTCAGCACGATGCTAAACGGCATCTGGTTCGTCACCGCGATGCCCGAGTTCGGATCTTCCTTCTGCAGCGTGAGCTCCGTCGCCCCGGTCGCGTCTAGCGCTCCGCCGCCGATCACATCGATCAGCCCACCGCCGGCGACCAGCACGTCGCGCTCTCCGGTCGTCTTGAACGCCTCCTTCGCGACGATCGGTTGTTGCGTGCTCGGGTCGATCAGGTCAATCTTGATGCCTTTGACATACAGCGCCAGCGGCACAAAGTTCGTTGATCGCTTCGGCACCAGGAACTCAAACGCCATCGGCGTGCTGTCAGTCGCCCCGCCCACCGAGCCTAGGAACGTCCCCTTGGCATCAAACCGCCAGCGCGAGTATCGCACCGACAGCGGCTTGGCCGGGTCCCCCTTCGTCTGGCTGACCATCGCAAACGGCTGGATCGCGATCGTCTCGTCTGTGTCGCGGTCCCACATGATCAGCGTCAGATGCCCGGCGCCCACCGCCACCTGCCCCATCTTCTCACGCGCCGACGGGCGGAAGTTGAGGATGTAGCCCTCCACCGAATACTGCCCACCGTTGAGCGTTTTGAGGTCCTCGCCGTCAATATTCGTTACGACCTGCCGACGCGTGTCCAGCGTGTCGGTCACCAGCTCGTCGTACTTCAGCGCCGTCGCAGCGCCCACCGTATAGCGCCCGAGCAAGTCCACCGACTTGTCCGGCACGCCGAACTTCAGCGTCGCGTTGTCCGGCGTGCTGCCCATCAGATACGGGCGGTTTTCAAAGTCCGGGTAGAACTTCGCCAGGTTGTCCTCGACATACATCGAGTGTGTCGAGAAGTGCTTGAACAGCCCCGCAGTGATCACATCCACCGGCACCCACAGACCCGACTCGCGCTTCAGCGAACCATTGCTCTGCGACGTCACCGGCGTAAATCCGGTGAAATCCGCGTGCCCGCGCGTGAACGCCACCGACTGCACCGCGAAGCCCGCCACGATCACGCCCGTCGCGATGCCCAGCGCCCCGCCGCCGATGTAGTCCGCCAGCGGATAGACCTTGATGCTGTTGCGCAGCAGCGCCGCCTGCACGCCAATGATGATCGCCGTCACGATCCCAAACGGCACGCCCAGAGCGACGCCCCAGGCCGAGTCGGCGATCCACTGCGTCTCGCCATAGTTGTTCAGGATGTAGTACGCCAGCGGCTCCCAAAACGCCAGCGCAATCGCCCCGCCCGCGATGGCGGCGCCGAACTGCAGCAGCATCGTATAAAACCCACGCGTAAACCCGAGATAGCCGCCACCTAAGAGAATCATGACGGCCAGGATGTTCATCAGCATGTGGAGTTCTCGTCAGAAAGGGCCGCGAGGCAAGGGATACGAAACAAAGACCTGCGACTTGAAACTTCGGGCATCGGATTCGGGATTTGAGACTCGCGACGAACGACTCGCGACTTCCGCCTCAAGCCCGCGGCGGCGCCCCACTGGCCGCCCCCGCCGCGGCCGCCGGCGCCGCGGGCGGTGCCGTCACACGCTGCACCTCTTCTACGCTGGTGACACCGCTGAGCGCCTTGCGTATGGCGCTCTGCTGGATACTGGGCAGCCCACGGGCCTTGAGCGCGGCGCGAAGCGCCGGCATGTTGCCCTCGGCGATGCTCTTTCGCTGGTCGTCATCGAAGTGGAACACCTCAAAGATGCCCTCCTGACCGATGTACCCGCCCCCGCCGCACACCGGGCAAATCTCGGGCTTGTTCTTGATCAGTACCTGCCCGCCCTTCTTATAGAGCTGCTGCACCTTCCCGGGTTCGCCAACCCCCAGTTTCTTCAGCATCTCTGGCGAAGGCGGGTACGCCACGCGGCAGTTCACGCACAGCTTCCGCAGCAGCCGCCCCGCGATCACGCCGCGCAAATGCTTGGCCGCGATCGCGTTATCGCCTACCGCCTGTACGTACTTCTCGACCCCCTCCATCGCGGAGTTGGCCCGGATGCCGATATACGTCCGCGTCCGCTCGCCGTCTGCCTTGGAGATCTCCTTCGCGGTGTTTGCGTCGGGCATCTCCGCGACGCCCAGCACGTCCGGGTCGCGCCGCAGCAACGACCGAGTCGACGTCGCGAAGTCCGGGCCGTCGGTCTGCGCATCAAACTGCTGATGCCGCACGCCCTCGAGCACCAACTGCTGATCCACTTCGTGCGTGCCCACGCTCTGGGTATACGCGTCGTGCATCCCGACGATCGAGTAGAACGCCGTGGTGCGCCCGCCATCGGGCGGGCCGGCCAGCACGACCACGCCGCGCTTCTCGTCGCTGACAAGCGCCTTGAGCTCTTCCATCTGCGGATCCAAAAACCCCAGATCCTTCGCGGCTCGACGCACCGCAGTGTCGGGGTCAAACAGCAGCTCGACGCGCATCCCGCCCTGCACGCCGATCGACGTGACGCGAATGGTCCGCTTGCCACCGGCCTGCTCGATCATCGCCAGCCCCTGCAGCTTCTTGCGCCGGTCGGCCAGATCCAGCTTCGCAGTGCTCTTCCACCAATCCATGACGCGGATGGCGGTCTGCGCCGCCATCACGTCCCCAGCGATGCCCACGCCATCGACCAGCATGCGCACCATGTAGTTCTGGTCCTTGCCCGTCGGCGAGATCTCCACCTGCGCCGCCCGCTGCGCCAGCGCCTTGAGATACACCGTCTCCGCCGTCGACCGCACCACCATTTCCGGCGACTCCCCGTCCGGCACTGGCATAGTCGACTTGTCGGGGAAACGCACCACCAGCTTCGCGCTGCCCGCCTGCTTGGTCTTCTTCTTCTCGGCCCGCGACGCCGCCATCTTGCTCAGGATGTCCACCCGGATCCGGAACTGCTCCGGCACGCGATCGTCGCGGCTCACCGCGACCGCATAGGCCGCGAGGTCAATCGCCAGGATCACGATCATCGCGCCCAGGCCCGCCACCACCCCAAGGTGGCCAGGCACCGGCATCAGGAACGCCGCCGCCAGCGCGACCGTGCCCATCACCAGATGAAAGATGTTCCACTTCTCGCGGGCCAAAAAGAACCGCGCCGCGTGCTTGTCATACACGCTCGCCACCACCCAGGCCCACAGGCCCAGAAAGATCAGCGGCAGAATCGGCTTCCAGAAGCTCACCAGGATGCTGCCGGTTGCCTCGACGCCCAGCACCAGGCTCGGCACATGAAAAGATTCAGTCATCGTCAAAGGCATTTCGACTCCTGCCGCAGCTCGCGGCGATCAGACCACTCCGGCACCCCACGAGCAACAACCGGCGCTGCGCGCTCGCCGGGGGACAGGGGCGGGGGTGGGACAGAAACCAGAAACGTAGAGACAGGGGAGAAGGGGGACGGGGGAGAGGGGAGAGGGGGACGGGGTACCGCCCGCCGACGCAAGGTCCGAAGGATACCAGACTTACGACGCGCAGGCGGCCGCGGCTCCCGCGCCGCAGTCGCCTCCGGTTTATCCCGCGACCACGCGCATCCCGGCAAGCACGCCACGCCAAGCCCGCTGGCCGCGCAAGTGCCTATACCCCTCCTGCGGTCCCAGCCGCGCGTTTTCCCCTCGTCTTCCTCGCGTTCGTAGTTCGATTGGGAATCGCGGGTTGTTCCGCCCTTTGCCACTTGCATCCCGCCCCCGTCGGTGACATAATGTACCGGCAGCGGTCTGGCTAATTGCCACGGCGTGTCTTCTTCACGCCGAGCGCCAACCTGTTGAGTTCACCTCATCGCTTAACTCCGGAGTGCATCTGCATGGCTACCTCACGCCCACGCCGCGCCTTCACGCTCATTGAGCTGCTGGTCGTCATCGCCATCATCGCGTTGCTCGTCGGCATCCTCCTGCCGGCCTTGGGTAAAGCGCGTAAGCAGGCCAAGCTCGCGGTCTGCCTGAGCAACCAGCGGCAGCTCCTCCTGGCCGCGCTCAATTACAGCACCGACTTTAAAGACCGCTTCCCCGGCTTCACTTGGCAGCAAGGAATGCCCCCGGGTCCTGAGGCGCTCCCCGGAACACCGAGAACCTTCCCAAGCGACATGGACGCCGCGGGCAAACAGGCGATCGACGCGATCCGACGCCGGTCGGCCCCCTCAAACTTGACGATCGGGTTCCTCACCGGCTGGATCCCGCACATTCGCTACAGCCACATACCGCTGGCAGACTACATGGCCGCCCGCCTGCCCGAACCCATGCTGGCGTGCCCGGAGCACTTCGATCTGAAGCGCGCTCAAGAGACTCCGACGCGCCCGTACAACGGCTCGGCGATTTATCCCTACTCGTCCACGTACAACTTCGTCCCCGCCTTCTATACCCCCGACCGCTTCTCGACTGACGGCGGGCGACTCGAACAAGCATCCAACCATCTCACCTTCTTCTACAGCGCTGGCTCCAGCCTGAGGTACCGCCTCGGCAAGCGCAAAGTGACCGAAATCGTCCACCCCTCTCGCAAAGTCTGGCTCTACGACGAGTTTGATCGCCACTTCGCTCGCAAGACCTCCTACTTCACCCATCGCGATTCACGCCCCACCGGCGGAATGATGGACGGCTCCGTCCGCATTCTCGCGACCCAGGCCGAGACAAATCGGGGCGGCTATTGGCCCGCAACCGGGCTCATGCGCCGAATCGCTCCCATCAACTACGGATACAACGCCGCGAGCTCGCTCTCAAACATCGTCTGGCCCGACAACTCGCCCACCACCCAGGACGGCCGCTTCCGCTGGACCCTCGGCGGCCTGAAGGGCATTGACGTCGGCGGTGCCCCGCCGTGGGCACCCGGGCTCTGAGGCCCATGGATCCCCTGGATCCCTCAAGTTTCACCTAGTCCGCACGCCGAAGATCGTGTATAGTTCTCAAAGCCTGATGGGAAGTGCCCCGCATTCGCGTGGTTCCCGAGGTTCAGTTCCGTCGGTTCATCACTGTCGCTTTGATCCCCCGTCCCTGCGCGGCCATTTGGCAGCCGCTCCGATCTGGAGACACACGCATGATCAAGTTTTCACGCAATCGTGCAGCGTTTACGCTCATCGAGCTGCTGGTGGTCATCGCCATCATCGCGCTGCTGATCTCGATCATCATCCCCTCGCTGGGCAAAGCGCGAAAGTACGCCAAGCAGGTGGTCTGCACGATCAACCAGCGCCAGCTCGCCGTCAGCTCCATCAACTACGTCACGGACTTCAAAGACCGTTTCCCCGGTTTCACCTGGTTCGCCGGCATGATCACCCCGCCCGGGCGCGCCCCGGGCGTCCCCGCCGTCATGCCCGCCGGTAACGACCTGGCCGCCGCCGCCTGGCAGGCCATCGACATCGTCCGGCGTCGCTCCGTCCCGGAGAATCCCACGTTCCCGAACCAGGGCGCGTGGATCCCCCACATCCGCTACAGCCATCTGCCGCTGCTGGATTATCTCGGATCGCGCTTGCCCGAACTTTCCGCCATCTGCCCCGAAGACA
>Ga0209181_10008941_pt1 | contig 13315 bp, 14 predicted proteins | sample MAT05_FD_187208 | JGI IMG/M metagenome (GOLD analysis project Ga0209181, IMG submission 187208) | Freshwater microbial communities from Lake Fryxell liftoff mats and glacier meltwater in Antarctica - MAT-05 (SPAdes) (version 2) | ecosystem: Environmental > Aquatic > Freshwater > Ice > Liftoff... | reverse complement strand
CCGTCCTCGATCAGCAGCAACGAACCGAACCCTTGACTCACGTCCGCAAGCGGCCCGCGCGCGCCGCAAAGATGGGGGCAATTTCGCGAACAGCGACAGTGTAACCCCTCACGTGCGCCTGCATGGTAGCTCGAGCAACCTCATGCGAAGACTGCCCGCCTTCTTTCTACTTTTCGCGCTCACCGCCTGCCGCTCGACGGGCTCCACCGCCACGCCCGAGCCCGAGGCGGCCAAGGCCGCCTCGATCACCACGAGCGCGGTCCGCAGCGATCCAGGGCACGTCGGCTACGGCAGCCCGCTCGCGCCGCGCGAAGGCCACGCGCTCGCGGCCTTCGCGGCAGGGTGCTTCTGGGGCGTCGAGGACACGTTTCGCCACGTCCCCGGGGTCGTCGCCACCGCTGTTGGCTACACCGGCGGTCACACCGATGCTCCGACCTATGAGTCCGTGTGCAGACACACGTCGGGCCACGCCGAGACGGTGCTCCTCGAGTTCGATCCCAAGGTCGTGAGCTACGAGACGCTGCTCAACGTGTTCTTCAAGAACCACAACCCGACCACGTTGAACTACCAGGGTCCCGACGTCGGCGATCAATACCGCAGCGCCGTCTTCACCTTTTCACCCGAGCAGGAGAAGGCCGCCTCGGCGGCGAAGGACCGCGAGACAGCCGCGCTGAAGACGCCGGTGGTGACGGTGATTGGCCCGCTCACCCGCTTCTGGAAGGCCGAAGAGTACCACCAGCAGTACGACGACAAGACCGGCTCGCACTCGTGCCCGACGCCCCAGGGCCTGCCGACGCAAGGGACGTAGCGCGCGAGTCGGTCACGCAGGGAGAAGCAAGAGCGCCGCTCAAACGCGGTGCTGAGCGCGGATCGCCGCTACGCGCGCGTACCAGGAGGCGAGGCGCGGCCGCTTCATCATCTCGGCGAAGGCGGGGAACTCCTGGATGCAGGTCAGCGCGCCGTGGGTCGCCACGTCGCCGAGCGAGAGCGCGTCGCCGCAGACGAAGGGCTGCTCGCCAAGCCAGGCCTCGAGTTTGTCGAGCTCGCGGGACAGCCAGACGCGGCCGTCGGTTTGCCCTCGCTTCTTGAGGATCCGCTTCGAGACCTCGTGCATCACCACCGAGCCGCCGGCGCGCACCATCAGGTTCTGGAGGACGCCGAAGTTCGAAGTCCGCGCGGTGACCTGAGCGGCCTTGACCGCCTCGCCCCAGGTCCCGTAAATCACGGTCGGGAGGGCGAAGGTGAGCGCGTCATCGACCCAATCTTCGATCTCGACGGCCCGGGCGCGTGCCGCGGGATCTGCGGGGAAAAAGCTCACGTTGTTGGGGAAGTGCTCGTCCAGGTAGCTCAGGATCACCGTCGAGTCCCAGAGCACCTCGCCGCCCACGTCGAGGACCGGCACCTTGCGAGGAGCGCTGGCAGGCAAGGGCGGCAGCTCCTTCTTGTTCATCGGGTTGACCTCGACCTTGCGGTACGCGATGCCCTTGAGATCGAGCCCAGCACGGACTTTGTGGCAATAGGGGCAGAGCTCGAACTGGTAGAGCGTGACGTCCGTCATGAAGCGTTCCCTCGCGGTCTCAAGACGGAGTCTTGCTCACACCGCGCGCCTCCGCGCAAGGTCGACCGGGGAGGCGATCAGGACGGCGAGGGGCCGCGGCGCCCCTTCACGCCGAAGGCTTCGAGCATGAAATCGCGGAAGACGCGCACCTTGGCGGGCATGAATCGGCCGCCGGAGTGGACGAGGTAGAGCTGCGAGCCGGGCTGGCTGTAGCTCGCGAGCACGCGCACGAGGCGGCCGTCGGCGATCTCGCGCGCCACGATCACCGTGGGTACGAAGGCGATCCCGCCGCCCGCGAGCGCGACCTCTTTCGTGAACAGGAGGTTGGACGCAGCGATCGCCGACTGCAGGCGAACCTCGACCGCGCCGCGCCGCCCGTCCACGCGCTGGAGCGCGATCGAAAGGCGGCCCCGCGTCGCGCCCATGAACACGATCCGATGCGCCTCGAGATCCGCCGGACGACGCAGCGGAGGCAGCGTGCGGAGGTAGTCGGGCGAGGCGACGCCGATGAGCATGAGATCGAGGAGCGGGTGCGCGATCAGCGACGAGTCCGGCAACCCCAACGACACGCGCAGCGCCACGTCAAGGTGATCGGCGTCGAGATCGAGCACCCGCTCGGTGAGGACCATCTCCACGAACACCTCGGGATAACGCTGTCAGACACCATGGTCTCTGGATCGACCACGCGACGCGGCGCTTCGGCGGTTCGTGACATTCCGGGAAAGTTACTATGGATCGTCGGATACCGCTGCCAACCTCCGGCGGCGCGTGTATTCTCGCGTCGATTGAGCCCGGTTCTCCCGCGGGGGCGTCGCACGACGGAGCGGCTTCAGGGTTGGGGACAGTACTGCACGAGGGGGAAGACAGGACCGTGGCCAAAGTCCAGATCGAAGGGAACGCAGGTAGCTTGATCAGTCGGCTCTTGCAGGGTCGACTGCGCATTCAACGCGAGGCCGAGCGCTTCGGCGGCCCGTGGCGGAGGAAGCCTGCGGCCGATCATCTCGCCGAAAGGACGCCTTTCCCCGTGAAAATGAGGGCCCAGGGGCCGGCCAGATCGCGCGTCAGGCGCGCTTCAGCAGCCAGCCAGGGCCGCTCGGGCGCTACGAGCCCAACCTGCCCGCGTGGTGGTGAACGCCTGAAATACTCGCTCAGCTTACAGCGAGAGAAATAGCGAAGTGGATCTCGACGGCGTCCTTGACACGGAAGGCGCCGAGCGGGCCCTTGATGGGCTTCACGCCGAGCTGGGCGAGGGAGACAGTCACTCGGCCGGTCGCCCGCGTCAGGCCGCCTTCGGTCGTCTCGACGCTCAGCGTCACCGGCGCGCGTTGGCTCCGAGGGCCGATGGCGATCGTGGCCTCTCCGCCGGTCCGGGAGGTGCCATGAGCGGCGGCGGTGACGAGGCGCGCCCCGCCGAAGAAGACGTCTTCTCGCATCTTCTGCTCGATCTGGGCGCGATCGCTCGCGGACAGCGCTCCGCGATCGAGCTCGGCGCCGCGGAGCGCGCCCTCCACGCGCAGGGCGGCGACCGGGACGCTGAGATCGGCTGTCCAGGCGTCGCCGTCGACTGTCACGTTACCGCTCACTTCGCGCCCGGTGAGCTCGAGATCGTGGGCGAGGCGGGCGAGGAGGCCCTCGGCGCCGGTTCGAATGGTGATCTTCGACGCTGCGGCGTCGACGAGCAGGGTTTGCGAGGACATGGCTACTCCCGGCAGAGGAGCGATGCAAAAAGCGTGAGCAGGACGGCGCTCCCCGCGAGGACGGCGCTGCTCGCCGGCTGAGAGAGCTGGAGCGCCGCGGCGCCGCCGAGCAGGTTCGCGGCGTTTCCGCGGGGGAAGACGGCGCCGAGCAGGCCAGTCGAAGCGCCGAAGAGAATATCGAGGACGAGCGGTATCCAGCGACCGCGACCGCGCCGCAAGAAGAGGGCGCCAAACGAGAACCACGCGGCGTAGGCCGAGGCGGTGAGGGCGCCAATCCAGGCGCTCTGGAAGGCGTCGCGGAGGAGCGGCGGCTCACCGGAGCCGTGCGCCAGGACGACGCTGAGGACGGCGAAGAGCGCGGCGAGCGCGGCCGAGGCCACGACGGCGGCGAGGAGGGTACCGAGGGCAATGTCGCGGCGCGAGGCGCCGTAGCGAGCGAGCGGCCACACGGCTTCACGCAGGCGATCGTGCCCGGTGGCCGCGGCGGCGACGGCGAAGGTAACGAGCGGGACGATGAGGCGAAACGTGCCGCCGAGGACGCGATCGACCGCGCCGGCCGAGCCCGCGCGGCGCTCGATCACCGTGGCGACGACGATGAGCGCGAGGCCGAGGAAGACGGCGAGCGCGGTGGGGCGGCGGAAGATGCGCGCGCGCGCGGCGGAGGCGCCGAGGCGGATCGCGGCGCCGAGGCGGACCTGGGCCGGGGCGGCCACGTCGGTGTCACGCATGGGGCGACTCTTTTTTCTCGGCGCCGGAGGCCGCGTCGACGGCGGCCTCGGGGAGCGCCCGCGCGGGCTCGGGGCTCGGCTCCGGGTTCGGTTCGGGCTCCGGCTCAGGCGCCGTTTCGCGGGCGGGCGGCTCGGGCTCGACGACAGAGACCGGCGGCGTCAGCGGTGTCGGTTGGCGCGGGGACGCCAGGGTGATCACCGGGGCGGGCAGCGGCGTGGAGGTGAGGGCGATCGAGGCGCGGGGCGCGGCGGCGCGCATGCGGAGGAGCGTGTCGGTCGCGGCGCGCACGGCGGCGAGATCCGGCGAGGTCGGCGCGATCGCGGCGAGGGTCACGGAGGACTCGACGGCCGCATCGAGCAACGCCTCGGCGCAGACTTCGGCGCTGTCGCCGCGGACGCGCACGAGCGCGGGGCCAGCGCGACCGGCGCGCGAGGGGCCGGCGCCGGCGAGCGACTCGGAGTCGAGGGCGCGCAACGGGGCGCCCGCGCGCGCGCCGTCGTCCCAGGTGACGCGGTGGACACCGGGCCGACGCGTGAGGGCGGCGGCGAGCTCGCGCACGCCGGGCTCGCCGGGCACCTCGCGCACCCACGCGGTGATCTCCGCCTCGTCGAGCGCGAGGCCAGCGCCGCCGCCCCCCGCCTCGCGGACGAGGAAGCCGCGGTGCAAGACCAGGATGCGACCTTCGAGGGCCCGCGCGTCGGCCGGCGACGAGGTCATCGCGACCACGCACGCGCCCGCCGCGGCGACCTCGTGCAGGCGGCGCGGGATGGCGGCCATCTGCGCCACGGCGACGTCGGCGAGGGGCTCGTGGAGGACGATCAGGAGCGGCGCGGGCGTGGTCAACGCCAGCGCGAGCTCGACCGCGCGGGCCTCGGCGAAGCCCAGCGATCCGGGGCGGCGCGCGTGGAGGCTCGAGAGGCCGAGCGGATCGAGGACGGCGCCTCCGCGATCGCGGACTTCGCCGCGGGCCTCGAGCGCGAGGCGGATCGCCGCGCCGACGGTGGGCGCCGGCGGGAGCCGCGGCTCCGGGCCGAGGGCGCCGATGCGAGCGCGAATCGACGCCGTGGAAAAAGGCTCGTGCCCGGCGACGGTGACCTTCCCTTTGAGCGGCCGACGCGCGCCCCTCAGCGCGTCGAAGAGCGCGAGGGTGCCGTCCTCCGGAGCGCCGAGGAACGTATGGATACCGGGCCCGAGGACGAGCGAGAGCGCAGTGATCGCGCCGCGAGCGCGGCCGTTGGGCCCGGCGGCGTCCCGCGCGTGGACCTGGGCGAGCACGAGCATCGTCACGCGGCGACAGCGCCTCCGCGGAGCGTGAAATCGAGCACGGCGGCGAGGACGCCGGGGATCGACCAGGCGCCGTGGCCGAGGAGATCCGCGAGCATCCACGGGCCGGTGACGACGGTGAAGAACAGGAGGCGGCCGCGGGCGCGCCCGGCGCGCGCGCAGATCGAGGCGAGGCCGCCGAGCGTCACCCCGGTGATCACGGCGAAGACCGCGGCGAGGACAGCGAGGCCAAGGCGCGCGACGGCGAGGCCCACGCTCCCCGCGAGCGCGGCGGTGAAGAGCGTGAGGACGACCAGCGGCACGCCGAGCGCGGCGGTGATTGACGTCATCGCGCCGAGCGCGCGCGCCGACTCGACCGCCGACGCCGAGAAGCCGCGCGCGGCGGCGAGCGCGTCGAGGCCCTCGCGCCGATCGAGGAGGCGGCGATCCCGCGCGGCGGCGAGCGCGAGCGGCGCGGCGACGACCCAGGCGAGCCAGCGCGCCGCGGTGGGAACGAGGCCCTCGAGCGGCGCGAGCGAGCCGTCGACGCTGCGCAGAGCGACGGCGATCCCCGCGAAAGCAAGGACGACGGGGATCGAGGCGAGCGTCGCGATCCTTCCGCCCGCCGAAGCGCGGAGGCGGCGCGCGGCGAGCGCGACCAGGCCTCGGCCACGAAAGGCGCGCGTTGATCGAGGCGTCGGGAGGGGCGCGGGCATACCGGGTGGTGCGGACCTTATAGCGTTAATAGGTCGGATCCTTCATTCCCTTGCGCTTCTTCTTGCGCTCCTTCTCTCCGAGCGCGATCCGCCCCCAGGCGTAGCTGACCTTCTTGCGAAAGGCACCGTTGCGATCGCCGCCCTGCAGGTAGAGCTCGCGCGCCGTCTCGGCTTCGCCCAGGGTCGGCTGCCACCAGTCCGAAGGAACCCACGCGAGGCGGGTCGCGGCCCCGGCGCGCATCCGGCCGATGATGATGCCGCAGAGAGCGTTCTCGCCCGGGTGAGCGCAGCCGCCGCCGACGACGAGCTCTTCGTTGCCGAGGGGGTGCCAGATCCAGACGCGCTCGAGCTTGAACTGATCGTCCGCCCGGCGGCCGGCGGCGGCCGTGAGGACCTCGGCGGGGACGATCTTCTCGAGCTCGGGGGCGATGCGATCGTCCGGCGGCTGCCAGTGGAGCGGCTCACCGCGCGTGACCTGAAGGACGACCTCGAAGCTGTTGGGATCGCCCGCACAGCAGCGGACGCCGACGTCTTCGCGGCGCGCGTCGGCCTTGACGCCGCGGCCGTTGGCGCAGCGCCCGACGAGCTCGCCTGCCACAGCGTTGCCGCCGCGGAGGCTGACGAGGCCCGCCTTCGCGACGTCGCGCTTCCACAGGCTCGCGGTCCACGACCAGACGCCGCCGTGGAGATCGTGGACGCCGAAGGGGCTGGCGCAGACAGCGTTGAAGCCGTTGGGGATCAGCGCGCGCGCGACGCCGGTGCCGCAGACCGAAGCCTTGTAGACCTCGCCGTACTCGTAGGTAGTGTTGTCCGGCCCCTTGCACGCGCGCTCGAGCTCGAGCTCCGTGCAGAGGCGCTTGCCCTGCTGCTCGCAGAGCGCCTTCGCGTCGGCCTGGCTCACATTGGTCGTGGGGATGGCGCCGGCCTCGTTGGGGTACGGGTAGAGGTCGGCGTAGAAGCCGTGCATCACCACCTGCTCGCCGGCCATCTCCTCGTCGGCCACGCGCGGCAGCTTGTCGGGCGGCGTCCCGGCGAGGAGCACGCCCGGCGGCACCCACATCATCCCGGGCCGAGGCTCGGGCTCAGACCCCGCGAGATCCCAGGGCGGGCCCCCTTCCCCGGCGTCGGGCGTCGAGGCGCCCGGCGTCGCCGGCGCGCACCCGACGAGGGCGAGCGCGAGGGCGAGCGAGGTGGGTAGCCCGACGGACGACGGCATGGCGCCCGCTACTCGGGATCGCGCTCGCGCAGGTTGAGCTCTTTCATCTTGAGCTGGAGCCCCTTGCGCGAAATCTTGAGGAGGCGCGCCGCGTGGGTGACGTTGCTCTGCGTCTGCTTGAGCGCGCGGATGATCAGGTCGCGCTCGAGCTTGCTCATCGCCGCCTTGACCTGCTCCTTCAGCCCGTCGCCGTCGCTGGTGACGGCGTCGTCCCCCGAGTCGCTGTGCGAGCCTGTGTGCGCCGCGGCGCTCGCGTGCGGGGGCGTCGGCGTGTACCGCGCGTGGTGATCGACCGCGGGCCCGCGCAGCTCTTCGGCGAGATCCTCGAGGCGGATCTTCGACGCGTCGGCGAAGAGCAGGGCGCGCTCGATCACGTTCTCCAGCTCGCGGATGTTGCCCGGCCACTGGTAGGCGTTGAGCCGCTCCAGCGCGTCGGCCTCGATCCCCTCCACGCTCTTCTTCAACCGCGCGTTGAACTTGGCGATGAAGTGCCGCGCCAGGTGGGTGATGTCCCCGCGCCGCTCGCGCAGGGCCGGCAGCGCGATCGGGACGACGTTGAGGCGGTAGTAGAGATCCTCGCGGAAGCCGCCGACGGTAATCTCTTTCTTGAGATCGCGGTTGGTGGCGGCGACCAGGCGAACGTCGACGCGGATGGTCTTGATCCCGCCGACGCGCTCGAACTCGCTCTCCTGCAGGACCCGCAGGAGCTTCACCTGCATCTCGTTGGGGATCTCGCCGATCTCGTCGAGGAAGAGCGTGCCCTCGTGCGCGAGCTCGAAGCGGCCGGGCTTGGCGCCGACCGCGCCGGTGAAGGCGCCCTTCTCGTAGCCGAAGAGCTCGCTCTCCATCAGATCCTTGGGGATCGCGGCGCAGTTGACCTTGATGAACGGCTTGTCGCGGCGGCTCGAGTTCTCGTGGAGCGCGCGGGCGACGAGCTCCTTCCCGGTGCCGCTCTCGCCGGTGATCAGCACCGTGGTCGGGGTGTCCGCGACGCGCTGAAGGATGGCGTAGACGTCGAGGATCGGCGGGCTCTCGCCGATGATACCGAAGCGCGCCGAGCCCTCGCGCAGAGCGGACGCGCTGGTGATCGGATCGCGCGTGGCGTCGGCGCTGGCGAGGTCCCGCGTGCGCAGGGCCTTCTTGACGATGACCCGAACCTCGCTCTGATCGAACGGCTTGGTGATGAAGTCGAACGCCCCCGTCTTCAGCGCCTCGACGGCGACGTCGACCGTGCCGTAGGCCGTGAGCATGACGACGGGGCGCGAGGGATCGTCGCGCAGGGCGGCGCGGAGCAGCTCCATCCCGTCGACCTTGGGCATGCGCAGATCGGTGATGACGAGGTCGATGTGGTGCTCCTTGAGGAACGCCAGGGCCGCCTCGCCATCCTCGGCGGTGTGGACCTCGTAGCCGTCACGGGAGAGCTGAGCGGAGAGCACGCGGCGCAGGTTGACCTCGTCGTCGACGACGAGGATCTGCTTCTTCTCGGGGAGCATCACGGCCCGGGAGGGTAGCAGAAGGCCCCGGCGGAAGAGCGCGCGAACACGGACCACGTCGACCGCCGCCCGACGAGCCGCGTGAGCCGCCGAAGACGAGCGCGGCCGGCGAGCCCGTCGGCTCGAACCCCGGCGAAGGTGATTTTCTTACGACACGCCCCACGGATCAGTATGCTGGCGCCGAGTTCCCGACCCCGACACCTCTGGGAGGTCTTGGCATGCGTTTGCTTCGGTTTTGGCGAGTTGGGCTCTGCGCGTCGATCGCGCTCAGCGTGAGCCTCGCATTCGCCACCGATCCGGTGAGCCCGTACGCTGAGTGTACCCACAAGCCGACGGCCGCGGACCAGGACGGCGCCAAGGGCGCCCACAAGGCCGCGTCGCAGTTCTACGATCGCGGCGATTACGAGAAGGCGATCCGCTACTGGACTGACGCCTACGGCTTCGACTGCACGGCCCACGGGGTGCTCATCAACATCGCCAACGCCTACGAGAAGCAGGGCGACAAGGCGGCGGCCGTGGTCGCGCTCGAGACGTTCATGAAGCGCGCCGGGAGCGACCCGACCATCGAGGCGAAGGTGCGGAACCTCAAGCAATCGATAGCGCCCCCTACCCCGACGGTGCAGGTGTCCGCGAGCGCCGCCCCGACCGCGGCGCCGTCCGTGATCCCGAGCGCGGCCCCGGTCGCGCGGCCCTCCGGGCCGAAGCCCTACAGATACAAGCCGTTCTACGTGGCCGGCGGCGGCGCGGGCCTGGCGCTCCTCGGCGGCATCCTGCTCGGCGTCGGCACGAGCGCGGTCAGCGCCGCCGACGAGCAATGCATGACGCGCACCCGGTGCTTAAAACCGGCGGTGGTCAGCTCCGGCAACACCGGCCGCATGGAGCAAGGGGTCGGCGCGACCGGCCTGGTCGTCGGCCTCGCGGCCGTGGGCGGCGGGCTGGCGTGGGAGTTCGTCTTCAACAAGCCGCGCGCCGCGGCGCCGCCTCCGGCAAAGGCGAGCATCCAGGTGCTGCCAGTCGCCGGCCCGCGCGAGAGCGGGCTGACGATCTCCGGCTCGTTCTAGCCCGGCGATACCAGGGTCAAAGGCGGATCAGCTCGACTCCATCCAGGTGGGTGAAGTTGGCCGAGTTCCCCGCCGAGGCCTTGGTGTGGAGCCCGAACTCCAGATAGCCGCCGGTGACGTGGACGACCGGCGTCTCCACCTGCGTCCAGCCCCCGTAGCTCCCCAGCGTCACCCCGGCGGCCCCGCAGGTGCCGCAGGTCTTGACCTGGAAGCGGCTGAAGTCGAAGCTACCGCCCTTCCTCACCCATCCTCGAACCTTGTAGTCACCGGCCGGGAGCCCGCTGCGCGTCTGGTACGTCCACACCTCGAACGGCGTATTGTTGCTCCAGTGCGTGAGGTGATAGGCGCCCTGCTGAGCCCCATTGTACGTCTCGCTGTAGCCGGCGGCGCCGGTGCCGTTCGGGCTCCAGTTGGTCCAGCCCGTCATCCCCGACTCGAAGCTCCCGTTGGTGATCGAGGTCGACGACGGAGCCGGGGGCGGCGGCTGAGGCGCGTTGCCCTGCTGATACCAGCGCCCCCACTCGACCTCCATCGTCTTCGTGGCACCCCAGGGAAGATCGACGCTCGCCGGGCTCGGGTCACCGTACCAGTTGCCGCCCATCGCCAGGTTCAAGAGGATGTAGTGGTTCTGCTGAAGCTCGGTCTCGTTGTGGTAGAACCTGTTGTTCGCCACGATGCTACCGTCGAGCCGGAACACGATGCTGCTCGGCGTCCACTCGACCTCGTAGACATGAAAGCTGTCAGCGAGGCTCGATCCACGGTTGGCCCCGGTGCCCCAGTCTTCGGCGTCATGGTGATCTCCCGGATCACCACGGCGGATCCCTCCGATCACTCCGCGTGGGCCAGCGCAGCCCGGCGCGTCCCGGCCGCGCGCCCCGCGGCCGACGAAACCAGATCGGACGTCGGTGTGCCTTGTCGCCTATGGTCGCGAGATGCTTCACGAGTTCCTCGCCACGCACACCCAGGAAATCATCGCCGGCACCCGGCTCAAGGTCGCCGCGCGCAGGATCCCGCTGCCGACCGAGGCCGAGCTCAAGAACGGCGTGCCGCTCTTCCTGGGCCAGCTCATCGACCGGCTGCGCCACGCCACCACCGACAGCGGGGCGATCGAAGAGAGCGCTGCCTTGCACGGCAGCGAGCTGCTCGCGATGGGCTTCACCGTGAGCCAGGTCGTCCACAGCTACGGCGACATCTGCCAGGTCGTCACGGAGCTGGCCGACGAGACGGACGCGCCGATCACCGCGGACGAATTCCACATATTCAACCGCTGCCTCGACGACGCCATGGCCAACGCGGTCACCGAGTACCAGCGTCGTCGCGACGAGTCGATCACCTACGACGGGACAGAGCGCCTGGGCGTCCTCGCACACGAGCTGCGCAATCGCCTCGGCGCCGCCATGCTCTCCTTCACCATCCTCCAGGAAGGGACCGTGGCAATCGGCGGGAGCACCGGCGCCGTGCTCGGCCGCAGCCTGCGAGGCATGGGCGAGCTCATCAACAACGCGCTCGCCGGCGTGCGCCTCGAATCCGGGCTCGGCCAGCGCCACCGCATCGCGGTCTCCCGGCTCATCGGAGACGCCGAGGTCGAGGCCTCCATGAGCGCCGACATCGGCGGCTTCGAACTCTCTGTCGCCCCCGTCGCCCCCGGCATCGACGTCGAGGTCGATGAGCAAATTTTCTCGGCCGCCGTCGGCAACCTGCTCCAGAACGCCTTCAAGTTCAGCCGCGCTCACGGCCACGTCACGCTGCGAACCACCGCGACGGACTCCCACGTCCTGATCGAGGTCGAGGACGAGTGCGGCGGCCTCCCGCCGGGCCGAGCCGAGGATCTCTTTCACCCCTTCGAGCAACGGAGCGAAAAGCGAGCTGGTCTGGGCCTCGGACTCACCATCAGCCGCAAGGGCATCGAGGCCATGGGCGGCACGCTCGGCGTGCGGGATCTCCCGGGCAAAGGGTGCGTGTTCTCCATCGAGCTACTGAGGCTGCCGGCGGCCTGAACGCCCTCGGACACAGGATGATGAGCCAACAAAGCCCCAGGATGGCCGTGATCGCGGCCCTGGCCATTGGATGCATTCACTGTGGCGGGCGCTCGTCGCTCGAAGCCGACACCGCACCTCAGCGCACCGCGGGCGCGGCCGCATGGACGCCACACTCCCTGGCGGGGCTCGTCCTTTGGCTCGACGGGACAAGAGGAGTCCAGACCAGCGGCGAGGCCGTCACGAGCTGGGATGATCAGTCCGGCCTGAAGAACGACGCGACGCCTCCCGCGACCGGGAGCAGCGATCCGATGCTCGTCGCCCACGCGATCGGCGGATCACCGGCGGTGCGCTTCGACGGGACGAACTACCTCGTCCTTGAGGACGACGCTTCGCTCCAGTTCGGGACCGGTGATTTCCTGGTCGCGGTCGTGGCGCGCCACACGACCCCGATCCATGTCGACTGGGGATACGGGCTCTTCTACATCAAGTTCGACCTCGCGCTCCCGTACGCGGGCCCGGCGCTCGTCGCGAACACCGAAGAGGGGACCACGCAGATCGCCGCCCAGATCACCTATCATCAGGCGATCATCGAGACGGCGCAGAGCGGCCTCAACGACGGTCGGCCAGGGGTGCTCGTGATGCGACGGAGGGCCTCGCCGAGCCTCGCCTCGCTGGAGATCCGCTTGAACGGCGCCACCTCCGCGGTGAGCACAGGCAGCCCCTACGCAATCGACGTCAGCGCGCCGGGGCGCCCGGTGTTCCTCGGGGGGACGCCGAACCTGCAGGACATCGTGGGGGACATCGCCGAGGTCATCGCGGTCAAGGGCGCGACCCCCGACGCGGAGGTGACCGCGCTCGAGGGTTATCTCGGGACGAAGTACGGGCTCTGATCACCGCGGGCGGTGAGGAGGAGACGCAGGAGGGGCAGCGAGCGCGAGGGGGTCATGGAAGGAAAGGCTATCACTCGACGGCTGAGCGCTGCGGCGCCGCGTTGGGCGAGGCTTGGGTGCCGAGCCACTGCTCCATCGCGTTCTGCTCCTCGTCTGTCAGCGCGGTCCAGCAGTGATTGAGCTCGGCTGCACTCTGGGCTTCCTGCGCGGGAGAAAGGTCTCCGCCCCGAAGCTCGCGCCGGAGCATGAGATCGCGGGATAGCTCGCGATAGCGTTGTGCGGCTCCGATCACTTGCAGTTCGTCCGACGTGTACCTCGTCGCGGCGACCTGGCCTGGTTCGAGGCGAAAGAGGGCTGTGGATTCGGTGAGCGCAGGCTCCGAGCGGTGGAGCCAGCCCAGCGCGTTGACGCAATCGGAGCTGTGGGTCGTCGCAAAAATCTGGGTGTTCGACTCCACCGCATAGTTGATCAGCCAGCGCCAGAGCCGCTGCATGGCCGAGAAGAAGCACTCCCACCCGGGGTTAAAACCCCGGGCTCCTCTTACAAAGTCCGCCGCAACGGCGGACTTTCGCGCGCACTGCACCGGACAAATGAAGCAGAAAGGCAGTCCCCGAAGGGGACTTCGTACTGTGGAGCCCGGGGTTTTAACCCCGGGCGTGCGGGCTGAACGGCATTCACGGGGAACGTTGCCACTCTCGTTAACGTCGGCGGGC